>ERZ772962.1046-NODE-1046-length-15182-cov-4.408872_pt1 | contig 15182 bp, 18 predicted proteins | sample MGYA00580676_ERZ772962 | MGnify/ENA primary metagenome ERZ772962 (study PRJEB29015, sample SAMEA2738049) | human oral metagenome | biome: human oral; feature: human-associated habitat; material: saliva | place: China | collected 2230 ...
TGTCTCTTTGAGCATCAAGCCATGGGCATCTGCCCACAGCTTTTAGGATTGAACCTTATTTTTGTCAAAGTTTATGAATGTTGTGGGCAATGTATTGTGCTGCATGTGATCCAATATAGGGGTAGTTGTCGAGAGATGGGCCACAAGATGTTCCTGAAGAAGGCCCCACAGAAGAACGCTCACGTGAAGCTGGCGCTGTGCGAGTCCTATCGGGTCGGCAAAAAGACCAAGCAGCGTCAGGTGAGGTCTTTGGGATACCTCGATGAGCTCGAGCAAAACCATGCGGACCCCATTGCGCGGGGACGTACAGTCGCCCTTCAGAAGACCCAAGAGAAGAAGCAGGCCGTCCCCTTCGAGATCCACCCTTTGGAGAAGATCGACAAGAAGGGGCAGAACAGGAAGAACCTGGGATGCACGATCGCGCTTGCTGTTTAGGCGGGTCTCGGCATAGAGCAGACCCTGTACGACCACTTGAGGGGCAGAACCATCACCTACGACCTCAACAGCGCAATGAGGCTGCTTATCTCAGAGCGCATCGTGGAGCCAGGATTGAAGCATGCTGGCCTGGCAGATGAGGGATAGGTACTTCTTTAAGAGCGACTTTTCAGACGACGACCTCTACAGGGCCCTTGACAAGCCGGCACGTGCCAAAGACAAGGTTGTCTCCTCCATGAACAGGTAGCTCGCCTCTGCGAACATGAGGGACATGTCGTGTGTCTACTACGACGTGGACAACTGCTACTTCAAAAGCGATACCCAAGACGACCTAAGCAGGCGCGGAGTCTCGAAGGAGAACAGGAAGAGCCCGATCGTGCAGATGGGGCTTCTGCTGGACGGACGAGGCATCCCTATCTGCTATAGGAAGTTTGCCGGCAACACCCCAGACGCCCAGACCATGATCTCTGTCCATGCGCGACTTTGGGATGGAGTGGCTCATAGCCGTCGCCGACAAGGGGCTCAACTCATCAGACAACATAGCGGCGGCTGTGGCCAAAGGAGACGGCTTCGTCTTCTCCCAGTCCGTGCGTGGCACCAACTCTGATGGGGCCTTCAAGAAGTGGCTGCTTACAGATGAGGGCTAGCGTCATATGGGCGAGGAGTTCAAGATCAAGGGCAAGCAGGACTCCCATGTCTGCCACCTCAAGGCAAAGGACACAGAAGACGGAAAGCCTAAGGACGTGAGGATTCCTGTGAAGTACGTAGGCTTCTGGTCGAAGAAGTATGAGGGGTGTACCCGTCACGACAGGGAGAAGCTCATCGAGCGGGCGCGCTCCCTCATCAAGTGTCCTTCTGCCTTCTCAGCCCATGAGGCCCATGGTGCTGCCAAGTACGTGAGAAACCTCACCTTCGACAAGGAGTTGGGGACTATCGTAGACGCACGCCAGCTCTCCTTGAACGAGGAAGCCATCAAGGAGGCCGAGGCGCCAGATGGCTACTACCTCATCGTCACGAGTAAGACAAGCTGGCAAGACGAGAAGATAGTCGATACCTACCGCGAGCTTTGGCGGATAGAGGAGTCCTTCAAGCTCACCGAGTCAGAGCTCAAAATACGTCCTATCTTTGTCTGGACAGACGCCCATGTAGAGGCCCACTTCCTCACCTGCTTCGTGGTGCTCACGATCCTGCCAATCCTGCAGTAGCTGATGAGGATTTAGGCAGCCCGCATCCGCGAGGAGATAGCTTCTATGTACGCCACCAACTTCGACAGCAACTGGTGGGTCTTCGACCACAGGACAGACGAGTCAGACGCGCTCGCAGATACACTTGGCCTTGGTGAGCTCAAGCTCAAGTGCCTCATCACCAAAGGGGCAAAACAGGTTCTGACCAAAGCTAGAAGGGGAAAACTACCGCACAGGGAATAATCGCCCAGAAGTCAAAGAAACCGCAGCTAGGTGCTACTTTCTTGGCTCTCTAGCTGCGGAGAATGGGATACCACTGCCATCTCATACGCATCACGGGAAAGCTTCTACAGGATCAAGGACCTGCCTGCAGGCAGCCTCTCGAGGGGGGCGCAGGCATCGATTCTGGCTGACTCCATTGCCCCGGCTGGTGCAGATATATTGCCCAAATCGGTAAGTCTGGGGTTGACTTTAACAGGTCCTCCTTCAACTCATGCGGTAGACCCTCCCCCTGTTCATAGGTTCGGGTCATATCGTCTCAGATGGCTGTAGCGGCCCATGGTGCCTCCAATGGTGCATATCTTCGCAAGCACTATCCTAGGTTGTGCGTGGGTCGCTATCTCGTGTTTTACTGTTGCACTAGCAATGGAAATTCAAGGAACTAAAACTGGTAGTTGATACTGTTCTTGTATTCCTGATACAAGCGACGATTAAGTTGGTCTCCCCCGTCCAGGTTCGCACTATAAAATACAGGCGGAGTGGTAATTCCCTTGTCAACCATCCTTTGAACGACCTCAACCACAATGGCATTCAAAATAGTCGCACCCACCACCGTAGACGTAGGGCCGACTTTCTGCTGCATCCCTTCAATTTGGACGGTAGCATCACCAACATCTCCATGGTTATCTATGACTATATCCGCCACCTCGAACAGACGCTTTCCCGAGGGATGCCGTGAAGTAACGCCCCGCGAGTACGAAAGGTTGGTTAGCGCAATCACGTGTGTATCGGCTTCCTTTGCTACCATGGCGATCTCTACAGTCACAGGATTTCGGCCAGACACCGAATGAGCAATCAGCACATCGCCCTTCTGAAATGCGGCTCGGTGTTTTGCCAGGATACTGCCATATCCTACCAGGCGCTCCATATCGCTGGTCAACGTAATGGGACTCGCTTGGACAGAAACCTCCTCTCCAAAAATAGGATTAATAAGCATGAGACCACCAGCACGATAAAACATCTCCTCGCTCAGAATGCCAGCATGAGAAGCTCCAAAGATGTAAATGGATCCATGGGAATATATGCATCGCAGGAGCTCTTGCGTGGCAGCCTCTATGTGATCAGCCTCTACGACGCGAACGCGCTTCAAAATGTCCTGCACGTGGTCAAAGTACTCAAGCTTAGTCATGGCAGTACTTCCCTCCTAGGCAATGAGCCCCTAGGCAATGAGCCTAGCGATGGCACCACAAACCATGCCCCACAGGTCGAAGTCCTGGCCACCATAAACCAGCATCCACTGCTGTATCGTGTTGTTAAAGAAGTAAGCACCAAAGCCGACCAGGAATACGGCAATGACACCAGACACAGCCGCACCCAGAATTGCACCCCAAACACCACCAGTAGCGTTGCCAATGATAGCCGCCGTGCCAATCTCAAAGAAACAAGTGGATATCAGCGGAATAACTACCGTGGGGAATATGCCATTAGTCAGCAGGATGGTAACGACACTGGTAACCATTGCGACCAGGAAACCGATGGTAAGCGCATTGGGGGCGTACGGGAACACAACCGGGCAGTCCAGTGCGGGAATGGCGTTAGGAACAACCTTGTCAGCAATACCCTTAAATGCAGGGACAATCTCGGCAATCAGCATGCGTACTCCCTGCAGCATGATGGTAATGCCCACGCCAAACATAATGGAGTGCTTGAAGATGTACACAAATGCGTCAGTCGTCGTGCCCGAATAGCCCCATACAGTTGCGGGATCCAGGCCGTTTTCTGTCAGCAGACAATACATGACAATGTACGTGATGGCTATTGCAATGGAACCCGTAATGGAAATCTCGCGAAGGAAGCTGAGTGACTTGGGCACGTTCAGGTCCTCCGTCGAGTGGGACTTATCCCCGAACTTTCTGCCCAGCAGACCAGAAATGACTGAGAGGCATGTAGTGGGGTGACCAATCGTGAACTCGTCATTCCCTGTGACCTCGCGTACAAATGGCCGCATCAGATTGGGCGAAACAACCATATACAAAGCAGTGAAAATCGTAGCCAAAATAACTAGCTTGGCTCCGGACAAGCCGGCGTCAACACCCGCGGCTATAAACACGAATGGAAACCAATACAGCATATGACCGGTCAAGAACACGCTCTTCCACTTAGTGAAACGAGCTACCAGCAGGTTAATGGCAAATGCCAGAATCATGACTATACCGATTTGCGTACCATAAAGGCTACTGATATCCACGGTGGTAGATGCTACTGCCTGTGGCATGATGGCATCAAACGCCTGAGAAATACCATCGACAGAGCTTCCCGTGATGATGCCAGTTCCCGTTGTTAGGATAAAGAATCCGATGGCGGTCATTGCCGTACCACGAACTACTTCTGTAAAGGGCTTCTTCTGCAGGATCAGGCCAATCATCGCTATAAGCGCGATAAAGATGGCACCCTGTCCAAATATGTCATTAACAATGAAGTTGAGCACATCCATGGCTACTCACCCTTCTGCTGGAAGTCAGAAACGAAAGTCAGGAATTTTTGTTGCACCTCGTCTTTGTCCATCAGGCGATTAATTGCAATCACGGGTACCTTGGCGTGCTGACGTACTCTGTCAGCTAACTCAACGGAGCAAAAAATCACATCACACACGTTGGCGGAGCAAGTCGACATATCACCGCAGAACGCCTCTACCGGAATCGAATGCTGTTTAGCTATATCTTCGATGCTCATGCGCAGCATCAGAGAAGATCCGCATCCGAATCCGCAGACCGTTTGAATCTTTGGTATCCTTTCCATGGTTAGTTCTCCCTTCGGGGCACGGCCCCTTTGACACTACTTCCTTCTACTCATTAAGCAAGACAAACAACTCGTTCTTGCTGGAGCAGCCACGAATGCGAGACACCAAATCAGGCGCCTCCAGAAACTTATGGGCAATGCCCTGAAGACGTTGGATGTGTGACTCTCTGTCCTTGCAGGCCAGGGACATCACGACATAGATAGGATCGTTTTCCGAATGAAACTCAATCGGCGTATCGAACACGCCCAATGAGATATCGGTGCGCAACACATCAGACGATGGGGCGCTGTGAGCCAACGCAAAACCGGGCATCAATGCTACGTAGGGACCTAGCTGCTCTACACCCCGTATCATGGAGTCAACGTAGCCAGGTAGTATGGCCTTAGAGTGAATTAGGGGGCTCGCTGCCTGGTGTATTGCGTCTTTCCAGTCCACTGCTGTAAGCCCAATTTGTATGTTGGCAAGTGGTATATTGTCTATTGCTTGCATCAAGGCATGCTCCAAACCTAGTCATGCATCCGAAGAACCATTTGTGCATCCAAAATGGGATTACGCATCAAAGTCACGTTTTGTTGTGTGCTAAATATTGAGGCCAAACTCAGCAAGCAACTTCGTTCTTTGTGCTTGATACCTAGAACGACAATCGTTCGGACGTTCTTGGTACGTTCTGCTCCAAAGCGCATAGGATGTCTGCATACCAACACGGCCGTGCAGTCGTCGTTGATTCCGTCGTTTACACCTGCGTGCACATATGCTGTTTCGGGTGTCAATACCATGTATGCGCCAAGTTCGCGAACCGCATGAATCATGGTCTCGACATAGCGGGGTTCCATGAACTCGCTGCTCACCAGTGGCCTTGCCGCTAGCCTAATGGCATTATCCCAAGATTCGCACGAGTCGACCACTTGGACACAGCTGCTATTCACATAGTCGGACACACGATGGTGAGAATTTCCATCACCACTATCCAGGTAATGCTCTATGAAGCGAGTGCTCATCTTTGTATAAGGAAGTTGATTTACGTAATCCTTTATGAGATTGATATCGTTCTGGGTCAACATGGGACTCACCTTGAGCACAGGCGCCCTATCTGTAGCAAACTCGCATGACGCCACAACCAAATCGGCTTCGTTACAGGCAAGGTAAGCCTTCGCTTCGTCCACCGACAGTGGCCCGACCAAAGTGCAGCCAAACAAAAGCCTTTGCAGTCTAGACTTCAGTAGGGCGCTGGTGGCCAGTCCAAAAGTGCATACAAACAGCGCTACAGGAACCAAGTCTTCAGCACCAGATGACTCAAAAATGGAGGACAAGTACACTGCTATGTATGCGATTTCGCTTGAAGGCAGCTTCAGTCCGCAATCCGTTAAGACATTCTGCGTGAACTCATATATTAGCGGAGAGGTCAGCTGTATATATGCCTCCATGTTTTCATCGTGCAGTGTGATACCGTTTTGTTGCCTGTAGAGCGCTGCACGTAAATGTTCAGTCAGCATTGCTATTACTTCTTTTGAGGTCCCCTCATCCAGCCCCTGATACTCGCCAAGACGCTGCACCAGTTGATTGGAAATCTGCTTGGCCCGCTTGCTTATGGCATTGGCATCAGAGCTCTCTGCCTTTGTGGGGTTAGGCCCTATGCGTTGTGATAATATTGTCGCAGCCAGGTAGAACCTCTCCGCATCTTGTGACACCAGGAGCGACATTGCTCTTTCCAACGGCGCTGGCACGCTCTGCGCTAGGAGTTCCTGGCCATTTAGTTCGCCATAGGTCACACAGCGGCCACGAGAAATACGTAGAAGGATAAAACTAACAATGGTGCAAATATACTCCCTGTCCTGGAAACACAGCTGCAGCGTAGATTCGCATGATGCCAAAATTAGCTCGGCATCTGCACGATGGGAACACAGCTCGTCTTCCGCGTTCAAGACTTGATACATTTCCTTTGTACAACGGCCGCTTGCCAACAGTTGGATAAACGCATGCCGGACACTGATTTCTGATCCGTCAACACGTACGCCCATCCCCCGGCGTCGAACTACTCGAACACCTTCGTGCAGCAGCGCACCTTCGACATCCGACATATCACGAGTGACGGTTTGCCTACTAACTCCACAGCACTCCGCAAGTTGGCTCAACGTTACGCAGGGGCGCACTAGCAACAGGATGGTAATGATAGTGCAACGCTCATCTGGGGTCAGGACGGTATTGTCAGCATTGCTCAGTTGTTCCAGCATTTTCCGTTTTTGTGCTGGAGATCCTACTATTGCAACTCCCGCACCTCGCTTGTGCTGCAGTTGTAAATCATAGGCGTCAAGGCATGACACAATATGCGAGATATCATTTCTGGTAGTGCGAGTACTGATTCCAAAGTGATAAGCCAGGTCACTCACGGACGTCGGCTCGTCGCGAGAGCAGAGGTACTCAATCTCTTGTATCTGCCTGTTCGTCAGAACAACCATGTGTTATCACTCCACCTTCGTAAATCGAATGTAAGGTGATATAGCTTCGCTCACAAGAATCAAAGCGCGCAACGGAAGCGGCAATATTGGTGTTTGTAGAGCGAGCATCAAGACGAAAGCACATAAATGGATCCCCTTATCAATGCTTCTAAAGCATGTCCTTTTGAGTCGGCGGATTGTCAAGCTGAGTGCAACAGTTCCCGATAGACCTCGCTGGCCGTCCTGTATCCAAGGACCTTCCTCGACCTGTCGTTGATCATGCCGAATACGCGCTGTACCTCATCATCGGTGAGCTTGGAGAAGTCGGTGCCCTTAGGGGAAGAACTCGCAGATGAGGACATCGGTGTTTTTAACCGTTAGCTTCTGTCATAGGTGGTGGGGATGGCAGAAGTAGAACTGGACACCGCCGAGCCTGTCGCTCACCTCCGCGCAGGTGGCGAACTGCTTGCCGCGATCCGGCGTGATGGTCTCACTCGGACGGCCCGACAGAGCCGTGACCTCGATCTCGGCGCTCGTGTGTGCGGCGGCCTTGCCGCCTACGAGTAGCCGCGACGTCCGAGTCGCTGACGCTCGACAGGTCCGTGCCTTTGGTGTTTTCTTTCAATAAGAAGTGAACAGAAGGGGGTGGTAACACAAATCCGTACCAAACGGTGATGTTTGGAGGACAGATGTACACTCTCGAGGAGAAGACGAGAGCGATCGAGCTCTACGTCAGGTACAGCAGGAAGGCGACCACGACAATCCTGGAGCTTGGATATCCCAGCTGCGTCCAGCTCGTGGCATGGTATAAAGAGTGGGAGGAAAGCGGCGGCAGGTTCTCTTAAGCGCAGCCTGGAGCACTACAGCCCAAAGCAGAAGCGAGCGGCCGTGAAGCACTACCTCTCCCACGGCAGATGCATTGCCTTCACCCTCCGTGAGCTTTAAGGTAGCCAGGTTGTTGGAAGGTGCTTACAGATTGGATCGATGAGCTGGCCTTCGGCGAGCGCAAAAAGACGAAGCCCAAGACGTTCTCGCTCTTCAAGAAGCAGGCCGTGCTCGAGGCGCTTAAAGACCGGCAAGGCCCTGTGCGGCAGGTCACAGAGGTCGGGTCCAGCCGCTGCTCGCTGTACAAGTGGAAGCACGAGATACTTCCCGAAAAGGTAGGCACCCCGAAGAAAAACCCAGACGCGCGCAAGACACCCCTGAAGGCACATAAGGCCCGCAAGGCCGAACTTAAGGCCGAGATCCACCAACATAAGCTCAGGTGCTACATCATGCAGGGAGTAGTCGAGCTTTTGGGAAAAGGGAAGGGCACCGTCTCGAAAGAACGAGCTGACGAACAGAGAGAAGACGCTTTTGATAGATAGCCTGCACCCGAAGTGGAGGCTCTTTTGAGCTGCTGTGTGTCCTTTCGCTTCCTGCTTCAAGCTACCACTACTAGATAGGCACCACTCCAGTCGGTAGCCGAGATGGTAAGGCCTACGAGCTCGTCTATACCGTGATCGATGCGAGCCGACGACATGTAAGACAAAAGGCGCGTGAGCGATGAGCTGAAGGCACAGGACCACGCCATAGGCGAGTGGAGGGTGGCGCGCATCATGGGTAAGGAAGGCCTGGTGTCCCGGGGTACACCCAAGAAGACTATAGCCCCTATAAGGGGGAGATATCGGCGCATCCCAACAACAGGGTGAGGCAAGACTTTGAGGCAGGCCTTCCCAACTTCCTTGTGGCTCTCGGGCGTCACGCAGTTTGAGATACCTGCCGGCAAGCTCTGCCTGAGCCCTATCCTCGACTGCTTCGATGGGGCAACTGTAAGCTGGACGCTCTCTACCTTACCCGATGCGGATATGGCCAACTCCATGCTCGGCACGGTGCTCGCCGCCACCAAAGAGCAGCGCAGGCATCTAGTGATCCACTCGGACTGTAGTTGCCACTAGCGCTGGCCAGAAGTGGCGAGCCATCTGCAGACAGGCGGGCATGACACGCTCCTAGTCGCGTAAGGGCTACAGCCCGGACAGCTTACGCATGGAGGGCTTCTTCGGGACTATGAAGAACGAGATATTCTATGAAAGGGACTGTACGAACACCACACTGGATGAACTGAAGGCAAAGATGGACGGATATATCGTCTGGCACAACGAGAAGTTCCAGAAGAGGTCGCTTGGGAGCATGAGCTCGCTCCAATACAGGCGCAGCCTGGGGCTTGCGGCTTAGGGAAGACAGGTATGGATTCCCGTTGCCACCCCCTTCTGAAAAGTTGCATTTGATATGAGAAATCACGGGCATTGATCAGCGTTTCCCTAACGCATTAGTTAGCCACGATGTTGACCAGACGCCCCGGAACGACGATGACCTTGTGGATCGTCTTTCCCTCGATATAGTGGGCAACTGCCTTCTTGGCAGTCTCCTCAACCACACCTTTGGAAGCGTCCTTGGCAACCTGAGCATGGCCGCGAAGCTTACCCATAACCTGAACCGCGATCTCGATCGTGTCGCTCTGTGCCTGCTTCTCGTCGAGGGTTGGCCAGGGCTCGTTGTACACAGAACCGGTCTGCTGCAGTGCCTCATGCCAAAGCTCCTCTGACCAGTGCGGCGCAATCGGTGCCATCATCAGCACTATCGTGCGGGCAACTGTCAGGCACAGCGCATTGTTACGCTTTGCTGCCTTGGTAGCGTTCACGTACCTCGAAGCCGCGTTGACCAGCTCCATAATGGAGGAGATAGCGGTGTTGAACTGCGTGTGGTCAAACTCGTTGGTGCACTTGATGCCGAGGCGGTTGAGCTCCTGGTTGAGGACCTTCTCCTGTTTGTCCAAGGTATCCGGATTTACAGCACCTGGGTTTGCGGTATCGCGCTGGTCACACAGCAGCCACACGATTCTCCAGGCACGCTTGAGGAAGCGGTTGCAGCCTGCCACGGCATCCTCATCCCAGCTGAAGTCCTTCTCAGGTGGGGCGATAAAGAGGATTGCGAGGCGCATCGTGTCAGCACCGTACGGATCGACCACGCTCGAAGGCGGTACGACATTGCCCTTAGACTTGGACATCGTCTCGCCATTGGAGTCCTTAACCATGCCTTGGCACAGCAGATTCGTGAACGGCTCATCGAAATCGACAAGACCCATATCGCGCAGAACCTTGGTCCAGAAACGTGAGTAGAGCAGGTGCAGAATCGCGTGTTCAATGCCACCGATATAGTTATCGACCGGCATCCAGTGCTGGACTTTCTTCTTGTCGAATGGCTCCTTGTCGTTGTGTGGATCGCAGTAGCGCAGGAAATACCAGCTGGAATCCGTGAAGGTATCCATCGTATCGGTGATGCGCTTCGCGGGATGCCCGCACTTGGGGCAGGTCGTCTCGTAGAATTCCTTGCACTCAGCCAGGGTATCGCCTGCACCCAGGTTCAGGTTCTCCGGGAGCTTCACCGGAAGCTGATCCTCCGGGACCGGCACATCACCACAGTGGTCGCAGTGGATCATCGGGATCGGGTTGCCCCAGTAGCGCTGACGACTGATCAGCCAGTCACGCAGGCGGTATTGGACCTTTGCGCGTCCGCAGTGGTGATCTTCGAGCCACTTGGTGACGGCCTTGACCGCCTCAGAGCGCTTGCCGCCCTTCATGCCGGTGAACTCACCGGATTGCACGAGATAGCCCTCTGCCGCCATTGCCTGATCCCAATCGACGTCAGTGACCTTCATCTCCTTCTGATCCTTCAGCTGGTCGTAGAGCTTATCGTTCTTCTGCAGGATGATCGGAGGAATCGGCAGATGGTACTTGCGGGCAAAGTCGAAGTCACGCTGGTCGCCGCAGGGTACGCCCATAACCGCGCCGGTGCCGTAGTCGAGCAGGACGTAGTCCGCCACCCAGATGGGGACATTGGTGCCGGTGACCGGGTTCTGCGTGTAGCGGCCGGTAAAGACGCCGTGCTTCTCACGGTTGGTGCCTTGACGGTCGACAGAGGAAACCTGCTCAGTCGCCTTTCTCAACTTTTGATAGTCCTCCTCGTACGGGGTCCCTTTGACGAGCTCGAGCGCAAAGTCGCTCTCCGGCGGCAGTACCATGAAGCTGACACCGAACAGGGTATCCGCACGGGTTGTGTAGACCGTGATCTTACGGTCAGTTGGGGTCTTCCCATCTTTGTCAATCAGGGTGAAGTCGATCTCTGCACCTTCAGAGCGGCCGATCCAGTTTCTCTGCTGTGCTTTGACGTTCTCAGGCCAACCTTTGAGTTTGTCCAGATCGTCCAAGAGCTCCTGTGCATAGTCAGTGATCTTCAGGTACCACTGGCTCAGATTGTGCTTCTCGGGGATGGAGCCGCAGCGCCAGCACCGGCCGTCGACGACCTGCTCGTTTGCAAGGACGGTCTTGCAGTGGGGGCACCAGTTCACCGGGGAGGTCTTACGGTAGGCAAGCCCGCGCTTCCACATCTCGATGAACATCCACTGACCCCACTTGTAGTACTCAGGGTCGCAGGTGTTGAACATGCGGTCGTAGTCATAACTGAAGCCCATGCGGTGCATCGTTGTTACCGCATTGTGGATGTTCTCATAGGTCCACTTGGCCGCCTGGGTGTGGTGCTTGATTGCGGCGTTCTCCGCCGGTAGGCCGAAGGCATCAAAGCCCATCGGGTGCAGGACATCGTAGCCGCGCATACGGGCCTGGCGTGCCATTGCATCGCCGATCGAATAGTTGCGGGCATGGCCCATGTGCAGGTCGCCGGAGGGATATGGGAACATCTCGAGGACATACTTCTTCGGTTTGTTCGGATCGGTGTCCGTCTTGTAGAGCTGTTCGTCGTCCCAGATCTTCTGCCACTTTTCTTCGATCTTGCGGGCATCGTAGACAGGAATGTTTTCCTCGGGTGTATCGTGAGAGGTATCGGCCATCTCGTTCCTCCTTTTATAGACATAAAAGCAGCCCCACAAACCGTGGGGCTTGCTTCAAAGATCTCGTTTACTTGTCAGCGACATACTTCTATGAGCGGAAGTTCACATCGCGGTCTTGATCTTTGAGCACAACGTCGTGAGCGCCACCTTCGACGAGCGAGGTTGCACTGACTAAGGTTAGTTTAGCCTTATCGCGTAGCTCTTTGAGATCGAGCGCGCCGCAGTTGCACATCGTGGCGCGAACTTTCAACAAAGACGCCTCAACGTTTTCCTTCAACGGTCCTGCATATGGGACATAGGAGTCGACGCCCTCAACGAATGAGAGCTTCTTCTCGCCGCCGAGGTCGTAGCGCTGCCAGTTGCGGGCACGCGCAGAACCCTCGCCCCAGTACTCCTTCATGTAGGAACCATTCACGTTGACACGGCGGGTCGGGGACTCGTCGAAGCGGGCAAAGTAGCGACCGAGCATCATGAAGTCAGCACCCATCGCAAGCGCCAACGCCATGTGGTAGTCGTAGACGATGCCGCCGTCGGAGCACACCGGCACGTAGACGCCGGTCTCCTTGTAGTACTGGTCACGCGCCTCGCATACATCAATCAAGGCTGATGCCTGGCCACGACCGATGCCCTTTTGCTCACGGGTGATGCAGATGGAGCCGCCGCCGATGCCGACCTTTACGAAGTCCGCGCCGCAGTCTGCGAGGAACCTAAAGCCATCTGCGTCGACGACGTTGCCGGCACCGACCTTCACAGAGTCACCGTAGTGCTTGCGGATCCACTCAAGGGTGAGCTTTTGCCACTCACTGAAGCCCTCAGAGGAGTCGATGCACAGACAGTCTGCCCCGGCATTCACGAGCACCGGAACGCGCTCTGCGTAGTCACGGGTATTGATGCCAGCACCGACCATGTAGCGCTTCTGAGGATCAAGGAGCTCGTCAGGGTTAGATTTGTGGGAGTCATAGTCCTTACGGAAGACCAGGGAGACGAGGTGCTGGTTCTCATCGACGATTGGGAGCTGGTTCAGCTTGTGCTCCCAGATGCTATCGTTGGCGGTCTTCAAGGTTGTGTCCTGCGGCGCCACGATCATCTGGTCGAACGGCGTCATGAACTCATGGACCTTCTTGGAACGGTCGTCACGGGACGGACGGTAGTCACGGGAGGTCACGATACCCAGGAGCTTGCCGTGCGGGGTGCCATCCTCGGTCACCGGCATGCAGGAGTGGCCGGTCTTCTTTTTCAAGTCCATCACCTGTTGCAGCGTCATGTCCGGGGTGAGCGTGGAGTCAGACTCAACGAAGCCTGCCTTGTAGCTCTTGACCTGAGTGACCATCGCCGCCTCGGCCTCAACGCTCTGGGAGCCGTAGATAAAGCTCATGCCGCCCTGCTGGGCCAATGCAATGGCCAGGCGGGGACCCGAGACGGATTGCATAATTGCGGATACCATGGGGATATTGAGTGTGAGCGCAGGTTCCTCGCCCCTCTTGAATTTCACCAGCGGTGTCTTCAGCGAGACATTATCGGGAATGCACTTCGAAGAAGAGTAGCTTGGTATCAGCAGATACTCAGAAAACGTATGGGATTCGCCCGGGAAAAACGTCGCCATGTAGTTTTGGCCCCCAATCTTTGTTGTTTGAGCCTATATCGGTTGGAATAGATCGTAGCGCCTCGAGCCGACGCCTCAAAGGAAACGGTTCGCGAGGCTAACCTTCATTCATAACATCCTGGAAACTGACGGAGATATCATGTTTCGTCGGCACCCACTCGACCTTCTTGAAGAGGGCTACCACGGTAATGGGGATGTAGCTTATCATAAAGATCGGGAAGGTGAAGAAGTTCGTGAAGATCCTCCACCGGCGGTCCTTACGGCAGTGGATGTGCTTGCGTTCGGAGACCGTCGTGATGATCGCGAGGATAAAGAAGACCACGTACATCGATCCGAACGTCATGATCAGGGACCCGGCGCACATCAAAAGCTCACCCTGCGTCGCTAAGAAGCCGTGTGACAGTCCTCCGACAATGAGATAAGTCAGGTTCACGAAGGCGGAGACAAGCGTCAGGATCATGCCCGGTGCGATTGTCATCATCATGTCATACGCGGCGAACTGCTTTCTGTGGATGCCGTGCATCAGATCGCGCACATAACTGAAGAAGACCTGGTAGAAGCCTTTCGTCCAGCGCATACGCTGAATCCAGGAAGCCTTGAAGGTCACCGGCTGCTCGTCGAAGAACTCCGCCGGCGCATAGCCGATCTGGATGTTGTTCGACGCGCAGAAGGTGGAGAACTGAATGTCCTCGGTGAGCAGGTGGAAATCCCAGCCGTGCATGCCTTCGACGATCGAGCGGGACACCAACCAGCCGGAACCGGAGATTGCGGCGCTCGTACCGAGCATCATACGGACATTGTTCAAAAACTTTGCCTCACGCAGAAACCAGGTCGTATAGGCGGAACTGACCCAGGAAGAGTCGAAGTTCTTTGAGTTGCGGTAGCTCGTGAGCACCAGATAGCCCTGGTCAAACCCATCGTTCATGATCGAGGTATAGTTCGGGGAGACGATGTTGTCCGCATCGAACACGAAAAAGCCGTCGTACTTGTCCCCGGTCTCATTGAGGATGCGGTTAAAGGCGTAATCCAAGACCCAGCTCTTGCCTTTACGGACCAGGTCGTTGCGCTCCCAGGTGATAGCCCCGGCATCGATCGCTTCTCTGTAGGTGTTGTCAGTACAGGCATCCGCCACCACGTAGACATCCATTTTGTCTTGGGGATAGTCTTGACTAAGAATCGAGTGCACGAGGTTTCCGATGACGGGTTCCTCATTGTGCGCCGCAATCACGTAGGCAAAGGTGTGCTGCTTTTTGGCTTTCGGAAGTGTCACGTTCCCGTGCCGCAGTCCATAGAAGAGATAGACTCCCTGATAGAAATAGCAAATGGTGTAGAAGAGGAAAATGATCATGTTGAAGATGACGATTGGCGTTAAGCCTACTCTCATGAAATACACTGATATTTCCCCTCTCGCAATTCTGCCTTTCGGCTGCGTGAAACGCTCAATGCACCCTTAATCGCGGAATGATCTCCTCGCCGCGTTGGGTCCTTCCCATTGAGGTGCATTTCAATAATTCTAATACATCCAACAGATCTTGGGGCAACCGATCAGCTAACTCTATAGTTTGTCCCGTGACAGGGTGGTCGAACTTGATGTACCAGGAGTGAAGAAACTGCCTTGTCA
>ERZ772962.1051-NODE-1051-length-15150-cov-2.966214_pt1 | contig 15150 bp, 8 predicted proteins | sample MGYA00580676_ERZ772962 | MGnify/ENA primary metagenome ERZ772962 (study PRJEB29015, sample SAMEA2738049) | human oral metagenome | biome: human oral; feature: human-associated habitat; material: saliva | place: China | collected 2230 ...
TGCCATTCGACATTGGTAAACGAGGGGTCAGTGCCCTTGTCGACCATTTGCTGACCGTGCTCGAGAACCTTGTTACAGTAGTTGATGCCTTTGTAAAAAGGTGCCCAGTCATACAGGTTTTCAGAAGGTTGCAACACCGCCTCCTGCATATATCGGTAGTTGGCTTTACTCATGTCGCTGAGCTCCACGTTGTCCGAGCGGAACTCACCCCAAGCCAAGATCTTACCGGTGCACTGCGTCATTTGGTAATAAGCCGCGGCACGCACATTGTCGACGTCGTTGCGGGTATTCCAAAATTCTTCTTCCGTAATAGAGGTTGTGGGGTAAAGCGTCAGGTAATCCTCACAAGAAGTCATACCTCCACCCAAAACGACTACGGCGCCGGCTACCAGCAGTTGTTTGAATATTTTACTGTTCATGATGTCTTAGAGTTGTGGAGGTGGAAAACCACCTCCTTTTGCTATGCTAAGTACGTGTAGAAGCGTTAGAATCCGAAGTTCAAGCTGAACGTAATGGAGCGCGAACGCGGAGTCTGCGAATTATCGAATGCAGGCGAGAAACCGCTCGCACCGTGTTCGGGATCCACGCCGGAATATTTCGTCCAGAAGATCAAGTTGTTCGCAGATACACTCATCGTCAATTGCGAGAGTCCCCAGCGCTTCAGCTGTTCGGGCTTAACCGAATAACCCAATTGCAGATATTGGAAACGGAGGAAGTCTCCCTTTTCTACATAACGGTCGGAGGCAAGTGCATTGAACGAGTCGCCGGCACGCGAGTTTTTCGCACGAGGAATCGGCGTGATGTCGCCATTCTTACGCCAACGCCAGTTGACAGAAGCAACTTGGTTATCATTCGAACGCATCATCTCGGCATTCATGCGGGCCATGTTTACAATCTTATTGCCTACACGGAAGTTGAAGTTGGTCTTCAGCGTCCACTGGCCATAGCGGAAGTCGATGCCGAAACCACCGTTAAACTTCGGGTTAGAGGATCCGAGATACACGATATCGAGTTCGTCGATTTGTCCGTCGTGGTTCACGTCTTCGTAGATCACGTCGCCGCCTTCGAAACGATAGTTCTTACCACCGTAGTTGAAGTACATCGGCTGGGGATTACCCGACTTGTCATAGAGGATCTTGCCATCGGCACCGTATGCAATCGGAGCGGTCTTGCCCGTAGCAGCTGCGGTATTCGGTTTGCCCGCTGCATCAATATAATTATTGCGTTCGGGGTTGGCGAAGTATCCGTTGTGATCGTAGTCATAAGCGTAAACGCCCTTATAACGGAAACCGTAGATACCGCCGAGTGCATGTCCGAGTTGAACGCGGCTCAGGTATTTCGCATTGCTATTGTCGAACTGCTGATTCTTCGACGAGAGCACCGTGGGATCCATTTCGGTCACCGTGTTGAGACTCTGCGCAATGTTGGCACGCAAGCGAACGTCGAATTTACCCATCTTGAAGATCGGTTTCGTGCTCACGTTGAATTCCCAACCGCGGTTCTCCATCTTACCAACGTTCGCGTTGGCGATGTCAGAGAAACCGGTAGAAGAGGGAATCTTCACGCCCGACATCAACAAGTCAGTCGTATAGCGCTTGTAAACACTCAAATCGAACATCAACAAGTCGTCAAACAGATGCAAGTCGAAACCGAGGTTCCACGACTTAGACTTCTCCCAACGGATCTGCGTCAGACGAAGATTCTCAGGTGCGATACCCTGCACACCGTCGTAGTAACCATAGCTCGAGTACTTATTGTAGATCAATCCTTCAGCAAACCATGCATTACCGTTGATACCCCAGCTGGGACGGAACGAAAGCATGTTCACATACTTGCGATAAGGTTTGAAGAAAGCTTCATCGGAGATGTTCCAACGAGCGGAAACACCGGGGAAGAAGCCCCATTTGTTACCCGATCCGAACTTCGTCATACCTTCTGCGCGGAGCGTAAAGTCAAACACGTACTTCGAACCATAGGCATAGTGTATTGACCCCGTACCGTTCAGGCTGCGATCGCGACCTGTAGACGAGTTGGTGCCAGTGAGGAAACCGGCCACCGTCGGATCCGTGATACCACCGGAGATACCCGAGTGACTCTTGCTCTGCGAAGTCTGATTACGTGAGTAAGACTCAAAACGTCCAAGAATCTGGAACGAATGGTTCGGATTGTCGAAGTGCGGACGGAACAAAAGCGAGTGACGCGTGGTGAAAGCAAAGAGTTTCGAGTCATAATCGTTCGTCAAGTCAACGCCTTGCGACCACTTCTGCGAAGTCAACGCATGGGGATAGTAGGAACCGTTGTTTTGCGTGAACGCATTGATGTTCACTTCCGCCGTATAGTTGAGCTGCGTCGACTCCTCCTCCTTACCCAACAACTTGTATTCGAGAGAGAACGAGGGGTTGATCGTATACGTGCTCTCGCGGGCCCAAGCCAGGTTGGCGATCGCAACGGGGTTACCGTTGTCGACCATATCACTCAGGTAATAGGAGGTCAGGTTGGAGTTATTGTCCAGCAATACTCCTTCGTATTCCTTACCGGCTGCGGGAGGCATGAGATAATATTCGCCCGTGTCGAAATAAGCTCCGCGAACTTGATCATACTCTTGACGAGTAACGGCCATGTTCGGCATCGCCTTGTAGGCTTTGGCAAGAATATTATTACCGTAGTTCTTATTGTTCTTCGTGTAGGTCAGCGAGAAGTTCGAAGTGAACTTGATGCGGTCGGACACATAGTAGTCCAAAGCCAGACGCGTCGAGAAGCGGTCGAGGCTCTGTTTGATGATCGTACCAACTTCGTGGTCATAAGATCCCGACACGCGGAACGTGGCCTTTTCACCACCACCGGAGATGTTCACACCGTAGTTGTGCACCTGACCGATTTGCGTCACCTCTTTCACCCAGTCCGTGTTCTTATTATAGTTGGCATAATAAGCCGGACGGTTGGCGAGATACATCAACTCAACAATGCTGGAAGCCGCATCACTCTGTTTCGGATTGAAGTAAGCCTCCTTCAGCATCATCGAATAGCCGGGACCATCGAGCATGTTCAGTCCCTGCGGCTGCCACGTGCCCGAGAAACGGTAGTTGAAACCGACACGCGTCTTACCGCGGCGTCCGCGGCGTGTGGTGATTTCGATCACACCATTCGAACCGCGCGCACCCCAGATGGCAGTTGCGGCAGCATCCTTCAAGACCTTGATGCTGGCGATATCGTCGGGCGACACCTGCAACAGAGTAGCGAACTGCTCCTGGTTGTCCAGGTCTGAGAGGTCGACAGAAGTCAGATCCTGACCTTCGAGCGGATAGCCGTTCACCACAATCAGCGGTTCCTGCGAACCGTTGATCGAGTTCACACCGCGCAGGCGCATCGAAGTACCGGAACCCAGGTTACCGGAATTGGCCACAATGTCCAAACCGGCAATTTCACCCTGCAACGCTTCGCCGGCAGTCGTGAAGGCAAGACCTTCTTTGCTGTCCATGTTCAGCGTCTGCGTTGCAGTCGAAATCTCGCGTTCGGGGATCACCATACCGTTTGATTTCGCGGTACGCTTACCCGTAATCACGACTTCCGAGATATGCGTACGATCCTTCATTTCGATACGGAACGACGTGCGTGCGCCGATAGGATCAATACGGGCGGTGGTATAACCGATATAGGAAACTTCAAGACGGTTGTTCGGGTTCTTGATGGTCATCGAGAAGTTACCGCTCATGTCGGTCTGTGTTGCCGACACCACGCGGTTCGTTTTGTCCTTCTCCACGACGTTAGCCATCACCACCGCACCGTCTTTGGCATTAAAGACGTGTCCGGAGATGCGCTTTTGCTGTGCGACAGCAGTGGCACTGCACAGCGCGAGGACAATCGCCGATGTATACTTGATATGATTCATGATGCCTTAGATAATTAGTCTTTGATTCTGAACTTTGCGACGAAAGCTCTGGCTTTCTTCGGAGAGGACCAAGCTTGGGCGTATCCGCCGGCGAATTCGCCATCGAACAGCAGCGCGCTGTTGATTTGGTGGATCACCGAATAAGAGCTGCTCGTGATGAGCGTCATGCCCTTATTGAAGTTGGCGTCGCGCGCCAAGATATTGTGGGTCGTTCCGTCCACCGTCACGGTGCGGCCGGCCTTATCCTTCAAGCTGAGCTGACCGGGAGTCTGCGTTACAGAGAGACTCAAATAAGCCTTTGTCTGCTCATTGATGCAAGCCGTGGCGTAGTCGCCGGTATGCGAAACCTGGTCCACGAAGAGACTCTCATCTTGGAAGTGGTAACGCAAGAAGTTCACCAAAACGGTCACCATCGCTTGCGCTTTGGCTTTCACCGCGTCGTTGTGCTTGTTCACACGGTCGTACTCGTCTTGGTTGCTCTTGTCGGCGGCCAACTTCACCTCAGCCTGCAGGTTGGTGTCGAGATAGTCGCTGATCTTGTCCCACGTGGGCAAGCCCTTGGCCAATTCGGCATCGATCGCCGCGTCCGTCGGAGCGTAGATGGTGTAGCGATAGTTGTTGAAGAGACGTACCAGACGGTCGTCGTTGGCCACATTATATTGGAGACCGCCGGATTCACCGCGTACGAAGAATTCATATTTCGCAGCGCTCTTGAGCCATCCACTGTGCTTCGCGTCGTCGGCACCGGCCACCAAGAAGGGAGCGTTGAAACCGGCTTTCTCCAAGAGCGCCGTGCTCATCCCCGTGCAGAGATCGAGGAATTTCTTAAACTGCGTATGATCCTTGATTGCCTTGTAAGCCGTCACTGTCGTCGCCTGCATCGGGCGATCCAAGATGTAAGTCTTACCGTTACCATAGCCCTTGTTGGTTTCGCGGGTCAGGTCGTAGACTTCTTTCACGGTCGATGTGTAGGCGGCCGGCGTTCCTTCCAATTGTTCCTGGAAACCGCCGTTCACTTCCATACCCACACCACGGTTGCTCGTTTTCACGATCACAGGTGCACCGTCACGAGAGAGGAAATACTTCTGTGCCGTTTCTACGCCCTTCGTGTCGTCACTGCCGTGTACAATAATATGGTGGTTCACCATTTCGATCAGCAGCGAGCGCTTCACCGCACCCATACCCGCGCTGAGAGTCTGGTTGGCAGGCGAGGCATAGGTCGTACCGTTCATGATCTTATCGCCCGGCTGTTGTCCGGTCGCGGGTTTGTAAGTCACAGGCCAAGCATCCACAGCCAAAGCGCCGCCCACACCGCGCGTATCGCCCGGACGGAAGCGGAAATAGCGGAAGTTGGAGGTATTCTTCGAATTGGCCATCGAAGCCGGATCCACATAACCATAGGTATTCAAGCCTTCGTCTTCGGGAATGAAGAACGAGAAACGGCTCTGCATCGCCTTCAGATAGGTCGAGAAATACTGCTTCAGCGGAGCGTTGCTATAATCAGATCCCTGGATGTAAGAGTCGTCCGCACGCACCACGGTGCGCATCACTTGCGTATTGCTGTTGTAGAGCGCGGGGGCGATTACCGCAGCATAGTCTGCAGGGGAGATCACGCGGTTCATCACATAAACCACACCGTTGTTGGCCATGAGCGTCTTGGTGAACACCGCTTTGTAGGCCGCTTCCGAAGGATACTGCGAAGGCGGGAACATCTGGTCACGCGCATCGTTCATGATGGTGTAGTACTTCGAAGGCACCGTTTCGATGAACGAGTTCTTCATCAGGTTGTTCACCAACGCCTGAATGATGTCGAGCGGAATCTGATCGATGTTCTCGAGCAGGTTCTCTTTGGTATTCGGTTTCTTCGCATAACGTTCGATCAACGAGCGACCACCCTGCGAAACAAAATAATCGGTCATGGCGGCATCGTCGGGCACGAACATCGCGGCCATATCTTCGACGCTCGGCACGGAGCTCGACAGCTGGTAAGCATTCCAACCCGGATCGTAAGGCAAGAGCGGAATACGATCATTGGGCAATTTCTCATTCGGTTCCGTCTGCAAACGTCCGCTGCGCGAATTGATCGAGAAATAGCGCTTTTCGAACACCGAGTCCACAGCAGTGGAATAACGTGCCTGATAAGTTTTGGTCAGTACATCATTATAGAAGGGCGCGCTGAAACGATCCAAGATATGGTTGAACACCTTCGTGTCGTTGTTTTCGCGAATCACCTCGGCCATATTGGCGGGCGGCACGAGCACTTTGTCCAGCACATGGAAATAGCCATTGAGGCAGACCACGTCAGCCTGGTCAACGCGCGCATCAAAAACATAGGCGCGCGTCGCTTCCGACTCGCCCCAACCATCTTTGTCATTCAGAACGAACGCCACATCCGAACGCTTGATATTCTTCTCACGCATGTTTCCTTCGAGGAAGTGCGTGATCATCGGACGCGAAGCATCGATAGCCATATAGATCCCCTTCGACGCACCGCTGTTGTAACGTTTCCAATACTTCTTTTCGTCCTCGTCAGCATTATAGTTTACCGGCAGCTCTTCAGGACGCCAAAACTTCACAGAGTCGATAGCTTCCGCTGCCGACTCTTGGCGCAGACTCAGATTCTTTCGTCCGCCCGAAGCATTGCTCATCATTTCGAGCACATAAGCATTGTTCAGCTGCGCACCGTTGAAGAGTACACGCTTCTGAGCGTCAGTGAGCTGTTCATACGAATGAACTCCCCAAGGATTGTTCTTGAAGAATTTCTCATAAGCCTCGTCGTTCGCCACAAAAAGCGTCTTACTACCCGTTTGCGACATAACGTCCTTGTAACCGAGGTCTTCAATCAGACGAACGGTATACTTAAAGCCGCGCGCATTCAGTTCGTCGTAGATGCTACCCCCAAGAAAAGACGGTTTCTGCACATCCAGAGAATCGTCCTTACATGAGTACGTCACGCCGCTTACCGAGAGCAACAGGAGAGCCCCCATCAGGGTGCTTCCCATTCTACCAAAACGGTTTTTCATACACATAATCTTATTTGTTTCTTATGTATTTTCTTATTGTTGCTATTTGGAGTTGGCAATGAGAAGAGCGAGATCTTCCACTACACAGCGCAAATTTAAGGCAAAAACTTCTTTCCTCCAAGTGTGCGCCGAATTATTTTCGCACCCACTATTTAGTTTTTTAATCATCCGTGCGCCCCCTTGTGCCCCACAGCAGCATTCCGACCCAAATACCTTAAAATGTCAATTGATCTTTGCAATATCATCGCTTCCGATCCAAGCAAACCTGACTTTCGCCCGACGTGCATTGCAATTTTCTTCCTTCTCAAAATCGCTTTGGGGAAGCGAGCGAAACGGAAAAGCGCAAAAAAGAATTGCAGAGTCCACCGAAATATACAACAAATATGTTACGAATATGTATACAGGAACGAAAGTCGCCATTCCCTACAAACTTATGCATTTCGACGCCGAAATATAAGCATTCGCACACCGGGAAGGGACAAAAAAATGGCGTTCGTCAAGCACTGACGAACGCCATTTTCTTCAGATTACCGCTTTGAAGGCCGGTATATCGTCGACGGACCATCGATAAAGTCTCCTTCCTTTCTCTCGCGCGGAACATACTTTTCGAGCGACAACTTCGTGCCGCCGGCACTCACCACCACGCGATAATCCTTCACCGCCAATTGAAGCGAACCGACGATGCCAGTACCGTTTTTCACGTTGGTAAAAAGCGTCGGAGGCTCCGAAAGACCCACTGACACCAACTGGCGATTAAACGATTCTTCATCTTCATTGAAGATTCCACTCAGGTAGCGAAAATACCCTTCCGAGATCGAATAGAGCTGCACCATGCGGCGCGCGCCCTCACCTTCACGAGCGAAATGCCAGGAAACATCGCCGCTGAACAGCTCACTCAATCGCAAGGTGTAACGCTTTCCGTTGAAGATCGCATCGCTGAACGCCATGCCGTTGCGACCATTGTAGGCCGAACCCTCATCGAGTCCGTTCAGTCCTTCGAAGATGCCGCTGAACACCTCATCCTGCGAATAGTCAAGCGGAACCGAGTAGTCCGCATCGCTCATCACGCGCACAAAATAATAATTGCGCTCACCGGGAGGATCCTGGAACGTGATTTCGTAACGGCATTCCTGGTCACCGCTGGCACCGCCCACATCCTTAGACGTTCCCAACTCCCAATAGCTCACCTTCACCGTATCGATCGGCACCAACTGCGGCAGCCGATCTTCGCCCTCCGCACGACCGTAGCGGGTGTCGGCTTCGACGCGGATGCGATCGCCGGGACGCGGCACATAGTTCGCCTCGAAATAGCCCTTCACCGTGTCGCGCACCATGGGAAAGACTTGGCTGTCGTTCACCACCGCCTGCACACGCGCATCGGTGATACGCGGCAGCGTGTTCTTGTTCTCATCGGTGAGAAACAAGGTGTGCATCACCTCCGCGCGCACCGGTTCATCGGGACTCATCACACAGTTCAACACCACTTCGGGCGTGGGACGCAGGTGGTCGAGATTGATATCTTCGTAGCAACTGCTCAGCAACGCCGTCGCCACCAAAGGCAGCATGCGCAAAAAAACAGATCGAATCATATGTTTATCATTTAAGTGGAGTACACCGTCCACCTATTCGTTTCGGCCGGCAAGGGAGGCACGCATCACGCACCTCTCCTCTGCCCCGGCGCTCTATACAATCAGAAACGATAGGTGTAAGTGAACGAGGGAATAATGGGGAAAAGGGAAATCAACCGGAACGACGGGTAATCGTAATTATTTTTGCGCGCCACGACCACGGGGTTGTGCTGGTTGTAGGCATTGTAAACGCTCAGCGTCCAAATGCTCTGCGCGCCGCGTCGCTTGTGGAAACGATAATAGTTGATACCCAAATCCAGACGATGAAAATCGGGCAAACGATAATTGTTCTTCTTGCGAACGTGTTCCATCGTTTGATTGTAATAGTCCGGGAAGCTCGGCGCCAACTTATTCGGCACTTCGTAATGATAGTTTTCGAGCGCCAAGGTGATGAGCGATCCCGTCATGTACGTCCACGCCACATTGAATTCCCAACGACGCGAAGGACGATAGCTCAATGCCACGTTGAGTTTGTGGCGATTGTCGTACTTCGAGGGGAAATGCGCGCCGCGGTTCAACTCGGGAAAGTAGCGATCGGTCCACATCAAGCCATAGCCCAAGAAACCGGCCCACTGACCGAAGTTCTTCTCGACCAGCACGTCCACGCCATAGGCTTCGCCCGTGCCGGTGGTCAGCTTGTCGTTCCACGAACGGGCGCTCGACAACTGCCCCACCCCTTCGCGATAGTCCAAGAGGTTCGACATGTGCTTATACCATGCCTCCACCGAAACATTCCAGCGATTCTGATAGGTGTAATAACCGCCGAGGCTCAACAGGTGGCTCGTCGGCGGAGCGTAAACCTCCGTCACAGGCATCCAATAGTCAGTGGGCAACGAAAGATAACTCACACTCACCTGCTGCACATATTGCGCCATGCGCGAATAGCCCGCCTTCACACTCACCGAGGGACTGAAGAGGTAAGCCGCCGATAGGCGCGGTTCCACCGAAAGATAGTTTTTGCTGTTCACCAAGAAGTCGGTCAAGCGCAAACCAGCGTTCAACCGCCAGGCTTCCGCGGGGCGCCATTCGGCATCTCCGTACAACGCCGTCTCGTGTCCCTTCACCACCTGTCGGCGATTCGGTTCGTCCAAGATTGTCGATTGACTGCTGTTCGTGATGCGGTCTTCGGGCGAAAAACGGTGGTAGGTATAGTCCAAGCCGAGGCGCAACGTCAAGGGCAACTGCGATGCCCACACCCATTGCGAGCGCGCATTCCAATCGTCGATGCCGTTGTGAATTTCTTTATACAGATAGTTGTGGCTGTACCCCTCCAGTCCGGGACGACCCGCTTCATTGTCGAAGGTGAAATGACACTTCGACCCGTAGCGCGTATAGGCCAGAGTGAGGTTGTGCATCCAATGCTCGCCCAGCGGCAGCTGCCATTTGAACGAGGCGAGGCGGTTGCCCCAACGCATGCCCATTTCATATTTGTCGCGCACCTCGTCTTTCGGAGTATTGGCCGACTGGTTCCAACTGTCCGTTCCCGTCGAGATGTCGTCTTGTCCGGCATAGCCCACAAAAGAGAACGTGCCCCAACGATCGGTGCGGTGATTTAGATGGAGGTTGAGGTCTGTGAAAGCATAGTGCGCATTATACTTCTCGCCGTTGCGCTTGGCGTCGGCGTTGGCAATGGCCAGTGCCGGCGTCGAAAGCAAATCGAACCACGTACGCCGCACAGCGACGTTGAAGGTGGTGCGCCCTTTCACGATCGGGCCGCTCACGCCCAGATTAGCCGAAGTCAAACCGATGCCGAAATTCACATGATAGCGTTCGGCATCACCGGGCTGCGTGGCCACGTCTACCACACTCGACAGGCGACCGCCGTAACGCGCGGGAAACGACGACTTGTAGAACGCCACATCGCGAATGGCCGCCACGTTGAAGGCCGAAAACAAACCGCCGAGGTGGTTCATTTGATAGATGGGGTTTCCGTCGATGAGAAACAGGTTTTGGTCGTCGTTGCCACCGCGCACCATCATGCCCGCCAGCCCCTCGAGTCCGGGCGAAACACCGGGTTGCATTTGCAAGGCCTTGATCAGATCCACCTCACCCATGATGGTCGGAATGCTTCGAATCTGTTCGGGTCGCAAGAAATTGAGCCCCATGGCGGCATTGTTCACTTTGTTTTGCCGACGGCCTACGATCAACGCACTGTTCAGTTTGACCGTACGCGCCGTACTGTCGGCAGTGGAGCGCACCGAATCCGCTGTCACAACGAGGGGTGATTCGCCGCCGTGGGCCACCGAGGCGGCAACGGCCGTGGAGCAGCTCAAAAAGAACAACAAGGAGGGAAGGGAAAGAGAATGCATGGGAGGAAAAAAGCTTTCGGGCGTGCACGACAACAAACGTCGACGTCGGGACACGCCATTCGCTCGCTTCGGGTTCGCAGCCCGGGGGATGAAAACGCCCCTTGGCAAGAGTCGTGACACCAGCGGCGATTTAGAATTATGTCGCCGCAAAGTTAAAACTTTATCCTTTTTCCCACAATAGGACACTGCACAAATTCTCGTATTTTGTGTTCTCCACCCGAAAAATCGTGATGCGCGCTTGCTCTCACGCGCGTGCGCGTCAGGCAGTTTTCGTTTTTCATCTTCACCCCTTCACCCTCCCGCCACATTTCTCTATAGTTCAATTGATTAGGTGTGAAGGCTTTGATGATTTCGCCTTCACAGAATCTTCACGCGCCCCACTCTTTCGCCCGCACCTCGATGAAATGGACCGAAACCGCTCCGTATGCTAAAAAATACGACCCACCTCGAGTCCCGACGGACTGTTCAGAACGCATTCGTACGCGATGAACACAGGTGAACTTAAAATACCATAAGCCTTCACCCTCAACTCCCTCAATCACAACACAATGTGGCATTCGGGTGAAGGAGTGAAGGTAAAAAACGGAAACCGGTTGACGCGAGAGTGCGCGCGCAGGCGATAGGCGCGCATGGCGTCGACTCGGGACGGCGCAACACACGTTCCGACAGCAGCGGTACGAAAACAGTGGGGAAGAAATGAATCGGCCTGCGGGAGTATTTCTGTTTTGTTCCGCGTTTTCTCCTGACGGCGCCGCGTTTTTCACACCGGTCCCGCTTTGTCGCCCCGCCCTCTCCCCACTGCAATTCCCCTCCTTCGCCTCGGTCACTCGGGGAGCACACGTACTCGGGTTCGGCCCTCGGAAAAATCGAAATTAAGAGGCATCTTCTCAAAAAAACGGCGCATGCCTTGCAAAATTCGAAACAGAGCGATAATTTTGCGATTGAAATCGACGAAAAACACACGCTCGATTCTTTTTGCCCTCGATTTGTCGGCGCGCCCCCCTTACCCTGTGGCTCGCCGCCCGGTCTATCGCGTCGGCACGCTTGTTTCACCTTCATCTCACCCCACTATGAAAACTCGGATTCTCTTTTTACTACTCCTGCTGGCACTCAGCGCTTGTTCCCGCCGCATCAGCGAACGCATCGCGGTGCACGACACGTTGCGTGTGGCGCTCACCGACACCCTTCGCGAGCACATCATGCTCACCGACAGCGTATTGATACACGACACCTGCTACGTTAAAAACGGCGTAGCCACCCGTTTTCGCCTCGTCGACCGTTGGCGACAGACGGACCGCGTCGCCGAAAAGAGCCACCGCGAACAGCACGATCGCAGCCACGACCATCGGGCTCGCCACACCCGCGTTTCTGCCTTCGCTCCCTCGGGCGGCGTGATGCGCAGCGGCCTCTGGATGCTCCTCTTGGGGGGCGCCGTGGGCGGACTGGCGGGCGTGCATTTCGGGCGGCGTCAATAACTCGAAACTTTTCGATGCATCCGCGGCGGGATCATTCCCCATGCGGCGCTCGCCCACCCTGTGGAGCTATTCAGGCGGCTCGTCGTGCGCGTTTTGCGCAGCCCGTACGATCGCGCGCTCACACGCGCGATATCCTTGCACAGTTTCCACAAAATCACTATCTTTGCCATGGATTGCCCACAAGGGCAACCCCATTGCTCATGTACTACATTTCCAAACGCATCGAAATATCCTACTCACACCAGTTGCATCTCGACTACGAGAGCAAATGCAACCGCCCTCACGGGCACAATGGCATCATCACGGTCTACTGCCGCGCCGAAGAGCTCGACAAAAATGGCATGGTGACCGATTTCACCCACGTCAAACAACGGGTGCAAGACAAATTGGACCACCGCAATGTGAACGAGATCCTCGACTTCAGCACCACCGCCGAGAACATGGCGCGCTGGATTTGCGAGCAGGTGCCCAATGCCTACAAGGTGTCGTTCCAAGAGAGCGAAGGCAACGTGGCCGTCTATGTGAAACCCGGCTGCGAGAATGCCGATCTCTGACGCCGAACGCCCACAGCGCCTTATGAAGATCAACGAAATTTTCTACTCGCTGCAAGGCGAAGGGTTCTGGACCGGCACGCCGGCGGTCTTCGTTCGGCTGAGCGGCTGCAATTTGCACTGCAGTTTTTGCGACACGCTGCACGAATCGGGGCAGCCCCTGAGCGAAGAGGCGATCGTCGAAACCGTGGCGCAATGGCCGACCCGCCACGTGGTGATCACGGGCGGTGAGCCCTCGCTCTTCCTCACGCCTACGCTCGTCGAACGCCTCCACGCGGCCGGCAAATTCGTGGCGGTGGAGACCAACGGCACGCACCCGCTGCCCGACAACGTGGACTGGATCACGCTCTCCCCGAAAGATGCTTTCGAGCCCCACGCCACGCCGGTGCTCACGCGCTGCGACGAGCTCAAAGTGGTGTGCGACGGCACCCCGCCGCCCACCTATCCGCACCTGGCTGCCACCCACCGCTTTTTGCAACCCTGCGACGTGGGCGACGAAACGGCCAACCGCCGTATCATGGCCTTCACCGTGGAGTTTTGCAAAGCGCACCCCGAATGGCGTCTGTCGCTGCAAACCCACAAAATCGCGGGCATACGCTGAGCGATACACCCGCCCAACTTCCGGAGCTGCGAATGCTCACTGTCTAACCCTCTCATCCGCCCAACGGCTCATGAACCACATACGCAATTTTTGCATCATTGCTCACATCGACCACGGGAAAAGTACCCTGGCCGACCGACTGCTCGAACGCACACAAACCATCAAGGTGACGGAAGGGCAAATGCTCGACGACATGGACCTCGAAAAAGAACGAGGCATCACCATCAAAAGCCACGCCATCCAGATGAACTACAACTTGGACGGCCAAGACTATGTGCTCAACCTCATCGACACCCCGGGTCACGTGGACTTTGCCTACGAAGTGAGCCGATCGATTGCGGCTTGCGAGGGCTGCCTGCTGGTGGTCGACTCGACACAGGGCGTACAGGCGCAAACGATTTCGAACCTCTACATGGCCATCGAGCACGACCTCGAAATCATTCCCGTGCTCAACAAGTGCGACATGCCCAACTCCATGCCTGAGGAGGTCGAAGACGAGATCATCGAGCTCATCGGTTGCAAACGCGAAGAGATCATTCGGGCATCGGGCAAAACGGGCGAGGGCGTCGATGACATTCTCCGGGCGGTGGTGGAACGCATCCCCGCGCCGGTGGGCGATCCCGAAGCGCCGCTGCAAGCCTTGATCTTCGACTCGGTGTTCAACTCCTATCGCGGCATCATCGCGTATTTCAAAATCGTGAACGGCTCGATCAAGAGTGGCGAGAACGTGCTCTTTGTCAACACGGAACGCCAGTATAAGGCCGACGAAGTGGGGGTGCTGAAAATGGATCTCTCGCCGCGCCAAAGCTTGGGTTGCGGCGACGTGGGCTACATCGTGAGCGGCATCAAAACGGCCACGGAAGTGAAGGTGGGCGACACCATCACCTCGGTGGAACGCCCCTGTACCGAAGCCATTGCGGGGTTCGAAGAGGTGAAACCGATGGTCTTTGCGGGGGTCTACCCCATCGAGACCGAGGATTTCGAACTGCTGCGCGCCTCGCTCGAAAAGCTGCAACTCAACGACGCCTCACTCTCCTTCCAACCCGAATCGTCGGTGGCACTGGGCTTCGGTTTCCGCTGCGGCTTCCTCGGACTGCTGCACATGGAGATCGTGCAGGAACGATTGGATCGCGAGTTTAACATGAACGTGATCACCACGGTGCCGAACGTGAGCTACAACGTTTACGATAAGCACAACACGCTGCTCGAAGTGCACAACCCCGCGGGAATGCCCGACGCAATGGAAATCGATCACATCGAAGAACCTTATATCCGTGCTTCGATCATCACCCGCACCGACTTCATCGGCAACATCATGACCCTCTGCCTGGGCAAACGCGGCGAACTGATCAAGCAGGAATATGTGTCGGGCGATCGCGTGGAACTCCATTACGACATGCCGCTGGCAGAAATCGTGATCGACTTCTACGACAAACTGAAATCGATCTCGAAGGGCTATGCTTCGTTCGACTACCACCCCATCGGTTTTCGCCCTTCGAAACTGGTGAAACTGGACATCTTGCTCAACGGCGAACCGGTGGATGCACTCTCGACGCTGACCCACGTGGACAACTCAGTGCATTTCGGTCGACGCATGTGCGAGAAACTCAAAGAACTCTTGCCCCGACAGCAATTTGACATCGCGATCCAGGCGGCCATCGGCGCGAAAATCAT
>ERZ772962.1053-NODE-1053-length-15125-cov-9.991573_pt1 | contig 15125 bp, 10 predicted proteins | sample MGYA00580676_ERZ772962 | MGnify/ENA primary metagenome ERZ772962 (study PRJEB29015, sample SAMEA2738049) | human oral metagenome | biome: human oral; feature: human-associated habitat; material: saliva | place: China | collected 2230 ...
ATTCCAAGTTTTCGTCAATCACATCGGCGATTTTGTTGAGTATGGCGGCGCGTTCGGTTGTGGTGGTCTTGCGCCATGTTTTGAACGCTTCCTGTGCGGCGGCGACGGCGGCATCGACATCGGCGTCGGACGCGTCGGTAAATTTTGCCAGTGTTTCGCCGTTGGCGGGATTGTAGGAATCCAAAAGCGTGCCGGGGCTCGTCCACGCGCCGTTAATCAAAAGACCGTACTCTTTATCGAAAATATTCAAATCTTTTGCCATGATGCTGTCTCCTTAAAGTTGTCTTTATTGGGTTTTAGTTGTTTTTATTGGGTTTTAGTCGTTTATTCAACGTCATTTGAAAACAGGGTAGTATTTTTTCTCTTTCAGTTCAAGCTCTAAAAATGAGAGTGTTCTCGAAATTCCAAATATGTAATTTTGTGAAACGGAAAAAGCAGTCAAGTCACATCTTGATGATGTATGGGGGGCGAGGGCGGTTTGTTAATACATTTTAATTTTTCAGATGACCTTGCAATCACCGCGATGCGCTCGCCAAGTATCTGGAACCTTCAGTAGCGCTTGATGTTGGGGCGCGGGCCTGGAACTAGGAAAAACTATCCTTGCTCGTATCTGGAAAATCTGTAAGAATATAGTGTTAGCCAAGGCGAGGGCAGGTTCTGCCGTTATCGACGAGGTGGCGCATGGAATCCCATGATTTGCGCCATTATTCTCTTGGCGCATTACCCATGATCAAAGATTGGAGATTACCATGTCTGAAATTAAAATTACTGCCGAGCCCCGCACCGATTTCGGTAAGGGCTATGCACGCCGCATCCGCGCTGTTGGTGATATCCCCGCCGTTATCTACGGCAATGGCAAAGAGCCTAAGCACGTGACCCTTCCCGGCCACGAGACCACCCTGGCTGTTCGTAACAAGGACGTCGTTCTGGTGATCGAGGTTGACGGTGAGCAGTTTAAGACTCGCGTGCAGGATATTCAGCGTCACCCGATCCGCCCCGAACTGCAGCACATCGACCTGCTGTTCGTCGACTAAGGTTAGGTAGACGAAGGAGCGCGCGGCGCATCAACGTTTACGCCGGAATCTGTTTTAGTGGTTTTTCGGCAACGGTACGGCTCGTATCTGCTTCTGGCGGGTGCGAGCCGCTTCCATATTCCCCGCCAACTTACGGCGTACACCCATCTTTACCGTTTGGCTCAGGTGCGAGATAGCCGACTAATAACCGCCTAATCCGCCCATAGTTTTATCCTGTTTACCGAGTAATCTCTACCGAGCATTTTTTATTTCTCACCCTATAACCCGCAGGAAGGTACACGAGAACATGTCTGATGCGTGGCTCATCGTCGGCCTGGGCAACCCCGGACCGCAATACGCGAAAACCCGCCATAACATCGGGCAGATGGTGCTCGATAAAATCGCCCATGAAATGGGCAGCACCTTCAAGAAGCATTCCAAAGCATCCGCTGTAGTCGTCGAAGGTCGCCTAGGTATAGGCGGTCCCAAGGTTGTACTCATGAAATCCCTCGGGTACATGAACACCTCGGGCGGACCCGTATCTGCGGTCGCAAAATTCTATGGCATCGACCCCGATCACATAATCGTGGTGCACGACGAGCTTGATATTCCCTTCGACACCATCAAACTCAAAATTGGTGGGGGAGAAGGCGGCCACAACGGCCTGCGCGATATTACCAAGGCGCTAGGCACCAAAGATTATTACCGTGTGCGCGCTGGCATCGGTCGCCCACCCGGGCGCATGAACACCGCCGACTATGTGCTCAAACCCTTCACGGCAGCCGAAGCCAAAGACCTGCCGTTCCTGATCGACAACTCCGTCGATGCGGTCGCCATGCTTATTACCGACGGGTTGACGGCGGCGCAGCAGCGCTTTCACAGCGCATCCTAAATATGCGCAGGGCACGGACGCTCGACAAACCGCACAAATCGGTGCCTTTACATCTGTCGGATAAGCCCAGCAGCAAACATGACGTCCCGTTACGCCCGTAGCTATGGTGAGGCAGATTTCCTAGGCTATTGCACACACCTAACTAGGTTTTGCCCGCGCCAAGGAATAAGCTAGAAAAGCATGACGTTATAGCCCCACAGACACTAAGCCCGGGCGTACGGCCCCGACCTAACGTGCCACACAGCAGGGGTCTCAACGCCATGCGGCGCGCCTGAAACCGGTCAAGAGAAAAGGAACAACCGTGGCAGAATACTCAGTCCCCGCCAATACGCCGCTCAACGATGACACCGTGCGAGCGTTGCGCGCAGACTTCCCTATTCTCAGCACCGTCGTCAACGGCAACCCGCTCGTTTACCTCGATTCCGGCGCCACCAGCCAAAAACCACTCCAAGTTCTCGATGCCGAACGCAACTTCTACCTGCACGCCAACTCTGCGGTACACCGCGGCGCGCACACTCTTGCCGTTGAAGCCACCGAACTCTTCGAGCAGGCCCGCACCACCGTTGCCGCCTTCGTAGGAGCCCGCGACGAAAACATCGTCTGGACCTCCAACGCCACCGAAGCGCTCAACCTTGTCGCCTACTCAATAGGCAACGCCTCCCAAGGACTCGGCGGTGAAAAAGCCCAGCGTTTTGCCCTGAAGCCCGGCGACGAAATTCTCACCACCGAAATCGAACACCACGCCAACCTCATACCCTGGCAGATCCTCGCCCAACGCACCGGCGCAACCCTCAAACACATCCCCGCCACCGACGACGGACAGATCGACTATGAAGCCGCCGCCGAACTCGTCAACGAGAAAACCCGCATCCTCGCTTTCACCCACGTCTCCAATGTCACCGGTGCCATTGCGGATGTGCCGCGCTTCGTCTCACTCGCCCAAAAAGTCGGTGCCCTCACCGTCCTGGACGCCTGCCAATCCGTACCCCACATGCCGGTAGATTTCCCCGCACTCGGTGTCGATTTCGCTGCGTTCTCCGGGCACAAAATGCTCGCCCCCACCGGCATCGGCGCACTCTACGGCCGCGCCGAATTCCTCGACGCCCTGCCCCCATTCCTCACCGGCGGCTCCATGATCACCCGCGTCGAACTCCAAGACGCCGACTATATGCCCGCCCCCATCAAATTTGAAGCGGGAACCCAGCGCGTCTCCCAAGCCGTCGCCTTTGCCGAGGCAGTACGCTACCTGCAGCACCTCGGCATGGACAACGTACACGCCTGGGAACAAGAACTCGGCGCGCGGCTCGTGGCCGGGGTGCAGAACATTGAGGGCGTGCGCCTGCTAGGACCCACCGACCCGAACAAACGCGCCGGGCTCGTCTCCCTCGGCATCGACGGGGTACACCCGCACGACGCCGGGCAGCTGCTCGATACGAAAGGTATCGCCGTGCGCGTAGGTCACCACTGCGCCCAGCCGCTGCACCGCGGCGCCGGACTGACGGCCTCGACCCGCGCCTCCGCATACCTCTACAACACCACCGAAGACATAGATGCATTCCTTGCCGCGCTCGCTGAGGTACGCCCCTACTTCGGGCTGTAAAGAAGCCGTTACTCATATATACAGGATTGGATAATTCATGTCCCTAGAATCGCTCTACCAAGACATTATTCTGGAACACTCAAAGCAGCGCACCGGTGAACATCTGGTGGAGGTACCCGCCGGGCACGCCAGTGCCGACAACCACCAGTACAACCCCACCTGCGGAGACGAAATCAACCTGCGTCTCGTGCTTTCTGATGAGGAGAAAAACGGCGAAAAGGTCGTCGAATCGGTCTCGTGGGAAGGTGACGGCTGTTCCATTTCGATGGCGGCGGCATCGGTACTTTCTGAGATGGCACCGGGCATGACCGTGGGGGAGCTGCAGAACCATGTGGATGCGTTCCGCGAGATGCTGCGCTCGCGTGGTCAGATTACCCTGGATGAGGAAGAGTACGGCGATATGGCGGCATTTTCCGGGGTTTCAAAGTTTATGGCCCGCGTCAAATGCGCGATGCTCTCATGGGTGGCAGTCGAAGAGGCAGCCCGCGAGGCAAGCACGAAATAGACGCATCTATGGTTGGCTGCTATGCTGACCCTAAAACATAGCTTCACCCATCGAGCGGCTCTCCGGTCACCATGACCGAAGGGCCGCTCTTCTATGTGCATGCACATATGGCGGATAGGGTTTTGAAATCCAGAGAAGGAGGACTTCAGAATATGAAATCGTAGTACAAAAATTTTTGAACATTTTTATAACTCTCTACCGAAAGTACAGATTATTTTCAAGAACCCTTGTAAGATGAAGAGTAACTCTAGCTATACCTAACTTCCGGAAGAGAATCATGACATCCGAAAAAAATACCCTGTTTCAGGCCAATTCAAATCCTGTTGAATACAGCCAAGAGGATGCGGCAACGCTTGCTCGTGCTTTTGATGACGCGGCCCATAAGCTAGGGGATTTCCAGGGCAAGATTCGCTCCGAGGGTATGCATGCTGCCCAAGAGTTCCGTGGTCGGTACGCCACGTTGTTTGTACGTAACTATAAGCAGTGTATAGATGATGCGGGACGTTTAGCTGATGCATGTCGTCGTGCATCTGAGGCGGTGCGTAAAATTGCTCAGGCTGCTAAACAAGAAGAAGAAAATCGTCGACGGGCGCGCGAGGCTGAGGAAAAAAGGTCTGATCTCCCTGAGGGCACAATACGGGATGGATACAGACACTTCGATCTTATGAAAAAGAAGGCAATGCCTGCATATCGGGCTAGTGAAGAACCTGCCATTGTTGTTAATCCGGAGGAACTATCTCGGAAATCTACTCTCGAACGTACTTTGACCGAGAAGACTGGCGTACCTCCTCAGCTTTCTATTGCGGCACCTAAAGGTGTAGCGGCTCCTACTGAGAAATCAGACAGCGAAAAATATGCTGAGGAGCTGGCATCATCGAGCGGTACATCGTCTGCAGAACCTGATGCTTTGGAAAAGTATACAAACTTTGTGCTGAACACGCTCAATATTGAGATGAATACTGCGTTCAGCGCTATTAATCGTGCTTACGATGTTTACGTTGTTAATTGTAAATGGGGGATCTTAAATATTGAAGGTTTGCTGTTAGCTACTAAAAACTGGATTTTGGATAATGATAATGATGCTGCCTGGATTAATGCGGTAGCTCAGGCGTTTCGTAATGCTGGTGCCGGAGTGAAATTCACGGTTTCTGACGCTGCGTTGTATGCCTCGATTCAGCAGGCTGGGGTTAGTGCTGGGCGTAAGAATCTTGAGGTTCCTGATGTGCTGGTTTTGGGTGCCCAGCCATCGAGTGGTTATGCAAACGATCCCGTGAATGTGGCGACGGGGAATTTCATTGAGGAGGAAAAAGACCTCAGCGATGGTGGCGTGTCTTTGGTGCGGATGTATAACAGTATCGCAGCCGCTGCCGGACCTCAGAAGACCCATGAGGGGTATATGGCTCCGACGGGTGTGTTTGGGCCTGGGTGGTCTTCTACAGTGGATACGCATTTGGGGTTTACGGCTTCGGGCGTGGTGTGGGCTGATGTTGATGGGCGGCAGGTCTTCTTTGCTCGTTCTGGAGCTGGATTTACTCGGGCTGCTGGGGAGGCGTGGTGGCTGCATCGATATGCGGTGAACCCAGCGGATTCGTCTGCGTCTCAGGCTTCTGACTCTGAGAATGGTGCTGCTCATGATGAGGCTGACGGTGGCGTGCGTGCGCAGGCTGCGCGTGCTGGGTTTGCTGTTGTGATTTCTTTGGCCGCTGAGCATTCTGACCAAGTGGTCTCTGACGGTGAGTTCTATGCGGTGTCGAATAATACCGGGCAGTACCATTACTATACGCGGGGCGGTGCCTGGCTGGGCTCGTGGGGTTCGGAACCTGGTTCTGCGGTTGCCGCTATCTATGAGGACGCTTCCAATGGTGGTTCTTCCTCTCGTGTGCGGGCTATGGTGGGTGCTTTCGGTAAGGCTATTCGCCTCTCGTATGATGATGTTTCTGGGCGTGCGGTGGCTGTTACTGGGGCTGGATCTCGGGTGGAGTATGCCTATAGTGAGACGGGGCATCTGGTAGAGGTGACAACCTACGCCCTAGCCTCGCAGACAACATCCGATCCCGTGGATGAGCCTGAGAGTGCTGTCAAGGGTGGTACTGCTGCGGCTTGCGGCGTTGTGGTTGCCTCGCGCTTGTATACGCATACCGAGGATGGCTTGGTGCAGACGGTCAAGGGCACTGGCGGCGTGCGTGAGGTGACTAATGTGTATGGGGATCCGGATAATCCGGGGCGTGTTACCCAGCAGGTCAGTGAGCATGGCCGAGTAATTGACTATACGTATTTGCCGGGTGGGATTACGCAGATTACCACCGGTACCCATGAGAACACTCTAGCGGCTGACTCTGATGGCTCTGATGCTGCGGACACTGCTGAGCGGGCGCTGCATCCGAATACGTGGGTGTCTGATAGTAAAGGGCGTTTAGTCTCGGTTACGTCGGCGGAAGGGTCTACGGTTCGGTTTATTTATGACGCGTTTGGGAACCGGATTCAGGTGACCGATCTTGAAGGGTCGCGGACGGTGCGGTCTGCGAATACTCGTGGGCTTGTGGTGAAGGAGCTTGCTTCTACAGGCGCGATGAGTATTACCGAGTATGACGACTTGGACCGACCGGTTCACAAGCGGACATATGGCTCGAAGGATGAGTGGATTCGTAAAGATGCTCCGGTAAAGGTTATTTCATATGAGTATGCTGAGGAGGGTTTTTCGCGTCAGCCGGTTGCGGTGACGACTGATGGTGCCACCAGCCGGTATACCTATACGTCGGCGGGGCAGATATCGTCAGTGACAGATCCGACAGGGGTCGTGACGCGGCTTTCCTATGATGCTCGGGGGAATCTGACCGGAGTGCTTAATGCTGTGGGCGACATGCTCAAGGTTGAGTATGATGCCCAGGATCGGCCCGTTTCAGTAGTTTCTCCGTCAGGAGGAACTATGCGGGTTGAGTATGACGCTGCCTCGCGTCCTGTTCGGGTGATTGACCCGGCGGGGAACGCAACTGTGTATACATATACTCCTGCGGGCAAAGTCGCCAGTATCACGGATGCGGTTGGGGGCGTGCGCCGGTTTGAGTACAACGCCGCTGGGGAACTGGTTGCGCAGGTGGCACCTGATGGCGCCCGTACCGTGCGTGAGATCAACGAGCTGGGATACACGGTTGCTGAGACTGACCCGTTAGGGCATGTAACGAAGTTTGTCCATGATGGTATGGGCAGGGTTACAGAAAAGATTGACCCAGCCGGGAATGTGTGGGCGAGTAGGTATAACGCTGCTGATACTTTGGTGGAGCATACCGATCCGACGGGTGTGCTCACACGGGTAAGTCGAGATAGTGCTGCCGGTAAGATCACGCATCAGGACGGTGTTGGGAACACCGCGACGGTGGGATTTGACGCGCTGGGCCGGGTGATGAGCAGTATTGACCCGTCTGGGGCAGTCACGTCGTGGGCGCATCAGTTTTTGACTAACATCACGACTACCTCCTCGGGTGAAGGGGATCGGGAGCCCGCGCATCGTCAGGGTGCTTCAGAGCCTGTTCGCGTGCAGGATCCGACAGAGAATCTGGTGAGTGTCCCCGGTGCCCATGCGTTGCGGACGTGTACTGATGCTGCTGGTCAGGTTTCGGGTGAGGTGTGTGATGCTGCTGGGCGGGTGCTCAGGCAGGTGAGTGCCTCGGGGGCTGTGACGGAGTATTCGTATGATGCGTGTGGTCGGGTTGCCTCAGTGACAGATGCTGATGGGGTGATGACTGAGTACCGGTATGATGCGGATTCGCGTTTGGTGGCGAAGACTCGTGCTGGCGTGGTAGTGGAGTCTTTTGTGTATGACCTGTGTGGGCGTGTGTTGGAGCGTCGTGCTGGGACTAAGCTGGTGGGCAGGTATGCCTATGATGCTGCCGGGCGTGTGGTGCGGTGTGTGGATGCTGCTTGGGGCACTCGGTCGTTCTCCTATGATGCGTGTGGGCGTGTGGTTAAGGCTGTTTCCGGCGTAGGTGGAACATGCTTTTTTGATTATGACGGCGCGGGGCGTTTGCTAGCGCGGCGTGTGGCTACGTCTGAGGGTTTTGCGACAACCTCGTATGCCTATGACGCGGTGGGGAACGTGGTGTCGGTGACGGACCCATTCGGGGCGGTGACCAAGTATGCGTATGATGGCGCGCACCGGTGCACTGAAATCATAAACCCGGACGGTTCGCGGGTGTCGTATGCGTACGATAGCGCCGGCGAGGTGGCGAATATGCATGTGGCTAAGCCAGGTGAACGCTTGGGTCGGTTGGCTTGTGAGTGGGTGCGGGATCGAGCCGGTGGGTGCCTGACGGTGAAGGACTATCTGGCGGGGGAGAATCTGGCACGGCTGGGCGCTCAGCGGTCTGCAGCTGCTACGGTCGCTACAGCAACAACCACCGTTGGCTCTGCTAACGCGAGTGCAACAACGGCTGCTGGTAGGTCTTCTATCGGTTTCTCGGATGGCGTGGAATCCGAAGCTGATGTGTATGTTCAGACGACCTATGTCTCAGATGCTTTGGGACGTTTGGTGAGGGTGGATTCTGCCCCGAAACTCGGGGATGAAGTTTCTGATACGGCGTTCTTTGCAGCGGGTAATCGAGTATCCGCTGCCGAGGATGCTTCTGCCGCTGAGGTGTTCGCATCTACGGGTGCATGGAGCCTAGCGTACTCCTATGATGCTGATGGGAATGTGGTTCAGCGTACTACTCCGTATGGTTCTACCGTGTATGGGTATTCTCCGGGCGGGCGTATTAGGTCTACGCAGCAGGTCCCTGCCGGTGTCGGGGTAGAGGACTCATCGAGTGTTGGCGATAAGCCTGGGGTGGCTGAGTTCGCTTATGATGCGCTGGGGTATTTGGAACGTGTTCAGGTTGGGGAGTGTGTCTCTTCGTGGGTGCGTGATACGTCCGGAGCCGTTATGGGGTACACCGAGGAAGTTCTCGGGGGAGCCAACGAGCCTGGTGGTTCATCGCCGGGTGTGGTGCAGGGCGTGCGGGTACGCCGGAATCCTGCGGGGAAGATTACTCGGGTGGAAGATACCGTTAAAGGTTCCTGGTGTGAGTACGCCTATGATGCTTCCGGCAGGTTGATCCGTGCGGTGAGCTCGGATGATGTGTCGGTGGTGTGGGTGTATGATCCGGTCGGGTTGCTTATGAGGGAAGAAACTCACCAGGAAGGTGCCCTGGTTCGGGTGCGTGCGTTTTCCTATGCGGGGGAGCGGGTACAGACGGTACGCCTGTATGAGGCACTAGAGGATGGCGTTTCTTCCGCTGCACCTGTTGCGGGTGTGGTGGAGGATCTAACCGGGTTAGATGCGTCATCTTTGGTGTGTACGGGGTCGATTCAGTATTCCTATGATGTGCGGGGTTTCCGTACCGGGGCGGCTGATCATACTGGTGCTGCCGTGACGTGGGGCTGGGATGCTCTGGGCTCTTTAGAACGGGTGGAGCATATCAACCACACCCCTGAGTCTTTGCTGGGCAGTCATGTGGCTGCTGGTGGTGAGGATTCTCTGATGGGTAACTCGGCGGTGTGGTTTGCGGCATCGTCGGTCCGGAATATGCCGGTAGCTGTTGGGAGTCAGCAGGGTAGGCAGGATCCTGTTGTCTCGCCGCTGGTGTGGGATACGACAGTACCTGATGCTGCTTCGTTGGTGGGTGTTGGTGTTACCGAGGCGGTTTCGGCGGGGTCTGTGCTTGGTGGACGCGATAGTATCCTCACCGACACAGGTGCGGGAGCATATAGTTTTGGCACGGATATCTTCGGTACCGCGTCCCCGGTAACTTGGGGAAGCAACACCACTGCAGCTGCTGGTAATGGGTTGCCGGGTTTGCCTGCTGGTGTGGGTTTGACAGCTCAGGGTGCGTTAGCAACCGTTGGCGGTGAGTTGATGGGTGCGCGTTTGTATGATCCTGTGACGGCTGGGTTTTTGTCGCCGGACCCTGTGGAGCCTGTGGCCGGGTCGGGGTATATGGGTGCGTCGTATCTGTTTGCGTCGGGTGATCCGGTGAACCTGCACGACCCCACAGGTTTACAACCATTATCTATTGATGCTATCCGTCAGTATAGGGATTTCTTTGGGTTTGAGCTGACAGTTCAGGATAAATTTATCCGCTACTGGATATCTGCTGCAGCGGATTTTGACAATTTTAATCGTGAGTTTTGGAATGATCCATCTGGATGGATAGCTTCGCATCCTGACGAGGTGGATGTTGTCCTTACTTATGGACTCGCTGGCCTTATTGCTCTAGTTGGAGGCCCCGCTGGATGGTTCATTGGTGGAGGCATGGTTCTTTCAATGAATACTTCCATAGTCGTTCAGCGCTGGGAGACAGGGCATGTTGATCCTCGTGAAGTAACGCGTGAGGGGCTCACCAGTCTTTTGTTTGATGTGGCCACATTGGGCTTGGGGAAGATTTTCAAAATTGCTGCTAAGCCTGCTGTTGATTATTTGCTCGCTCGCTGGGGCATTCGCTGGGGAAGTTATGAGGTCCGTCATCTTCCTGTGATGAGACCAAGTGTAGCTTCAGGCGATGCTGTAAGTGTTCGCGCTCAGACAGAGATGCTACGTAAAAATGCTATAACGATCAAATATCCTGTGCTTTTCCGCAAGAGTGCTCAAGAAGGTGCTGAAAAAGCGGCTTCTAAAGAAAGTTTAGAGGCAGTTTCTTATCAGGGGCGTTATGGCAATCTCTTCGACCGTTCGCACCTGAATACCACAGGATATGGTTTTGCTGCTCCGCGAGTTGCGGCTCCTGAAGCCGGAGCACACACCCCACTGCCCTATAGTACCCGTGGGGTAGCCCAGGAGTCTTCAGTGCCGCTCAAGCCGGTGGAGGCTCCGCAGGTGGGCGAGGTTCCGCCTGCTTCGGGTGCTGGGTCTGGTGCTGCTGGTGTGCAGGCTGTTAAGCCTGGTGGTGTGGTTGATGATGCTGTGGTGGCTCGTGGTTCTGCTGGTGGTGTGCGTGAGCCTGAGGTGCAGCTGAGGCCGGTGGAGGAGGCAAAGGTTGAAGGGTTGCCTCCAGCAAAAGGTGTGGCGGGTGATTCTACGGCATTGGAGAATCCTGTTACGGCTGACAGGCATGTATCTTGGGTAGAGCATCCTCCAGGTTCTAAGCTGCAAAATGGTGATCAGACGGCCACATATCTTGCTGGTGATGATTTCAAAAAGACTCTTGTGACGAGTACTAAGGGCAGCTCTCGGTATGTGCCTGCTGAGGAGCCTGGAACGTACAACGTGTATGGGGTTGATAAGGCTCGAGAACTGCGAGAAGAGTACTTTAAAACGCGTAAAGGACAAGGATCTTCTGCTGACTTGTCGAAAGGTAGGCCTGAATTTGCTTTGTGGCGTCCTGAAGTTAGTGAGCCTAATCTAGATACAGCGATGACTGGTTTTAGGAATGTTACCCGACATGGTAATACGGTTGAGGCTCAGGTTGGTTCCCATAAATTTATGGTGACTAATCTGGATGAGTATACTGGGACGATCCCTGATGATGTGGTTCCAACGGCTAAATCTCTTTATGAAGATGGGAAAGTGTACTGGAAAAATAAGGATCATAAGCCTGAGGGTTTTGGGAATGTGCCGGCTCCCCTGCCCTTTAATAATAAGGAAGCTCGTATCCTTCCCACGCATGATTACGCTGGGAATGAGATAGATTATACAAAATACAAGGTTAGGAGGCGATCACGTGTTTCTAACGAGGTAAATGCCGCTGGTGAAGAACGTTTAATTGTGGGCTCGGATGGGAGTATGTACTATACTCCAGATCATTATGAAACCTTTGTTCGGATCCTTTAAGGGAGGTCATGATGACTTACGAAAAAATCTATAAGGATGAGTTCATTGTTCCGGTGTTCACTCGGGAGAGCGGGTACTGGGAACAGGTGATGAAGCCTCGTTTGCAGGAACAGGGGTGGTATATCGCTGAAGTAGATTGTGCTCGGGTAGAGGATATTGAGGATTGCGGCACAAGGCTTCTGGGTGAACTCAATTTTAAGGTTCCTGAGCATGGATATATTAATGCTATGGGGGTCAAAGATAATATCACTGATATCTACGGCATTAATATGCGCAAAGGCCTTTTTGTTTTTTATAAGAATTTTGAAGATATCTTCTCTACCCATCCTGACCTATATAATGGCTATGGAGCCGAGTTTATGCTTCAGCTAATCGAACGTATAGTTCATCATTATTCCAGGCTACGTGGAAATATCTATGAAGAGTTTCCTGTGGTAGTGGGGTATGGTGTTGGTCTTCCCACCTCGTATATTCCACAGCTTGAGAATGTGATGGGCGCTGAGAACGTGATGATTGCCGGTGAGGGAGTGCGATACCCCTGGTCTGATTTCGAAGAAGAGCAGCGCAGGAACTTCCCGAACGGTGCCCCGGATCCTCTATACGATAAAGAAGGGGTAGTCTACGGATTCACCAATGACTATGATGATGCGACAGGGGTTTTTGTGGAGGATCCTCGGTATTATCCTGAGTCACCGTTTTATGATCCGGTTCTTGCCTCGAAGGTGCACCTGGTGCATAGCGAATTTGACGAGCCAGATCCTTCTGTGTAAATGCTATGAGGTATATACACGAATATAAGGATGAGTTCATTGTTCCGGTGCTCACTCAGGAGAGCGGGTACTGGGAGAAAATCATGAAGCCTCGCCTGCAGGAACAGGGGTGGTTTATTGTTGAGGTGGATTGTGCCGGGGTAGATAGTTCGCATGAACTCGGGCGTAGGCTTTTACGAGCGCTTGGGTTTAATATTGCGCCGGATCAGTGGGTGAACGGGTTTTGGGTTAAAGATGCTGTTGAGGAAGCTGATTGGAATGATATGCGTCAGGGTCTTTTTGTATTCTATGAGAACTTTGAAGATCTCTTTAGCGTACGGGAAGAGTGTTCGCCTTTTTATGCCCCGGAGTATGCGCTTCAATTAGCTGAACGTATGAGCTACTACTATTCTGATCTTCGTGGGTATATTTACGAAGAGTATCCTGTAGTGGTGGGGTATGGTGTTGGTCTTCCCACCTCGTATATTCCACAGTTTGAGGAACTGATGGGTGCGGAAAATGTGATGATTGCTGGTAAAGGTGTGCGATACCCCTGGTCTGATTTTGAGGAAGAACAGCGGAGGAATTTCCCGAACGGTGCCCCGGACCCTCTCTACGATAAGACAGGTCAGCTCTTTGGTGGGGTTATAAACCATGATCCGCAGGCTACGGGTATCTATGTTGCTGATCCTCGGTATTATCCTGAGTCGCCGTTTTATGATCCTGCTCTTGCCTCCAAGGTGCACCTGGTGCATAGTGAAGATGTTGATGATACAGAATAGTATATAAGCACGTTTGTATATATTGAGGGTTATTTATGATTGGGATACTGCCACTTCATGGGTGACCCTCAAATCTTTTTATTTCCGCATCATGATGAGACGTTTATTTTGATTAAGGAGTAGAAATATTATGGGCTTTTACACAGATAAGTCGGATAAGACTTTTTTCCCGGTTGTTTATATTCGAGAGGACGGTGTTTTAGAGCGGCAGCTAGAGTTATTGCGGCAGGCTGGATGGACGATCATTGAGATTCCCTGCAAAAAAATTCAGAATTCCTCAGGTTCGGAAGAAGCATCCGTCATAGTTTTTGAGGCTATTGAGTTTCCTGATGAGATTCCTCGGATTCCAGAGGATTGGATTCATGAATATCTTGAGGATTTGCATTGGCTGGATTTGAGTCAGGGTGTTTTTGTTGTGCTGCGGGATTATGATGTTATGTTCCATGATCCTAAAGATCCACATTATTATATGGCTGAATGGGCTGCACAGCTGTTACAATCTGTGGACGGGGATTTGAGGTTTTACCGTACCTGGAATGAAGATGGGGAGTATGATCCAACACCTGTGCTTTATGCTATGGACGTTTCTCGGGATACGCTTGATACTGTATTAGAGTTTTTTGAGGGTCGGGCGGTTGTGGTGCCTGATTTTGATGAAGAGGATCCTGGGGCGGAGCATCCTTTGTATGTGAGGACTAAAGAAGACGCTATCAGTAATTTGAAAGGTATAACGGTTGACCCAACAGATACTGAGGGTTAGTTGTATCTTCTGAAGAGATGATGTGACGAATCGTCCAGATCTTCAACTTACTAAAGATGGTAAACGGTACTATGTTGAATGGGATCGTACTACATCTGGACGTGAAATCGGGCATGCCGAACGTATTGCGGCTAACGACCCGGCGCATGGTGGCATTGAGCTACGTATTGTTGACCCGTATAAAAAATAACTATGTTTGAAAGGGGAACCCCTATGGTTGAGGATGTTAACCGTTATCGTCTAGCTGGTGGTCGGTATGAGCCCACTACGTATAATTTGGTATTTTTTAGGGGTGATTACCATCGAATTGCTACGTATTACCAAGACTGGGCAAAAAATATAATATTTCCACAGTTTCTGACTAATACTGAAGAAAATCTTGCTGGGGAAGCAATATTTGATGCCTTAAATCCTTTAACACGTGCAGAGTCAAAGATTATATTTGCTCAATGTCGTAATGGTTGGACCGTTATGTTAACTAATAGTCCTAAGCCGGTAGATTATACAACGATAATGTGGAATATGAAAAAGAAATATTTATTGATAGTGTTTTTATACGTTATGTACCTAATATATACCCGCCAAAAAATTATAAAGAACTCGAAAAATATCGAGAGTCTTATGGAAGTATTCGGCTTACATATTATAATGGCTCTGGACAGAAAATCTGTGGGAATGATCGTGGCCGTTCATTGCACTTAGGGCGTGAAGGTGTAAGGAAATGGTTTTTTCAAAGTAGTGGTAATCCTTTTGAATTTGAGGATACAAATGTTTACAGTAAACATAAAGTAACTGACCGATTCTCTCCAGAACTATTGCTCCATTATGCACGGCAGCTGGGGATTGACCCGTATAATCCAAGTTTCTACACTGGTCCTGCACTTGTATGCAATGTAGATGCACCTTGGATGCATGAAGACCCTGAGTCTTTGCGGCCTTTGAGCTTTACCCAAGCGCGCAAAGAATATAAACTTGATCATCTTTACGATAGCTATGGTGATGATGAAGACTCATCGAAACCATATC
>ERZ772962.1056-NODE-1056-length-15119-cov-5.601500_pt1 | contig 15119 bp, 7 predicted proteins | sample MGYA00580676_ERZ772962 | MGnify/ENA primary metagenome ERZ772962 (study PRJEB29015, sample SAMEA2738049) | human oral metagenome | biome: human oral; feature: human-associated habitat; material: saliva | place: China | collected 2230 ...
TATCCCCAACGGACACGTCGCCTACAAGACCTTTGTGGTTCACGGAGCTAAGCTCTTTTGTGCCTTCCACATCATCGGTAGTCAATGTAAACTTTTGACCTTCTTCAAGGAATACTTTCCCCTCTTTAAATAGGCCAAGACGAACCTCAGGACCTTTCGTATCGAGCAATAATGCGATTGGTTTATTAACAATCATCGCCGCATCGCGCACCATTTGCATGCGTTCTGCCTGCTCTTCATGGGATCCGTGAGAGAAGTTAAAACGAGCTACGTTCATGCCCGCCCGCATCATATCTTCTAAGATACCAAATTTATCCGTTCCCGGACCTACAGTACATACGATCTTTGTACGTTTCATCTTTCCTCCTATGAAAGCACCTCCAAGATTGGATCTTTCATTTCTTATTATATCAATGTTGGTGAAAGCTATCTGTGCTCCACGCAACATATGTTATTGCACCTCTACGGAGCCCTCGCCTAGAATAGATTCAATAGCCCTAATGGATTCATCACTAGGGTCAAAGCACATATTTGGTGGCAGATTAATCCGTTTTCGTTGACGGTGTAAATATAATGACGTTGGCACGGAGCCAGCAGTGCTAGTCAACACGCGTTTTAAGGCTTCGCTATTTTCTGGTGTATCATATTGGCTATAAATGTGGATTGCCACCTGTTTTGCCTGGCTATAGTTTACCTTTAGCGGCGTAATACGGTCTGCAATGATTTGCACGCCCTTTTCATCCGCATCAACACGACCTTTTACCTTAACAATCATATCGACCGCAAGGAATTGCTGGCTTTGACTAAAGACCTTAGGGAATGCCACTACGTTAGCCGCACCAGAATAATCTTCGATGCGAAGAATGGACATAACCTCGTTCCGCCTTGTCATGCGATCCGTCTTATTTTCAATCAAGCCCCCAAAGGTAATGGTTTGACCGTCATATTGCTCTGGATTTTCTACGAGAGCCCCCAGTTCAAATAGGCCCTCTAGCTCCTTTGCATAACCTTGCAATGGATGGCCTGTAATGTAAAAGCCTGTATATTCCTTTTCATCCTTTAATTTATCGTCTTCCGATAAATCCTCCACATTCGGTACAGGAATAAAATCTACAGATTCTTCTATGTCCCCAAAAAGGCTCATGGTGCCCATAGCGGCATCCTTTTGCTCTTTAGCACCAACGGCTTGTGCACTTTCATACATATGCAATAATTGGTTTCGGTTTTCCTTGAAACCATCCATGGCACCGCATCGAATGAGACTTTCAAGAAGTCGTTTATTAACAACCTTGTTGTCCACGCGTTTACAGAAATCTACGATATCCGTATAGAGGCCATGCTCATTGCGCTCGCGAATCAAGCGATCAATGGCATTATCTCCTACGTTCTTGATGCCTCCAAGACCGAAGCGAATGGCATCACCTTGCACGGCGAAGCTGCGTTCAGAATAGTTAATATCTGGGCCCAATACTTTAACGTTGTGCTTCTTGCAAGAGTTAATGTAATATGTTAACTTTTGCATATTTTGCATAAAGCTAGTCATGGTGGCAGCCATGAATTCAGGGAAATAGTGGGCTTTCAAATACGCTGTTTGGTATGCAATATACGCATAGGCCGCACTATGTGATTTATTAAAGCCATAGCCAGCGAAGTATACGAGCAAGTCAAATACTTCATTCGCGATGGACTCTTCTATACCATTATTTATGGAACCTTGAATAAAAGACTCGCGCTGCGCCTTTAGAACAGATTCCTTTTTCTTACCCATGGCGCGGCGCATCAAGTCCGCTTGACCAAGGGAGAATCCGCCCATGGCGGATGCAATCTGCATAACCTGTTCTTGGTACAAGATTACCCCAAAGGTATCTTTCAAAATTGGTTCCAAGATAGGATGTAAATAGGTAACCTCTTTTTTACCGTGACGGCGGTCGATAAAGTCCGCCACCATGCCAGAACCTAGTGGACCTGGACGGTACAAGGCTACCAACGGAATTAAGTCTTCAAAATGTTCAGGCTTAAGGTCCATAACGAGCTTGGTGATACCTTCCGACTCGAGCTGGAATACGCCAGATGTGTCGCCTTTTGTGAGGATATCACACGCCGCCTTATCATCGAGTGGGATAGCATCTAAATCTAGATCAATACCACGGTTCGCCTTGATGAGCTTTAAGGCATCCCCCATAACCGTCAAGGTACGGAGGCCCAAGAAGTCCATCTTTAAGAGGCCTAGTTCCTCGATATTATCCTTATCGTACTGCGTTACAAAGCCTTCTTCGTTGGCATTTTGTACCGGTACGTGGTCATCTAGAGGGTCCGCAGAAATTACGACGCCCGCCGCATGAGTGGACGAATTTCGCGCTATGCCTTCTAGCTTTTTACCAAAATCAAATAACTCTTTAACATTTGGATCAGCTTCGTATAGAGCTTTTAACTCTTTACCTTGTAAAGCCTTATCTAAGGTAATCCCCAGTTCGTTGGGAATCATCTTCGCAATGCGGTTTACTTCCGCCAGTGGTAAGTCTAGCACGCGACCTACGTCACGGATAACGGCACGAGCCGCCTCAGTACCGAACGTAATAATTTGGGATACACGAGCTTGCCCGTATTTTCGCGTTACATATTCGATAGCTTGACCACGCTTTTCATAACAGAAATCAATATCGATATCGGGCATACTTACCCGCTCTGGATTTAAGAACCGTTCAAAGAGCAAATCGTATTTTAATGGATCAAGACCTGTAATGCCTAATAGATAGGCGACCACAGAACCGGCTGCCGAACCACGACCAGGACCTACTAAGATATCGTGCTCACGGGCATAGCGTACATAGTCCCATACGATGAGGAAGTAGTCTTCAAAGCCCATCGTACCGATAACATCGAGCTCGTAATCGAGACGTTTTTGTAATTCTTCAGACGTTTCACCATAGAGACGTGGAATTTCTCGTTCACAAACCTTACGTAAATAAGTCTTAGACGTTTCTCCTTCTGGCACATCAAAGTGTGGTAAGTGATGTTCGTCGAAATTGAATTCTACGTTACAGCGGTCTGCAATTTTTAAGGTGTTTTCGATAGCCCCAGGAATATGTGAGAATAACTGCGCCATCTCATCCCCAGATTTTAGATAGAACTCATCATTTGGGAACTTTAAGCGGTCTACCTCAGCACGGCGACGGCCTGTAGAAATACATACCTTAATATCTTGCGCGTCCGCATCCTCTTTTAAGACATAGTGGAAGTCATTAGACGCTACGATGCCAAGACCGTATTCCTTGCTGAGCTTAATGAGCTCCTCTTGAGCCTTTGCCTCCTCTGGCAAGCCATGATTTTGGATTTCTAAGAAGAAATTATCCTTCCCGTACGTCTCGATATACCACTCTATGGAACGCTTGGCACCTTCCATATTATCTTGCAAGATATACTGAGGGATTTCCCCTTGAATACACGCACTGAGAGCAATAATACCCTTGCTGTATTGACGCAATAAATCTCGGTCTGCACGTGGCTTATAATTAAACCCTTCAGTAGAGGCTTTCGACACGATTTTTACGAGATTTCGATACCCTTCCATGGTCTCAGCTAACAGAATGAGATGTTTCAAACGTTCACGGCTACGACCTTCTGGACGATCGAATCGGCTATTTTCCGTTACATATACTTCACAACCGATAATCGGTTTAACGCCTTGGGCCACACATTCCTTATAAAAATAAATGGCTGCGTACATATTGCCGTGGTCTGTAATGGCAAGGGCCGGCTGATTTAACTCCTTCGCACGACGTACCATGTCAGGCAAACGACTGATGCCGTCCAGCAAACTAAACTCTGTATGACTATGTAAATGTACAAATGGCTGCATGGTACACCTCCTTTAAGGGCGATGAGCAAAATACACGTTCAATGACTTCTTACGAGCCTTCCAATCTGGCAAAAACTGTGCCACTAGATTGTGAAAGTTCTTGGAATGGTCTAAATATTTAAAATGAGCAAACTCATGAACCATGACGTACTCAATATAGGCCTGTGGTCCCTCTAATAAGCGAGTGTTCATCTTGATGAGCTGCTTTGCTGGCGTACAAGAACCCCAACGGCTCTTCATACGCTGCTGTTTTATAGTTGGCATAGGCACATCGATACCTTGCTTGTGAAAGCGCTGATACACGACCTTTGCCCAATGGACAAAGACCTTCTCCCCTAAATTACGCCAATAACTTTGCATTAATTTATGCTTAGCCTCAAATGTCGTACCACGAGGTACAACCATGGTAAGAATGGATTTTCCGTCAAAGCCAATATGAGGCTTTCCGTCCTGCTCAACTAGGCGCAACGTAACAGGAATTCCGAGGATTGATAAGCTTTCACCATTCACATACTGCAACGCATCGACGCGCTTGGCATTCAATGCATCAATCTTGTAACGAGCCCGCTCAATGAAGGGCATATTCTCAATGACAAACTTGTCCACCCTATAATCCGGCACATAGGCATTCGCCGAAACATGGATCACACCATCCTTTGTAATGCGCATGTTCATGTTCTTCACACGCTTGATGGTTAACTCATATTCAATTCTGTCGCCATTATAGGTAATAGACCTAGTTGTTGAAGTATTCATACCTTTTATTTTATCATAAAACACTCATAAAAACGTAGAAATCTAATGATTTTAATAGGAATTATTCGATATAGATAAAATAATAAAAAGGAGCCGTATAAAACAGCTCCTTAGTACAACAGCTTTTACTAGTTGTTATAAATAATTTAATTATTATTCTATATTCAACCACAAAAGAACATATTAGAACTAAAATAATTAATTATAAATACAACATTTCTAACCAATTATTACGTGCTAAAACCACAATATATCCATCATTCCTTGGATCCTCTAATACATATACTCTATACGATTCATTTTCATATACATAACGAGTTTTAGCTTGGTCAATTAACTCCCAATTCCCACTTATAGGTTTTATTGATTCTATATCTTTATGTAATGAATCTTTCCTTATATTTCTTGCCATACCTTTTGAGAAAAGAGTTCTTCTGTTCGACTCATATACTTCGCTAGCATTCAAATATTGTTCTCGAGGAAAATATGCATTTAAAGCTTGTATCAATTCTACTCTAGACTGCTCAACTTTATCATTATAGAAGAAATTGTAGCATAATCCACAAATTAGCCATACAAAAAAGCAGCCTAAAAATAAGTACCAAAAAACAGAATAAATTGTTTTAAATTTCATCACTAAAGCTGTTTTTAATTTCATTACTAAAAGTCCTTTATATTACCTATATACCAGATACGCCCAACAGAAGCTGATAACGAAACAGACGGGGCAATATTCACCTCAGTAACTGCACCACTTTCACTAACACCTATAGTTCCACCAACACCACCTCGAGCAGTAATAGTACCAAAATATCCTGGAATAGACTCTTTATAGTTTTTATTTTTTATTACCCCAAAGGCAACCGTAACGGGTTCCCCCAAAGACACCCCAGGTCCAAGTGCAATAGATCCATAAACATTACCATCTCTATCTATAATTAAACCACCTGCACCAGATTTTATTCCTACAGCAGCTTCAATTTGGACTGACATATAATCAAACGAATTATCAATTATATGCTTACCTTGATTTCTTATATATAGAGCTTCATTTATAGCTAACGCTTCTATATCCTGTTGGTAAGTCTTAATAGTAGCATCAAGTTTACCTTTATCAAACATCTCAGGCGTAAAATTATCTGTTCTATCATACCCCGAATATTGTTGATTTTCATTCCACTTTATAGCATAAGATGCAACTGCAGCACCACTATTACTTGATTCACCAGTTACTTTATTAACCACACCACCTACAGCAGCACTCAACCATTGTGCCAATGCTGGATCATGTTTAGCTACTTTCTTTATTTCACTAATTAACAGCTCATTTGTCATAGTAGCTTTAAAACCACTACCAGGTCCATTACCAGCCATACGAGCTGCTACCTCACCAATGATACCATGTGCAATAGATTTAGCTACTTTGCCATCCTTAGTTGTTGGTTGCCAATTATGTAATTGTTCAAATGCATTTTTAGAGAATAGACGTGCTAATTCTTGACGTTCTTCAATTTTCTTTTTATCGAAAATCTTATCTAGTTGATGTAATGTATTTTCTGTATTAGTTTTAATGGTTTTAGTATCAATTTCTTTACCATCTACAGACAGTATACCATCAGAAATAGCAGATTGAGTAGTAGAGCTTGCTTTACCTTTAGAGCCTACACCTAAGTTTGGAACTAGACCGATACTGTTATAAATCTTATCATAACCTTTTTTATCATTGGTTTTCATCTCTTCAAGTTTCTTTTTACTACCATAGTAGTTATAGCCGATACCGTTATTACTATAAGTATATTCAGCTTCGTTTTTGATGTCCTTCATCTCTAGAGATTTTGTAGTCAATGTATTCTTAGCTTTCGGAGCTTCACTTTTAATAACAGCACCCTCTAATGTAGTATTATTACCTACATTAACATCGTAGCCCTCTTCTCCAGCATAAATACCAGCTTGTTCTGTTACGCTTTTCCATTTGCTATCAATTCGTCCTACACTAGCATTGATACTACCAGTTGGATTTTTGAAGTTAGGTTTAGAGGACACAGAGAATCCCGCAGACTTACTATATTCTTTAAAGTTATCTACATCTTGTAAGCTTTGAATATGTAAATCACGGCCTGTGTCTACTTCTACCTTTTTACCAGACACAGTAGAACCAATAATATTTGTATCTCGTTTTGCTTTAAGCTGTGCTAATTGAGCCGCTTTAATCTTAGTAGGTACATAACTTTCTTGATGGGTATCTCCATTTTGACGAGCCATATTGCCACTCGCATTAATATCGAGGAGACCACCGCCAGTTAAGCTAATACCAGCACCCACGCTCCAGCCAGAACTTTTATAGGTATTATTAACATCTATAGTATTCTTACCAGCCCCAAGATTAATATCACTAGCGCTATCTAATACTAATTTTTTAGCCTCTACTGTTTCACCAGTTAAAGCAATACCAGTTTTCTGAGCATCACGAGCCTTAATTTGTACTTCACTATCACTAACAAGAGTACCACCTTGATATGTGTTTGTATCTACTACTTGCCCTTGTTTTCTAGAAGTGCTACCAATACTTACAGATAAGTTAATAGCATCATCAATATTTTTAGCACCTCGTTTAGCTTTACCATCTACTTTATCAACTTTACCTGTTACGGCATCGCGTATTTTTTCTCCATGTAAAGCTGCATCTACTGCTTCATATCCATCTTGCAATTGTTTACGCGCTTCATTGAGTTCAAGTGCGGCTAACCGTTTGTCATCACGGCCACCAGCTTGTTTTATAGTGCGCGTAGTATTTGTAAGTGTATTTGCTACTGCACCACCTAAGGATACGGTAAGACCAGTTTTTTTGTAGCGTTCATCATGTGTCATGTGATTACGGTCTACGTTACCATCTAATGTAACAGCAGAGCCATCTAACACTGCACCTTCTTTAGCAACAATATCTGCACTTGTAAGATGAACAGTATCATTAGCCTTGATATTTACAGTCCCTTTCGTACTAGCAATTGTGCTTCGTACAGTAGCTTCTTCATGGTTTGCTTCATCAATATTATGTTTTTCTTTACCAATAGTGAAGCCTATACCTGCACCACCTAGTAAGCCAGATTTTTTATGACGATACACACTAGAGCCATCTGTAGTAGATTTGTCAGCGCCCAATTCTACCTTACCACCAGCAGTAACAGATACGTCATTCTCGCCCATAATTTGAGCAGATTGACCTGTTACATCTTGAGCACTTGTAATAGTTATATCTTTACCACTTACCGTAGAACCGGTTACAGATGTACTTGATACGTCATCAACGGCATTTGTACTTTCACGTTTGACTAAGCTTTTCTTTTTATCTAGATACACATGATTAACTGTACTATTAGCTTTTGCAGTATTTAATGCAACTGTATTACCAGATATTTTCACTGTATCTGCCGCTAATACTTGACTACCTTCCAGTTGTACTGTTTCAGAGGCTACAACAGAAACATTTTTACCTTCGATGCTACTACCAACAGATGATTGAGCTTTAACAAGATCATGAGACTGAGTCGTTTGAGAGTGTCCACCACCAGATTTACCTTTATCAAAACGATGTTCTTCAAGCTCATGGGTAGCATTCATTGCTTTCATCGTTACATTGCGACCTGCCGCAACAGTTGTATTCACATCAGAGGAGACAATACCTGCCTCCATAGATACATCTCGGCCTGCTACTACTGTTGTTTGACCAGCACCACCAATACGGCCTTGATCTACACTAGTCATCGTTTCACGACGGTTGTTGCTACTGTTCCACTCAACCTTGCTATTACCGGCCTCATAATGTGCGCCTTTATTAATTACATCGCGCCCCGCACTAACCTTTGTGGAACCAGCTGCATTAGTTTGTGTAATGGTGCCACCTTCATTAATAACGTCTTTCTTAGCATACACAGAGACTGTATCATTACCCATAATAGTGCCTTGTGTATTACGAACTTCGTCATTTGCTGTAACCGTAGCCGTGTTACCTTTAATAAGACCATTATCATTGTGAATGGAATTACCAGTAAGAGTCACATCCTTATCCGCTACAATGCTACCGCTATTATGCATCGTATCAACAGAAAGGTTAATGGATTGGGCTTGCAAATTAGCGCCACCTTCTACTCGTTTTGTGTTTGGTGCTAAATATAGAGTAGGTACTAGCACAGTTTCAGTTTTGCCATTTGGTAATACAACAGACTTACTTACTAGGAGCACTACATCTTCTTTAAGATTTTTTTGCTCAGCCTCGGTTAAACCTCGACCTAATGCAATGGATTGAGATTTAGTTACACTAATTCCTGCATCCATCAATCGGCGATATTGTTCTTCTGCGGAAAGACCAGATTGAAGTCTACTTTTACCGGTTTGACGCATAATCTCTTGCATAACGAGTTGCTGCTCGTAATACCCATCACCCAATCGTTTTTGTATATTCATAGGGTCTAATTTAAGGCGAGATAATACGTAATCAGAAGATAAGAAGTTGCGACGATTTGTGAAGTTTGGATCTGTTTCAATCACATATGAAGTATTAGGATTCGTCGATAACTGACTCATACTATTTAATAAAGATGCATCTACTGTGGCATCACTTTTACTATTTTCTACATGACCGCCATATACGGCAACAGGTACATCTTTAGGATTCACCTTAGTATTGTTATACTTCGCTTCACGAATATTGGTAGTATCCCACCCTTTTTTATGATGACGGCTATAACTTGTGGCAGTGCCTTCTTCAGTAATATATTCATTACCTTTAGGATTACTTTGCTCATAATGACCTACAGTACCAGTGATATCGCCAGCAGCACTAATTTGACTAGCTTCATTCACCATATGATCTACATCCACATGTAAATTGCCACCAGAAATGATTCGTCCAGGATTAGATGTATCTACTGCATCTTCCTCGCGTGTACGATCATATTCATACTTAGTCCAACTATCATGATGTTTACCATTTATAGAAAGTTGGAGATTCTCAGAAGAGTGTACTACTACTTTATCTTTTGGAATTTTATCATCATGTCCATAAATTCGTTCTTCAGACAATTGATAACGCTTAATGCTGCCAGATGGAGCTACTTCGTTTTTGACATGCTCTTTTCCCTCTACAGCTACACGCTTAAGGGTAATGCCACCATTTTTATTATCTACAGATTTCGCAAGTAAAGCTCCACCTTGACCAAACTCAATGGTAGATGCAGTATTTACTACACTATCCATTTTACCGGACACTGTACCTTTCTCATCCATCGTTTTACCAAGCTGTAATGTACCTTCTGCTTTGATTACACTACCATCTGTATTAACAATAGATTTTGTCGCTATAGACAAATCTTTTTGAGCAATCATAATAGGTGCGTCTTTAGTCGTAGCATTACCAGTTTGTATTACAGAGTCAGTAGTAATCTTTGCCGTATCTACATAAAGTTTACCCTTATTCATCTGCTCTAGACTTTTAGTTGTAATATTGGCATCTGTAGCAGCAATCGTGCCTGTATTTTGCAATTTGCCAGTACTATCTATGGTCAATTTATTTTGTGCAGATAATGCGCCTTGGTTATTAACACCAAACCCGTCATTGGTACCCACTAAGTACATACTATTAGCATACATACCGCCAATAGCCGCCACATCAAGGCCAACTTGATTAGATTCACCAGTTTTGTGAGCATTCGTAACTTTACCAGAAGAATCTACGGAAATATCATTCTTACCCGTTACAGCTTGAACATCTTGGGCCCAAACTTTACCATTGAGTTTTACAGCCTCAGCTAGCATATCTGTACGTGCTGTTTTAGAGGTATTAAGACCTTTTTCACCTACTGTAATAACGCCTTGCTGAACATTATAGCCTGTAACACTACCATTATTAATCATTGGATTACCCGTTGTGAGTGTAGCGCTACTTGCATTAATAAATGTGCCATTATTAACAGAAATACCATTAGGGTTTGCAACGATAACATGTGCCTTATCCCCAGCTACTTCAAGAGCACCATTCATGGATGTAGAGCTTGTGCCAGTTACTTCATTCAAAATAGTATTGGCTGTAGAGCCTACTAAATTAGGATTTCCCATAATATATCCTGCGAGCTCTGTATTCACAGGGCGATTCGCATTGTTTAAAATAAGTCCCTTTTCATCTACATTGAATGCATTATATTGGTTATGTGATAACCCTTTATCATTAGGTGTATTAATATTAACGACAGTCATGCCATTACGAGCTTCTTCTATTTTTGGTCCTAATTTACCTTGATCAGGTACAACAGGATTAGCAAGGGCCATAGGAATCCATGGTGCAGAGTTAGTCGCTAACAATGCAGCAAAGATAGCCATTGCCGTCTGCTTTTTTATATTCATATTACTCTCCTTTTCTAATACATACCATTCACCATGTAACGGTATAGCTGCACTAGATTACAACACTTAAAACTGATAACTGCCTCTAAAGGCCCACACACGCGTATCTGTATCAAATCCTTCTGGTTTCTTAATAGGGGTTCCCAGTGATACATCGTAATTTACAGCATCACCAACTGTTCCGCGAACCCCGACTACGCCACCAACCAAGGTATTACCTACTTGCGTTTCTGTAGATGGACCCCATACATGGCCAACATCTACACCTACATAAGGGGTGACTTGTTGTTTTCTAAATGGTAATGCCCATTCATTTTGTACATAATAACCAGAATCCCCTCTTAAGGTTTCTTCTCCACTAAAGCCTCGTACAGAATAACGACCACCAATACTAAATTGTTCAGTACCAAATAAGCGTTGATCTGTAAACTGGCTTCTAAAACGCATCGTATACGTACCTTGCTTATGACCCATACGAACACCAGTTTGAACTTGACCTTCTACGCCTGCCATTTTATATAGTGTAGTAGGATTATCTGACAAGCCTTCCCAACTCCGTACCTGAGCACCTAATCCATTAATACCTTGTCGATAGAATAGATAAACATCGGATACAGTATTCCCACTATATTGACGATGAGATAAACCCACTTCAACAGCGGTTGTATGTTGCTCTTGTACACCAAGCTCTACATCATCTAAATAATTATGGCGCTCCTTATGAATAACTTTAGCTACAGCCGAAGTCTTAGAGCGACTGGTTCTATTTAATACTTGCTCTACTGCAAATTCTGTACCCTGCGTAGTGCCAGAAGAACGAAACGCATTAGGCATGAATACTAATTGATTATAGCTATACTTATATGTCGAAAGACGATACGTACGATTCCCATCAGGCACTGAATAGCTAACTGCATATTGTTTTGATCCATGACCATCATCATGATGACTGATGTCTTTTGTAAAGCTAGTAGTTAATACGTCATTGAGTCCTGCCAATTGACTAAAAGATAAAAATACAGCTCCTTGATACGTCCCTGTTGATTTATTCCCAGAATTATCTAACATCAAAGATCCATGTACAAAACCTTTTTGCTCAACGGTAAGCTTAACAATAGAATGTAACGGTTTCGTACCAGGCTCTATGGTCATCTTGATATCTTGACCTGGTACATTACGCATTTGATCAATCCCTTGCTCTAGTGCTTGACGTCGTAAAACGTAACCAGGTCTTACAGGAAAGGCACTTCGCCAATTGGTACGTGCTTTAGGATTTGTAAGAATAATATCCTCTACATAACCAGGCATAATCTCAAAAGTGAGTGTACCAGACTGTAAATCTTGATTTGGCACGACTACTTGACTAGTAATGTACCCATCAGATAAAAGTTGCTCTTGTAATTCCTTTTGTAAAAACTGAATACCCTCAGTTCCAATGCGATTATGGTTATATACCTGCAATCGATTTTTATATTTTTGTAACACTGGTTCTGAAGAAGTCACCACAATATGCTCTATTGCAAACGATGTACTTTCCTTAGGTAATGACTTCATTGGCACTTTATCTAAACCTGTATAGCCAGATTCTGAACGCGGCAAAGCAGCCCCAGTCATTGGTGCTTCTGCACGTTGGCGTAATGAAGCATCAGCTCGGGCCGCTTCTTGTTGTATAAATGGGTTTGATACTTCTGCCGCAAAACTAGGCAAAGTACCGAATATAGTCAGCAAGCCAACACAACCTGCTGCAATACATACAACTCTCATTAATTCCTCTCCTTTCTCCATAAAGTAAATTATATATTAAATCATCTTTTTTTTGCAACAAAATATTAAATATTTTAATATTTTGTTTATACTTAATGTAAAAAAATAATTCCTTAACTTAGCAACCTGTCAATGACAATAAAAAAAGCACCATCTACCTAGGTCCTACTTATGTGTCGTTTCCTATTAAGATAGATGGTGCTTTTATGATTGTTCTAATTAAGTTCTTCAAATAAACATGTTCCACTCACATACAATGTAGTATAGCACTACTTTATATTTCGTCGTGCTGCCAGACTACCAGCGCTGTTAGCTAGGCCCGCTCGATTGATATGTGGGTTCCCATGTTTGTACGTTTTTGGCTTGCTACTTTTATCTTCTACTTTTGATTTCTCAAATTTAGTAAATAAATTATCTAGCTCGCGCAAGAGCGCACGTTTTTGTGAGTCTTTCAACTCGAATACTTCACCTTTATAGGCGATGTATTTATTTTTGAGTACAGGACTGAGATCATAGATGGGCTCGTGTTGTTCTCCATTTACATCTAGCAGCTCATCCAAGGTCAATCCATAATAGCGAGACAGGGCACAGAGTGTATCTAAATCTGGTTCGCGATACCCTGTTTCGTAATTTGAAAGCGCCGCATTACTGATACCTACGGCCTTTGCTACTTCGATTTGGCTTTTGCCCATGCGCACGCGAGCACGCTTTAAGTTCTTATAAAACTGCATGTTCATCACCTACATCGATACATAAACAACTACAAACTATATACTTTTATAATAATGTATCACCAATTTTTATAGTAGTGTATCAATAATCTTTATAGTAGTGTATCACTGATTTTTTTGAAAGCTTCATCAGCTACGGCTAATGTACGTTCGATTTCACTGCTCTTATGGCAGATAGATACAAAGTTACTTTCATAAGGGCTTGGCGCATAGTAAATACCATGGCTCAAGTTATGGTGGAAGAACATTTTAAATTGTTCTTCGTTGCACGCTGCTGCATCATCAAAGTTCTTAACTGGTTTATCAGTGAAGAAGATGGTAAACATGGAGCCTACCCGTTGCACGACAACAGGCACATTGTATTGTGCAGCCAAGCGTTCAAAGCCTTCACAAAGGGCAATAGTTGCATCCTCTACTTGTTTAAAGATAGTTGGATCCCGTTGCAAAATGGAAAGCGTTGCAAGACCAGAGGTAACCGCAATTGGATTACCGCTCAATGTACCAGCTTGATAAATAGGACCAGCTGGTGCAATTTGGTTCATAATCTCACGAGCACCGCCAAATACAGCAAGTGGCATGCCACCACCAACGATTTTACCTAGGCACGTAAGGTCTGGTTTAATATTGTAACGTTTTTGTGCACCACCACTGCTAGCGCGGAAGCCACACATTACTTCGTCAAAGATCAATACTGCACCATGAGCCTTAGTCACTTCCCGCAAGGTTTCAAGGAAGCCTGGTTCAGGAGGCACACAGCCCATGTTGCCTGCTACAGGTTCCACGATGATAGCCGCAATAGTATCGCCGATGTCGTCGAATAATTTGCGAACCGCATCAGAATCATTGTACGGTAAGGTTATGGTGTTTTCTGCTACGCCTTGTGGAACGCCAGGGCTATCTGGTACACCGAAGGTAGCAAGGCCAGAGCCAGCTTTTACCAAAAGGGCATCGCTATGACCATGGTAACAGCCAACGAATTTCACGATCCGATCGCGACCAGTATAGCCACGAGCTACGCGCAAAGCACTCATAGTCGCCTCTGTACCAGAGTTAACGAGGCGGATAACCTCCATAGATGGCATGAAGGCTTGCACCTTTTTAGCCAATTCTGTTTCTAGTAGTGTAGGCGCACCATAACTAGTGCCGCGAGGAATCGCCTCTTGTAAGCTAGCGATAACTTCAGGGTTCGCATGGCCCAAAATCATAGGGCCCCAGCTCAACACATAGTCGATGTATTCGTTGTTGTCGATATCATAAATACGGCTGCCACTAGCACTGCTGATAAACGGAGGATTAGAACCTACACTACGATAGGAACGAACAGGGCTGTTTACACCGCCTGGCATATAACGTTTAGCCTCTTCAAAGGCCTTTTCAGATTTACCGAGTTGGAACATGGTTTCTCCTTACTTTTGTAACCATTTAGCAATATCTATAGCATGGTACGTAATGATAATTTTAGCACCAGCACGCTTCATAGAAAGCATTGTTTCCATAACGAGGCGTTCTTCGTCGATAAGACCAGCCGCTGCAGCGGATTTTACCATCGCATACTCGCCAGATACATTGTATACCGCCACAGGCAATTCATAGCGGTCACGCGTTTCACGAAC
>ERZ772962.1058-NODE-1058-length-15111-cov-6.667840_pt1 | contig 15111 bp, 12 predicted proteins | sample MGYA00580676_ERZ772962 | MGnify/ENA primary metagenome ERZ772962 (study PRJEB29015, sample SAMEA2738049) | human oral metagenome | biome: human oral; feature: human-associated habitat; material: saliva | place: China | collected 2230 ...
GTGGCGGCGTCCAGGTCGGAGGCGAACATGGCGAAGGCCTGCATGGAGCGGTACTGGGCCAGGGTGATCTTGAGGGTACCGGAGACCTTCTTCATGGCCTTAATCTGTGCGGCACCACCCACACGGGATACCGAGACACCTACGTCAACAGCCGGGCGCTGGTCAGAGTTGAACAGGTCGGACTGCAGGAAGATCTGGCCGTCAGTAATGGAAATTACGTTGGTGGGGATGTAGGCCGAAACGTCGTTGGCCTTGGTCTCAATGATGGGCAGACCGGTCATGGAGCCGCCACCGAGGTCATCGGATAGCTTGGAGCAACGCTCTAGCAGACGAGAGTGCAGGTAGAAAACGTCACCGGGGTAGGCTTCACGGCCCGGGGGACGACGCAGCAGCAGCGACACTGCACGGTAGGCTTCAGCCTGCTTGGATAGGTCATCGAAAACAATCAGCACGTGCTTGGAGTTGTACATCCAGTGCTGACCGATGGCGCTACCGGTGTAGGGAGCTAGGTACTTGAAGCCGGCAGGGTCTGAAGCGGGCGAGGCCACGATGGTGGTGTATTCCAGCGCGCCGGCCTCTTCCAAGGTGCGACGCACCGAGGCGATGGTAGAGCCCTTCTGGCCGATGGCTACATAGATGCAGCGCACCTGCTTGTTGGGGTCACCGCTGAGCCAGTTGTCACGCTGGTTCAAGATGGTGTCCAGAGCGATAGCGGTCTTACCGGTCTGACGGTCACCAATGATCAGCTGGCGCTGGCCACGACCGATCGGGATCATGGAGTCGATGGCCTTAAGACCGGTCTGCAGTGGCTCGTGCACACTCTTACGCTGCATAACGCCGGGAGCCTGTAGCTCCAGAGCGCGGCGTCCTTCTAGATCGGTGATGTCGCCTAGACCGTCGATGGGCTTACCCAGCGGGTCTACTACACGGCCCAGGTAGCCGTCACCGACCGGCACGGACAGTACCTCGCCGGTACGGCGTACAGCCTGTCCTTCTTCAATGCCGGTGTAGTCACCTAGAACGACGACGCCGATCTGGCGCTCTTCCAGGTTCATGGCCATGCCTAGGGTGCCGTCTTCGAAAGACAGCAGCTCGTTGGCCATGGTGCCGGCCAGCCCCTCCACGTGAGCGATACCGTCGGCAGCAAACACGACCTGACCGACTTCTTCACCGGCCACGTCGGTGGCTCGGTAGGAGCTAACAAACTCATTTAGAGCACTGCGAATCTCTGCAGGAGAGATACTCAGCTCAGCCATATTGCGGTTCCTTACCTCATTTACTGCCGTTACCGGCACGGAATGTTTAAGCGATTTGGGTGCGCAGTGCCTTGAGGGCGCTGCGGGTGGTGTTGTCGTATAGACGCTCGTCGACCAGGATGCGCAGGCCCCCGATTACCTCAGGGTCTACCTCTAGGTGCAGTTCGACGTCGTGCCCGGTGCGTTTGGCTAGGGCCTTGATCAGGCGCTGCTGCTGGGCTTGGGTTAGCTCGACGGCGCTGGTCACGTTGGCAATCACTAGGCCCCGACGACGTGCGGCAAGCTCGCATACACGGCGCAGGTTGTAGGTGATACCGGCACGCACCTCGTGGCGGGCACACCACACTAGGAGGGTCAGCGCAGCTTCTGAAAGCTGGCTTTCAAACAACCTGGTGGCTAGCTGCGCGCGCTGGTCTGGGGTGCTAAGGCGTGAGGGGTCCAGAGCTTGACGTAGCTGCCGGTCGTGCTTTAGCACGTTAATTACCGCGAAGAGCTCATCTTCAACTGGCACTGAGGCACTGACCGAGCCGGCAATAACCGATTCGATACCAAGATCGTGCATACGTGTCAGTAGCTTGATGGGGTCTAGCCAGTGGCCGGTCACCAGTTCACAAAGCTGCTTCACAACTGCTGCATCCGCTGTGCCGGTAAAGACTTCACGTGCCAGTTTCTGCTTATCCGCATTGGAACGGGCAGGGTCGGTAAGTGAGTTAAGTAGCGGACGGTTTTCAGCAATGATGTGGGCTACGCCCAGCATCTGGCGACCTAGCACCACGGAGCGCTTTCCACCGGCGGCTAGCTGTCTAGCCCAGACTTTGGCTGTGAGCTCGGCGCTCATCAACGCACACTCGCTTCGGTTTCAAGCTGGGCGATAGATTCGTCAATTAGACGTGCTGCCGCTTTGGGGTCCGACAGCTCGGCGCGCAGTAGCTTTTCGGCAATTTCGGTTGCCAGCAGGCCTACTTCGCTGCGTAGAGCTTCACGGGCTGCACCGGTTTCAGCTTCAAGCTGGCGCTTGGAGGCCGCCAGGGCTTTATCAGCTTCTCCCTCAGCGTTGACGCGAGCCTGGGTGAGGATATGTTCAGCCTCACTGTGGGCCTTGTCGCGTAGCGCAGCAGCGTCGCGACGGGCGCCTTCAACCAGTTCCGCAGCCTCTTTCTGGGTGCGGGTGCGGTCAGATTTTGCCTGTTCGGCGAAGTCCAGACCAGCCTGAATCTTGGCAGTACGCTCATCTAGGATCGCGGTGAACTTAGGCAGCGCGTACTTAAGTAGCACGACGGCGATCACAACGAAGCACAGCGAACCCCAGATCAGGTCAGCTGGCTCTGGCAGCAGGATGGAGTGCTCGCTGTGTTCGCTAGAGTGCGCGGCAGCGAGCACAGCGGTATATACGCTGGCTGATGCCATGATGATCAGAAGGCGAAGCCAGCAGCGAAGCCGAGCAGACCCAGAGCCTCAATCAGGGCCGCACCGATGAACATGTTGGTACGCAGCGCACCAGCAACCTCGGGCTGACGAGCAGTACCTTCCTGGGTCTTACCAACGACGATACCGATGCCGATACCGGGGCCTAGGGTAGCCAGACCGTAACCGATGGTAGCGATGGAGCCAGTCATGGAATTGTTCTCCTTGTGGTTGAAACCGGCTTAGGTTTAAGCCGATGGTCTTTGTTAGTTAAGGATAGCTTTATTTGCCTAAGTAAGTATCTAGGCGATCAGTGGGCGGAGATCGAGGTGTCGATGTAGACCGCCGTCAGCAGGGCGAAGATGTATGCCTGCAAGACAGCCACGAAAGCTTCAAACAGGATGAACACCAGGCCCAGCCCCAAAGTGACTACACCCAGGCCCTTAATCCAGCCGCTGGCCTCAAAGAACAGAGCGTTTGTGGCCAGGAAGCACAGGGCTAGCAGGATGTGTCCAGAAACCATGTTGGCCAGAAGACGTAGCGTCAAAGTTACTGGCCGCATGATGAAGGTGGAGAAGATTTCGATGGGGGTTACTAGTACGTAGAGCACCCCGGGCACACCTTTAGGCATGGTTTGGTCTTTGAAGAACTTGAACGGATTGCCGTGCGAGGCCTTAATACCTGCTGCCACAAAGATGACGTAGGCGAAGATGGCGAACACTAGCGGCATACCGATTACCGAGGTACCTGCCACCTGCAGGCCTGGGATAATTCCGGCTAGGTTCATGAACAAGACGCCTAGGAAAACTACGGTCAGTACCGGCGTGTAGCGCACAGCGCGACGCGGACCTAGTACGTCTTCAGCTACGTTTTTGCGCACGAATTCCAGCAGCATTTCCAGCATGTTTTGGAAACGTCCAGGCACCAGCTTGGCGCGCGCAGCGCCGATCCCAAATGCCAGCACTAGCACTAGCGTCATGATGATGCGTACCAGCATGATGCGGTTGAGCTCAAACGGGGTGTTCAAGAATGCTAACGCTGGAGGAAAGAAGTCATCGATGCTTGGTGGCACAAATCCACCTTTCGCGGCTACAGCCGTGACCAGCTGAGCGGGTGCGGTTACATCCAGCACCGAGGCCCCCCTTTGGTTGATGGTTTAGGTTTCATAAAACTACTACGTCTCGGCTATTCACCTTACAGCAATTCCTAAGTACCTATTGTGCTCCTAAAGCTTCGTTGAAAGCACGCCTTAGTACCTAGCTACAGTCGCTTAAGTCACAGCAGCAACTCTTTTAGCAGAATTACTTAGGACGTTGGCCCCGACTTTGAGTTAATTGTCTCTACATATACCCTATTACCTGTAGCTAAACTCACTACTTGCGTTAAGGTTAAACCCACCAGAATTACAGCTAAAGACAGTACAAAGTAGCGCGGATTAACTGCTTTATCACCCAAGTTTTTTAGCACTATTAGGCAACCGATCATTACCAGCACTTTGAGCGCGAAGTCGATCATGACCCCTGAGCCGGCCAGCTGCGGGTAGCGCTCCCAGGGAATGTACAAGATCGCGGCGGTCACCAGACTCAGTAATAGGCCCGCTACCCCACCCCAGGCCAGTCCAGCCGCCTTGGCTCCTTCTAATGCAAAGGAAATCCCCAGGCTTAGGCAGGCCAGAATCAGTCCAACCGCTAAGCAGCGGCGGGCGGTGCGGCGGAAGTTCTGGGTGGCGCTTAGATGGCTCATTTGGCTCGCTTATTTGGTTAGTTACCGGCGCTTTTAAATTACCGGCACTCCGGTGGGGTTGGTGTCGTCGTCATCCTCGTCTTCCCATAGGGATTGGTTGGGCACGACGTCGTAGCGCATGTTGGGGTTGCGCGGGGGCTGCCATGCCGGGGTGCTGTTAGTGCCGGCTGCGTAAGGGCCTTGTGGGCTCGACGGCGGCTGCGGACTCGCCGGCACGGCGGGCTGCTGGCTCGGCTGCGGTGCACCGGCCTGGACTGCCTGCGGGCTCGGTTGTGGCGCGCTGGCCTGGACGGCCTGCTGGGACGCAGCTGCTGGTGCAGCCGGAGTGACTGCTGGCTGCGTTAGCGCCGGGACGGCCTGAGTGGCCTGGGTAAAAGGCTGCTCTGGCGTAGTAGCAGCGTGGCGGCCAGCTCGACGTCGTCGCGTCTGTACAGCAGGCTCTGCGCCCTGCGTTTGCCCAGCTTGAGTTGCTGGAGCAACCGGCACAGACAAAGCAGCCTGCGCCGCAGCGTCTTGGCTCACCTGAGCCACCGGCTGGGCAGGCGCCCCAGGTTGCGTGGGCGCGCTCAGCGGTGCATCTGCACCCGGCATTTGCCCAGCTTGAGTTGCTGGAGCAATAGGCTCGCTCAGCTTGGATGCGGCAAGCTCATCAGGTGAATTGGTCGCAAAATAAGATGAAGGTGCAGATTGTGTTGAGGGTGCGCTAAGGCTTGAAGGCGCATTCAAAGCAGCACTTGAGGACGCCGTCGAGGCCGCACTAACGCTAGAAGCAGCAGAGGCGGCACTAGCCGGCTCAGCCGACTGTAGCCAAGGCGGCGTAGTCGAGCGCGGCTTAAGCCTAGAGCGGCGGGTCCTAGGCGACGTCGTGGCAGTAGAAGCAGCAGAACCAACGGCCTCAACAGAACCAGCCTCAACAGAACCAGCCTCAGCAGGGGCAGGCACACTAGCAGAGGGCACACTGGGTGAAACCGCAGCTACAGCAGCTGTAGTGGGCGAACCAGCTGCAGCAGAACTAGCTACAACAGGCACACTAGCGGTGGCCGAGCTAGCTGCACTGAGAGAGGAGCTATCAACCACGGGCGTGGAGGCGCTACGCACACGCACCACCGGAGTGGCATCAGTCTTGTCGGGAAGCTTAGCCGGATGTACTGAATCGGGCAGATCCGTCTTAGCGGCAGGCTTCTTCTTAGGTTTCTTTGCAGGTTTTTTAGCAGACTTCTGCCCGGGCTCTTTAGTTTTGCGCATAAAGCCGGTGAACACGAAGGCCGCGATCAAGGACAGACCCAGGGCCAAAATAGCCTGACGAGTCTCAATGAAGGCCCAGGCCGCCAGCGGGAAAACCACCGCCGCCGTCCACATATACATCACCAGCACCACACGTCGGTGCGTCAAACCAGCCGAAAGCAGACGGTGGTGGATGTGCATACGGTCCGGATGGAAGGGGCTCTTACCTGCGCTAACGCGACGTACCACGGCCAGCATCATGTCCGTTAGCGGCAATAGCATCATGGCCAGGGGCAGCAGCACCGGCAAGAAAGCCGGCAGCGCGCGCCCATAGCTAATTGAAATCGGGTCAATCTGGCCGGTAACCACAATTGCCGTGGCCGCGCTCATTAGACCCAGCAGCATGGAGCCACAGTCGCCCATGAAAATTGTGGCCGGGTTGAAGTTATGCGGCAAAAAGCCCAGGCAGATACCGATCAGGGCGGCACCTAACGTGGCCGCTAGTGAGGCGTAAGAGTCAGGTGAAGTGTTACGGGTAAGCACGTAGGTGTAGCCAAAAAAGGCCATGGCGCCAATAGCCACAGTGCCCGCAGCCAAACCGTCCAAACCATCAACAAAGTTAACGGCGTTAATGGCGGTAAGTACCACGAAAATCGTCATGACCATGGAAAAACCGGAAGAACCGATAGTCAGCCCCGCAATTGGGAAAGACACCAGTTGCACACCCTGCCAGGCCAAAATCGAGGCAGCCAGGGCTTGGCCGGCAAGCTTTGCCCACCATTCCAGGTCAAAGAGGTCATCAACCACGCCCAGCGCGCACAGCAGGCCGCCGGAAGTCACCACGCCCCAGGCGCTACCGCCTTCAAACACGCCCTCCAGGTAGGGAATATGGGAGGCCACCGCAATGGCAGCCACCATACCCATATACATGGCCACCCCACCCAGACGCGGCACGGGTACCTTATGCACGTCACGCGAACGCACCGGGGTGAGCGTGTGAGTCACCAAAGCGATATGGCGCACCACCGGCACACTCACATAGGTAATGGCCGCAGCCACCAACAAAATCAGTAGGTAAACCTTCACAGGCGACCCCTATCCGTTTACCTTGCCGATAACAGCTTCGATCTGCGCCACGCTGAGCACCCCTACACGCAGCACCTTAGGCTGGGGGGCTGCGAAAGAAACGATAGTGGAGGGTACCGGGCCAGGGGTGGCGCCGTCGTCGAGCAAATAAATCTCACCCGAGTCGATCTGAGGACCAAAGTAAGTGCGCGCCTGGGCGGCGTCGGTGGCGGGCGGGCGGCCAGTGAGGTTAGCGCTGGTAACCGCCAGCGGACCGGTTTGGCTCAGCAACTGCAAAGTGAGCGGATAGTTGGGTTGGCGTACGGCTACGGTGCCGCCGGTTTCGCCCAGGTCCCAGCTTAGATCTGGGTGGGCGGGAAGAATCAGGGTGAGCACCCCGGGCCAGTAGGCTTCCATTAGGGCGCGGGCGGGGGTGGGAATATTGGCGACGACGCCGTCCAGCTGAGCGATGTCGCTGACTAGTACCGGCGGGGGCATTTGCCGTCCCCGACCTTTGGCTGCCAACACCTGCGCCACGGCGCGGGCGTCACTTGCTAACGCGCCGATTCCATAGACGGTGTCGGTAGGGATAATCGCCACTTTGGCAGCCTGAAGATGGCTGACTGCGGCTTGCACGGGGATAGTCACTCTCCCATACTGCCACCCGTCAGGCCACCTATTCCACCCCGTTGGGACTTAAACCACTCGTTGACGTACCTCTCCCGCGCTTAAACTTACCTGTTTGAGGCCGTCCTCACTTTCATAAACAACCACCACGGTGCGATCAGTCCAGGCCACATCGCTGTAGCCAAAACTACCTGGCTCAAGCTCAGCTAGGAACTGATAGCGCACCGGCCCATACTCTTCTCCCTCTGTGTAACCATAGTCTGCGCCCGGGGGTAGCAGCACGGCTTCCAGCCAGCCATTACGGCGTTGGCGCGCATCAAAGGCGTGAGTGAGCAGTGCGAACCGGTCATCGGCATGCCTACCGCCGTAAACAGTGTTGTAAAGCTCAGCTTGCATTAAAAATACGTGCGGTTGGTCAGAAACAATCACTAACCCAAATTCACTGGCGCGCACGCTAACCATGCCCGCGTTGCAGCCCGGATCGGCCACAGGATCGGGCGAAGCCTTAGACCAGCTAACTCCCCCGTTTACGCTGACTGCAGACAGGCGCTGGCCGCTATAGCCGGCGTCACGAGCGGAAAGCAGCAGGACGTCTGCGTTTACTTGGGCTATGCAAAATTCATCGACGCCGCTGGTGGCGGTGCCGCCGGCCAGGGAGCCGGTTTGTCTTTCCTGTGTTTGCTGGCAAGGTTGGCCCAGGAACCAGCTTTGGCCGCCGTCGTCGCTAAGCAAACAGCAGGCCTGCAACTGCTGCGCCCCCTTACTGCTGCCCTCTACCCGCAGCACTAGGGGCTGTACCAGGCGGCCGCTATTTAGGCAGACGCCATGACCCGAGACGCTAAAGCCGCAGGGAGCTACCTTGAAATTGGTGCGCCAACTACGTTTGCCGCCAGTCGCAGCGGCGGCCATATCGATTTGGCGCCAGCGCCAGGTGTAGCCGTTATCTTCGCTAACCCCGTAGAGCAGGGCTAGCTCCTCATCGCCCTGCTTGGCTAGAGCGGCGGCGGGAGTTTCATGCCAACCCGGGGCGGGGGCTTGCAGGGCCGGCTTGGCCCCAAACAGGCCAGTTAGTCGTGAGGCTGTAATAAATAGGTGTAGCTTACTGCCATCCCAGATCAGGGAGGGGTCAGAGTAGCCGCAGCCGATACCGTCCAGGCTGTAACCGCGCGCGACCCCCTCAGCTAGGATCTGGGCGTCATCCCAGGTGGAGCCGTGGTTGTAGCTGTGGCGCACCACTACCGAGTTGGGGTTGGGCAGGTCGTCAGGCAGCGCGCCACCACTGGAGCGCCACTGTTCACCTTTGGGACGCGGGCGTAGATCATGAACTAGCACCAGGTGGCCTGAACCCAGATGTACCAGCGCTGGCACTCGGGCACTAAAGTCGGCTTGGCCGCTAGGGTAAAGAATTTGTTTTTCCAAGTTTCATACCAGGTTGCGTTTAAGTGGGCGTTTACAGGGTGCGTTTAAGTGGGCGTTTTGGCAGGTAGATGGCAGGCTGGGGTTAGACCAGGTTGCGGGCGTTAGCCCAGCGGGTTAGCTCGTAGCGGTTAGATAGTTGCAGCTTGCGCAGCACTTTAGAGACGTGAGTTTCCACAGTTTTAATGGAGATGAACAGTTCACTGGCTACCTCTTTATAGGTGTAGCCGCGCGCAATTAGACGCATAACTTCGCGTTCACGGTTGGAAAGTAGATCTAGTTCGCTGTCTTCTACCATTGCCGGGGTGGAGCCGAACGCATCCAGCACAAAACCGGCTAGGCGCGGGGAGAAAGCGGCGTCGCCACTAGCTACCCGTTCAATGGCTGCCACCAGGTCAGACGGGGCAATGGCTTTAGTGACATAGCCGCGAGCGCCGGCCCGGATAACGCTTACGACGTCGTCGGCGGCGTCAGAGACACTTAAGGCTAAAAAGCGGGTGGCAGTGACGTCCGCGCAGTCTCGAACCACTTGGGCGCCGCCGGAGCCACTGCCACCGGGCAGGTGCACGTCTAGCAGCACCACATCGGGTTTTAGGGCGTGGACGGCAGCGATTGCCCCGGGCACGTCCTCGGCCTCGCCCACTACGGTGATTCGCTGCGGTACGCGCTCTAGTTGGGCGCGCACCCCGGCGCGGATAAGGGCGTGGTCGTCAACGAGCAGGACACTTAGAGGTTCAGCCATGTAGTTAATTGTATTGGCTCCCCTACACCCAAAATCATCCCTTCCCTATAAAAAATACATGGGGTTTTATAGGCAACGGACGAAATGTCAGTTTTTGTGCAGCCAGTGCCGTCAGTGCAGCCAGCTCCTGCCAGCCAACTCCTACAGAGCTACTGCAAGGCCAGCCACCTACTGCAAGGCCAGGCGCAGACACACCTCTGTGCCAGGCTCTCGCGCGCGGATGGTGGCGCTGCCGCCGTGGCGCTGCATACGGCCGATGATGGAGTCGCGTACCCCGTGGCGGTCTGAGTTTATGGCTTCTAGGTCAAAACCGGCGCCGTGGTCGCGCACGTATGCTTCCACTTCTTGGCCGCTGACCTCCACATATAGGCTGATTGGGGGTTTGCCGTGGCGCACCGCGTTGGCTAGGGCTTCACGCAGGGCCGAGGTGAGCACGCGGGTTTTGGCGGTGGCCGGGGTGTCTCCCACAATCACGCTATCTACGGGCACGCCGTAAAGCTGCTCAATTTCACGTGAAACGCTTTCTACCTCGCTGCGTAGGTTTTCGTTGGTGGGGTGGTTGTCCCCGTAAAGCCAGGCGCGCAGTTCACGTTCTTGGCTTAGCGCCAGGGCGGCCACGCGCTGGGGATCGTCAGCTTGGGCGCGCAGCAGGGTGAGGGTTTGCAGCACTGAGTCGTGTAGGTGGGCGGCAATGTCGGCGCGTTCGGAGGCGCGCGCCTGGGCGGCTTGGGTCTGGGATAGTTGCCTGATTACTCCCAGCCACAGCGGGGCGAGTACTAGGGCCACCACGCTTAGCATCACTAGGGCCGCGAACGCCCCGATCAGCATGCCTGACATATCGGTGTGGTCGCTGAGCCAAATCAACACCCCTAAAACTGCTAGGGCCAGGCCGGCCGCTAAGCGCGCGATTGCCGCCATTGAACGCGGGGTATGCATTACTTCTTCGGCTTGGCTCCAGGCCAAGGCAGCGCCGCAACCGATTATCAGCAGCGGCAGGTAGGCGTTGCTTTCCAGCCAGCCTCGACTCCAGGCCACCAGGATTGCGGCTAGGGCTAGCAGCACTACGCCGCTAAATATGGTGGTGGCCTGATCTCTGCCGTCTTTGCCTTGTAGCTGGTTTAGCTGCGCGGCCAGGCGGGTGGGGGCGGCTAGCTGTGAACTGGCTGGGTTGCCGGCTGGGATTAGGGCTATGGCCAGGGCATATGCCAGCGCGCCGACCCCGTTTAGGAAGAGCAGACCCACAAAAATAGCGCGCACTAGCCACACGTTTACGCCCAGGTGCGTGGCTATGCCCGCGCACACCCCACCCATTAGGGCTGCTGGTGGCATTTGTCCGTCAGCTAGTGGGGTGGGGTTGTGGTTCAGGCGCACCAGTTGGGGGCGCGACGACGACGCCTGGGTACCGCCTTGCTGCCCGTAGACGCTGTCCCACGGCCAATTTTGCTGACCATAGTGACTGCGCGCGCCGTCTACTTGTGGCTCGCTACTCCCCTGCCCTCTACCTCGGGGGCTGCGCCAACTAGGCGGCGGAGTGAAGTCGGGGCGCCAGGGTTGGCCCGCAGCAAACTCGATCTGGTCCGCTGCGAGGGCTGACTGGGCGCCAGCAGGGTCCGACTGTGCGCCAGCAGGGTCCGACTGTGCGGCAGCGGGGGCCGGCTCGGCGGCCTGAGCCCCAATAGGGGCAGATGCGGCCGAAGATGGGGCGAGCGGCGACGTCGGATCTGGGATAGGTGACGCTGAGCCCGCCAGCGGCGTCGAACCTGCAGACTGTGGCGTCGAACCTGACAGTGACGACGTCGGCCCTGGAGAAGGCTGCGGCAAGTCAGAGGACTGATTAGGGGTGGCACTCACGTTTATATAGTTGCACGCAAAGGGGTGCCATTAGGGGTGGGTAGGGATTAATCAGGGTTATATCAGGGTAGTCCCCAATATCGCCAAAGCATCGGTTAGCTGCAAACTTGAAGCATGAACAGCAAAGACTTTAACAACGACGCCGAGCGCGAGGGTGCTGCGGACTCTACTTCCGCGCAGGGCTCTGCGCAGACCAGCTCTGGGTTCCAGGGCTCAGCGCAGAGCGGCCAGAACGCTTACGGGCAAAACGGCCAGAGCGCTTACGGCCAGGCCGGCACCGCGCAGGGCCGCCCCGACCAGACCTTCCAGGGTGCCCCCGGCCACCACAGCAACCCCGGCGCCTACGGCCAAAGCAGCATGGACCGCTTCTTTAACTCGATCCGCGCCATGAACCTCTACCGCGCCCAGCCGCGCGTGCTTGGTGGCGTATGCTCGGGGATTTCCCAGCGCTACGGCATCGACATGACCCTGGTGCGCATCCTGTTTATAGTTGCCGCCCTGCTTGGTTTTGGCGGTTTCCTCTACGCCCTGGCCTGGGCTTTCCTGCCCGAGGTTGAAGATGGACGCATCCACCTGGAGCAGGCCCTACACGGCGACTTCACCGGCGGCCTGGCTGGCGCGATTGTGTTAGCGCTCTTTAGCGGCGCCCCGGCGAGCGTTTCGGTAGATTTATTACCCAGTTTTTTTGGCAGTAGTACCTTTATTGGTATCGCCGCTGTGGTAGCGGTGCTGCTCATCGCTAACTCACGACGCAACTCGCAAAACTACTCTGACTACCCCTACGGCCCTGGCAGTTACGACGGCGCCACTGGCTATGGTCCCGACGCCGCTTACAACGGGGGCGGCACTGACGGCGGCAACGGAAGCGGCGACGTCGGCTCAGAAAACTACGACCCAAACGGGGCTTATGCCTCAACCCGAGGTTACAACGGCGGCGTCGGCCACGGCCCCAACGGCGGCTACAACAACGCTTATGACGGCGGCGAGGGCCAGCAGGTTTTTTCCGCCCCGCCCGTAGGCAGCAACGGTAAGCCCATTCCGCGTTGGCAGGGCAACTACAACGCGGGCGGCCCGCGCCCTAGCTACCAGCCCTACCAGCGTAAAAACTGGGCGCCCGGACCGGGCAGTATGTTAAGCCTGATCACCCTGGGTTTGCTGGTGATGTGCGCAATTCCTATGGTGCTTGAGCAGAGCCTGCGCTCCCTGGTGATCTCGGCGGCCTTAGCGGCAGGCGTGATGGGCCTGGCCCTGGCAGTGTGCGCAGTGCGCGGACGTCACGGCGGCTGGATCAGCGTAATGGCAGTGTTTTCACTGATTTTTGGTTTCATGCCGATCGCTGCAATCACTTCGGCGGCACCGCAAAGCGCACTGGATATTGATTGGCAAAATGTTCGGGTAGATAAGTCCAACTACAACTACATGGTTCCTTCGATCCCGAACTTCGTGGGTGAAACAACCCTTGACCTGACCCAGGCTCCGGCCGGCGAAAACCGCACTATCACGGTTAACTCCTTTGTTGGCCAGCTGACCATTAAAACCGCCTACGGCCAGAGCGTGCGGATTGAGATGGACCATTCTAAGGGTGTAGAAGCGGCCACGCTGAGTGCCTACTCCCCCTGGCAGGTCAGTGAGAACGGCGTCGTGCACACCCTGCAGCCCACCAACACCTACAACTCTATCGACGGTGACAACTCCGACGACTTCGACGACGACGCCAGCACCCCCACCCCGCGCAACTGGGTGACCGCCTCCCCCAGCCCCTCTGGTACGGCCGTGGCCAGCCCCAGTACAGCAGTAGCTACCCCCTCTGGCACCGCAAGCGCAACCCCTGGCAGCGCAGTGGCCAGCCCCGGCGCCACGGCGTCGAGCAATGGCAGCAACGGCAACAGCACGAACAATGGCAGCGCGAACAATGGCACCAATTCGGGCAGCTCACAGCCATTTGCCATGTACTACTACGAAAAGAGCACGGTTAACGGTTGGCCTTCAGGCTCTGCCAGCAAGCTGATCTTCTCTTCGCCAGCTAGCGTGCAGGGCGCAAATGCAGGCAGCTCAAAGGGCACCATCACGGTCAAGGTGGGACAGGCTGTCGGCCAGGTGCGCACCATCGAATCGGCCCCCACCAGCAACTAAGGAAACAAGCAAATGAGCATCAACAGCAGTTACCTAAACCCCGATAGCTCCGGTGCCCCCTACGGATCTAACAGTTCCAATGGTTCCGCTGACTCCTACAACTTCAGCGGAGGCTACAGTTCCTACGATGAGCCTGCCAGCCCGCTGTCCACCACCAGCGCCGCCAGCGCGACGGGAGCTAGTGAGACGGGGACATACGGGGCTTACGGGGCGGCCAGCGCCACGGGAGCCAACGAGACGGGGACCGGCACCACGGCAGCCAGCGCGAGCGCCACTTCGGCCAGCTCAACCGGCTACAACTCCACTGGCGCATATAGCTCCACCGAGGCTTACTCCACCGGCTCCTCCAATTCCACTAAGGAAGATGCTGTCTGGCGCGGCCAGAGCAGCAAAGAGCCTGCCGAGCTAAAGCGTCCGCGCGTGTCCACCCTGATTGCTTCCCTGATCATGTTGGCCGCAGCCGCAATTTTGGGGGCGCTGGCCATGGGAGTGCACTTCTCCTGGACTGCGGTGGGGGCTAGCACCCTGGGCACGATCGGCCTGGTCTTGATCGCGTCGGCATTCTTCGCCAACCGTAACAAGTCCCACACCTGACAGACAAACAGGCAAGCACTGCCAATACACAGGCAGGTGCAGGCACAACATTAGACAGACACAGGCAGACTAGGCAGGTACAGGCAAAATCGTCCGTTCCCTATAAAAAATACGTGTATTTTTATAGGGAACGGACGATATTTCAGTTTCTGTGGACGATATTTCAGTTTCTGCACCCCCACCCAGCCGAGCGCCGTCGTCGGCCCCAAAACCTGCACATTTACCACTTAACCGCCACACTCACCACCCACGCGGGGCTTAATCCCCATACCCGCGCCGCCGGCAGCGTAAATACCCTGTAGGCAGTTAATGTCACTTGGCCCGGGCGCATTGCGACGACGCCGGGCCCTGCCACAGGGAGGGTAGCCCCATGACCACAGTGGGCGCAGACGTAGAGGCCCTACGTCAACTGGCGCAAATGTTTACGGATAACTCGTCGAAACTGACCGGCGACGTAATTCCAACGATCAACTCGCGGCTAAATTCCAGCGGCTGGGTAGGTGAAGACGCCGACAGCTTCAAGGCCGACTGGCACGGTCACCTCATGGGTCAGCTCAACAATGCAGCGACTCAGCTTTCCGACGCCGCCGCCACACTAAACCGCAACGCGGACGAGCAGGAGCAGGCATCCTCGATCGCAGGGGCCAGCTCGGCGCTTCAAAGTGGGCTTTCCAACCCGCAGCCGGCAAACAATGATCCCGCAGCTGAAAAGGCCAAGCATTGGTGGGAGAAGGTCGGGGACAGCGTTGTTGACTGGTGGAACAAGCCGATCGAAGACAAACTGCATGACATCAGCAAAGTCACCGAAACTGCGGCTACAGTCTGCACTGTTGCCGCCGGAGTGCTAGCTCTGACTGGTGTTGGCGCGCCGGTGGCTGCTGCCCTGTTTACGGCTGGGCAAGTGTTAACAATTGCTTCGGCGTCAACTGATATTGCCGCGAACGGCATTGACCTATACAACGGTAAAATTGGTTGGGCCGAGTTTGGGGTTAGCACTGTTCTTGACGGCATTTCCATTGCAGGTGCGCGCGGATCATTATCGGGACTTTCGAAAGC
>ERZ772962.1078-NODE-1078-length-14983-cov-11.481176_pt1 | contig 14983 bp, 16 predicted proteins | sample MGYA00580676_ERZ772962 | MGnify/ENA primary metagenome ERZ772962 (study PRJEB29015, sample SAMEA2738049) | human oral metagenome | biome: human oral; feature: human-associated habitat; material: saliva | place: China | collected 2230 ...
AAAGTTAAATTGACTGGTAAAAAAGCAACTGATAAGATCTACTACACTCACTCAATGTACCCAGGTGGATTGAAACAAATCTCAGCAGGTGAACTTCGTTCTAAAAATGCTGTTCGTTTGATCGAAAAATCAGTTAAAGGTATGCTTCCACACAACACTCTTGGACGCGCACAAGGTATGAAATTGAAGGTCTTCGTTGGCGGTGAGCACACTCACGCTGCACAACAACCAGAAGTACTTGATATCTCAGGACTTATCTAATTCTAAGAGGAAAGGAGCACTAATATAATGGCACAAGCACAATATGCAGGTACAGGACGCCGTAAAAACGCCGTTGCACGCGTACGTTTGGTTCCAGGTACTGGTAAAATCACAGTTAACAAAAAAGATGTAGAAGAATACATCCCACACGCAGACCTTCGTCTCGTTATCAACCAACCTTTCGCAGTTACTTCAACTGAAGGTTCATACGACGTACACGTTAACGTTGTAGGTGGTGGATACGCTGGTCAATCAGGTGCGATCCGTCACGGTATCGCTCGTGCACTTCTTCAAGTAGACCCAGACTTCCGCGATTCATTGAAACGCGCTGGACTTCTTACTCGTGATGCACGTATGGTTGAACGTAAGAAACCAGGTCTTAAGAAAGCTCGTAAAGCTTCACAATTCTCAAAACGTTAATCAATACGATTATATCAACGTTTCAAGACATTCAAGAGATTTCTCTTGGATGTCTTTTTTTAGCCTAAAAACTAAAGTTCACCCCAAAATTCACCCCATATTCACCCCATCATTATTTTAAGCTACGAAATGCGATGTCACCTACAGTCTGATTGACGGTATCTTTAGTGTTAACATAAGTCTTTGTAATTTCTTTGTCACTATGAGTTAGGGCTTCTGAAATTATTTCTAGCGAAACCCCAGCTTGTTTTGCGAGTGTCGCACCAGTATGTCTTAGTTTGTGTGGGGAAGCTGGTGCTAGTTCAGGGTGCCTGCGTCTGACTGATTTCATTCTATAATTCAGATAATCTATATGGAGTGGTAAGTTAATATTGTTTGAACGATCATTATAGGTGAAAATAAACTGTTTTTGATTTTGTCGTAGACCAAATAGCTTAAGTTCTTCTTGTTGCTTCACTTTCCAATTTGCTAATAATTCCATCAATTCAATTGGAGCCTTAAAGAGAGTTTTTTTGTTGCCTTTTGTTGATTTTATATTACCAAAACGGTCTAAAGCCTGTTCTATCAGTATTTCTCCAGTAGAAAAATTAATGTGTTTCCATTGTAGAGCATAGCTCTCTGATTTTCTATCAGATAAAAAGAATGTCGTATAAAAGAGAGTGTAGTCTTTTAGGTCAATTAGTCCTTTCTCTAAGTCTGTGTCAAAAGCTTGTAGCCATAATTTCAGCTCTTCTTTATCGAGAGAAAGATCCTCCTCTCTTTTGCTCTCTCTAAGGAGAATCTTTTTATTGGCTTTAATTCTACTGATTGTTTTTCGGAGTTTATTTGATGGAATATATTCAAGTTCCTCAGCCCAATCGAAAACAGAATTTACATAGCTCCTAATTACCTTGAAATTAGCATAGCTATTTGCCTTGGGAGTAAGTAGTGATAGTACAAGTTGTTTATTATTAATTAAATGTTCTATTGAGTAACTTCCTAAAATTGGAATAATATGTAATCTGAATAGATTTTCTGTCTGAAATACAGTTGCTTTGGTTGGAGGTTTTAGAGTAGTAGTAGTTTGACCTGCTTTATATGGTTCTAGCCAAATTTCTTGGTAGAAGTCTTTGAATAATATACTTCCTTTATCTTTAGATAAAGTAGGTGTTTTACCTGATCGTGCATTTTCAATATCAATAGCTAACTTTATTTCTGCTTCTTTTGCTTCTCTACGAGTTTTAAACCGTTTCTCGTACCGTCTTCCCATACCAAGTTTTCCTTGGACTTCGTCAGGAATGTAAACCCTAAGCCTATATGAACCATTATTTGTTTTCTTTATAGACATATTTACCTCCTTATGCGCTGATTTCTAATCTTGTCATCCATTGATTGATACTTTCCTTGTTAAAACGAATAGATTTTCCAATTCGGATATAGGGCAGTCCCATTGCGATCCAAATATCAAGTGTATTATTGAGACTCCTAGATAGTTACAAGTCTGTTTTTTGTTTAGAAAAGGGCTATCAGCCCCAATATCTTCTTTAAAATGATGAATTTCATTCTTTAATAATGTTGCAATCATTTGCTGAATCTCTTGAGTTTGTTCTTGTGGTAATGTTACTTGCATATTTTTTTCCTTTTTCTAATGAAAAAAGCAAGTACATGTATACTTGCTTTATAAAGATTATTGATTGTCTATAGTAGCTACACCGTTAAGACAATATGAATAGGAGTTATCATGCTGATGTGTTGAATGAATAGAAATTGAATTGAAGTCTACTATAAATTCAATTTCGTCGCTGATATTTTTATAGTTTTTATATTCTAAATTGACTTTTATTTTAGGAGTAAAAACTATACGCTCAGTACTGTTTGCTTGAATAGCACGGTGTACTATATACAAAAACAGTGTCACCTCATGAGGTAGTTCTATTTTTATTGTTTGTCCAGAGGGTAGTATGTTTTGTTTTTGTTTAGGCAAATCTAATTTATTATTAAATCTAAAATAGTTGTCATTTATATACATACTTGGATCAGAATACTTGTTGTTTATTTTGATATAGTTATCATCAACTTCAAGCTCTAGAAACTGATTATTTCCATCGTTTAAAACTTGAACAGATCCCTTGATATCAAAAATACCTGTTTTACCGAGGTTGTAAATATTTATATATAAATTATTTTTAAAATAATTTAAGTCATTGGTTGGTAGTCCATCTTCTATAAATCGGAAATCTGAGTAAGTGGTATTACTAGGAACAATTCTTGGCAAATTTTCAGTGAGTCTTTTATTCTCTTCGTTTCTAAAAGTATATAGCATAACAAAGATAGTAAAAACAACTGAAATAAAAGATCCAAATATTGTTGCGCAAAAAGTAATCCATGCGTCTGTACTACCTGGAAAAATATTACATGATATAGACTCTAATAAGTGCAATATTAATACAAAAATAAATAGACTAATCAACAAAATGAACCAGGTCTTCTTGAATATTTCTTTTATCAGCAGAGTCAGTTCTTTAAAGACAGTATTAATAGTTTGATTTTTCATAATGTCATTCTATCATAAATTATATTTTAGTGTCCAATAACATAAGTAAATTGTTTTGCTGTTTCTGCATCAAAAGTGCGGTAGCTAACGACTCCTAGGCCTTTGACGTTTGATTCAGAGATAAGAATGGAGCCATCTGATTTGACTTGTTCCACAAAGGCAATGTGTCCGTAAGTTGGATCTGCACCAGCTTGTCCTGGGCTAAAAGATAGTGCGGAGTGTTCGGTAGGGGTATGAGTTGTTTGGTAACCAGGGGCATTCATCCATTGACCGCCATTTCCCATGTACTCTCCGAAGCTAACACTGACCTCTTTTCCTCGGTTATAGACAAACCAGGTACATTGTCCCCAAGGATAAGATAGACCTGTATAGCTTGAGGTAGTGATTTCTTTGGTGAGACTGTAACCTTGTGGCACATCCCCCGTTGTGACACCACCTCCGTCTCTAGTTTTTCCTGTCGTTTGTTCAGGTGCCTTTGGTGTGCCTCCATGATCATCGATATAAGTGTCGAGTTTTTGCATGGTTTCAGCACGCCTTTTTCCTGATCCAGAAGTATCGGTGAAGTAAACCCCACCATCTGTTGACGTATTGAGGGAACCACTCGCAAATTTTTGGGCTCTGTCATCTTGGACTTTGAAGGTCTCATTTTTATTGCCTATGATGGTCTGATTTGTAAGTCCAACAACTGCCACTTCATCGTTAAAATTATTGGCATTTTCTGGATTAGAGTCGAATGCCCCAAAACCAAACATGTTAGAGCCTGGATTTGTAGCGACTCCAGCTGTTCCAAGTGAGCTTTCATTTAAGGCAATCGCAACAATGGCACGAACATCTAGATTAGACTTAGCCTCCCAATCTAAGAGCTTTTTCCCATTGATGCGCTTCTTGTCGTAGGAGATTCCTAAAGTATCTAAAAAACCGTCCAATTGCTCTGCTTTAATACCATAGCGATGGACGAGTAAATTATGGGTATAGGGATCTCCATTTGACCAGTGGTCCGTATAGGTTGCCCCATTTGGTGCTTGAGACGAGCCCCCAGTGCTACCTCCTCCGACGGCTCCCATAATGATGATAATGATAAACACAGGAAAAAAGAGAGGAATAAGACTAGATAATAGATACCATTTTAGTTTTTTCATTGGCGCTCCTTTCTACTTAATGTCTGATATAAGCTGTAAATAGAACAGTCCCAAAGCGCCATTTAGCATCTAAGACGACGGAATGGGCGTTTGTTTGTGCAATGATTTGGTCTTTGTCTTTTTCTGAGACTGGAAATAAAAGAAGGAAATCGACGGAGCGTTTCCCTTCTTGGTAAGCCTTAAAAAGTGTTTCTTCAAGCATTCTTGGAAAGGCTGTTCTTGAGTGTATTTTAGTATTCATTCTATTCTCCTCTCAATTGGTTTAGGCGTTGCGTTAAACGATCTCGTCGATCGATATTGGCTCTTATCTTATCGTCTCGTGTCATAGTCTGACGATAAGCACGGGTGAAGGCATTGGAACCTTGAGCTTTATACATGGATTGAGGGTCCTTGTAAGCATCCAATCTCCGTTCTAGGGTATTGATACGGTGCTGTTTGAATGGTGACATCCACTCTTCTCTGATCGTTTGGAATTCGTCCTCTGAACTAGGTGTTCCTTCTGACATGATTGGTGACTCACTTGGAGGTGTTGGGTTCTCTTCTTCAATCGGCTTGAAGTTATCAGGTGGTGCCTGTGTTGGAGGAATGATTGGTTCAGGACTTTCTGGCGTTATTGGAGTTTCTGTTGGCCCAGCTGGCATGACTGTTTCTGGTTGGCTTGCTTCCTTATGAGTAAAGAAGGAGCCAGCATTTTGGAAATGGCTCTTGGCATTCATCATCACCCCAGTCCCAAAACCAGCCCCAGCCAATGCAAAGTTTCCGAGGTGTTGAGCTGTCGCAAGGCTTCGTGTTGGGACTTGTGAAGCAACCTCTTTAGTTTTTGTGACGCCATGTTCAACTTTAGTGCCAATATCTGTCGCAACCATTCGAGCTTTGGAGCCAAGAACGAATTGGAGGAGTTGGCCTTTAAATCTCCAGATGAGGAAATAGATGACACCTTTAAAAACCACGGATACTAAGAGTTTGAAGACAAGACCAAATAAAAGAAGTGACGGTAAGGTTTTTAGAACACCATCAAACCCACTTGTGACAATGTTTTCTATCATTTTTTCAATATAGAAAATAAGGAGTGTTAAGAGAGTTGTAATCGCTGGAAAAATCAAGCCCCCAAACATAACTTTAAGCACTCCAAAGACTAACTCTTGCATCCTTGGAACGAATGACATGAGAAGGACTACTGGAAACAGTAGAATCATGGTGAGGACGAGGATTTGAGCCACCACATTTAAGAGCTGGATAAGAATAATGGGGACGGCTAATACAAAGGCTTCTACAATTTTAAAAATCACATAGAACATCCGAGTGAAGATGAAGTCTGGCATGGCTGACACCCAACGGTTCTTTTCACCATCATCATTGGCGCCATCTCCTAAATCATCTAAATATTTGGAACGGTCTTTAGCTTTGACAGCCTTAAAGTTTCCATTCTTATCACTGGTTCCAAGAACTTTACTGTCGTCAAAAGCTTCTTCTTTCCCGTCTTGGCTGTTCTTGTATTTGCCATTTTCTTGACCAGTATTGACGAAGACATAGGCTTTATAAGATGTTTCTGCAATATAGCTATCCGACATCGATTTTCCAATTTTAATTGACTTGTCTTTGGCATAGTCCACCTTAATCCCTGCCATCTTTTTGGTAACGTCTTTAGAGACGTTATTAACGGTATCAAGGAGATAGAGACCACCAGAGGTTCCAGCAACAGTCCCAAAGTACCCCAGAGCTAATAGGAGTACTAGACAGACATGGAGGAGTGTTCTTGAAAAGGAGCCTTTTGAAAAGAAATACTGGTAGAACAGGTAGAAAGCTAAAACCAAAAGCAAGGTGCCTACAAGTGATTTGTTGGTAATATTTCCTGTATTAGAGCCAGTAAATCCGTGCCAAATACTACTTGCCCCATGAAAGACATAGGTTTTATAGGTGGCATAGAGATCAATCTTTTCTAAAATGCGAATGAGGAGGGAAAAGAAGCCAACGACGGCATTGAGAATGAAAAAGAAGAGGTTAACGAAGAGTTCATTAATCAGAACCCAGGCCCCATTAAAGGAGCCAAAGTTGGTTGGTTCCATGTAGGACTTTAGGGAGAAGATATCGACTCCCTTTAGCTTGGCAAAAGCTTCTTGCATCGGTTCACCTCCTAACTAGCGTATTTATTTTCGAGACTTGAAGACACTGTTGCTTTCATAGGTTTTAGAAGCATATCAATATCTTCAAAGAGATTGTGGACAGAAATCATATTGAGATTACCGTAGACATCGTAGTAAAGGCACTGACCAGAAATCATATTATCAATCCATTCGAGGTTACTTTCAGTGACTTCGAGATTGACGTGTCTGAGAATATCTTCACGTTCAGATTTTTCATAGAAAGCAAAGATAGTCCCAAATCCCGTCGTGTCATCGTCATTTTCTGCATCATGTACAGATTGTGTAATCAGTGCCAAGGTATTATTTTTAGAGCGTCCAATACGCCTCATATTTTTGATAACGGCCTTTCCTTCTGCGGACTTCATCAGAATCCAAGCTTCGTCAAAGAACTCAATGGTATCTTCATTTTCATTGCGTTCGCCAAAGTGGGTACAAAAGGCTCCAAGCGCAAACATGAGGGCAATGGAGTTTCGTTCGTGGTTTGAAATCTTTGTGGAGTCATCTTTTGGGAGCTTGAGGTTATTGACTTCTAGGATAGTGACTCGGGACTCATAGTTAAGCCCCGGGGTTGTGCCATCTGAGAAGGCGAGTTCCAAGATGGAGTTTGTCACAATGGACGTTAGATAGCGACCAACGGAGGCAATCTCAGAAGAGGAAGCTTGTCTTAAGGCTTCTAGGACATGTTTAAAGCCGACGTTTTCACCAGCTACTCGACGTTCTACGATAGCGTTAATGGCTTCTGTGATGGCTGTTTTTTGGTCCATCGTCACGTCATCGACAGCTTGTAGGAGAAACTCGAGCATGTTCTTTGCGACCTCTACGGCTTGTTCCTTATCAAGGACCACAATGGGATCTAGAACTCCGTGGTTTGATGGCAGTGAGCTGTCTAGTGTCACAAAGTTAAAGTGTTCAATCTGTTTTTTGCGTTCAGGGTAGCGTCGTGCAAATTCAGGGGAGTTGATTACTTCTTGGTAGTGGTTTCTGAGTTCTCGTTTGGGGTCAATATAGAGGGTTTTGACATTTTGTAAAGCCACACTTAAAAAGATAATCTGAGCGAGGAAAGATTTCCCTTGTCCTGTCGCACCCGTAATAATGATATGTGGGTTCTTGGTAATCTTTCCAGCGATATCTTCTTTGTTTCCGACTGTGGCATTGTAGAGGACGATATTTTTCGAGGAATCAATGGCTTTAGCGATAGTGTCCCAACGGCCGGTCCAGTTGTCTACTCGCCCGATATACCAACCGATACGGTTCCCTGAGGATGTATTGGTAAAGGGCATGAGTTCTGAAAATCCACGAGCTGTGACCATGTGTGTCCATGTGCGAGTTTTCTTTTGGAGGTTTTCCCCGTAGAGTAGGGCTTGAAAGAGGTAAGGACCATCTTGCGAAGCTTCACTGATTTCAACACCCATATCATCAAAATAGTTGAGCACCACTTGTCGTCTTTGACGAAGCTGATTGACACTAGAAGCAGAGACGATGAGATAGGCGCCATATTCGATGATATCTTCCTTGTTTCCGACTTTCTTCATCAAGTCTTTTAAGGAGATAGAGCCCATAATGATTTCATCTTGTTGGACGGTGTCTGTGTTTTCAGCTTCTTCCATGATGTTTCGATAACGGGTATTAGAGCGCCCCATTCTCCCCTTGATTTTGTTGGTATCAATGAATTCTGCCTTGATGCGTAGTTCTACGGGAAAGTTCAAGCGTTGGACAAATTCGCCTAGGTGAAAGCCGTTGAATTGCACGGGAACCTTTCCAACAGGAAGAATAGTCACAAAAGAGGAACCATAAGGACTTTCGAGCTTGAGGAAGCCTCCTTTTAGGACTTTAATCAGGGTGTCTGTGATATTAAATTGGGAGCGATTAGCGAGGACCTCCTTCTTGTAGTGGGGAATGTAGCGAAGGTATTGCATCCGCTGGTAGTAGAAGAGTTCTTCATTGGTCAGACGTTTAGCACGTAGGACGGAAAAAGCTTGGAAAATAGTGAATTCGTCACTTCTGTAATCGTCATACCAGGTGGGACTCAATGCGTATTCGTAGCCAAGACCGTTTGCGATTTTCTCCGAGAACTCGTTGAAACTCTCATAGGCTAAATCTTTCACCGTTGCCCCGTGATTTTGTTTGCGTAAGCTCACTCCGACGACCCAGTCAAACTGATAAGGAATTTCCATTTCATCCGTGAGACGGTCAACCGTGTAAAGAAGGAGCTCTTCTCCCAGTTCACGGCTATCATCTGCTAATGCTTCTGAAAAGTCCCTCATTTTCTCTTCTAAGAGATAATCTTTAGGAATGAGTGAAATCTCGAAGGACTTATTTTTCTGGAGCTTTTTCATCATCTGAGCAACTGTGATTTTGTGTTTGTCCCTTTTCTCTTCATCCGTAATAGTGATGGGAGTATTGGGAATGCGGTAGTAAGCCACCACGGTTCGATCTTTTTTGAGGGCTAGATTTTCATGGGTTTCCCTAATAGGATAGGTTAAGGTAATACTCATAGGACCTCCTTTTCTATAGTTTTGTTTTTTCAAAGACAATTTCTTCTACAGGCTCTATTCGGTCTTCATGGTAGATTGCTTTTTTATTGATTTTGAAATCCCAGAAGTAAATCAGGTAGTCCCCAATGAAAACGTGCATCTTCTTACCGTGTGGTTCGTACTCGGTGTAGAATTTAGCGAGTTTATAGGGGAGGTACCAGTAGAGCAGTAGTGAAATAGAGTGTGTGAATTTTGCGAGGGGAACCAGGATGAATCCTCCAAAGAGCAACATAGCTACAAAAACGAAGATAAAGACAATGAAAAAGGATAATTGCATCGGTGTCGCAAAGTACCAGAGGCGAGTCCCTTTTTTTGTCTTGATTTCCTGGATCCAATAGGGGGCGTTTAAGCCCTTACTGTAGTCATAGAGTCTTTCGTCAGTCATGCTTATAGTCCTGAATCAATACCAAAGAGTCGTAGAAACCAGCCGACCACTTTTAGGATGTCTTGTCCTTTTGCGATAGAGACAATGACGGCATAGAAACCAACGACTGAGAAAAGTTGAAGCCAAGAACTGTTTCGCCAAGCTTTAATAGCCAACAAAACAGCGATAGCGGTGAGAATCCAAATCCCATCGCCTTGGAGGAAGGTACGTAGATTGTCTGTATTCATAGAGTTCTCCTAATCTTTATCGTTTGCGTAGTTGAGAGGAATGATGTGTTCTAGTTTTGTGACATAGTAGCTCTTGTCTTTTTCTGAGAGCGTGAAGGTGAAGTTCTCAGAGTGTGTTGTTCCTCCCACCTCAAAGGTTGCTTGGACATAAGCAATGAGACCATCCCCATCTTTCTTAAGATAGGTGTAGTCAATCGTTTTAAAGGTGGTATTGGCCACAATAGCAACGTTCTTAGCAATAAGGTTGAGGTTGTCTTGGTTAGTGGTATAGTTGGTGAAGAAAACCTTGAGGAACTTTTCGACCTTCTTGTGTTGACTGTCTGAGACGTGGTCGTTGGCTGTGAGTTGGAGCTGGTCGTCTTCGCTAAAGTGTCCAGCTTGTGAAGACTCAATGGCTGAGAACCAAGGAAGTCCAGAGACATAGTATTTCCCCTCTTTCTCATCAAAGGGAATATTAAATCCTGTCACCAGCTCTTTTTCCTCAGTGTCTTTGTCATGTTGGATTATTTCCTTGTATTTGACCTTGTAGGTGGCTACCTTACCTTCTACGGTGACTAGTTGTGAGTAGATAAGGGTGCTAGGGTTACGCACTTGACCTTGTGCTTTAACGTCTGGAACGAAGTTATAGAAACTGTTGAGGTGTTCGACTTGTGCTTGTTGTTTATCCCCTTCTTGTGGGAGGGTGAAGTAGGCGTAGACATAGTCATTGAGGTAATACTGGAGCTTGTAGTCATACTTGCGATTAGCGTCTATAGGCTGTGCTTTTTGTTTTTGAGTCGCTTCCACTTGAGCTTGTAGTGTTCCCACTTTATTTGAGAGTGTGATGGCACGGATGGCGCCAGTAAGACCAACAAAAAGGAGGAAAGCAATTCCTCCGATAACAGCTAGATTGACGGTCTTTTTCGTAGTGACTTTTAGCTTTGGTGGGCCCCCTTTCTTCTCTACCTTTTTAAAGTTTGAGAGGTATTCCCTTGCTTTTAGTATGTAACGTTTAGCTTTAATCATAGGTCCTCCTTTTAGAGACTAGCGAGTTCAATGAGTTTGGAACCTTTAGCATAGAGTCGCTTATTGGCTTTTTCAATCTCACTGTTAATGTAGTAGTAGCCTCGTAACTCATTGTGAAGTTGTTCGACTAATTCAGGCTTTAGGTCCTTGGCTTCTTCTTTTTTGAGCAGAGCGTTGAGTTCTCCAGCCTTGGTCCAAGCCTGTTTGTGGTCTTTCTTTTTGAGCAATTCTCCAAGTTCGTTGGTAACTTGTCCAACTTTGGTTTCAAAAATCGTTTTAGTGGCCATATCAATTTCCTTTCTAAATGTGTCGTGATTGTTTTTGATGGTCTGTTGAATATAGGCAATGAGAGAGGGACGCATCCGTTTATTGAGACTCAGTACCTGACCGTCTAGGGTGAAACAGGCATGTTCATAGTCGTAGAAGCCCCTATCATCTGGTGGCTTTTCGGTACATCTTCCAGCACATTCATAGTAGAAGTCCTTATCTTTCCTAAGGAGGATATACATGTTCCAAAATTCTTGATCGGGAAGAAGAAGGAAGTCTGCTTGATAGATTTTCTTGAGCATGGCCTTAGCCCTCTAGGAGGTCCTCGTAGCCTAGTGCCTGGTAAATAAAGTCTGTATCAAACCAAAGCCAATCATTGATTTGAGTGTCGGTGGGGGTATCCCCGGAAAAGAGGTCTTCACAAATGGTGGTTAGGGTATCTATGCCACCACGTTCACGGACAGTGTTTAAGGTACTTAGTCCACCAGACCAGGCTTTAAAGTTGTTTAGTGAATTGATTTCGACTTTGTATTCCATAAGGGATTTCCTTTCTAGTGTTCATAGTGTTTGTTGGTTTTGAGGAGTCTTAAGATAGCCTCCCCACGATCAGTGATTTCACCGCTATTTTGAATCATCTTCATGTATTCTGTTTGCATGATTTTGTCTGCTTCAGAAACGAGTGCAAGAGAGTTTGCGACTTGGTAGGTTAACCAGCGAATGGTTCGTTCAATACTGTAGGGTTGTGGACTGGTTGAGAGTTTCAAGGGTTCGACCCCTCCAAAGAGTTCTTGCCATTTTTCATCGGGTTTATAGGCTCCAAAACGGGTGACACCATCATAGACTTGGATTTCCTTGTTCACTATACCTCTTGCGATTTCTCCGAGGTCCACACCGTTGATGTATTCCTCCACAACGCCTTGGGCTTTCTGGTCTGAAAAGCGTAGCTCGTAGCGGTTCCAGATACCAAAAATCTCCAAGGATTCTTCCAAGGAGATATTTTCCATACGGGCGATTTCGTATCGCTTTTCATAAAAGTTGAAGTAGAGCTGACTTTGTCGGCTTCCAAAGTAAAGGGAAAGACCGTGATTGGCTTCCATATCCTCGTTATCGGTGAAGGATCCCCCACCTGTGATGTTCCATTTTCGAATGGTGTCTAAAACAATTTCTTTGGCATAGAGCTTATCAATGAGCTTTGGGATCTGGATATGTTCATCCTCGTGTCCATAGCCTTTATAGAGCTCGTCTAGGGCGATATCAAGGCGTTTTACCCTGACATCTTCGTAGGCATAGAGAATATTTTGAAGAAAGGTTTGCCAGGAAATCTCCTTGTGTTCTAAGAGGAGTTCCATCTCCCGACAGCCTTGACCAGAGAGTTGAAGACACGTTTGGTAGTTATTAGTGGCAGACTTATCAAAGAAATCGAAAATCCAAATGTTTCCCCGTTGCCACAAGTGGGTATAATTCATAAGCCGTGTTTCTTGGTCAGTAAATTCGCTTAAGTGACAAAAAAGAAAGTTCTCACAGAAAGCTTCTAAATCCCGTATACTAGGGAAGGTAAGTCGCAAATAGTCGATGTGAGCCCTGAGATTGTTTTTGTGACACTCTTGATAATAACCGAGCTTTTCTTTGAGTTCTCGGAACTTGTCAATGGTGAGACCTCTTTCCCCTGATTCATAGGAGCGATAAGTTCTTATGGGTAAGTTAACTGCTTGTGCAAAGGCTTTTTGGCTAAGGCCTGTTTGTTTTCTGAAGTTTTTGATCTGAAGGGGACTCATTTTAGTCATTCATGGGAAACCTCCTTTTGACTAAGTGACACACTTTTTGGACCAAAGTGACACACTTTCTAAATCTTGAAATCCCAACTCCCACAAGGAATGAGGAGGGGTGGACGTGGCACTTTGGCCAAATGTAACCCCCCTTTAGAAATAGTGGGAAAATATGAAAAAAAGCCCTTTAAAATTAGGCTTTTGAGGTGTATTTCCTTTTTTTGGTAGCTAATTTGGTAGCCAAAGAGATTTAGTCGATAAAATCACTTGATATGAGATTGAGTTTATCTGTTAATTCGGAATCAGCGTTTGGGTATAAATGACTATAAATACTAAGTGTAGTTTTGACATCAGAATGACCTAATCGTCTTTGGATATATAGAGCATTTACATTATATTCATTAATAAGTAATGACGCATGGGAGTGTCTTAAACCTTTTGGTTGAATGTATTTAACTCCTGCACGTTTAGAATATTTCAGAATCTGGTCTCTAATACTACGTTTACGATATGGATTTCCATCAAGTGATAGAATGAACGGTATCTTGTCAACTTTTGCTTGTCGTTCTTTCCATTCTTTAAGTACGTTTAGAGTATTATCATCAAGGCCAATGGTTCGTCTGGAGCTTTCAGTTTTTAGTTTGTTACGCCGAACCCAATTATTACGGTTGATGTACTGTAAGTTATGATTGATTGCTAGAGTTTTCTTTTCAAAATCTACATCTTCCCAATAAAGAGCAGTCGCCTCATTTACACGCATTCCTGTAAAATAATAAAGCCAAAAAAGTGTATAAACAAAGTGCTCAAAGTAACTCTCTTTATCAAGACATTGTATTACTTTTTGGAACTCATCTTTTGTCCAAAAATCTATATGTTTTTTTACGATTGGAATTGGACTGATATTCTTTGTGGGGATTTCATGAAAAATCAACCCATATTTTTTTGCAGTTTTCAAAACTTGATTAAGCAATGTCATCTTGTTTCTTGCATATGAATTTGAATATCTATCTAATAAACTGTTTCTATAATTTATTACATCATAAGTTGTAATATCTCTAGGTTTTTTCTTACCAAAGTATTGGATAAATTCATCGAATATAACTTGACGTCTGTGCTCGAGATCTGGACTTGTTGTAGCGTAATAATTTGGAATAAAAACTTCTTCCATAAACTGTTTAAAAGTCCATTGAGTATGCTTAATGCTTCCTTGTTGTTGTACCTTATTCAATGCCCTTGTTCGTGCTTCAAAGGCTTCTTTAGCAGTTTGAAAACCACGTCTACGTTCTTGATATGGTTTACCAGTAGCTAGGTCAATTCCAGCTTTAAAATAATAAGTATATTTCCCAGTTTTATCATCTTTCGTAACACCAGTGTATCTAGTTTTTGACATGGAGTTCCTCCAATCCAAGTATTTCTGCTACAACTGATACTGGAACAGTTCCAAGTCCTTTATTGTTATAGAAATCGAAACCACGCTCAACCATAATATGTTTTGCTTGTCGTAAAATATTATAAGCAGTCCATTTTGAAAAACCTAAGTCCATAATTTCTTGTACTGTCATAGTTAATTTATCGTTCATAAGTCACTTTCTCCTTTACTAGTAAGTTCTAGGAATTCTCCTATTAATTGTTTTAGTTCATTATTTAATCGTGGGGTTTGTTCTTTAAGTGCATCTTGTAGTTCTAAAGAAAATGAGCTACTATCAAATGCTTTTAAATGTTTTCTAAGTCTAGTCTTTTTAACTCTTATAGTGTTAGGTTTCAGATAGGGGAATAATTCGGGTAAGAGTGCAGGTTCATGGAGAAAGATATAAGCAAATGCTTTGCTATCATCTGGAACACTTGAAAGACTAAAAAAGCTAAAATTCTCCAATCGTTTAGAAATCTCTGAAATGGTTTCCTCGTTTATAGCCTTTGTTCGTAGTTGGAATTCTAACCGCCACCAAAAGGGGTTGCTTTCTATATCTAATTTATCAGCTCTTTTGTGACTTAATACCTCTATATTCTTATCGTACAAACGTACTTGAACGTTGCTACCACTTGCACCCCAGTATTTACTTTCTATATTTCCCCCTCTACCGTAGAATATTTTATGACTAACCCCTCCTTTGATATGTTGTAAAAAAACTATTTCTGGCCTATTGAAGATATCAAAAGCAAGATCTAATCGTGACAGTCTAATTTCTAATCGATTTAATCGAGCGTAATTCATAATCTGCCTCCACACTTGTAACCCCTCAAATTCTTTTAGTGAGTTTGGGTTGAAGTCTAGGCGTATGACTTGATAACCACCATAATCCGA
>ERZ772962.1101-NODE-1101-length-14853-cov-11.105082_pt1 | contig 14853 bp, 10 predicted proteins | sample MGYA00580676_ERZ772962 | MGnify/ENA primary metagenome ERZ772962 (study PRJEB29015, sample SAMEA2738049) | human oral metagenome | biome: human oral; feature: human-associated habitat; material: saliva | place: China | collected 2230 ...
AAAGTGGATGACAGCATCAATATCTGCATGTTCCTTAAAAACAGTGCGCATAAAGTCTTGATCCGCCAGGTCTCCTTGGTAAAAGACGGCATCTGGATGCACCGCTGCACGGTGGCCCGTGACCAGACTATCGACCACGACGACTTTTTCCTGTCCTTCATTGACCAAACGGTCTACCATGTGGGAACCGATATAGCCAGCTCCTCCGAGTACGAGTATTGCCATTTGTTTTCCTTTCGCTTCTTTGTCTTCTCTCTTATTGTATCAAATTTCTGTCGCTTCTCCACACTTAAAGTGTCGCAACAAAGCGTCGAAACGCAGCTTGTCCTTCTGCGCTTCTCTTGTAGACACCGGCATCTTCGAGCACCCGCGCAAAGATCTGACCGACTGATTCACGAACAATAGATTCTGCTTCTGCTTCTTCTGTGATGGATGGGTGAGTAGCTTTCAAGTCAGTAGCCCAGTCCTGGTGGTAACTAGCCACACTGCTTTCTCGTCCAAGCAGATAATCTTGGACCTGCTTGAGCTCTTCCTTGAGACGAGGAGGCAAAATGGCTAGACCCATGACTTCGATCAGGCCGATATTTTCTTTTTTGATGTGTTGCACATCTGCATGCGGGTGATAAATACCATCGGGATGCTCTGGTGAGGTTTGGTTGTCACGGAGCACCAAGTCCAGTTCATAATGCCCATCACGGATCCGTGCAATGGGGGTAATGGTATGATGGGGTTGACCGTCAGATGTGGCTAAGACTTGCACAGCTGGATCCGAGTAACCTCGCCAGGTCTTTAAGATATGGTCCGCCAAGTCAATCAATTGTGCCTTGTCATCTGATTGCAAACGAAGCACGGACATGGGCCAGTTGACAATCCCTACCGATACAGCCTCAAAGCCCTCAATGCTAAAGCTATCCTCAACAGAAGCCAGCTCCATAGGGAAGGTATGTCGTCCCCCTTGGTAATGGTCATGAGTCAGGATGGATCCCCCTACAATGGGTAGATCTGCATTGGAGCCTGCAAAATAGCCTGGAAAAGTCTCTACAATGGTCAAAAGTCGCTCAAAGGTTTTGCGGCTAATGGCCATAGGAACGTGTTGGCTATCGAGGAAAATGCAGTGCTCATTGAAGTAGGCATAAGGGGAATACTGGAAGCCCCAGTCATGACCGTCCATATCGAAACGAATGATCCGATGATTGGCACGGGCTGGATGGTCTAGGCGACCTTGATAGCCTTCATTTTCAAAGCACAGTTGGCAGGCTGGATAATGACTAGCTTTAGCCAGCTTCGCCGCTGCGATGTCTTTAGGATCTTTTTCAGGTTTTGACAGATTGATGGTGATTTCAAGAGAACCGTAGGGAGTTTCTGCCTCAAAGGCGATATTTTGCGCAATAGCCTCTACTTTGATGTAGTCGTTTCGCTTCGAGAGGGCATAGAAATCAGCAATCGCGTCCTCCTTGGAATGACGATAGGTCTCCTGGAAACGATGGTTGACCTGACTAGGACTGGGGGTGAGCCAATCCATCAACTCCGCACCCAAGCTGTCTTTTGCGGCCATGCTATCTTGGATCTTACCATTCGCAACAGCGATTTCCACCAGCTTATCTTTGAGTGAGATCAAGTCAGCCCGATGAGCTGGCGCGTCTAGCCCTTCTTCTCCAATGCGACTCATAACGCGGTTTTTTAGATAAATCCGATCCATCTCTTGGTAGTCACTTGCCGCAATGACGGCTGTGACAAATGCATCTAATACCTGTTCTGTCATCCTATCTCCTTTTTAATCGAGCACCCGTGTTCCTGCCGCAACCTCTGCAATGTAGAAGCTTGGCGCATAGCCAACGACTTCCTCATAACGTTTGCCGACAGTTTCTTCAAAAGCCTCAACCTTATCTTTGTTTACGAGGGCAATGGCGCAACCACCAAAGCCTGCTCCGGTCATACGAGCTCCCAAGACGCCGTCTTGTTCCCAGGCTGTATGCACCAAGGTATCCAATTCTAAACCAGTCACTTCGTAATCATGCTCCAAAGATACGTGAGAAGCATTCATAAGACGACCAAAGCCTTCCAAATCACCTGCCTCAAGCGCCTTACGAGCTTGGAGGGTCCGTTGATTCTCAAGTACAGCATGACGAGCCCGTTTGATGCGATTTTCATCCTTGATCAAGTAGCTATAAGCATCAAAAGCCCAGAGATCCAATTCCCCTAAGGTTTGGATATTCAATTTTTCTTGGAGTTCAGAGACGGCGGTTTCACATTCTGCGCGGCGTTCATTGTATTTAGAATCCGCTAATTCCCGGCGTTTGTTGGTATTCATGATGACCACGACATTGTCTTTAAGGTCGAGCGGTACCAGATCATATTCTAGGCTATTGGTATCTAGATAAATAGCCCGTTGATCTGCTCCCATACCGATGGCAAATTGGTCCATGATGCCAGAATTGACTCCGATGAAGTGATTTTCGGTTTGTTTCCCGATCTTGACCAGATCAAGACGATCTAACTGAAGATCAAATAGTTTCTCAGCGATGACGCCAATCAAGAGCTCAAGGGAAGCTGAAGAGGAAAGGCCTGATCCATTTGGAATATTGCCGTATACATAGACATCCATCCCGCTATCAATGACATGACCAGCTTCTTGTAAGAAATGAAGCACGCCTTTTGGATAGTTGGTCCAGTTGTGCTCTTTTTCAAAATGAAGATTCTCCAGTGGGACTTCAATAATCCCCTTGTCTTCAAAATTGCCTGAGAAGAAACGCAAGACCTTGTCTTCGCGCTTTCTTGCAGCCCCGTAAGTACCAAGCGTAATGGCTGCCGGGAAGACATGTCCTCCATTATAGTCCGTATGTTCACCGATCAGATTGATCCGTCCTGGTGAAAAGAAGGTATGATCAGCCTTCTCGCCAAAGACAGCCTGAAACTTTTCTTGTAGATCTTGAGACGTGATTGATGTAGTCATGAGAAACTCCTTTTAGTTTTGTAAACGTTTTTATACTTGTATTATAAACGATTAAAAGTAAAACTTCAAGTATTTTTAGTAAAATTTTATTTATTTTTAATACTGTCTTCAAAAAGCCTACAATAGAGCTTTTCTGCCCTACTTCAATCTCTTATACTTTTCTATTTTGAATTAATTTTAGTAAAGTTTTACCAAAAAACCTCAATTGGGAGTGACCCAATTGAGATTCTTCATTCCTTAGTTTTTCTTTCTTGGATAGACAAAAGATCCAAGGAAGGTTAAGAGGCTGACACCCATAAGGGCTAGGAGGTTCTCGGTTTGACCGGTCTTTGGCAATACCGATGAAGCAGGACTAGCAGATACACTTGCAGGAGCCTGAGCAGTGTCATGTGACACAGAGACCGGACGAACTTGTGGACCATCAAGAGAGCTTGCGTTTTCTTGCTTGCTAAGAAGGACCTGTGTCTCTGTGTTTCCAACCACTACTGGTTTTGTCTGATGGGTTGGATCTAGAACAGGTGAAGTTGGGTCTTGGGCTTCTGGTGTTGGTAATGGTGTCGGTAATGGAGCAGGTGCTGGATAAAAGAGACCATGACCAATGCGGTAGGCGTACTCTGTTTCCGACAGTTTTCCATCTACAATTTTTGGAATATCTACCGGCAAGGTACCTAGGTGTTCCTTGCCATTGAAGATGACTTCCACTCCTGCAGGAATATTAGGACCGAAGGCATTGTCTGGTTTGAGGGATTCTGTCGGATCCATTCCCTTATTTCCATAGACTGCTAGAATAGCTTTGGCTGCTGGATAGTTGGCTACATCATAAGGTTTAGAGATGGAAAGGACAGCTGCCTTCTTATGCTTGGCGTTGGCATAATGGACGATTTCAGTTGGGATCTTGGTTCTCCAGAAATCTTTATCCAGTTGCCCTTCATAACCGATCTCTGAAATCACTACGATGTGAGTGGCTTTTTCGAGGTCTTCTTTTAGACTATCAAGGGTGGATTCTTTGGTGAAGTTCTTCGCCACAAAGGAGGTATCTTTTGGAAGCACCCCATCCGCTATTAAGCGACGCATGCCCAAATTTAGTCCAGGGACTTCATTTTCAAACGCTCCTAAGAGTAAGACATGGTCCCCTTTTTGGACCTTAAATGGCAAGGTATTGTCTTCATTTTTCACAACCGTCACCGCTGCTGCCGCAATCTTGCGTTCCAAATCACGATTAAGGTTGGAGCCGACTGCTTCTTCTGCTTTTTCAGGCGTCCGAGCACTTGGATCAAAATTCAGGACCCCACGTTTTTCTTTGAGGGTGAGGATCCGACGAACTGACTCATTTAAACGTTCTTCTGAGATGTCACCCGTTTGCACCGCACGCACCACTTCATCGACAATGGTATCAATCTTGCTTAAATCGGTTTTACTGCGAAGGGTCGTTGGCATCAAGACCAAATCAACTCCAGCCTTGATGGCCATTTTTACAGCCTCGACTTCACCGAAGTTCTTAGCGATAGCATCCATTCCCATGGCATCAGAAACAATCACACCCTTATAGCCGTATTTCTTCCGTACCAAGCCCGTTAAAATATCATCTGAAAGTGTCGCTGGGACATAGATTTTCTCACCGGTTTCTTTTGACACGACTTGATCTTTTTCAATTTGTGGGTATTGGATATGGGCCGTCATCAAGAGGTCTACGCCAGCATCCATGGCTTTTTTGAATGGAAGGAGTTCCAATTTTTCAAGTTCGGCAAGAGATTTATCCACCAAGGGGAGACCTGTATGGGAATCGACCGCTGTATCTCCATGACCTGGGAAATGCTTAGCAGCTACAGCGACATTGTAGTCTTGAATCCCTTTCATCATCGGAATACCTAAGTAAGCAACCCGGTTTGGATCAGATGAGAAGGAACGAAGCCCAATGACAGGGTTTTGAGGATTGTTATTGGTATCTAGCACCGGAGCGAAGTCCACATTCAAACCTAGTGCAGAAAGCTCTCGACCAATAATTTGTCCAGCTTCTGTCGCTAACTTGGGATCATTGGTCGCTCCAATGGCCATATTTCCGGGGAGAGCTGTACCGCTACCCAATCGATAGACGATGCCCCCTTCTTGATCAATCGCTAACAATAGCGGAATCTTCCCGTTATTGGCCTTGTTTTCAATAGCCGCCTTTTGCATATCTTGGGTCAGAGCTAGGGTCTGCTTGGTTTCTTTGACGTTTTCAGCGAAAAGAATGACACCTCCAAAATCATACTTATCAATCGCCTCTGCCACTTCAGCATTAACCTTGGTAAGATCTTGTGGCGACTCCTGACCTGCCTCCTGCCACTTACGGAAGTCCGGCATGATCATTTGCGTTACCTTTTGCTTGAGAGACATGTCTTCAAGCAGTTTTTCCACTTGAGGAGATGCCGTCTCTGTTGTTGTTTCCGTTGGGGAAGCTGCTGTGACTGCTTCACGATCAGTCACAGTTGACGTATCTGACACCCCTCCCTGATTTTCTGTGGAGGTTTCTGGAGCTGGAGAAGCCACAACCTCCTCTACTGTTGCTGCCGGTTCATTGCCTTGATCCGGTGCTTGAGCTGTGTCTGCCTTTGCTGTTTGGATCGATAATAGAGCAAAAGCCGTTAATAGGGCCGCAGATGGATAAATGATTTTTTTCATAAAGCGACCTCCTTTCTTCATGGATATTGTACCACGATTTTATAGTTGTGTAAACGGTTACATGTTCTAAACTTAAAAAAGGATAAGCGTTTTTCACTTATCCCTATCTACCTTCTTATTTTTTAAAATACTATTTCTTGACCGTTTTCTGTCACTTGGTAAGCCCCATCAACAAGATTGATTCGGGCTGTTGCTGTGACAGTCTGGTCCTTGTTTTGACGCATGATGACAATGGTATGTTCATCTGGTGTTTCCACTTCAATGCTTCCTTCTAGGTCAAAAGCTTGCGAGTTGTTCCGGAAACTAAAGAGCTTGAGAAGGGATTGCACGACCGGTCGCTCTACTTCTTGAGCAATTTCTTCATTGCTGTAGTAATGACGGTTGATATTGCGACCTTCCTTGGTGTTTTCTAAGAGTTCCAAATCATTCTTCCCAGCTAGGAATCCAACATAATAAACTTGTGGAATGCCTGGCGCAAAGGCTTGAATCAAACGGGCTAGGAAATACTTGCCATCGTCATCTCCAAGCGCTGAATAGTAGGTCGAATTGATTTGGTAGATGTCCAAGTTGTTGTATTCTGCTGTTGAATATTTGCGTTTCACATTCGCTCCTACCTTGTAGAGCTCATTTGATGCATAGTCAATTTCTTCATCTGTCAAGATATCCTTGACATCAACCACCCCAATCCCGTCATGGGTGTCGAGTGTCGTGAATTGCTTCTTCGGACTCATCTTCAACCACTTAGCAAGGCGCTCCACTTTTGAGCTATAGAGGGTATAGAGAGTCACCATTGGAAGGGCAAAGTCATAGACATAATAGCCGTGATCGGCAATCTTAAACTGGATGGAATAGTGTTCATGAATCTCTGGCAAGAGTTCAGCTCCATAACTGGCTGCCATATCTCGCACCTTGTCCAGCAAGTCCCAAATATCTGGCTCCACGAAGAAATCATTGGTATCCAACTTCTTGACGGCATAGGCAAAAGCATCTAAACGAATGAGATCACAGCCATTGCTTGCCAGGTGTTCGATGGTCTTGCGGATAAAGTCCATGGTCACTTCCTTGGTCACGTCCAGGTCAATCTGCTCCTCCCCGAATGTATTCCAGAGATGCTCGGTCGTCCCATCCGCAAAGGTAATTTCTTGTTTAGGAGCTCGGTCTTTGCGCTTGTAAATCAAATCTACATCTGCTTGAGTTGGACGATTCTCCGGCCAGAACTTATCCCAGTTGAGAAAGAGATCCTTATAAGCACTTTGGTCGTGCTTTTCTTGGTAGTCCTTATAGTATTTAGACTGACGGGAAATGTGATTGATCATAAAGTCAAACATGAGATAGTACTTGTCTCCCAAGCGTTTGACATCTTCCCACTCCCCAAAGGCTGGATCCACTTGATCATAGTCCACAGGTGCAAAGCCTCGGTCTCCTGTAGATGGGAAAAATGGCAAAAGGTGAACCCCTCCTACTGCATCCCCAAAGTGTTTCTCCAAATTTTCATAGAGGTCCTTGAGGTTATTTCCCAAGCTGTCTGAGTAAGTAATTAACATGGTCTTGTTTTGTATTGGCATAATGGTTTCCTTTTCTTATTTGAAAACCAAGTCTGAAGAGACCTGGCTTTCTTGAGTTTTTCTATTTTAGAATTGCTTTCTAGGATACGATTGAAATCAGCAAGCTGAATCGTCCCTTTGTATACGGAATTGAACACGGGACTAATTTCTTAGGAAAAAAGATAAATCTTCTTGTGTGCAAGCACACTACGTCGATTTCCTATATTTCCACAGCCGTTACTACTTCAGTCGTTTACGGATGTGTGGATGCCCTAGGGTGCACTGTGAGCTTTTAACGGGCTTTGTATCTTGTTATTTCACTGCACCGTTGCTCATTCCTGCGATGATATGGCGTTGGAAGAAGAGATAGACAATGGTGATACTGATAATGCCGACCACGTAAGAGGCAAAGCTTGGTCCGTAGTCGTTGAAATATTGGCCTGCGTAGTTGTATTGGAACAAAGGCAAGGTCCACATTTTGGAATCCCGGTTCAAGACAAGGAGTGGCAACATGAAGTCATTCCAGAACCAAAGGGCATTGATGATCATGGTTGTCGCATGCATGGGTTTCATCATTGGGAAGATGATGCGGAAATAGGTTGTAAATTTATTCGCACCATCGATCTCTGCTGCTTCATCCAAACTTTCTGGAATAGAGATCTTGATATAGCCCACATAGAGAAAGAGAGTCTGTGGAATCGCATAGGTCAAGTAGAGCAAAATCAACCCAAAGGTGTTGGCCAAACCGAGCTTGCTCATCATGACGGTAATCGGGATCATGATTACTTGGAAGGGTACGAAGATACCAAGGATTAAGAGGGTATACATGATGGTAAAGGCTTTTCTCTTACTCATATTACGAGCAATGGAGTAGGCTGCCATAGGGATACAGATCATCACAGCAAGAAGGGACAAGACAGTGATGACAACTGAGTTCCAGTAATAGCCTCCGATACCATCAGCCAAGAGGCGACTAAAATTGTCCCATGTGAAGTTGGTTGGAAAAACAAAGAAATTATCTACAATATCCTTAGTTGGTTTGAAGGAACTAAAGAGGGTGGCAAGGAGCGGTACTAAAATCAGAACCGATCCTAGAATCAATAGAATGTATTTGCCAATCAAGGCTTTTCTTTCATCTTGTTTCATCGTGCTTCTCCTCTTAAATTTCAAATTTCTTAGATACTCTCAATTGGATGATCGAAATCACTACAATCAAGAAGAACAAGATTACGGCAATGGCATTGGCATAACCGAATTGGTTGTTTTTAAAGGCGTAATTATAAACCAAGAGCCCAAGTGAAGTTGTGGCATTGTTTGGACCACCACCGGTCATGGCAAAGACTTGGTCAAAGGCGGTCAACCCACCTTTTAGGGCTAGGATAAAGACCATAGAGACACTTGGTAGCAAGTAAGGCAATTCAATGTTCCAGAAGACTTGCTTACTAGTCGCGCCATCGATCCTTGCTGCTTCTGTAATCTCAGTTGGAATGGATTGCAAACCAGCTAGGAAGATGATGATGGGCATGGCCACCCCTTGCCAAAGAAGGACAAAGACAGCCGCAAAGATGGCTCCCCACTTAGTCCCGAGAAGACTGGTTTGGAGAAACTCAATGTGAAGGGCATTCCCAATCGCTGGAAGACCATAGTTGAAGACTTGCTTGAAGATTAAAGCTACTGTCAAACCAGACAAAACAGCTGGGAAGAAGAACCAAGCACGGAAGAAGGTTTGTCCTTTGATTTTAGAGTTCAAGACACGCGCAATGAAGATCCCAAGAGCAATCTCCCCAACCACCATGGCAATCGTGATGATCACCGTAAAGCCAATGGCATTCATGAATTTTGGATCCATGAAGAGGAGCTTAAAGTTGTTTACGCCGACAAATTTGTAGTTATAAGTCAATCCTGTCCAGTTGGTAAAACTGTAAAAGGCTCCTTGAAACATCGGCACATAGAAGAAAATTGCTTGTAACAAGAGGGGGATGACCACAAAAGCCCATGCCCAATATTTTTGTAATACTTTTTTCATAGTCTCTCTACTCCTAATCCACATCCGCTTTCATCGGGTTAAAGAAGGCATTCAAATCATTGACCATTCCTTGTTTATCACCTGTCAAGACATAGTTCATGGTCAAGGTATGGAAGTCTGCTTCACTGGTCCAGTATTGTTGCAACCAGACCAAGTGACGATCCGTAAAGGCATATTTGGTCATACCAGCAAGCGGTGAATCTTCTCCTGCTTGTTTGACCCCTTCAATCGCTGTTGGAGATCCGTCCACATCGTAGTATTTTTGCATGACTTCTGGACGGGTCATGTATTCCACAAAGGCATTGGCTTCTTTTGGATGTTTGGTAGTGGCTGAGATAGACCATGCCAAGTCTCCCGCACCAACGGTTAAGCTTTGTCCTTTTTCTTTCCCTGGAATCATGAAGGTCCCAACCTTAAATGTCGGTTTTTGTTCATTAATCGCTGTGATTGCCCAAGACCCATTTGGTGTCATGAGGACATCCCCACGTGCGAAGGCTCCGATAACGTCTGTATAGCCGGCACCTTCCCAGTTCTTTTGCTTAGAACCATTAATGCGAAGGATATCCATGACCTTGATGTCATCTTTCATAATCGGATCAGACAATTTAATGGCATTTGGTTGAGAATAACGAAGGTACTGATTGGCTTCTTTCCCTCCACCTGTTGCTGTTGCAAAGGCTAATTGATTGTAACCATTGAGTGTCCAAGCATCTGCACCTGCAATTCCAAATGGTGTTTGTCCTTTAGCAACGATGTCTTTGACTAACTGTTCAAATTCATCCCAGGTTTCAGGAACCTTCAAGCCCAATTCTTCGAATTTATCCTTATTGTAATAGATGCCATAAGCATTGGCTGTGAAAGGAACGTTGTAAACTTTACCGTTCACTGCATATTTTTCAGCATAGCCATTTTTCACGCGTTTCAGATAGTCCTTGTTGCTCAAATCTTCAAAGACACCTGCTTTTGCCCATTCTTGCAGTTCGATGGACTGTGGGTAAATATTGACCACATCCGGCACATCTCCTGCCAGGACACGTGTCTTCAATACTTCACCAGCATTCGGTACATTGACGACTTTGACCTTGATCTTAGGATTTTCCTTTTCAAAATCACGAGCGATTTCTTCCAAGGTTTTGGTCATTTCTTTTTTCTGGTTGAAATACTCGATGGTCACTGTGCCATCCGCAGATTTACCATCGTTGGAGCAAGCACCGAGCCCAAACAAGGCTAAGCCTGTTGTCGCAAGAAGTCCGATTTTTTTATACCATTTCATTTGGCTGTCTCCTTTTATTTTTTGACAAAAACATATTGTTTAGAGAGAAAATCTCCCTGAGGAAGAACGACGGTTAAGCCCGCATACATGAGCTCGGCTCCTGAATAGACTTGGTTCGTCCCTTCTAAGCTATAGAGCGCCTCTTCTTCCAATCCTTTGAGTTTCAAGGTCGGCTCGATCTCTTCAACTGTTGATAAGACCCTTACATAGGTTACAACCGTGCGGTCTTGATAAGTAAACTGGACAGCTGCTTGATTGGCACCTTGACTAGGGTTCATTAAGCGGTAGTGTTGTCCGAATTGGACAACTGGTCGAATTGTTTTGTAGTGAGCGACTTGAGCACTGATGGTAGCCAACTCTTCTTGAGAAAGGCTGGTCAGATCCAATTCATAGCCCAGGTTTCCCATCATGGCTACATGCCCACGCGTTTCAAGCGGTGTGATCCGCCCCATCTGATGATTTGGCACAGCTGATACGTGAGCCCCCATGGAAATGGTTGGATAGAGATAGCTAGATCCATACTGGATGGGAAGTCTGGCCATAGCATCCGTATTGTCACTCGCCCAGACCTGTGGGAAGTAACGCAACATACCAAGGTCATTACGACCACCACCACCGGAGCAAGACTCAAAGAGAACCTGGTCGTATTTCTCCGTCAAGTAGGAAACCACTTCATAGAGACCCAAGATATACGCATGAGATTGCATCTTGGTTTCAAGGTAGGTTTTCCCATTTCCAAGCTTGGTGATATTGCGGTTCATATCCCATTTGATATAGTCGATCTCATGGTTTCCAAGTAAGTCATCCAAGACCTGCTTGATATAGTCCACTACTTCTCTATTTGAGAAATCGAGTACCAGTTGATTCCGTGAATAGGTGTGTTCGTAGCCTGGGACTTGAATAGCCCAGTCCGGATGAGCCCGATAGAGGTCACTATCAACAGAAATCATTTCCGGCTCCACCCAAAGGCCAAATTGAAGTCCCTTGTCATGGATGCCCTGGATCAATTCTGCTAGGCTTCCTCCTAATTTTTCTTCATTGACGGTCCAGTCACCGAGGGCCCGATTGTCATCATACCGATTGCCAAACCAGCCATCATCAAGAACAAAGAGTTCAATCCCCACTTTTTGAGCTTCATCTGCTAGCTCCAATAATTTGTCTTTTTTGAAATCAAAGTAGGTTGCTTCCCAGTTATTGATGAGGATCGGACGTTCTTTATAAGCAAACGGAGCTGGAATAATATGGTTTTGAACAAAAGCTTGGCTCTCTTGGCTAAGACCGGTCAATCCCTGATGGGAGTATGTGATCATGGCCACTGGGGTATCAAAGATCTGATCTGGTGCCAATTCCCAGGCGAAGTTTTCAGGATTGATCCCTAGTCCAACCCGAACTTCATTGAGTTGATTTTTCTGAACAAAAGCTTCAAAATTTCCACTGTAGAGCAGTTGGAAGGCAAGAGCAGAACCCGCATCTTCTGCCACTTCATGATCAGCAAGAATAAGGGCTGGGGTCTGGGCGTGTCCTGAAGCACCACGGTTAGAGCTGATGGAGAAGATTCCTTGCTCCACTTGCTGACGGCGGACTGTTTTTTCTCTCGCATAGGCTCCTTGTAGAGTGAGGACATCGTAGTCACCGGCAGGCAGATCGGCCAACACACTAAGAGCCTTATGAATCACGATCGTTTCGTCACTACAATTTTCAATCTTTGCGAAACTTGTGATCGTTGCTCGATCCTCGTAGGCGGTGTAGTAGAGAGTCAACCGCAGATCCGCTTGATCATCTTCAAAGACCAGGGCCAAGGTTTCAGCTTTATCTATCGAGTGAGGGTTCGGAAGACCGGTCGCCTCGACACTGCCAGAATAGATGTTTGCTCCAACATAGAGGAAATCGGTTACCTCTGTAGTACCGTGCTGGATCTGAATAGACGGCTTTCGAAAATCTCCTAGTCCGTGCTGTCCCAAGACCTGACGCTGGCTATCCAAGCTAAAGGCCCGATTGTCAGGTGTTGGATTTCCAGAGAAAGCATGGTCCTTCTCATGCACGGTATTGGAAAAATGATAGGACGGAATTGGACGTCCCAAATGCTTGAGCATCAGATAGCCATCACGATTTTCAAGGATGAGACTCAATCCTTTACTTTCTATATAGAACAAATTCTGCTCAATGCGAATTGCCATATCTTCCTCCCATTGGTTCCTGTAAAATATCACTATGTATTTTTAAATGTGGTTCCAATATCTTTCTTTTTTAACATGTCTTTATTTTACTTGATGTAAACGCTTTCGAAAATAGAATTTTGTTGGGCATATATGGTAAAATGTTAGGTAGGAGGTTCAGCCATGTTAGTCTTTTCTGAATACCAAACCGACACTATTGACCTAGCCCTTGATTTTTATGGTTACGAAGATTGCCCAAAGAATTACGAATTCGGACCTAGCGTCCGCGACAATTTTGTTCTACATTTTATCACCAAGGGAAAAGGTGTCTTTCATATCAATAAAAAAGAAATCCACTTAGAAGCTGGAGATCTCTTTCTTCTCCCAAAAAATAAAGTGACCTACTACCAGGCAGACGCCGAAGATCCTTGGTCCTATTACTGGATTGGCATCAGTGGCACCAAAGTGAGTGATTTCATGCGTTTTTCAACCCTGCATGAAAAAGGCTTTCTAAAGAAAACAGAGGTGGACACAGATAGAATTGGCCAGTTTATGGAGCAGCTTGTCCACAAGTCTGAGGCATCTAAGATGACCTCACACTACCAACTCCACCTTCTCTCTCAGATTTATGAATTGCTCTTTCTCATCAGTGAAGTGGCTCCTGATATCCATCGGACCCATCCATCTCCAACCTATCAACTCTACCTGACCTGCAAGCATGTGATTGAGACGCATTACAATAAAGAGCATCTAAGTATTCAAGAGATCGCTGATGACCTCAATGTCCATCGGTCTTACCTGACAACTGTTTTTAAGGAGTTTCACCAGATCTCTCCCAAGGAATTCTTGCACTCGGTCCGCATGCAACGTGCCCAGCAGTTACTGACCAATACAGACGAAAGCATCAAGATTGTTGCCTACTCCGTTGGCTTTTCAGACCCCCTTTATTTTTCAAAGGCTTTTAAGTCCTATAGCCAACTGACTCCTAGCCAATATCGTAACAAACATAAAATTTAGTAAAAATTTATTTCCTTTTACTGGTATTTAGAGTATACTGGAACTAACAAGCAATAAAGGATGAACTATGGCTACTATTAAAGATATTGCTCAAGAAGTCGGAGTATCTCAAGCAACAGTATCTCGCGTCCTCAATCAGGATCAAAACCTATCCGTTAGTGATACAACTCGGAAACTGATCTTTGAAACAGCTGAGAAACTCCATTACCAAAAGAAACAGCGAAAAAATAACCCTCTTCAAAGCAAGCGCTACCGTATTGCTATTTTAGAATGGGTGACCGAAGAGGAAGAGTTAGAGGACCTTTATTACTACTCTATTCGAGTTGGGATTGAAAAACAAGCCCAGGAACTCGGGCATGAAATCTTCCGTGTCTTTAACTTAGAGGATTGGGGACCTCTTGAAAAAGCTGATGGAATTATCGCTCTAGGTAAATATAGCCCAGAAACCATCCATCAACTTGAAAGCTATCAGAAAAAAATCGTCTTTGTGGACTCCAATACTTTAGTATATGGCCATACCTGTGTCATGACAGATTTTGAAACATCTGTCTACCAAGCGCTAGCTTACTTGATAGAATCTGGTCACAACCAGATTGGTCTCCTTGTTGGTCAAGAAACGACCGCCGATAATCGTCCTCTTCAAACTGATCCCCGTTACTTGAGTTTTAAGTACTTTCTAAAAGAGAAAGAACTCTATCATCCAGACTATATCCGAGTGGGCCACTTCTCAAGTGACTCTGGCTATGAAATGATGAAAGAAATGATTGATGAATTGGGAGATCGACTTCCGTCAGCCTTTTTTATGGCCAGCGATGCCTTGGCTGTTGGGGCTCTTCGTGCCCTCCAAGAAGCTAGCATTCCGGTTCCAGATCAGGTCAGTCTCATCTCCTTTAATGACACCTCGATTGCTAAGCATGTCTATCCACCACTTTCTACCGTCACTGTCTATACGGAAGAAATGGGGAAACAGGCCATTCACAGTCTGTTACAAGACCTTCAAAGAGGAGATTCAGGTATTCCAACTATGCATACTCTGGCCACTCATCTTACCATCCGTGAAAGCACGCGTTAAGAACTTATGAAAACACACGAAATTTTATACCAAACCTTGGCACAAGCTCAAGACTATGTCAACGGCGAACAACTAGCTCAAGAAATGGGACTGTCTCGCACCTCTATCTGGAAGGCCATTCAGCGTCTAGAAAAGGAAGGCATTGAGATTG
>ERZ772962.1103-NODE-1103-length-14835-cov-4.534709_pt1 | contig 14835 bp, 16 predicted proteins | sample MGYA00580676_ERZ772962 | MGnify/ENA primary metagenome ERZ772962 (study PRJEB29015, sample SAMEA2738049) | human oral metagenome | biome: human oral; feature: human-associated habitat; material: saliva | place: China | collected 2230 ...
ATATGTAGTTGTAGTCAGAGGCGGAGTGTGTTACCCACAATCATGCCGAAGTCTCAAAGTTCTAAGCGTTTTTTATGTCTATTGATTCATTTTCTGCATCGCGTAAATTACTTTCTGGATTGTTTGACTAGGATTTTCTTTTAGGTATTTGAATAGGTCAAGTAGCGCAACAAAAGAGGGTCGCATGGTTGCTTATACTACGGAAGCACACGCATCTGATCACGCCCACAATGCTCTGCTCGAGAAGATCTGGACCACCGCCACCACCCATCCTGAGGCGTCCGCATTCACGATGCTGGGACAAGAGCCCCTCACCTATGCCGGGCTCTGGAATCTGTCAGGACGGATTGCGAACAAGCTGCACAAACTGAGAACCGGAGAGAAACCGGTTCCCGTCATCGTAATCGGTGACAAGTCGAATCTGATGATTGCGACGCTGATCGGTTGTTTGCGCGCCGGCCACGCCTATGTTCCGGTGACCGTGTCGATGCCCTCCACGCGCGTCGAGTCCATGCGTGAACAGCTCAAAGCTGCCTTCGAATGTGATCCGACAGTGCTTGTCACACTCGACCATGAGCATGCCGACGTCCACAGTGAAAGCGACTACGTCTTTCTGCCTGAGGTCCTGAAAGACAATCAAACAGATAGGACCGTTGAACAGCTTCCTTTTGAACCTGAGTGTTGGGTGACCGGTGAGGAGACCCAGTACATCATCTTCACATCCGGCTCCACTGGGAAGCCGAAGGGCATCGAAGTCACTGAAAACGATGTCGCGAACTTTATGGATTGGCTCAACACCTTCCCGACGATCCGTGAGGGCAGCAAGGTCTTTATGGACCAGGCGCCCTACTCCTTTGACCTCTCCGAGTTTGAGGTTATCGGTGCCCTCAGCACCGGCGGCTGCCTCTACGGAATCACCCCAGATGCCGCAACCGATATGCGCCATCTCTTTGAAGAACTCAAAAACTCAAACATGGACGTATGGGTCTCCACCCCACCCTTTGCCGATATGTGCCTGGCAGATCCGGGCTTCAACCGTGAGCTCTTACCCAAGGTCTCACTCTTCCTCTTCTGCGGTGACTACCTCACCCATCGGGTTGCCCGTGCGCTGAAGCAGCGTTTCCCGGAGGCAGTGGTTGCCAACACCTATGGCCCTACGGAGTCCACCGTCGCAGTGACCTACTGTGAGATCACCGATGAGATGCTCAAAGACAATCGGCCGCTGCCGGTCGGCTATCCCCGTCCCCGCACCGAGCTTGTAATCCGCAAGGTCAAGGAGGCTGGCGGCCCTCTGGGTGAGGTCTGCAAACCCGGTGAGAGCGGTGAGGTCGTAATCGTGGGTGACACGGTCGCTAAGGATTACCTCGGACAGCCGGAGAAGACCACCCAGGCCTTCAGCGAAGCGAAGCTGGGCGACGGCACCCCAGTCAGAGCCTTCCGCACCGGCGACCTGGCACACTTAGACGAGCAGGGGCTTCTCCACTACGAAGGGCGCATGGGTACCCTGATCAAGCTCAACGGCTTCAGGATCGAGCTCGGGGATATTGAAAACCACCTGCGCGGGATCGACGGGGTCGATAAGGCCTGCGTCATCCCGATGCGCCGCCAAGGCCGCATCAGTGCCCTCAAAGCCTTCGTTGTGCTGGACGACAAACACAAGGGAAAGATCACCCCGCGCGCGATCAAGCAGACCTTGAGCAAGAGCGTTCCGGCCTACATGGTGCCTCGCTTGGTCAAGATCCTCGATGCGCTGCCACTCACCAACAACGGGAAAATCGACCGTAAAGACCTCAAATAGTCGGAAGTCCATAACGTATGAATTTCTTTGCTGACACAAGCTTCTTCGTCTTCCTGACGATCATCATGTGTATCGCCGCCTGGTTGGGCATCCACGAGAAGCCGCTCAAGCGCTTCGGGCTCGGCGCCTCGGTCTTCATGCTCTTCTGGCTCTTCTTCCGCACCCCCATCGAGGGCATCTACGCGGCGGCCTACGTCGTGCTTTCGGCCCTCATGACCCAATGGGTGTGGCAGAAACCCAAGTCCAAGATACGCCTGCAGATAGCTTTGGTGTGCGCACTGGTACCGCTCGTGGTTTCCAAGATCACCCAGACCTACGCGACCAATATCCTGGGCTTTATGGGAATCTCCTATGTGACCTTCCGTGTGGTGCAGGTGCTGATCGAGACCAAGGATGGCCTCACCACCGCTATGGACCCTGCTGACTATGTCTACTTCTTGATCTTCTTCCCGACCTTTACCTCAGGGCCAATCGACCGCTCTCGGCGCTTTCAGGAGGATCTGGACAGAACGCTTCCCAAAGATGAGTACGAAGGACTGCTCGCCAAAGGCATCCTCCTCATTATGATCGGTATGGTTTACAACATCGTCTTCGCTACGATCGCGCGAACCTACTGGGTGCCGGAGACCTGGGCACAGTATGGGGAGGACTTCTGGCTTGCACTGTGGCGCCAGATCAGAAACGCTTACGCATATGGCCTCTATCTCTTCTTCGATTTCGCAGGCTATTCGATGATGGCAATGGGGACAGGCTACGCCTTAGGGATCAAGGTTCCCCGCAACTTCAAGGCACCCTTTGTTGCTACAAGCATCACCGACTTCTGGAACCGCTGGCACATCACGCTTTCCACCTGGCTGCGTGACTTCGTCTTCATGCGTCTCGCGCGCTGGATGATCGAGCATAAGACCTTCAGCGGGAAGAACAGACGGTTACATACCGCGCAGGCAGCCCTGATTATTGATATGGTGGTTATGGGCTTCTGGCACGGGCCGACCGTCGAGTACGTGTGCTACGGCCTCTACCACGGCATCTTATTAGCCCTCGAACAAAGTTGGGAAAAGACGAAGTTCTACAAGAAGCACCGCCACAGAACCATCTATCGGATTATCTCCTGGTTCATCGTGATGCAGCTCGTCTTCTTCGGCTTTGCGATCTTCAACGGTCAGATTTCACTGCTTCTGGGAGGAGCATAAAGTATGGCTATGACACATAATCAGCTCGTAGAAAAGATTAAGGACATGATCGTCGATGTCGCCGGCGACGACGATGCCACCTCCGATATGGATGGTGACCTCTTCGAGGAAGGCTACCTCGACTCGATGGGCGCAATCGAGCTACTCGTCACAATCCAAGATGAGCTCGGCGTCTCGATCGCCCCGACCGAGGTCCAGCGCTCCGAAATGAACACCCCCAACCTCATTATCAAGCAGGTTGAAAAACGCCTAAAGTGATACGCCTATGATTACCAGAAGGACCCTTCTCAAGACAACTGTGGGAAGCTTGGCAGCGCTGGGTGCCAGCCTTATCGGCGCCGATCGGCTGATGTTTCCCAAATTGGAGAATAAAGCTGACGGCTCGCGTGTCTACGACTACGTCTACGGTATGCCCAAGTCCGAGGCTATCGAGTTTGTCCTCACCAACATGAGCGAGAACGGACGCTTCTGCTTCGGTACCTCTGAGTTCTACTTCTCCAAGGATCTGATCCCGGAAGTTCCACAGGCGGTCTTCGGAGAGCACAACACCGGGGTCGATATGACCGTTATCGGCCAGCCCTACGACCAGAGCCTGTGGCAGGCGATCGCCTGCGGAGCCTATATGGGCCGTGCCAAGAACCACGAGTGTGTGCTCTTCGTAAGCCCCCAATGGTTCTTCAAGGGCAACGGCTCACGCTCCAACTTCACTGGCCTCTTCAACTACGAGCTCTACCGAGCTTTCTGCCAGAACACGATGATCTCAGGTGAGCTCAAGGCCACGATCAGACAGCACGTGCTCAATCTGGGAATCGATGCGGGGACGGTCGCAGCCGCCAACCAGGATACCCCGGCGGATGCTTTGAACGACCTGCAGAAACACGAGCAGAATACGCTGCGTATCAGATCAGAGCTGGAGAAGATGGTCACAGGCGCACCGAGCAAGAGCCGGGAGCGCGCGATCAACTACTACACTAGTGAGCCTGACTGGGAGACCCTCTTGGCGCAGGCAAGCGATGAGGGGGCAAACCGCTGCACGAACAACGATTTTGGGATCTACAACTCCTACTGGACCCGGAACTCCCACTTCTCTCCTGAACAGAACCAAACCTTCGATCAGGCAGAGGATGAATGGGGTGAGCTCAACCTCTTCTTCCAGGTAGCCCAGGAGTGCGGAGCTTCCACGCTCGTCGTGATGCTGCCGATGCACGGGCCCTGGTACGATCGGGTAGGCGTGCCGCAAGAGACCAGAGACGGCTACTACCAACGGTTGCGTGATGCCACAGATACCGCCGGGGTCACCTATGCGGACTTCTCCCCCTTCGAGTATGAGCGCTATTTTTTTGCGGATACAGTCCACCCCGGCTGGCGTGGCTGGGTTCACATCGAGCGCGCGATCTACCACTTCATTATGGGCCAGGACGACGACTGCCTCGGTGGCTGGGGCTACGGCACCGCAACCGCTGAAGGCTTGGACGATATGAGGGGAGCCAAGGGGGACGTATGAGCGCAAAGAAGAGAGAGTTCACACCGGTCGCCGACACGAAGAAGACAATCATCGCCTATGCGAATGACCATCCCGTGCTGGTCTATGTCCTTTCCGCAGTCTCGGTCGTCGCAATGGGCATCCTGCTCTTCTGGTTCGTCAATTTCTCAGGCTACACTGCGCCCGCAACCTTCGTTTACGCCGGCTTCTAGCGCTCTCCCACAACAGATGTGATACTAACGGCAGCACCTCAGTACATCTGAGAGGTTGCCGTTTCTGCTACCGCTTAACAACTGCCTTGCTACTACCTGAGGAGCGGACCAGTACGACCGCTTTAGCGATGCCGCAGGCAACGCTCACGACGATACAGCCGATGCAGACAATACTGAAGTCAGGCATAAAGGTCAGGGTGTCCCGCCAGGTATAGTTTTGCCAGATGGGCAGGAAATACACCGTAAGCGGGAACAGCACCTGCAGCGTGATCAGACGCCAGACAAGCTGCGTGTGAGGCTGGGTCTTCACATCCTGCTTCCACTTACCGAAACACACAATCGGGATCACGGCGATCGCAATAAGGATGAAGTAGAAAAAGTCCATCCCCAGGTGATGCTGGATACGGAGCATCGGAGAGACATCGTCAGGTTCTGCGCCCATCACGCAGGCAACCACCCCGCCTGCCATCGCATAGAAGGCGTCATTGCCGCCGAAGGCATCCGCGGCATCCCCGAGGACTGCCAGGGCGATCCCCCGCTGTGGCAGGATCATCATTCTCGCCACACCGTTTTCCACGTCTCCGTCGTGTGAGAGGATGAGCTCCCCGGAATCTGTATAGAAAGAGCTCCATCCCATCCCATAGAAGGAATCAGAGGTGGGATCCAGCACCCTGCTCAAGAACATCGCGCGCACTGAAGCAGGCTGCAGGATCTGAGCGCCACCGGTGGGCGTTGCGCTGCCCTGATTGAGATACATCTGCAAATATTTGGCGAAGTCCGCGGGGCTCGTGCACATGTAGCCAGAGGAGGCACTTCCCCAGGCGTCATCGCTGTCGTCGCGAGCAAAGCCATCCGCCACGGGCCACCCAAAATAGTTGCGGTGACCATGCACCGCCTCACGGTCCTCAAGGGTTGCCCCGGAATCGTCCATCCCCAATGGGATTAACACATGCTCCTCAACGTATTGGGTGTAGGGCTCGCCGGAGACCGCATCGACGATGTGCCCCAAGAGGTCGTAGTTCGCATTCGAGTAGGAGAACCTGCCCTTCATCGGCCCTGAGTGCGCCTCTGAGAGCGACTCATAGTAGCCAAAGCCACTGGTTTGGTTCAGCAGACTTCTGACCGTCACATCCCAATCGGTGCCATAGGATGGTACATATTGGGATACTGGGGTATCCAGATCAAGCGCACCCTCCTGTGCCAGCTGCAGGACGGAGATCGCGCAGAAGGATTTGGTGAGTGACCCGATCAGCATCGTGTCATGTTCTGAGGTGATATCCCCCAGCAGCTTCTGATATTGGGTACCGCTCGCGTTCACGACGATCACCGCCACCCCCGGCAGACCAGTTCTGGGGAAGTTCCGATCGAGATAGTCATCGAGCTCACAGCGCAGAGACATTGAGCGCGGCTGCGAGTCGGAACCGGTATCCCCCTCAGGAAACGTCATGGTACCGTTATCGCTCAGCCGTGTCCCGTCATAGTATGAATCCTGAGGAAAGAGCCCATAGACGTTCTGCGGGGTATCAGAGCCCTCTGCGGGGCCTCCGATCCCCTGCTCCTGTTGCTCTTCCTGCGCGGTCTCAGTCCGGTCTTCGGGGACCGGCTGGGTCTGCTCCCATCCGTGCCCCGCATAGGTGGCGAGGACGAGAAAGAGCGCCGTGGAGATACCCGCGATCCATTTGACTATCAGGTTCTTCTGGTTGCGTTGCGTAATAAAACCTACCTTCCGCGTCTTACTCTACGCAAAACGCAGACGGTTGTGCACAGATTGGGCGTATCGCAGCAAAGTCGCACAAATATAAAAGATTAACGGGAAGCGCGCTCGAGCGCCCACTTGAACCAATCGACAAATTCGTCGCGGTTGACCGCCGTCGCCATCTTCACATTCGGATGGTCTCCCGGGATTGCGACATCCAGTTTCCCGTCTTTCCCGATGGTGAGCGTGGCAGGTTTGATCGTAAAGAAATTGGGGTGGATCGCCAACGCCACTGCCACGGGATCGGCGATCTCTTTACCCCTTCCATCCAAGCTCTCTGCCCCAGAGAGCATTGTGTAGACGGCATTCCCAATACGGCCGCTGAGTGCGATATCGGTCATATCAAGCTCGCTCAGGGGGACCTGTACAGCCACCTCAAGCGGTACGAAGTTCACATTGAGTCCGGAATTCACGACAACACGGGCAGCATCCGGGTCGGCAGCCACATTGCGGCCTGCCTGCTGCAGCGTATCCTTGTCCTCAAGCGTCGTACCCATACAGTACACCCCGCCGATCATCGGCTTGACCTCCGGATATTTGGTAAGGAGCGATGCCAGGTTCGAAAGCGGAGCCAAACAGATAATGTAGGTCTTCTTGCCTTCGGAATCGACCTGTTTGATCGTCTGGTACATCGCCTCATCGGCGGGTAGATTGGCAAGCAGATCCTCTGCCTCATCGGCGAAGACCCAGTTACCGAGACCTGAAGGGCCAAGCTTGGGCTCCATGTAGTGACGTTTTTCGGAATTCGGGAGATCGATGCCGGTGGAAACCCAGATACGGCTTCCTAAAAAAGCCTCCAGCTTCAGGGCATTCGCGGTGGCCTGATGGACGTCGATGGATCCTCCCGCCGTCGTAATCAGCCGCGTATCGAGTCTTGAACAGGTGAGCGCAATGAAGAGAGCCGCTGCATCATCGATACCAGGATCAATATCAATTATGGTAGGAATACGACTCATGGTATGCTTCTTTCACCCGCTAATGTTCTACTTTAGCGCGACCTGAAAGGCGCTGGTAGACATCGACTTTTCAGATGGTGATCCTCCACCGCACGCACACACCAACACCCTATTTTCGTCTAAATAGATTATTAATATCAAGCGGCATCAGAAAAGGGAATCAGAGCATAAAAAGAAAGCGCCAAGTAATCTGCTTGACGCTTATAGGATACACGATTTTTTTATGGAGGACGCTAATCCGCAGTAGCCTCTATCTTCTGATCCGCTGGCTGCTCTTCCGTCTTTTCGGACTTGTCAGCCTCTGCCGACTCCGCGCTGTCCTGCTGCTCCAGCCTGTCGGCATCGGCCTTCCTACGCTTGACCTCTTCGGGGGTGAGCACATCCTCGATGCGCAGGTTTACACCGGCCACCTGCAGCCCCGTCATGCCCATAACCTGCTTCACGACAGCTTTCTTCACGTCCTCAAAGATCTGCGGGGCATAGGCGCCGTACTCAATCAAAACTGAGATGTTGACTCTGACGGAAGCGTCCGGGGTGACTTCAACCGTGACGCCCTTTCTTGGACTCGCGGCGCCGAAGGCGTCCTGAACGCGGCTGACCCAGCCGCCTTTCATACCGACAACACCGGGGACGTCACGCACGGCCAAAGCGACGATCTTTTCGATCACACCATTTGAGAAGGTCAGCGAATCCTCAGAGTTGTCGTCATCCTCCGCCGCTTCGATATCCTCGTTGTTGCTCATCGACTTCGGCTTGCCGGTCACTTTGATGTCCTGGGCATCATTCTCGCTAGCCTGCGCAGTCGTCTTTGTCTTCTCATCAGTATCTTGTGCCATCGTACACTCCTTGTATCATTACCTCTCGTCACGGGAACGGAATAGGTTGTGGAAAAAGGTGAAGATCTTCGGGTCCCCATCGAACTTCTGCCCGATTGCGACGCCGAGCGTCACGAGGATCACCACGAGCAAAGTCCGCCAAAAGCCAATCAAAAAGAGCAGAATTGCAGTGATCAGCCCAAGGAAACCGAAGGACACCGCGTATTCGTGACCCGGGAAGTTGTGCTTGAGCCACCAGTCGATGTGCGCGATGGGGCCCGCGCCTTTGTCCACTTTCTGCTTGGAAGCATCTTCGGCAGCAGCTGTAGCAGCGCTGGGCTGCTCTTCGCGGCCATCTTTCTCAGCGTTGTCGCTGCTGTCGATATTCACCTGGAGTTTCTCCCACTTATTGCTCATGAGATTCCTCCTGCGACTTCTTTGCACGGTTCAGGGCGATCGTCACACCGTCGCCGTCTGAGGCGGGTTGATACGTGATCGTCTCACCGTTGTCCTCATCCTCGTCGCTGTCGTCGTCGCTCCTGTTGTCCTCATCAGCTGTATCTGAGAATTCCGGCGCGCTCTCAGACTCGGTTGTCGTGCCCGCGGTGATCTCGCCTTTGATTGCATCTGAGGTGTCATCCTCTTTGATCTGGTCAGGCTCCTCCGGGGCTAAGAACTCGATGTTGAGGAGGCCGATCTTGTCGCCGCAGAGCTGCGTGAGGCCTTCCTTCAGCTTCTCCTGTAGCTCCGGACCCCTCGTGACGACTGAGAGCGAATAGTGCGGGCGCAGGGTGATAGAGACGTTCACATCTCCCTGTTTGCCTTCGGTCACGGTCACGCGAGTCGCCTCACAGGAGCCATCCTCCTCGGTGAGGTAGCGGGCCTGGGAGGCGATTGCGTCGCGGGTGACAGTGAGGGTACCCTCATCCTCGTCGATCACGAGTGCGTTGGGGCCTTTCCGTTTTGCCAGGGCGCTGATCCACATGACCAGAGCGCCGATCAGTGAAATCGCCAGGCAGATCTGCACCGCGTAGCTATAGTACGTATTGGCGAAAAGCCGCCGTGCTTGGATAACGTAGGGGCCATATAAGGTCAGGCCCAGCGCCGCTGCCGCAAAGACGGTTGCCAAAAACCACAGGGTCATGCAGAGCTTTTTGAGAAAACTCATTGCGATTAGCCTCCAAAACCAGCTGCAGACACGCGCAGGTGTCAGCATGTATCACATAGTTTCAGGATACCCTAATTGAGCCTTTAATAGAGTTGGCGAAACCAATTTTCGCAGTGGGATACCATAGGAACCAACACCTCAGGGCAGGAAGTACAGAAAGTTTCAACTGATTGAAATAGTTGGGCTCTATCATAGGGGACATTGCCCATCAGAAAGGGAGAGTCATGAGGATCGACACTATTCTCGCGCGCAAACAGACCTATTCCTACGAGATCTTCCCTCCCCGGGGTGAGCTGCCCTTGCAGCAGGCTAAGGAGATCGCAGGTGAGCTGGCCCAAGACCATCCTGATTGGATCTCCACCACCTTCTCCGCTGGTGGTCACGGCAACTCACAGAATGTCGCCGCGATCTGTGCACAGACCCAAAATGAGCTCGGCGTCACCGCTCTGGCACACCTCACCTGCATGGGGTCCACCAAGGAGGACGTTGACCACTACCTGGATACCCTCGAGCATGACGGGATCCAGAACGTCCTTGCACTGCGCGGAGACAAGACTGCGGGCAAAGAGCCTAAGGACTTCCGCTACGCTTCAGACCTGATCGCCTACATTAAGGAGCACCACCCCAGCCTGTGCTGTGGGGCCGCCTGTTATCCGGAGGGCCACATCGAGACCAAGAATATAAAGGAGTCGATGGAGATCATGAAGTACAAGCAGGATGCCGGGGCGGATTTCTTTGTGACCCAGCTCTTCTTCGACAATGAGTACTTCTATCGATTCCGCGAGAGCTGCGCCAGAAGCCGCATCAAGCGCCCGATCGTCGTCGGGATCATGCCGTTCACCTCACAGAAGCAGATCCAACGCATAGCGTTCACCTGCGGGGCTTCGATCCCCTCGGCGGTGATCAAGCGCATCATTGCGGCCGGAGACGATAGAGACAAACAGGCGCAGGCCGGCCTGGAATATGCAATCGAGCAGCTCCAGGATCTCGCCCAAAACGGGGTCGATGGGCTACATATCTATACCATGAACAAACTGCAGGTAGCACACCAGATCCATTCAGCACTAAAGGAGTGTGGTTACCTTGCCGCATGAGCACGCTGTCTTACATTTTGAAAGCCCTACGATTGAGCGCTCAGAGGTTCTGCGCTATATGGGCTATCACGGACAGAAATACAGCGACGAAATCAGCCAGGACCTCGAGACACAGATGCAGGCTGCCAGAGACATCTCGAAGCCTGCCGCAGTTGCCGACATCTTCGATGTGGACACGATCACTGAGGATCCCAACCCTCAGGTCACCCTCAAAGACACCTCACTGGTTCTTAAGGGCAAAGGCATTGTCAAACATCTGAAAGACGCCAAACAGGTCGGCGTCTTCGCCGCGACCCTGGGCATGACTGACGAGCGAGAACTGAGGCGGTTGGCGCTCACGAACAAACTCGGACAGATCTTCTTCGACGCAGCTTCAACCGCCCTGATCGAGCGGGTATGCGACGAGGTGGAAGCCCACTATGTGAGCTATGGCGCTGAGCACCGCCTTTACACCAATTGGCGCTTCTCGCCGGGCTACGGGGATCTACCCCTTGCAACGCAGCCGACGCTGCTGGCGGCCTTGAACGCCCAGAGCCGTATCGGTATCAGCCTCTCGCCGTCGCTCTTGATGACCCCGACCAAGAGTGTGACCGCGATCATCGGCTTCTTCACCGAGCCGCAGCGCTCCTCACATCTCACCTGTGCAGGCTGCGTCTGCCGTGACTTCTGCAGCCTGAGAGAGCGTGGGGTGACCTGCTATGGGAGGTAAGACTGTAGAGACGCTCTACCCGGTAGGCGTGAGACGCCCCTTAAAGATCAAAGATTCGAATCTCCAAGAAGTGCTCGAAGGCAAGCGTTTTCTGCTCGTCGACGGCGCAATGGGTACCTCCTTGCAAGCCCACGGAATGCCTGCCGGCACCATCCCAGAACTCTTCAACCTCACCGATCCCGATACGATCACATCCATTCACACAAGCTTTGTAGAAGCCGGTGCAGAGGTGATTACCACTAACACTTTTGGAGCTAACGCCCAAAAACTTGCCGGGCGGGCAAGCGTTCGGGAAGTCTTCCAGGCTGCAGTAGCCTGCGCCCAAAAAAGCGGGGCACACTACATCGCCGCGGATATCGGCCCAATCGGTTCCCTGTTAGAGCCAATGGGAGCGATGAAATTCGAGGAGGCCTACGACCTCTTCACAGAGGAAGTCCGAGCTGCAACCGACGCAGGTGCAAACCTTATCCTGATTGAGACCATGGCTGATTTGAAGGAAGCCAAATCAGCGCTTTTGGCTGCCAAAGAGAACTCTGACCTGCCGGTGTTGGTGACCATGACGTTCGAAGAGGACGGCAGAACCTTCCTGGGAACCACCCCGGAAGTCGCTGCTGTAACCCTGCAGACCCTCGGCGCCAATGCGGTCGGCATCAACTGCTCGCTCGGACCCGCGAAGACCGCAGGGCTTTTGGATCAAATGATCCCCTATCTCGACGCACCGGTCATGGTGCAACCCAACGCTGGCCTGCCCACGGTCAAAGATGGTAAGACCACCTACGATGTGGATGCGGCTACCTTTGCCCACGATATGGAGCAGATGGTCAAACACGGCGCCTCGATCATCGGCGCTTGCTGCGGCTCCACCCCGGCATACACCGCGAAGGAGAGAGAGCTGCTCGAGCGCTACAAGAGCCCTCAACCTCATGAGCACAACCACGATCTGACGCTCGCGAGCGCCCAAACCCTGTTCTCTTTGCCGGAAGGCCATATCGGCGTGATCAGTGAGCGCATCAACCCCACCGGCAAGAAGAAGGTCAAGGCTGCCCTTCGGGACAACGAGCTCGACTATCTGCTCACCTTGGCGATCCAACAGGAGAAGGATGGGGCGCAGGTGCTCGATATCAACGTTGGGCTCCCCGAAGTCGACGAAGTGAAAACCCTCAAGTGTACCGTCGACGCGATAGGCACGGTCTCCTCGCTTCCAGTGCAGGTCGATTCCTCCAATTCTAAAGCGGTAGAGACGGTGGTCCGCAGCTATGCGGGCAAGCCTCTGATCAACTCGACCAATGGCCGCAGGGACATTATGGATCAGGTAATCCCGATCGCCGCCCACTACGGCTGCGCATTGGTGTGCCTGACACTGGACGAAAATGGTATCCCCAACACCGTTGAGGGACGTTTAGCAATTGTCAATAAGATCTACAGGAGGGCCCAGGAGTACCACATCCCGCCACAGGATCTCATGTTTGACTGCTTAGCTCTGGCCGCCTCGACCGACCAGAGCGCCCCCAGGACTATTCTGGACTCAATCCGCGCGATCAAGCAGGAGCTGCCAGGTGTGCGCACCGTGTTAGGTGTCTCCAACATCAGCTTCGGCCTTCCCTATCGTTCACTCATCAATGCTACCTTCCTGTCTGCCGCCTTTGCCGCAGGGCTCGACTTGGCAATCGTGAACCCGGGACAGCAGCGGATCCACGACGCAATCGACGCTTGGAGAGTCCTTTCCGGCGAAGATAGAGCGGCACAGCACTATTGCACAGTCAACGCTACGAGAACCGATGCAAAGCCACAGGCACAGACTGCTGCTTCCTCCCAAGAGACCGCGGATATCGATGAGAGCGATCCAGAGAAGGCTATCTACCAGTTGGTCCTGCAGGGCCGTGAAGGACCGATCCCGGAGCTGACCAAGAAATTGATCCAAGAGCATGACCCGCTCTATCCGATCGACCATGTCCTGATCCCCGCACTCAACGACGTAGGCGATCGCTTCGAGAGAGGCACGTTCTTCCTGCCACAGCTTATGGCATCCGCGCAGGCCGCCAAGGCGGGTTTCAACACAATCCGGGATTTCCAGCCCTCAAATAAGGCGCCCCTCAAGGGCAAAATCGTGCTCTGCACCGTCAAAGGCGACATCCACGATATGGGCAAGAATATCCTGAAGATGCTGATGGAAAACTATGGCTACCAGGTGATCGATCTGGGACGTGATGTCGAACCGGAACAGGTTGTGGAGGCTGTCAAGAAAGACCACGTACAGCTCTGCGGGCTGTCGGCGCTCATGACGACAACGCTGCCAGCAATGAAAGAGACCATTGAGTTGCTCCACAAAGAGACGCCTTGGTGCAAGATTGTCGTCGGCGGTGCGGTGCTCAACGCTGAATATGCCAAGATGGTCGGTGCCGATTACTATGCCAAAGACGCGAACCAAGGAGTCAAGATCGCTGAGCAGGTGTTGGGATAGAGCAAACGCTCACGTGACTACTCAGTGTGATCTACACACAAACGACTTCAGTGAAACCAATGCAGTCCCTTCCCTTTAATGAACGAGAGCTGCATTCTCTTATACGTCTTACTGTTGGGTCTTTTCTTTCCCATCCGCAACCTGTCCCACCTGGTTCAGCCACACGTAGGCTACAAAACTGCTAACCTCGTCGACCAGACTCCCTTTGCGGTACGCTATATACAGGTTGCGCTCACCGGGAGCTCCTTTGGTCTCAAAGGAGCGGAGCTTTCTTTTTTCCACGGTCGGTTACCACACGCTCGAACACGATCGTGATCCCATACCCACATTCAACCAGGTTCTTGATCGTCTCCTGATCGTTGATCCGGGCACCGATGCGTAACGTCCGTTCGTCTATGTTAAGGACATCCAGGATCCGGTCCACCATCATCCTGCGGGCGCTGCCTTCGCGACACAGTACGAGGTTTTCATGCAGGAGCAGCGAACGTACTTCTTCGGTCATCAGTTCCTTTGCGGGATACTGCTCACTCACAGGCATCACTGACACGAGCCGATCCCGGCCAAAGGGAATGCATTCCAGGCTCTCCTCGTCGGCGTTCATACCGACCAAACCGACATCGTAGATCCCCTCGGTGAGGCCAGTGATAGAGACCGGTGATAATATCACGGAAGCCACTCTGTGAGATCATGAATTCGGTTTCAAGATGCTCCTGGGTGAAGCTTTTCAAGATGTCCGGCAACAGATACGCAGAAAGGATTGCGGAAGCCCCGAGATAGATCGTGTTGTTCTTTCGTGTTCGGCTTGTCTCAACGAGGCGATCACACCTCGAGAGGATATGCTCGGCTTACTCAAACACCTTCGGTCCGACCGACGTCGTCTCAACACGCCTCGAGGTGCGCAGGATCAACGGGACTCTCAGCTCCTCCTAAAGGGTACGGCCATGGGTCGACACACTCAGCTGTGAGATCCCGAGCTTACCTGCGGCGCGGATGGAGCTCTCACACCGAATGACCGCCACAAATGGCTGGAGCTGTTTGAAATCCATAGATCCCTCTCTGTACCTACCTGCTGTATATCAAATCTTGACATTCCCGTAAACTACAGTTTACGGGATTTTGGCGTGATCCATGTCTCAATCGACATGAATTTGTAGAGGTATTGCCACAACACCTCTACACAGTTGCCGCTC
>ERZ772962.1110-NODE-1110-length-14782-cov-6.596116_pt1 | contig 14782 bp, 10 predicted proteins | sample MGYA00580676_ERZ772962 | MGnify/ENA primary metagenome ERZ772962 (study PRJEB29015, sample SAMEA2738049) | human oral metagenome | biome: human oral; feature: human-associated habitat; material: saliva | place: China | collected 2230 ...
GATCGATCTGGGTCTGGACTCGATGCGCGCCATGACGCTGGCCAGCCGCTGGCAGGCCGCCGGCGCACGGCTGGACTTCTCGGAAATGGCACTGAACCCCACGCTGGGGCACTGGTGGACGCTGATTCAGCAGGCCGGCTGAAGCCTCCCGACCCACTGTCCCGCTCCGCGCTTTCCCCCTTCGCCGCAGGTCCCTGACGGCAGCCCTGCTGGAACGAGCCTTCCCCATGACGCCCGCCCTGAACGACGACACGCCTTCCATGGACAGCCCTGCCGGCGCCGTGCCGCTGACCGAAGCCCAGGAAGGGCTCTGGTATGCGCAGCAGCTGGATCCGCACAACCCGATCTTCAACACCGGCCACTGCACCGGCATCCGGGGCGACGTGGACGTGGAACGGCTGGCCAGCGCCATCGAACGGACCCTGGCGGAGGCCGATGCACTGTCGCTGGCCTTCATCGACACCGAGGATGGCCCGCGCCAGTATTTCGACGCCGCCCGCCGTCCGGTGCTGGAGCGCCTGACGCTGCCCAGTGACGCGGCGGGCCGCGCCGAGGCCTATCGCCTGATGCAGGCCGACCTGCGCACCCCCATCGATCCGCGCACCACGGCTCTGGCCCGGCATCTGCTGATCCGGTTCACCTCCTCGGCAGGTACGGATAGCTCGGACAATGCCTTGCCCACGGTGCTGTGGTTCCAGCGCGTCCACCACCTGGCGGCTGACGGCTACGGCATGGCGCTGATCGAGCAGCGGGCCATGCAGCACTACCGTGCGCTGGCCGGCGCGCCCCTGACCTCCTTTGCAGCCGTGGTGGCCGATGATGCCCGCTACCGCGACAGTGCGCAGCGCGCGACCGACGCTGCCTACTGGCGCGAACTGCTGGCGCCGCTGGACACCGTCGGCAGCCTCTCCGAACGCAGCGCCGCCACGGGCGATCATGCGCTGCATGCCGAGATCGACGTGCCCGAGGACGTGCTGCAGGCCCTGCGTCAGAAAGAGCAGCAGACGCTGGTGAGCTGGCCCGACGTGCTGACCATGCTGCTGGCCGCCTACGTGCAGCGCCACATCGGCCAGCAGCCGGTGGTGCCCGGCGTGCCGTGGATGGGCCGCCTGGGCAACGCCAGCGCCCGCAGCGTGGCCACCGTCATGAACATCGTGCCGCTGGTGCTGGAGATGGACCAGGACCGGCCGCTGGACGAACTCATCGTCCAGACCGCACGCCAGCTGAAGCAGGCTCGACGCCACGGCCGCTACCGCAGCGAACAGATGCGCCGCGACCAGGCACGCCCCGGCGGCCAGGGCCGCATCCATGGACCGCTGCTCAACATCCTGCCCTTCGACGCCCCCTACCGCCAGGCCGGACTGGACGCCGACCAGGTCGTCTACAGCACCGGTCCCGTGGAAGACTTCAACCTGAACGTGCGCGCCGCTCCTGATGCCAGCGGCATGCGCCTGCAGGTGGAAGCCAACCCGCGCCTCTACGCCGCCGAGGACATCGATCGGCACCCGGCACGCCTGCTGGCCTTCCTGCGTGCCGCCCTGCAGGCCGACACCCTGCGCCCCGTGCAGACCCTGCACGACGAGGAACTGAACCACTGGGTGACAGGCGTCAACGATACCGCTCACCCGGTTCCGGACACCACGCTGGTGGCCCTGGTGCGAGAGGCCAGCCGGCACCATGCCAGTGGCGAGGCCCTGCGCATGCAGGACGAACGCCTGGACTACGCCGCCTTCGACGCCCAGGTGGACGCGGCCGCCCGCCGCCTGGTGCAGGCCGGCGTGAAGCCACGCGACATCGTGGCCGTGGCCCTGCCTCGCAGCCCGCGCATGGTGATGAGCCTGCACGCCATCCAGCGTGCCGGCGCCGCCTACCTGCCGCTGGACATCGAACAGCCGACAGCACGCATCCAGCGCATCCTGACGGCTGCGCAGCCCCGCACCGTGGTGGTGAACGAGACCACGCGCGCCCTGCTGGAAGGCACGGACGTAGACTCGGTCGACGTGTCGGCGCTGTTCGCCCTCCTTCACCCCGAGGGTTCGGCAACCCACGCCCCGAGGGACGCCACCGACCCACAGTCGGCCATTCCCCTTCCCACGGTGCAGCCCGCCGACCCCGCCTACGTCATCTACACCTCGGGCAGTACCGGCGAGCCCAAGGGCGTGGTGGTCAGCCACCATGCCATCGTCAACCGTCTGCTGTGGATGAAGGAACACTACGGTTTCGGCCCGCAGCACCGATTCCTGCAGAAGACCCCCTACACCTTCGACGTGTCGGTCTGGGAGCTGTTCCTGCCCATGCTGTGTGGCGCCCCGCTGGTGGTCGCCGAGCCTGATCTGCACCGCGACCCGCAGGCGCTGGCCGCACTGATCCGCCGGGAAGGCGTGGACGTGGTGCACTTCGTGCCCTCCATGCTGGCCGCCTTCCTGGACGAACCGGCCAGCGAAGGCCTGCAGATGAACGCCGTCTTCTGCAGCGGCGAAGCCCTGCCCGCCACCCTGCGCGACCGCTTCCATGCCCGCATGCAGTCGGCGCTGCACAACCTGTACGGCCCCACCGAGGCGGCCGTGGATGTGAGCTTCTGGGATGCGGGCCGCACCGACCGCAGCGACCCGATCCCCATCGGCTTCCCGGTCTGGAACACGGGCCTGTACATTCTGGACGACTGCCTGCGCCCGGTGCCCCCGGGCGTGACCGGCACCCTGTATCTGGGCGGCCGCCAGCTGGCCGACGGCTACCTGGGTCGCCCGGACCTGACCGAAGCTCGCTTCATCCTGCACCCCGGCTTCGGCGCCGAAGACTCGCCTCGCCGTCTGTACGACAGTGGCGACTTGGCGCGCTGGCGACGGGATGGGGCGGTGGAATACCGCGGCCGACTGGACCACCAGGTCAAGCTGCGCGGTCAGCGCATCGAGCTGGGCGAGATCGAGGCCGCCTTCTCCACCCATCCGCAGTGCCGCCAGGTGGCCGTCATCGCCCGTGTCGACGACCAGGGCGGTCAGCGGCTGGTGGCCTACGTGGTTCCGCAGAGCGACGCCGAACCGCAGCCGGTCATCATCACTGACGAAGCCCTGGCCGAGAGCCTGCTGGACCACGCCCGCTCCCTGCTGCCGGCCGCCATGGTGCCTTCGGCCGTCGTGCTGATGGCAGCGCTGCCCATCAACGCCAGCGGCAAGATGGACCGCAAGGCGCTGCCCGCCCCGGTCTTTGCCGTGCAGGCGCGCACGCCTGCCCGCACGCCCCAGGAAAAGCAGGTGGCCGCCGCCTTTGCCGACATTCTTGGGCTGTCCGAACAGCCCGGCGTGGAAGACGATTTCTTCATGCTGGGCGGCCATTCCCTGCTGGCCACCCGGCTGGCGGCACGGCTGCGCGACCAGATCGGTGTCGAACTCACGCTGGGCGCCGTCTTCGAGCACCCGGAAGTGGGTCGGCTGGCCGCCTGGATCGAGCGACTGCAGCGCCGCGAGGCCGATGCCGCCTCGGCCGGCTTCGGACCGATCTTCCGGTTGCGGGGCGATCTGCCAGCCGATAACGCCGTCAGCGCAGCCCCGGGACAGGAGGCTGATCCCGCCGACCGCACATCCGCCGCACAGGGAGGCCACTCGCCGGCCCTGTTCTGCATCCACCCCGCAGGCGGCCTGGCCTGGTGCTACGGGCTGCTGGCGCGTCGGCTGTCAGGCGACCGCCCGGTGGTCGGCCTGCAATCCCCGGCCCTGACGGGCGAGCACGCGCGCTATTCCAGCCTGCGGGCGCTGGCTGCCCACTATGCCGACCTCATCCTGCAGATGCAGCCCGACGGCCCCCATCACCTGCTGGGCTGGTCCACCGGCGGCATCCTGGCGCAGGAAATCGCCTGCCAGCTGCAAGCCCGACACGCTCGCGTGGGCGTGGTCTGCCTGCTGGACGCCTACCCGGCCGATGCCTGGCGTGATCGGGCGCCCGCTGAAGCCCACGACGTGTGGCGCGCCATCCTGCACATCGCCGGCCAGGACCCGGACGTGCTGGCCGCCGACGGACCGCTGACGCGCGAGCGGGTCATCGGCTTCCTGCGTGCGCAGAAGCACCCGCTGGGCGAGCTGACCGATGCGCAGCTCCACGGCATCTTCGAGGCCGTGGCCGCCAGCAACACGCTGGTCAAGGCTCACCCTCACCAGCGCTACGACGGCGAGCTGCTGTACTTCCGGGCTGCACTGGACCACGTGGGCGAGAACCTGCACCCCGACATGTGGGCGCCATGGGCCAACAGCCTGGCCGTGCACGACGTGCCCAGCCTGCACGCCCACATGCCGGGCGAGGCAGCACTCGCACACTGGCTGCCGGTGCTGGAAGAGGCGCTGGCGGACAAGGAACGGGGCTGAGGCGCAGATCGACAAGCCAGGCCACACAGCCGGCACGCAGCCTTGCGGGCTGCTCCGCGACAGGGTGCAACCCTGATGCCGGTAATCCGAAAGTCCTCGGTCTTGGTGCATTGCCCGGAAGGCCTTCATGCCACCGGACAGCGGGTAACGATACGCCGATATCACCCTACCAATACTGACACCAGGAAATCCGCCACCGCCCGTACTCGCGGCGAGTGCCGCACGTCCTCGTGCATGACCAGGTACAGGGTCTCTTCCAGCACCTCGGGCGAACAGCCATTCACCACCACCGGCACCAGATCGTCATCGGGCTGCACGCAAAGATATGGCAGAAAGCCAATGCCCATCCGTTGCCGGGCAGCCTGCCGGATCAGCTCGAAATCATTGCAGCACAGCAGAATGTCGGCCTCGCCGATGAGCTGTTTTGCCCATGCCTGCTGCGGATTGACGGTGGAAAGCATGAGAAATGCTCGCCGCTGCCGCGCAGTCCGCTTCAGATAACCGGGGTGCGCAAAGAAGCCGAAGCGGACGCTACGCAGGCGCTGCACCACCAGATCGTTCTGGCGCGGGCGTACCAGCCGCAATGCGATGTCGGCCTGACGCCCATGCAGATCACTCAGGTCTGCACTTCCCTGCAGGACCAGACGGATGCGGCCATGACGAAAGGCCGGCAGAAGCGGCATCAGGCCATGGCGCAGAATGACGGGCGGTGCGGAGACGACCACGTCACCCACATGCGTGGCCTGCTCATGGGCCAGCCGTTGCAGCCCCTGCATGTCCTTGTACAGCTCGCAGGCATGCTCATGAATGCGCTGCCCGTCTTCCGTGAGCCAATGGCGCTTGCCCATGCGGTGAAAGAGCCGCAGGCCCAGAGTCCGCTCCAGGCGCGCGATGCGCCGCGACACCGTGCTGTGCTGCACGCCCAGCACCTCGGCTGCCGCCGAAAGCGTCTGGTGCCGCGCCAGTGTCACGAAATGCAGCACGTCGTTCCAGTCGAGATTCATGTTCGGTGTGTCGTGGCCCGGAAGGCGCATGAAGGCTGCCATGCCCTTTGTCCCTGCACCCTGCTCCCTGCTCCCTGCTCCCTGCTCCCATAAAGTGTGCAAAAACGATCCGTGACTGTCAAAAATGCCGCTTCTGTCGATGAATGAACGGTACTACAGTTGTTCAGCGCCGGAACCCTCCGGATCCGACTACGCAGGAATGCCTTTCCTGCCTATGCCCCGGAAAGACTCACGAGGAGATCCATTCATGCAGAACGCAGACACGCCATCGTCCATCCATGCCACGCCACGCCTCCTGGAAGGGAAACATGCCGTCATCACCGGCGGCAGCGAAGGCATCGGCTTCGGCATTGCGCAGGCCTTCGTCCACGCCGGCGCAAGCCTCATCCTGATCGGCCGCAGCCGCCATAAACTGGAGGCTGCCCGTCATGAGCTGATGAGCATCGGACAGACGTCACATGATCAACCGCCCAGCATTCATCTGCTTGAGGCCGATCTGCAGCATCCGGAGCAGGTGCAGCACGTGGCAGATGCCGTGCTGGCCCGCTGGCCCCACGTGGATGTACTGGTCAACAACGCCGGCATCGGGCGCTTCGCGGCCTTTGCAGATACGGACGAAGCCCTGTTCGACCAGCACATCCACCTCAACGTCAAGGCACCCTATTTCCTCACGCAAAGGCTGCTGCCTGCGCTGATCAGCGCCCAGGGAAATGTCATCAACATCTCCTCGTATTTTGCGCACCGGATGCTTCCGGGCCGAACCACAACCGCCTATTCGATGACCAAGGGCGCTGTGAATGCCTTTACCCGGGCACTGGCTTTCGAGGTGGGGCACCTGGGCGTTCGCGTCAATGCCATCGCACCCGGCAGCGTGGAGACTCCGCAGCTTCAACACAACCTGCAGGCCATGCCCGTGGAAGGACAACAGGCATTCCACAACATGGTCAGGACCATCTACCCCCTGCAACGCATCGGCCGCATCGAGGATATCGGCCAGGCTGCCGTATTCCTTGCGTCCGCTACTGCCGGATGGATCACCGGCACCGTTCTGGCCGTGGATGGAGGGTTGACGACAAACTGACAGGGCCCTGGTCGATCGGCACTACACCATGCCCGGACGCTTTTCAGTCCGTTGGACGAGACGGGTCCCGGCTTTCCTCGCCATCAGACAGCCGCTGAAAGACCAGCGGGTATCATGACAGGATCAAGTGGCACGGCCGTCGCCTTCCCGCCTGGCCTGTCGCACCTGCACGAATCGCCCCCCATCCTCTGGAACATATCAACCCATGAACGCTGTTCTCCAGACCCTGCATGAGCATCGCACCTACCGCCAGTTCGATCCGGCGCACCAGATCCCGGCCGAACAGGTGCAGGCCATGCTGGATGCCACACGCCAGGCCCCTTCGTGGATGAACGGCCAGCACTACACCATCATCCGCATCACTGATCCGGCGCTGCGCCAGAAGATCGCTGCAGCCCAGCCCAACAATCCACAGATTGGCACCTGCGGCGAATACTGGATCTTCGTGGCTGACGCCCGGCGGGCCATGCTGTGCAGCCAGGCCGCCGGCGGAAGCTTTGCGGCCGCGGGCACGCCCGAGACGCTGATCACGCTGGTCACCGACGCGGCACTGGCAGCGCAGAATGCCGTGGTCGCCGCCGAAAGCCTGGGCCTTGGTACCTGTTTCACCGGCGGCATCCGCCTGATCGCGCCCGAGCTGACCGAATGGCTGGGGTTGCCGGCATATACCTATCCGCTGTTCGGGTTGTGCATCGGCAAGCCGGCGGTGGAAATGCAGGTGAAACCTCGCCTTCCGCAGCAGGCCGTGGTGGCCGAGAACCGCTATCCGTCGGATGACGTGCTGTCGACGGCACTGGCCAATTACGAAGCCACCATGACGGCCTTTGGCGAGAAGCGCGAGAAGTTCCCGTTCCGTGAGAAATTTGCCCGCTACTACAGCCAGGAATACGCGCCCCGCAACACGAAGCTGCTGCGTGAGCAGGGCCTGCTGACGCAGCCGGAGGGGTCAGGCGAAACGCTGAAAGGGCAAAACGCCTGAAGCTCGGATTTCTGGATACCTCGGCTCAAGGATCCCACGACATGGAGTTCTCTGACGACGAACGCCTGAGCCTGCAGTGGCTGATGCGCTGGCGGCGCGACGTGCGCCATTTCCGGACAGATCCAGTGCCCGAGACCTTGCTGGATACGCTGAAGGAAGCCATGTCGCTGGCGCCTTCGGTGGGCAATGCCCGGCCGTGGCGCGTGCTGCAGGTGGAAAATGCCGACCTGCGGCAGGCGGTGCAGGCGCTACACGACCAGGCCAATGCACAGGCGCTGGCGGCACAGCCCACGACACGACAGGAACGCTACCGGCAGCTGAAGCTGCATGGTCTGGAGGCCGCCCCACTGCAGCTGGCGGTGTTCACCGAAACGGCACCGGACGCCGGCCACGGCCTGGGCCGGCACAGCATGCCGCAGACACTGGAACAGAGCACGGCCATGGCCATTCAGAATCTGAATCTGATAGCCCGTGTGCACGGGCTGGGTGTGGGCATGCTGTCGATCCTTGACCCGCAGGCAATGGAAGCACTGTTCCAGACGCCTACCTCATGGCGCTTCAGCCTCTATCTATGCATTGGCTGGCCACAGTTCACCGACGACCAGCCCCTGCTGCACCGAAATGGCTGGCAGGAAAATACCGCCACGGAGTGGCTGAAGAGGTGACATCACGCCCTTGCCCGGAGACAGTACCTCCGCGCGCGCCAGGCCTACGCCGTCAACCAGTGCGCCGAGGCCGTCAACCGGCTGTTCGTCGCCTGCGGCGCCTCGGCATGGCCGCGAAAAAACCCGCTGCAGCGGCTTTTCCGCGACATGAACATCACCGCTGCCCACGCCTACACCAACTACGACCTGTGCGCCGAAGCCATGGGTCGCGAGCTGATGGGGCTGGCGCCGGACCCCGCCGTTGCACCGGCCCCATGAACCACATTGTCAAGTTTCATGAAGCTTATGCAATATTTTCGATCATCTGGTTACGATTTGCAGGTTGCCAATCATATTGATACGCAGATAAGTTAGGACTGCAGAAGTCAAAAATATGTGTTAACTGGCCCGCGGGAAGGGCCTGTACTGCAAATCTGCGCCGGGTTTCCCTTAACTCTTTGCTCAAGGAGATGAGCCCACATGAAACCTAAGCATTTTTCCCTCAGACCGCTGGTCGTCAGCCTTGGCGCGTGTGGGATTCTGTTCTCCGGAAGCGGCATCCATGCCCAGGAAGTGTCCACGGAAGATGATGGTGCCATCCGTGCCACCAGCGACGATGGCGCCATTCGTGCAACGGGTGACGACGGCGCCATTCGCGCCACCAGCGATGACGGCAGCAGCGGCTCCGGGCTGAAGGTCAAGGCAGCCACGCTGCCGGAGATCAAAGTGACGGACCGCAGCCGGGATGTGAACCAGGTGAGTGGGTATGTGCCGACGAGTTCTTCGGCCGGGACGCGTACCGAGACGCCGATCAACGAAATTCCGCGTTCGATCAGCGTCGTCGGGGCTCAGCAGATTCAGGACCAGAATTCCCGTTCGATCTCTGAGGCCATGCGTTACATGCCCGGCGTCAACGCCAACTACTTCGGTGCAGACCCGTTTGGTGAATGGATCCAGATGCGGGGCTTCGGTACCCGTCCCTTCCAGGATGGCATTCCGGACATCATCTCCAACTCGGACAAGGGCGATGTCAAGGATGAGCCCTTCCTTTATGAGCGCATGGAAGTGCTGCGGGGTGCCAGCGCTGCAGTTTCGGGCAACAATGGCCCCGGCGGCGTGATCCACATGGTGAGCAAGCGACCGCAGGCCACCAAATTCGGTGAACTCAATGTGAGCTATGGCACCAACGACACCAAGCTGATGTCGCTGGATTCCACCGGTCCGCTGGACAAGGATGGTCAGTGGCTGTACCGGGTGATCGCCCTGGGCAGCAAGGGCGGCGCGCAAGTGGACCACGCCAAGAGTGAGCGGGCTGTCTTCAAGCCCATGTTGACGTGGGTGCCTACCGCAACCACCAACATCACCGTATTTGGAGAGTACCAGCGCGATTACAACAACACCGTGCTGGGTTACCTGCCCAAATGGGGCACGCTGTTCGACCGGGCTCCGGGCAAGCTCTCGCCCCGGCTGTTCGTCAGCGAGCCAGACTGGGACCGCGCCCGTGGCATCCGCAAACGCGCCGGCTGGGAGGTGAACCAGCAGCTGAGCGACAACTGGAGCCTGCGCCACCACCTGCGCTACTCGAAGAGCGAGCGTGATCTGCGGAGCATGTATCCGGCGTATAGCGCTTACAAGGAAAGAATCTGGACGGATGAAGACGGCAACGAGGATGTCGCCAACGGTCTGTACATGCAGCGCAGGTACACCTTCGAGGCGGGACACCGCAACTCGCTGACAGCGGACCTGCTGTTCCAGGGCCGTTTCGACACCGGGGGCATGAAGCACACCGCCCTGATCGGTTTCGATGTGAACAGCATTCGCGCAAGCAACAAGAGTCTCGATGAAGAGACGTCCTCACTGAACGCTTACAATCCAGAGTACGGCAACTTCGAGGCCCCCGATCTTTCTTCACTCAACCCGGACATCAACCCGGAAACCAAGAAATTCAAGTACTACGGCATCACGCTGCAGGATCAGATCAAGATCACCGATGCGATATCGGCGTCTGCCGCACTGCGTTATGACAAGGTCGAACAGCAACTGACCACTGCGGTGCCTCCAGAAAATGCCCGCCAGCAAAAGGAAAAGTACAGCAATGTCAGCCCCACGCTTGGCGTGATGTGGGACGTTGGTGGCGGCGTCAAGCCTTACATCAGCTATGCTGAGTCCTTCCTCATAGATAATTCGTACGGGGCACGCAAGTTTGACGGTTCGATGCTGAAGCCGGAGAAAGGCAAACAAACCGAAGTCGGTGTCAAATGGCAATCCGCTGACAAACGCGTCCTGCTGACTGGAGGGCTGTTCAACACCACCATCAACAACAGGGTCGTCGACGACCTGGATAACGAAGGCTTCTCCATCCAGGGAGGCAAACAGAAGGCCCGAGGCGTTGAGCTGGAATCCAGCTTCAACATGCGAACCTGGAACCTAATTGCCCAATACACCTACGTCAAGAACCAGTACAAGGCCCCATTCACGGGCTTGGAGCAGTTGCTCGATGTACAGATCCTGGGCCTTCCAAAACATGCCGCCTCCGTCTGGGCCACTTACCGCTTCAGTGACTTCGGGCTGCCGAACCTGCGTGCCGGCGCCGGTATTCTCTATAAAGGGAAAACGACCGACGGCAGCAACCAGACACGTGACTCAGTACCATCCGTGACCACCGGCGATCTGATGGCCAGCTACGAGGTAGACAACGTCACGTTCGCATTGAACGTGAACAACGTGGCCGACAAGAAGTACCTGGCCTATTGCAGCTACGACGGTGACTGCGGTTGGGGTAATCGGCGGAACATCACTGGTACGATCACGTATCGCTGGTAAGCGCCATTTTTCGACGAAGAGTACGACACTCCCGCATGGGGGTGTCGGGAACGCCGGTTGGCCTGTTTGGCAGCCGGCGTTTATTATTGCCATAAACAAACCTGGTATATTTTTCGACCGCCACTTATGCCAACAAATTATTGACAACATGATACATTTTCGTATAATTATAATGCTCAGCGTTTAAACCTTCGTTCAGACAATATAGGTGCGGACCTGATCCAGCGGCTGCAGCCTGCCGGACCTTGCCACCTGCTGGGCTGGTCCACCGGCGGCATTCTGGCGCAGGACATTGCCTGCCAGCTGCAGGCACGCGGCGCCACACCGGGCGTGGTGTGCCTGCTGGATGCCTATCCCGCCGATGCCTGGCGCGACCGGGCACCGGCCGAGGCGCACGATGTCTGGCGCGCCATCCTGCACATTGCCGGCCAGGATCCGGATGCGCTGACCCGGGAAGGGCCACTGACGCGCGAGCGGGTGATCGGCCATCTGCGTGCACAGCAGCACCCGCTGGGCAACCTGACGGATGAACAGCTGCACGGCATCTTCGAGGCGGTGGGCTTCAGCAATACCCTGGTGCGCGACCACCAGCACCAGACGTACGACGGCACGCTGCTCTACATTCGTGCGGCCCTGGACCATGTGGGCGAGAATCTCTCGCCGGACATGTGGGCACCCTTTGCCACGCGGCTGGACGTGCATGATGCCCCCAGCCTGCATGCCCACCTGCCGGGCGAAACGGCGCTCGACAGCTGGCTGCCACCACTGGAAGCCGCGCTGCAGGCCGCCGAAACAGGAGTTCACCGATGAGGCACGACAAGACCCCCCTGCTGGCGGTGGCCGCCGCCCTGCTGGCGCTGCAGCTGGCTGCCTGTGGCACCAAAGGCCCACAGGCCGGAGACGGTACGCCAACGGCCGGCAGCGACAGCACGCCGGGCCAGACGGAGGAAGGGGCCATGGACCCGGCGCAGGCAAAGGCAGCGGATCAGGTGCAGGGCACGGCAGCAGGCCAGGCCGACGGAAAGGCTGCGGATCCTGCTGCGGAAAACACGGCTGGCACCGCAGCGACGGCTGCCTCTTCCGGCGAGGAAGAACCCGTGGACTGGGATGCCCACGAAAGAGCCACCGCCAAGGCCGAAAAGGAGGCAGCGGCACAGGAAGCGGCCGCCGGGAAGCTGCCCCAGGGGCAGGAAATCAGGGACCAGGATGTGCGCTACACCCAGAACCTGATCATCCACTACGACGGCAGCGACGACGAGGCCAAACAGGCGCTGCTGGAGGCCGCCGGCAGCTATGGCGCCAGCGTAACCTACGAACTGGACACGATGAACGTCGTGGTGGTGCGCATTCCCGACAGCAAGCCGATTGCCGATGCCATTGCGTATTTCGAGAAACAGAAAAACGTGCTGGCCGTGAACCGGGACCAGATCAACGAGCTTCAGTGATACCGGTCACTCCTCGGCCATGCGCCTGAGCACCTTCAGGCTGGTGCGCGCCTCGGGAATCTGGTGACGCAGCTCGATGATCCAGGCGCTGGCATTGGCCAGCTGTGAACGGGCCTCGGCCACGGCCCGGCTGCTGGCCTTGCCCGGATGCTTTCTGGCCCTGGCCAGTGCCGCCCTGAGATCGGAACGGGCCTGTTTCTGCAGGACCAGCCCCTCCCGGCGGTTCTTTTCCAGTTCGGGCAGCGATACATCACGCAGCAGGCGGTACTCCGCCTTCAGGGTACCCTTGGGATCGAGCAGGTCGCAGGCCACGGGGGGCGACACGGCACGGTCGACCATGTTGAAGGTGATGATGGAGCAGGCGCCGGGCTTGCGGATGCCCTCGATGCCCTTCACGGCCGCATCGAGATGCACCTTGTGCAGCAGCCCTCCCCTTCTGGCGTTGTCCGGCCCCCAGACCTTGGTGGTGACATAGATATCGGTGCCCTGTGCCGTCTGCCGCACATGCAGGTTGGACGGCGAATCCTGGAAGCGGATGTTGACGAAACGCTCGGGGCTGAGCGTACCCTTCTCGGGCAGCGCAGCCACCGTGAGCGTGTGGCTGTCGTAATTGGTGCTGAACACCTGTCCGCCCGCTGCACCATAGGCCACCTCGACGGTGCCACTGCCGGTGAAGAGATCGTTGCGTGCCCCGGTGGCCAGATCGACCTGCGCCAGATTGGGCCGTGCCGCCGCACTGTAGTAGTTGCTGGCAATCAGCTGGTTGCCCGGCCCCGAGGCGTAGTTGTAGAAATTGGTGCTGCCAAAGACCGGCGAGAGCCGTGACACGGCGCCGGTCTGGCTGTTCACCGAACGGACGGCATGGGTACCGGTAAGCAGCGCACCCTGACGGTACAGCAGTGGAATGACGAGATCTGCACGCTCGGTGGCCCGTACTGCGAACCCGGCCGCGTGATCACCCCGCGGGGTGTACTTCATGACATAGCCCTTCGGCACCCGGGCCGAGAAGCTGTTGTAGTTGATGTAGAAAAAGCCCTGCTCGTCCATCTGCACGTACCGCCCCTGATAGGCATCGCCCCGAATGGCGGTATTGGGCTTGCGGCAGGTGCTCTGCCCCGTGGCCAGATCGACCAGGCTGAAGGCATTGACACGGGTATGGGTGACCACGGCCCGCTTGCCCTCGCGGTCGAGCACCATGGCATGGCTGGCAAAGGGCAACGGAATGATTTTCTGGAAAGCCAGCGTGCGCGCATTGAGCGCCACCAGCGCCCCCGGCGTGATGCCCCGGGTGGAGGCCCCCCCGAAGGCAGCATAGAGCGTGTTGCCGTGCGTCTGCATCTGGTAGAAACCGGAGAGGAAGATGGGATCGTCTTCCTCTCCCTTCTCGGCCTGGCCCGGCGGCGGCTTGGTGCCTACCTGCAGGAAGCCGAAATCGTCATCGTGACTGGACCACAGCGGGTCGTACCCCGGCAGGCGCTCGCACCCCGTGGTGGGGCCAAAGGAGAGCGCCTTTGCATGCCGCACCTTGGCTGCGCCGGCAGGACGCGGCGCCGCAAGGAGCGGCTGGACTGCCAGCATGCTCCCGCAGGTGAGTGCAAGCGAAACGGCAAGGGCTGAGCGGGAAGTGCGTAAAGGCATGGGCTGGTCCGGCAGGGCGCGCATGAAGGGGGGTCTGCGCGGGTTCGTTGGAATTGATACCCATTATTATGCGTGGCTTTGAATTTCCTGCAAAAGAAGCCCTACATTCCCCCCTGTTTCGGGCAGGGTTGATACCATCTGCGCATGATCCGATACATTTTTGAAGCATCCCGTACGCATCGGCGCGTGCGGACGATGCCGAGCATGTCATGGAGTTTTCCAACCGGACACGTACCGGGCTGCTTGCACTGATGCGCTGGCGCCGTGACGTACGGCACTTTCGGGATGATCCCGTCCCCGAGGCCCTGCAGGATCACCTGCAGAAAGCCATGGCCCTGGCCCCCTCCGTGGGCAACGCCCGGCCGTGGCGCGTATTCCGGGTGGAAAGCCCCGACGCCCGCCAGCAGGTGCACGCCATCTTTGCCCGTGCCAACGCCGCCGCCATCGACACCCAGCCCCCCGAACGGCAGGCAGCCTATCGCGCCCTGAAGCTCGAAGGCTTGCAGGCCGCCCCCCTGCAGCTGGCCATATTCACCGACACCAACCCCACAGCCGGCCACGGCCTGGGCCGCCACACCATGCCCCAGACACTGGAGCAGAGCACCGCCATGGCCATCCAGAACCTGAATCTGGCCGCCCGCGCATACGGCCTGGGCGTGGGCATGCTGTCGATTCTGGACCCACAGGCCATGGAACGGCTTTTCGAGGTACCCGAAAGCTGGCGCTTCAGCCTCTACCTGTGCATCGGCTGGCCACACTTCACCGACGACCAGCCCCTGCTGCACCGAAATGGCTGGCAGGAAAATACCGCCA
>ERZ772962.1116-NODE-1116-length-14747-cov-3.705622_pt1 | contig 14747 bp, 8 predicted proteins | sample MGYA00580676_ERZ772962 | MGnify/ENA primary metagenome ERZ772962 (study PRJEB29015, sample SAMEA2738049) | human oral metagenome | biome: human oral; feature: human-associated habitat; material: saliva | place: China | collected 2230 ...
CGAAAATATTAAAACATTGCAAATCATCAGTGGTGTTTTAATCATCTTTATGGGATTATTACAATTAGGCGTATTTAAGATAGGCTTCTTAAAACAAGAATTTTCAATAAAAAACAAAGTTAAGAGAAAAGGAAATAAAACTACTCCAATTCTTGCTTTTTTAATGGGATTCACTTTTAGCTTTTCTTGGACACCATGTATCGGACCAATCTTAGCTAGTGTTTTCCTGTATGCATCTAGTCATACTGGAATAATGAGCGTTCTTTTAATTCTTGCATACTGCTTAGGGTTTATCTTACCGTTCATCCTTATCGCATTCTTCGCTTCTAAATTATTAGAACTATTCAAAAAACATACAAACATACTAAAATACACACAAGTTATCTCAGGCATTATCCTTATCTTAATCGGTATACTAATTCTGAGTGGATCATTTATCTCTCTAACTAGATACTTTTCTTAAACTTGTGATTTGACTCGGAGGAAAATAATATGAAAAAACTAACAATACTTAGCGCAACACTTCTTAGTAGTGCTCTAATTTTAAGTGCATGTTCTAGTGCTTCTGAAAAAAAAGAAGACACAAACAAACAAACTACAACATCTTCAACTAGCGAGAACAAAGCTATCCAAGCTTTTGACTTTACAGCTATGGATAAAGATGGAAAAACTGTAAAACTTAGCGATTTCAAAGGTAAAAAAGTTTACATCAATATGTGGGCAAGCTGGTGTGGACCTTGTATGAGAGAAATCCCAGAGTTAGAAAAAACTTACCAAAAATTAAAAAACAATAAAGATATCGTCTTTCTATCAATGACTTCTCCTAATGATTCTGAGTTTAAAAACCAAAGTCCTCAAGACAAAGGTAAAGATGTAATCCTTAATAAAGCAAAAGAACTTGGCGTAACTTATCCTGTTCTTTTCGATGTTAACGACCGCTTCATCATAAACTATGCAATTCGTTCATTCCCGACACATATTTTCATCAACAGCGATGGTACAATCGGAAACAGAATTGCTGGTGGTGTAACAGAAGAATTACTAACTAAAGAAATAGAAAAACTTAAATAATAAATAATCCGGGAGTGACTCAAAAAGCGTGATTTCGGAGAAATCGATTTTGTCGAGTCACCCCTGCACAGTTTATTGATATCTAAAAAGCTTTTATAAAGCGAATTTAGATATCAATAAACCACTGCGTCTATGAGTTTTCATGTGAACTTTATTAAATTTTAGGACTTTTGGGTCAGCCCAGTTGGCTATTGGTGGATAAATGTATTTATATATGTCAAATATAGAAGGAAGAAATGATGAATACAAAGATGAAGATAGCAACACAGGAAGTTTAATTTCAACTCTTATGGGGAGTATTTTAAAAAAAGCAATAGTATAGCTAAAGCCATGGATAATTATAATAAATTTTCTACAGTAAAAGCTAGTGATATTACTGATGGTAAAAAAGTTAAAAAGGTAGAAAAAATAAATACTAAAAAAGTATTTAAAGATATGTATGAAGTAGGTTACAGTAATTTATGTTTGAATTTTTAAAAATAATTATTAGTTTATTAATTTGGATATTAGTTTTTTATTTATTTAAATTCTTTTCTAAAAGAAATTTGAAATTAGTGATTGTATTTAATCTATGTATATATGTTTATGGTGTATTATATTATTATTATAATACAAATTTAAAGTATATTTGGTTGGCGATACTTTTTTCAATAGTTATGATGAAAAAATAAAAAATATAGATTTAGGCAACAATTGAAGTGAGATATTGAGCAAGCCGCAAGGTTCACGCAAATATCTTACGTTAGATTAGTTGCCTTTTGATTTTTTGTTTCAAAAAATCAAATAAATATATTGTATATGTTATATAAAGCAATATAAAAAAAGCCTCCTCATCTGACAATAACGTCAGACAAAGAAGCTATTATAGTTCTTCTTTTTTCTTCGAGATATTGTCTAATATGGCTTTGATAAAAAACTCAAAATTAACATTATAAGGATTTTTATTCAAGTTATCTATCACAGTATCACTTACTAATAGAGCATTCAGTTGATTCTCTAATTCTCCTATACGCTCTTCTGAAAAATTACTAAGAATACCTACCTCAGCTAGACTAAAGTCTTTATATTCTAACGATAAAAGATCATCATCATTTTCTTTTTTCTCAAAGGAACTACTAAAAGATTTTTGGTATATATCTAAGAAACTCTTTATACCGTGTATTCCAGCTTCTTTTACAATAATTTCATCACCCACATAGTAACCAATTGACAACAGCTCAGAAATTCTTGTAAATATATCATATTCAGAAACGACTCTCTTCACATCTCCTGTAAAAGTTGCTTTTTTAATAGCTGTTTTCTTTACATTTCTAAGATATTTTTTCATACGCGCAGCGTACAATTCACCGTCTTTTTCCTTATCCATAAAAATATCTATACCTCCGATTAAATATATCGGAGCTGCATTAAAGACAATACTTTGTTGTACATCATACTCAATGGCAACACGTTGTGCGATACTTCCTCCCAGTGAGTGACCTGTTAAAATAATATTATCACCATATTTTTTCTTCATGCGTGTATAAAATTTATAACACGGTGTCATATGTTCCGCTTGCCCCAAGCAAATACCTACTACATCAGCATACATATCCTTCTGTCTATCAAAATAAAAATTCGTTCCCGTATAAGATAAAATATAATTCCCTTCATTAGTATTTTCAAACAATGTTCCACTACTACCTGTTTTCGTATCATAAAAACTAGTCACATAATTCAATTCTTTTGGGTAACTTCCTACTGTTTTTTGAAGATTGATATATTCTCTTATCATGGTTTTTGGAATTTTTATTTTATCCATCGCTTCTATATGGTAAACAATAAACGATGCGTAACTTGTTATCGTAAACAACCTTTCCATTCTCTTCTCCTATAACTATACTACTTGGTTTTCTTTATTATCAATTAGTATTTTATCATAAACCATGAATTATTTCCTATTTTTTAGTTAAAATCAGATTCTAATAGGTTAATTTTTCAATTTTTTTAATTTTTATTCTCCTCGAATTTTATAATTGATTATTATTTTCAGTTATTAGTTTAAAATAGAATATTTTTTTGTTATAATAATTATATGATTTTAATTAATACGAGATATAATCTTGTCAGATGACTTATTCTAATATCCTAAGTAGGAGGCTTATTTATGAAAATTTTACTTGCTTACTCTAGCAAAACAAAAAATACTAAAAAAGTAGCCGAAGCTATTTACGAACAGATAAAAGATCAAGGAGAAGTAGATCTACTTGATATAAAAAAACAACGAAAAAAACTAGAAAAAGAATATGATTTCTATATTCTAGGTGCTTGGACAGATAAAACTAACGCCAATAAAAATATGCAACGTTTTATCGATCAACAAGAAATACATAGTAAAGACGTTGCTCTATTTCTAACTTGTGGTGTTCCTCGTGAACATTATCACGCAGATGATTCAATCAATAATTATATCGCCTTTATGGAAGAAAGAAACAATAGAATTCACGAAACTTTCGTCTGCCAAGGCAAGGTTGATCCAAAGGTTATGATAGTTTTCAAAATCCTTACTTGGCGTGATCCTAATTTTATTCACAAAGTTACACCAGATCTTGCCGACATGGTTAAAGAATCAAAAAAACACCCAGATCCAAAAGATTTAAAAGATGCTCAAAATTGTTTTAGCAATCTTTTAAAACATAAAATATCACACGCATTAGCATAACTTAACATTAAAACAAAGGTAGTTATCCATTTTTAAGGATTTCTACCTTTTTTACATAATAAATATAATATACTATTTTTAAAATTTTTTTACCAATTGCTATCTAACAAACAAATAGCAAACTATTTTTTTCCTTAATTAGGATAAATCTTATAAATACTTAATAAAATTATTTTAAGTAATATATATCTTTTTATAAGTTTAAACAATAATTCATTTTCCATTAAAACACTATTATTATCATATATTAATCAACAATGATAAATTTTAAAAGTTATAGCTTTTATCTCCATTATATATAATATACTTTAATATTAAATATTAAAAATTTACTATTACTAAAAAATATTTTGACTTTTAGTATACAAAGTTGTAGAATATCTTAAGTAGGGCTGACCCAAAAGACCTATATTTTAACAAAGTGTACATGAGAACTCATAGACGCAGTGGTTTATTGATATCTAAAATCGCTTTAGAAAAGCTTTTTAGATATCTAATAATAAACGGTGCGGGGATGACTCGACAAAATCTTGTTTCTAGAAATCACGATTTTTGAGTCACTCCCATCTAAATTAACATAATGGAATTTCGCCGGCGAAATTTCTTTGGAGGAATTATGATAAAAAAAGAATTTAATAGCCTTTTAAAGAACAAAGGGTTAAAAGCTACCATGGCTACCGTTCTTCTAGTTCCTGTCCTATATTCAGGAACCTTCCTAAAATCCGTTTGGAATCCATACGACAACACTGGAAACATGAAAGTCGGAGTTGTTAACCTAGACCAAAAAGTAGATTTTAATGGAAAAACTCTAGAAGTCGGGAATTCAATGGTCGAAAAATTAAAAGATAACAAAAAAGTAAATTGGCAATTCGTCGATAAAGATACAGCCGATAAAGAATTACGAGAAGGTGACTACTACATGGTAGTTACAATACCACAAAACTTCTCTAAAAATGCTACATCTTTATCAAATGATAACCCAGAAAAAATAAACATCGACTTTACTACTAACTTTACTAAGAGTAAAAACGGTGAAAAAATCATGGAAACTGTAGCGAGCAACTTGACAAATACCGTTAAAGATCAAGTTGTAAAAACTTATACAGCTACTCTATACAGTAAGTTCTCTGATATTGGTTCTTCACTTCAAAAAGCAGCCGACGCTTCAAACCAATTGAACAATGGACTTGGTCGTCTTAGCGAAGGGGGCAAAAAACTTGGAAGTGGTATTAATCAACTTGCTGATGGTTCTGGTCGCCTTGCTTCTGGGCTTGGTCGTCTTAGTGAAGGAGGCGCGAAACTGAACGGCGGTATCGATCAACTTACCGATGGTTCTGGTCATCTTTCTGCTGGACTTGGTCGTCTTAGTGAAGGAGGCTCTAAACTGAGTGGTGGTATTGATCAACTTACCGATGGTTCTGGTCGTCTTTCTGCCGGACTTGGGCGTCTTAGCGAAGGGGGCGCAAAACTGAGTGGTGGTATCGATCAACTTACTGACGGTTCTGGTCGCCTTTCTGCCGGACTAAATCGTCTTAGCGAAGGGGGCTCTATACTTGGTAATGGTATTAATGAACTTTCTGACGGTTCTAATCGCCTAGCAGCTGGACTAAATCGTCTTAGCGAAGGGGGGGCGCAACTGAGCGGTGGTATCAACCAACTTACCGATGGTTCTGGTCGTCTTTCTGCTGGATTAAATCGTCTTAGCGAAGGGGGCTCTATACTTGGTAACGGAGTTTCTCAACTTCAGGAAGGAGCTGGAAAACTATCAAATGGCCTAAGCACATTAAACGATAAAAAAGATGTCTTAGTTTCTGGAGTAAATGAGCTTACTGCAGGTTCTAATCAACTTACTATCGGTTTTAATACATTCAAAACTAAGAGTATTATGCTAACAGATGGAATAGATAAACTACACAAAGGAAGCGAAGCATTTAAAGAAGGTCTTTTAAAATATACTAACGGAGTACTTACTCTTAACGAAAAACTACTAGCTAAAAAAGGGAATTTAGAAAAACTTAGCGCCGGAAGTGCTACACTTACCAACGGCATCGACAGATTATCAGATGGAATTTCTCAAATCAACTCTAAGTTAGCATCTAAAAAAGATGACTTAAATAGATTAGCTGCAGGGGGCACTGAACTAGAAAACGGTGTTGCTAAACTTTCTGAAAATACACCAAAATTAGTAGATGGTGCAGATAAAATCAACACTGGATTAAATGCACTAAATTCTAACTTACCTAGTGACAGTGACTTAGCTGCTAAAAAATCTAACCTAACATCTACACTAGACAAACTAAAAGGATTAAAAATCACATATAGAACTAACTTTAATCCATTATCTAGTGCTTTCACAGATTTAGGCGCTCAAATAGAAAGTCTTAAAGAAATTGTAAATCGTATAGATACACAATCTACGACAACAACTACTACGACTACTACACCTGCTGCACCTACTACTAATTTCTCAGGGTTGGAGCAAACATTAGCATCAATGGACTTAAAACCAGAGCAAAAAGCTCAAATTCTTGCTGCAGCTAAAAGTGATGCAGCTGCAACACCAGCTGCAACAGTACCACAACCAACTACAACTGTTCAAAATAGCAGTAACAATAATAATAGTCAGGTAAAAGCAGAGCTTACTTCAGCTATTAACAGCGCTGCATCAAAATACTCAAGCATGAAATACCGTGTAGGAAAATTAAACTACATTCAAACTCAACTTGATAAATTCGATGTAAACTCTCTTGCAGCTGATCTTGAAGGATCAATTAACGGACTTTCTAGCATTAAATCTGCCGTCGGTCAACTTGCTGCCGGAAGTGGTCAATTAAAAGCTGGATTAACAGTAATGAATGAAAAAACTCCTATTCTTATCGCAGGATTCAATCAATATAAAGGTGGAGTTGATGCAACTGTATCATCTCTAACTTCAGGTGAGTTAGTAAACGGACTGAATCAACTAGCAAGTGCCACTCCAAAATTAAAAGAAGGTGTTTCTTCTTACACTAACGGAGTCAACTCACTAACTACATCGATGACAACTGGAGAATTAGCACAAGGTGTTGGTACTCTAGCAAGCAAAGGAACTGAATTACAAGCAGGATTTAATCAACTTTCAAGTGGTATCCAATTAATTCATGAAAAACTTCCTGAGTTAGCTGGTGGAATCGACGCTCTAGTCGACGGAAATGCAAGAATCAATACAGGACTGAACAAACTTCAAGCTAAACTTCCTGAATTAAGTATAGGTATCCAAGAACTTGATAACGGTGGTAAGAAACTTTACCAAGGATTAACTGATATGAAAACTAAAGCTCCGGAATTATTAAGTGGACTTAACAACGCTAAAGATGGAGCAGATAAACTTCACAACGGACTTTCTGCTATCCAAGCTAAAGCTCCGGAACTTATCAAAGGACTTAACAGCGCCAAAGACGGTTCTGAAAAACTATCTAATGGATTATCAGCTATGAAATCTAAAGCTCCGGAACTTATCAATGGAGTTAACAGTGCTAAAGATGGGGCTGATAAACTTCATAACGGACTTTCTTCTATGCAGGCTAAAGCTCCGGAACTTATCAACGGAGTTAACAGTGCTAAAGAAGGCGCTGACAAACTTCATAATGGACTTTCTTCTATGCAGGCTAAAGCTCCAGAACTTATCAATGGAGTTAACAGTGCAAGAGATGGTGCTATCAAATTATCTGGCGCATTAACTATCATGCAGACTAAAGCTCCGGAATTACTCTCTGGACTAGAGAAAGCTAAAGATGGTTCTGGATTATTAGCAGATAAACTTTCTAGCGGAGCCGATAAACTATCTGCTGCTAAAACTGGAGATAAAAATATAGACATGATGTCTAATCCAATTAAAACCAATATCAGCGACATTTCAGAAGAAACTAGCTACGGTAACGCAATGGCACCATTCTTCTTAGTATTCGGACTACTTATCGCAGCTGCGGCATTCAACATTCTTTTCCCAGCTCGTAAAGCAGAATACGGAGAATCAACAAACAGCTTATTCGGTACAAGACTAGTATCAATGACAACATTCGCTATCTTAGCAACAATCATAGAAGTAGTAGCGATGAGTTTATTCTTTGACTTTAAAGTTCAAAACTTCGGAATGTACTTCTTCGGATTAATACTTTCAGGCATCGTGTTTATGCTAATAACACACTTCTTATCATATACATTCGGAAAAGTTGGTAATGCTATTAGTATCGGATTTGTAGCTTTACAATTCGTTCTAACTACACCACTATTCCCTAAAGAAATGTTACCTTCTCTATACAGTGGGTTAATTCCTTTCACACCTGTTTACTACGGTGACATTGCAGTTCGCCACGCAGTTCTTGGTGGTTTAACTGATGGAATTTACAACAATTCTATATTAATCTTAGTTGTTTTAGGAATAATATTCTTAACTCTTACTTACATCTCTTACAACAAGAATAATAAATCTGTTGTGAATTTAGCAAAATAACAAACAAAAAATTCTAAGTAACATCAACATTTGTTACTTAGAATTTTTTGCGTTTATCGAACTTCTTTGATAGATAAGCAGATTTCGTGTGCTCACCTATCTAAGATTAGTTCTATTATTTATAGATTGACTCCCTAAAATCATCCGTAGTGCGTAGGTACGCATTATAGATTTTTTGTTTTAATAAGTGAACCCAACTTGCTGGTGTATGACTTGTCGTACGATCTATATTAGTTATATCTCTCTCAACTGCTGCATTAATTAAAGCTTGCATCTCTTGTGCTGATGAAATTGTAACTTCTTTTGTACTACCAACCACACCTAGTTCATATTGAATTGTTATTGGTTTTAATCTATCTTGTTTAGCTATACGCTCATTAAACATAGCCTTTTTGAAATCAGCCCATGATTTATATTGGTTGTTAAATACCTTGCTTAATACTAAATCATCAGTTACTAAACCAACATCTTTTCTTAACCAATCTGAGTAAGCCACACTACCTTTTTGTTTAGCTTCTTCTGCATATTTATTCGATACATAAGGAAGGAATCCATCTTCATAACCTTTTTCCGCTAGAAGCTCGTAAGCAGTTTTTCTGAACATAATATCCCCAGGTGCACCTTTTGAATTACTTAGCGCTGCATAAATAGGAGAGAACATACTTATCACGTGATATCCATTTCGTGCGTATTGACTATTATCTCTATAAGCACGACGATTAATAATATCGTTATCTATTAGCGATTCTAAAGAAGTTAACTTCGCTACTTCTTCATCTGTTAGTGGACGAACAGAATTTCCTGCGTGAGTATCTTTTTTATACTTACTATCTTTTACATAGAAGTTTTCAATTTTTCTATACCATTTTTTCTTAACATCATTTGATTTAGATACTACAGCTTTAGCTTCCATCGCATCTAGTGTGTACAGAACATCATACATTCCATGAACATATTGTTGAAGATCTGCCGCAGATTTATATCGTTCTATTGGATTATACGCATGTAACCTTGTAAGAGAATCTTTATCCCCTTTGTATAGCGTATTTAACACTATAGCATCTTTTTCTAAGCTGTCTGCAGATTGTAATAATCCTAGCGCGTATAATTCAGCTCCTAAACCTTCTCTACGACCATTGCCTTCGAAGTAAATATGCCCATCAGAGTTATGAGTCATCTCATGAGTGTAAACTGATGTTCCATATTTATCTAATAATCTATCACTTACGTAATGTACTTCGTAACCGGTAGCATAAGCTCCTGCTGCTGGACTATTTCCATACCATTTTCCTGCTGGTCCAAAGAAATTATAAATAGAATCTATATTCTTATCTGTAGCTGTCGCCCAATAACTTCTTCCTTGCGTATCTTTCATCGCAAATCCATCAACAATTGGAACTGAACGGAATAATCTTTCTTTATATTCAGAAGATAACAAGTTATACCAGATATCATAATGATCTCTTTCCCATTTAGCAGCTTGATCAACTTTTCCATGAACATACTGACGTAATGCATCTCCAGAAAGTACACTACCATCTACAGTATCTCTATAGCGTTCATAACTACCGAATGCTAATGTAGACATATTCGAAATAGCATACACACTTTCTTCTGGTAGTGTTAATAGTGGTAATAACATTCCTCGATACTTCCATGTAGGAGATGATATTCTATCATACACACCTAATGAATATTTACTGTCCACTGCCGCTTCTTCTTGTTTTTTACGAACTTCTGGAATTTCTGATTTAATCTCTACTATGTAAGCTTTAGTATTATTTTTAAACCACTCATTATTCGTTTTATTAGGTAAGAACAATTTACGATATGCTTCTACGAAATCAAATACCGTGTCTTCTCCTTTTAACGGAGCAAGAAGGCTTCCATATAGTCCCGTATTATTTCCACCACGTAAGTTTTCTAACTCACTATTTCCTAGCGAGATAAGTGTATCTAATGTCGAAGTTGAATTATTGCCATTGAAGTCGAATTTATACGTAGTTAGATCTTTCGTATTCATATCATCATAATTGATATTGTACCAACGATTCATATAAGTAAGACCTAATAACAACGCTTCTTTATTGTTTTTAATTTTCTCACTTACATACTCAACTACACCTTCACCCATAGTGTTTACAGATTTATCCATAGTAAGAATTTTTCTTAAATGTTCAGCGATATTAGCTTTAACTTTCTCAAATTCTTTATCTAGATATAGATTATCTATAGCTTCATTATCTGTAACACCAAGAACTTGTTTCATAGCTTCTGAATTATAAGTCACAGCTTGTAAATCAGGTAAGACATTATTAATTATCTTCGTATAATCCGAAACAAACGCTTCTGGTGTGAAAATATATTCTTTTCCAGCAACATTATATTCTAACACTTGATTATTTTCGAAACTTCCTTTGAAAGTAACATCTAAATATGCAACAGTATTATCTTTATAGTGAAGCATTAATCTATTAATAGTATTTTTAGCTCCGTTAATATCAGTTACTACATTGTTACCATTCATAGGTACAACATCAAGTAATTCAGTAGTATATAACTTATCTGACTTATCAACCTTATTACCATAGTTAACAACTAATTCTTTATTATAAAATGGCATTAATTTTTCAATATTGTTATAAGCTACTTTTCTATCTGCTTGAGCTTTACTTAATTTCGTATAGTCTACAGTTCGAATATTATTTTTTAAGAATTCTCCTGTGTCATCAAGAGTCGTAGTTATTCCATAAGTAGCAATTCTTTCTTCAGCTTGCTCTTTAGTTAATTTAGTCGCGTACTTATCGTCTTTCTTATTATTAACTGAAGTTACAGCATTCGCTATATCAGCTCCATCATATTGATCTCCAGTAATGGCATAACCGTAACCAACATTCATATTGCTGACTACATTGTTAATACGTCCATCTTTCCAAGTAGAACCTACGATTCCTCCGATTCTTGAATAATTATTACCATTTATTATTTTACCAGATGTGACAGAGTTGTTTATCAACGCTCCACCATCAACTTTACCTGCAATACCTCCGGCATTTTGGTTATTATTACGCGCTGCAGTAGAAATCTGAGCATCTACTTTCGCTCTATCAATTACAGATTCATACCCTGAAATATTACCAACGATTCCACCTGCATAATTTGCACTAGTATTAGCATGATTCGCTACAATAGTTCCTGTGAATGAGCTGTTTTCTATTACAGTATTAGATGCACTCACCACTAATCCTGCCACAGATTTTCTACCAGCAATCTTACCTTCAACTGAAACATTACTAATAGTAGCTTTATTCGCTGTTTTCGCTAAAGCTGCAGCATTTTCTCTACTATCTACATCAACATTCTTAAGGTCTAAATCCCTCACCGTAGCGTTATTTAACGTTTCAAATAGAGGTTTCTTAAGATCATAGATAGCATAAGACTTAGTTCCATCAGAACCAATCAACTTACCTGTGAATGTACCTGTTAAGTAACTTGTTTTATTATTAGATAATCCTACTTCATCAGCTGTCATGTCCGAACCAAGTTTGAAGATACCAGACATGTTACCTTGCATAGCAGTTACAAGACTATTGAACGATGTATAAACTCCATCTTGTTCAGCTTTAGTTTTAGCTACATTGAATGAGTAATTATCTTTATATCCTTCTAAACCTTCTTCAACTAGTTGATTTACCGCAACATTTACTTTATAGTTTCCATCTGTGTTCTCCGTAATAGATTGCACAGGTAGATACATTTCTTTAAATCTATCAGATTTAACTTTTGCAAAATAATTTGTTGTATCTTTTGGCACTTCACTTAAACTTAGATATCTACGGTAACGACCATTTTCTTTACCGTATAATTCCACAGAATCGATATCTTTAATCTCTAGTTTTTTATAATCTAAATCAAAGTTCTTAGTAGAAGTTTCTGTGCTATATTCATCAAAATCACCTAGATTATAAGTTAACTTAGTTTTTAATGTATACGGAGTATAATAATCTAATCCTTTAATCACTTGCTCCTTGTCAGTATTTTCGATATCAACTTCTTTTACAAGTTTATCACCATCGAAAATTTGAGCTTTCGCTGAAACATAAGCCCAAGTAGGATCTGTTAAGTTATAACTTACAGTTATTGACTTCTTACTTTCATCTTTTGTTAAATTAGCAATTTCTACTGTAGGTTTTCTCTTAACAAGTGTTCCTAATTTAACAATTTGTTTTACAGGATCTACTTGCGTACGTGATAACTCTTTAGTTGCTTCAACTTTTCCATTCACCAGATAATCTTCATACTCGATTGTACGAAGTCCATCTCGACCTTGTTGTTCAATTCTACGGCGATTTTTCAGCAGCATAGGATCTAAGATTTCTTCTACTTCATATGGTAGAGTTTCTTTTTCTGTACGATGTTTAGTTACAAGATCTAAGGCTGGACGTTCCTCAACAGCTGGTTCTAGTTTTGCACTACCTGAAAACTCTGGAAGAGCGGATTGTACTAATGCCTCTCCTTCATGTCCTTCTTCTTGCGTTCCTTTTGTCGCTACTGGTTCCGTGTACTCTGGAAGAGCGGGTTGTACTAATGCTTCTCCTTCTTTCCCTTCCTCTTGCGTTCCTTTTGTCGCTACTGGTTTCGTGTACTCTGGAAGTTCAGGTTGTACTAATGCTTCTCCTTCTTTCCCTTCCTCTTGCGTTCCTTTCGTCGCTACTGGTTTCGTGTACTCTGGAAGTTCAGGTTGCACTATCGCTTCTCCTTCATGTCCTTCTTCTTGTGTTCCTTTTGTTTCTATTGGAAGAGTATATTCTGGTACTTCATTTACCAATACTTTTACTTCATCTCCTCCAGTTGATACAACTGGTTTTTCTACTTGAACAGGTTGTGTCGGCTGCACTGGCGCTGGTTTAACTTCCGGTTGTGCCGGTTGTGTTGGCTGCACTGGTGTAGGTTCTACATTTTGTTGCACTGGTTTAGTTTGAGGTTGCTCTACTTTGGCAGGTTGGGTTTGAGTCGGTTTATCGACAGTTTTCACCGGTTGTGTTTTTTCAATTTGTTTTTGCGAATTAACTGTTTCTTTAGGCTTCTGATCTGTTTGAACTACTGGTTGTGTTGATTGAGCTTTTTCATTCTCTCGCACAGGCTTTTGTTGTTGTGTTTGTTGTTTTGTACCTAACGCTTGATTTTGATTATTCTCAACAGTATTCTTTTCTTGAACCTTATTGTCTAGTCCTTTTTTCTCAGAAACTCCTAGTTTTAAGTCTTCGCTTGTGAAATATCCCATGTATTTATAACCTGGAATATCAATAACTTGTTTTTCTAAGTCTATATTACTAATCACATCTGCTTGTTTATTAAATTGTATTAAAACTTTACTTTCTAAGGCAAATGTTTCATAAGGCATCACAACACTTTGACCCATCGCACCTATTAAGACTACACTTAAAACTTTATTTCTATGTTTTTTACTAATTAATAATACCGCAAGAACTGCTGTACCTATTCCCAGTCCTACGATTGGAAGATTACTACTACCAGTATTAGGAAGGACTTCAGCTTTAACTGTATCCTTAACTATTTTTTCATATACTAGATAATAAGTATCTTCATTTTTGTATTCTTTAGGAATACTTTCTTTTACTAATTTTTTCTCATTTTCATTTAATTCATTTTTTTCTACATATTTAAAATTAACATCAGCTGCAAATGTTTCTTGTATAGGCGCATAGCTTCCGAACATTAATGCTCCTACAACTATGGGTGCTACACCGAACGATAATTTTCTAATAGAATATTTTAGTATTTTATTATTTATATCAATATTTTTCCTCAATGAAATCATCCCCCATTTACTTTTTAAACAAATTTTTTTGGTTGTATACTTTACATATACATACTATTGTACCAAAATAAATTGTTATATTCAAGACATCTGATATATATAAATAGAACGCCTTTTTTATAACAGAAAAGTATTATTTAATCAATTAACGTTTCAGATAAAATATATAGAAATTTAATATATTATGTAATATCATATTATCAGACAACCTTTAAATTTCACGAATCCCCCTCCCCACAATTTTATCAAGAAATAACGACGTTATAGCATAAAAAAACACCCTAAAGCTAGACTAGTTAGTCTAACTTTAAGGTATTTCTTTTTATATATTTTTAAATATTAAGTTTTTCAACCTATTATTTTTCTTTACGTCTTCTTGCAACAGCAGCTAATCCAAGAATTGCTAATCCTAATCCTGCTAATCCAGTATTAGTTTCTGTTGTACCTGTGTTTGCTAAACGTTTTGGTTGAGCTTTTGGTTCAACTGATACTGCTGGTTTAGTTACTTTTCTGAAGATGTGACGTACATTTCCATTTTTATCAACAACTGTTCTTACGAACTCGTATCCTGGAATCTTACCAGATTCTAAAGCTCCTTTTTCAGTTGGTTTTAATGGATTTCCATTTTCATCTACCCATGT
>ERZ772962.1119-NODE-1119-length-14731-cov-3.663873_pt1 | contig 14731 bp, 16 predicted proteins | sample MGYA00580676_ERZ772962 | MGnify/ENA primary metagenome ERZ772962 (study PRJEB29015, sample SAMEA2738049) | human oral metagenome | biome: human oral; feature: human-associated habitat; material: saliva | place: China | collected 2230 ...
GGCGGCTCTTGAGCGCCTTAAACATGAATTGGCTGGTGTTTTGAACGTGCTAGAGCCTGTAAAAGTTGTTTATGGCGATGAGTCAGACAAGTATTATATGGGGTTGCCAGTGGATGAAATCACCCCAGAAAATTTGACAAGATGGTTTCAACGTTCGGAGTTTAAGCTTGTCATTCCTGATGGGGTGGCTCACAGCATTGCTTATAAAAAGTTTGATAGCATAGCTAACGCTACCGGAACAGGAAATAAAATGGTATTTGATTTGGTCAATGGTGGAACAGTTCCAGCAAATCCAATCGTACAAGTCAAGCACAATGCAGATAACGGTTATATCGGTATAGCGAATAACACGGGTTCTTTTGAAATTGGAAATAGCGAAGATGCTTTTACTGAGCCATCCCAAAAATCAGAAATGCTGCTTAACTATCGAGATAATGAGATCTCAAATGGTTTTATTAAAGCGTTAAAAAATCAAGCTGTTACAAACGATAATACAGAGTATGTAGTCGGAACAGCTGAGATGGTGAATCTCTGGGATCGCTCACATATTCGATTGAAAGATCTGCGAGGAGAAACCAAATTACACAACTATGCAACTAGTTTGTCGTGGGATATTCCAGCCAATAGTGCAAAAACAACAGGATCACTGGATGACTATTTGTGGTGGAGACAAGTTTTTTGGGCAGAGGCAAACAACCAATACGGCTTCATCAAGATTACTGTATCTGATACAGCAGGTAAGTTTTTATATGGAGTGGAAACTTTTAAACGAAATCTTAGTTCTGATTGTGAATACAACTTTTTTGTAAGCGATGGGAACGGTGGTTATCGTATCTTAGGACGTTGGAGATTTGATGGTACAACAACTGCTGACCGAAATCCTTTCAGCGTGGCCAAAGGATGGTCTGACTTGAAACGTAATGATGACAGAATCCAAGTTTTTTATGGTGGTTCTCACTCTACTTTCATTATTCCGGAAATTAAAGGGAAAAAATCCGCTAGAATCCATGTGACAATAGGGGCGTATCGAGATCATCAAATGGTTTCTCACATGTACCTTGATGGTCTATATTATCGCAAGGACTTTGTTACGCAGACAAGAGATATTCCTAACCGTTTTACGACTGGTTCAAATGTTGTCATCAACAGCGAAGACGATACAGTCTATATTGATGATATTGCAAAAGCAAGCGAGGTTGTAGATGGTTCTCAATGGCTCTCCATCCCTCCAGGTAATTCAAAATTAGAGCTGTACTTCTCTAGTTTTATCAAAAAACATCCGACAGTGACGATTGAATTTGAAGAAAGGTGGCTATAATGCTATTAACAATTCATGATGCAAGTTTGCAAAAAGTTGCTTTTGTTGATAACGACAAGCAAAATACGCTTAATTATTACGACGATACTTGGACAAGGGATTTGCCGACAGGATCCTCGACATTTGAATTCACTGTATTTAAAAAAGCCATTAAATCGGATACTGCGTTATCTAAGGCTTATCAATATCTGAATGAGCGTGCCTGGGTTTCGTTTCGATACCATGGGCGCACCTACCTATTCAATGTGATGACTGTTGAGGAAAACGAGCAGACAATCAAATGTTATTGTGAAAACCTCAATCTTGATTTGATTAATGAGCATGCAAATTCGTACAAAGCAGAAAGAGCAATGTCATTTATTGAGTATTGCCAAGAAATGGGGCTGCTTGGTTTCAGTAATCTTTCCGTTGGAATTAACGAGATTTCGGATAGGAGACGAACTCTAGAATGGGAAGGACAAGATACTAATCTTGCTCGTTTGCTTAGTTTGGCTAACAAATTCGATGCAGAAATTGAGTTTGAGACACACTTGAACGCTGATAGTTCTATCAAATCATTCAGAGTTAATGTGTATCAAGAGAACGACGAGAATCACCAAGGCGTTGGGCGTGTCAGAAATGACATACAGCTAACTTATGGCAAAAATCTAACTTCTATCACCAGAAAAGTTGACAAGACAGGCATTTTTAACGCAATTAGACCCACAGGTAAAAGACGTGTTAAAAATGAAAAGGGCGAAGAAGTAGAAGAGGTGGTAACACTTCGAGAGTTAGAGCCTTGGTCTGTAATGAGGGATGGAAACCTTGAATTTTATCAACGGAATGAATCTTTATACGCTCCTATTTCTATGCAAATGTATCCATCTGTTTTTAGTCCAAATACTTTTGATGATCAATGGATACGAAAAGATTTCTCTTACGAGACAGACAATCCAAAAGAATTGCGCCGATTGGCTTACAACGAGCTAAAAAAACATTGTTACCCTGCGGTGACATATGAAGTAAATGGCTTTATTGACGTTGAGATTGGTGATACAATCAAGATTTATGACAATGGTTTTAATCCGTCTCTTATGATTCAAGCACGGGTCTCTGAGCAGAAAGTTAGCTTTACGAACCCAGCGAGCAATAAAACCACTTTTTCTAATTTTAAGGCACTTGAGAACAAGTTATCAGATGGCATTCAAGCAGCCTTTGAGCGACTTTTCGAGGCATCAAAACCATACATTATCAAGTTAGCCACTGATAAAGGTGTCATCTTTAAGAATGGAGATGGCGAAAGTACAGTAACTGCTACTTTGTATAAAGGTGGTAAGCCTGTTGTGGCTGGTGTCACATGGCGTTGGGCACTTGATGGCAACGTATCAACAGGTATGAGCTATGTCGTCAGAGGCTCAAGCGTAAGAGATACATCCACGCTAACTGTTGCTGCTTACATTGATAATAATCAAGTTGCCGTTGACGAGATTTCTTTTGCAAATGTTCTTGATGGAAAACTTGGTACACCTGGAACTCCAGGGCGAGATGGTCGCAATGGTGCAGATGGCCGTACTCAATACACTCACATAGCTTACAGCAATAGCGCTGATGGGACTAAGGATTTTTCTGTAAGCGCCTCTGATAGAGCTTATATTGGGATATATGTTGATTTTAATAGCGCTGATAGCAATACTCCATCTGATTACAATTGGACACTTGTAAAAGGCTCTGATGGTGCAAATGGCGTGGCAGGTAAAGCTGGCGCAGATGGTAGGACACCATACTTACACATAGCTTACGCCACATCAAATAACGGCTCACAAGGTTTCTCAACTACTGACAGTACAAATAAAACGTATATCGGAACATACACAGATTACACTCAGGCAGATAGTACAGATTACAGAGTGTATAAGTGGACGTTGATAAAAGGGGCAGATGGTACTGGTATTTCTAATGTAACTAATTACTATTTAGTTACTACAGTCTCAACAGGTATCACAAGAGCAAGTGCAGGGTGGACAACTACACCACAGCCTATCACATCAGACAAGCGTTATTTGTGGAATTATCGAGTTGAGCTATACACAAACGGTACAAGTAAGACGACAGAGCCTACTGTTATTGGTGTACATGGGGAAAAAGGAGAACGTGGATTACAAGGTGATCAAGGTATTCCAGGAATTAGAGGGACAGACGGAAGAACCCAGTACACTCATATTGCTTACGCAGATAATGCAGTTGGAGGAGGTTTTAGCCAAACTAATACCAATAAGCCATATATTGGGATGTATGTTGATTTCAATGCTGCTGATAGTAATAATCCAACAGTTTATAAATGGACAAAGTGGAAAGGTGAAGATGGTGCGCAAGGTGTACCGGGAGCAAAAGGTGCAGATGGTAGAACACCATATTTTCATAGAGCTTGGTCTAACTCTGCTGATGGTCGTGATGGTTTCAGTACAACCGATAGCACAAATAAGCGCTATCTAGGTACGCTGACAGACTTTACCGAGTCTGACAGTCAAAATCCTGCACATTATAAGTGGACAGCTTTATTTGGCACAACAGAGCAATCAGGTAATATCTTACTAAATTCAAATACTGGATGGAGAAATAAGCACCAACAAGATTTTATCTTAGCTGAACCTTTAAAAGCTGGTAAACAGTACACATTAAGCGCTAGATGGTGGAGAAGTGATAATAGTAATCTTAACTTTGGTATTCGTAAAAATTCTAGCGATAGCTGGCAGTGGATAAATTTAGCATATAGCTTTAAGTTGGATGTTTGGAGTGCTACTTTCACAGCGGATAAAAATCTTAATGCTGGAGATATTGTTTCATTTTTCACTGTTGAACCAGAGGGAGTCGGTAATGCTGACTGGGCAGTTTTAACAGTTGGAGCTATACCTATTACAAGTTGGCAACCTCACTGGTCAGAAACTCAAAAACAGCTTGACTCTAAAGCTGACCAAGGGCTGACTCAGGAGCAATTGAATGCCCTTAGCGAAAAATCACAGATTTTAGAGGCTGAAATGAAAGCGAAAGCATCGATGGAGGCCTTTAGTGAATTAGAAAAAGCATATAATGCCTTTGTTGACAAGAATGCTAAAGATGCAGCCCAATCTGAAAAAGATTTGATTGAAGCAGGTAGAAGAATTGATTTGTTGACAACTCAATTCGGAGGACTAGCAGAGCTAAAAACATTCATTGATACTTACATGAAGAGCACAAACGAGGGCTTGATTATTGGTAAAAATGATGCAAGCTCTACTATCAAGGTATCAAGTGATAGAATATCCATGTTTTCTGCAGGAAAAGAGGTTATGTACATTTCACAAGGCGTAATAAACATTGATAATGGTATTTTTACCGCGTCAGTTCAAATTGGGCGTTTTAGAACAGAGCAATACCATCTTGACAAAGATGTGAATGTTATACGATATGTCGGATAAAAGGAGATAAAATGGCTAAATACAGTAATTCAAGTGGTAGCTTATTTTTAAATGTTTACATTGATCAAGGTGCGCAGAATATCGCTGCAAACACCACATCGGTAAACTGGGAAATGACAGTTAGTCGCTCAAGTTATTATCACACATATAACAAAAGTGGTAGTAGTACACTTTCGCTATCTCTTGATGGGCGTAATGTCCACAGCAGCAATCCAATTTGGGAGGTTTGGGACGGAGAGGTTACTCTTGCTAGGGGTTCAAGTACCATAACACATAATACAGATGGAAGTAAAACTCTACCTCTATCCTGCACATTTAACCCAAATAATGGTTATCATGAATCAATTACAGTTACAGCTAATATCAGTCTAACCACCATCCCACGGGCTAGTTCTGTAAGCGTAAATGCTGGAACTATTGGTAGTCCAATCACAATTAATATTAGTCGTTATAGTTCAAGTTTCAAGCATACGGTACGGTATGTTTGGGGTAATAAGTCTGGTACTATTGCCTCTAACGTTGATACATCCACAACATGGATGATACCGCTTGATTTTGCAAATGAAATCCCAAATAGCACAAGTGGTACTGGAACAATTTATGTTGATACATACGCAGGTAGCACCAAAACAGGTACGCAATCAGCTATACTAACAGCGAGCGTACCAGGGAGCATGAAACCTACATTTTCTAGTGTTACTTTGACAGATACTAATGGTGTTGCTAGGGGGTTATTGAGTGGTAATAATTTCTTGCAAATTATTTCTAATATCCAGGTGAATTTTAATGGAGCAAGTGGTGCATATAGATCAACCATCACAGGTTATAAGGCAGAGATTGTAAATAGAAATTTAGTTACGAACTCTAATGGTGGCACTCTAGGGATGATGAATTTTACTGGATCAGCAATGATTCGAGCTAGTGTGGTTGATAGTCGAGGTAGGCGATCAGATGCTAAAGATATTACTATCAATGTCATTGAGTATTTTGCTCCCTCTCTGAGCTTTTCAGCTGTTAGAACAAGAGAGTCGCCCAATATCATTCAAATCATCAGAAGCGCCAAAATAGCGCCTCTGATGCTCTCTGGTAAGCAGAGAAATAATATGACTCTGACTTTTCGGGTTGCTCCATTAAATACAAATAATTTTTCTGTTGATAATGGTAGCGCATCAGGCGTCTTTACAAGTGTTCATACATTGACTAATTCATCTGCAAACTTAGCAGGAAATTATCCTGCTACTAAATCTTTTGTGATTGTTGGACGACTTGAGGATAAATTTACAAATGTTGAATTTTCGGCTACTGTTGCAACTGAAAGCGTGGTAATGAGCTATGATAAAAATGGGCGCGTAGGTGTTGGAAAAGTGGCAGAACAAGGTGATACCGGTTCACTTGATGTCCTGGGAGACATCTATGCTAGAAATAAACCTATTCAACAATATCAGTTAACTGATAACAGAGGCTTTGGTAAACTTGTAAGGCAAGATTTCAATAACATGAAAAGTACTGGATTTTGGTGGCTGGAGGGTTCATCTCCTAACAATCCATTTAATGGGGCGTGGGGGATGTTAGAAGTATTTAGACCTAATCCTACGACCAACGAGGCTATTCAACGCTTCACAACATCCTCAGGGTATATGGCAGTCAGAGAGCTTGGACATGATAATGTATGGAGGTCATGGCGCTATCTAGTGCAGCAATCAAAATCCACTAACAACTCTGACTATGTAACTTTGCTAAAATCAGAAAGCAATCCGACTCCTTGGCAAAATGCCGTTTTACAAAACGGATGGAACCATCACAGGGATTTCGGAGGTGTCCAATTTTCAAAAACATTTGATGGTGTTGTTTGTTTTAAAGGAACATGTCAGGGTGGAAAGATTGCACGTGAGTCAATCATCCTTACTTTACCTGAAAATTTCAGACCATCCACAGCATTATTTAAAACAGCTTTGAATAATGATTACGGTTCGGCCGTTATAGGAATTTATCCAAGTGGAAACGTAGTTGTCAAATCTAATGTGGATTCTACATGGCTAAATTTCGACAATGTATCTTTCAAAATATAACAATCGTAAAAAATCCCTAAAATTTAACAGATAATTAATCTATAAAGGAGGAAATGACAATGCTAAAAGTCACAAAAACACGTCAGCTAGTAGCTGAATTTTTCGCACAAGATGGAGATCAACAAAAATTGGTCAAAACTACTGTAGTCAACACAGATAATGATGCTGTTTCAACAACATCCGAAACACTTCATGATCCGGATTTGTACGCTAAAAATCGTAGCAGTATGCGTAAGCATGAGCAAGAGTTACGAGAAATGCGTTATAAGATTGAAGATGCAATTTTGGCAGAGCTGGAAGCAGATGAACATAAAGAGTAGGAGGTGGATATGCCAGAATACGAGCGTTTAATTGTACAGTTCGTTTTCTCTCTCGTCCCTGTTGTAACCCTGTATTTCTCAATGAAAGATCGTAATACAAAGCAAGAAAATCGTATTACAGCTATGGAAAAAGACATTGAAAATCTGCAAGAATTTAAAGTGTCAGCAAATAAGCGACTTGATAATCACGACGAACAGAACAAAGCTATCTTAGTTTTAGCTGAGCAGGTCAAATCGCTTGGCGAGGATGTGAGAGAGCTTAAAAATTTAATTCAAAATAAACAATAAAAAAGAGAATAAACATGATTAATTGGAAATTAAGACTACAAAACAAAGCAACACTCATTGCCCTTCTTGGAGCAATCTTCTTGATGGCTCAGCAGTTCGGGCTTGAAATCCCCAAAGATATCCAGGATGGTGTGAACACATTTGTTTACATTCTTGTATTAATTGGTGTTGTTAACGACCCGACTACAAGCGGTATTACAGACAGCAAGCAAGCGCTTGAGTATGAAAATCCAAAGGGGGATTAAACGATGGTCAAAATCATCAATAATACGATTTTCAATGGAATTGCAGGCTCACGTCCAACTGAGAAGCCAAAATACTACATCATGCACAATGATGCTGGTTCTATGAGCGCTGAAAGTTATGTGAACTGGCTGCAATCTCGCTATGATAACGGCCAGTCTGAACTTGGCTTTGCTCATTACTACATTACTCGTGATGCAATCGCTCGCGTTGAAGATACTTACAATGGTACCTGGAGTGCTGCAAACTACGATGCTAACATGAACTCGCTCAGTTACGAAGTATGCCAGCAGTATAATTCGACGGATGCCGAGTTCATTGAAAATGAAAATATGGTATTGCGCCAAATGGCCGAGGATATGACTTATTACGGTGATACTCCGAACTATTCAAACATCAAGTTTCACAATGAATTTTCTAGCACATCATGCCCTGCTCGTTCCCTTGAATTGCACGGCGGATACAATGACAGCTTGCGTGACTATGTGATTGCCAAAATCAAGCATTATCAGTCGCTCGGCTCAACTGTCCAAGAAATGCTTGCAAAAGAAGGCAATCAAGAAGGTTGGAAGAAGAATGCGACTGGTTGGTGGTATGTCAACGCAGATGGCTCATATCCAACTGATAAATGGCAGAAAATCAACAATGTTTGGTATTACTTTGACAGCAACGGCTATATGAAAGCTAACACATGGCACAAGTACTCAGATGGACACTGGTATTACTTGCTCCCAAGTGGAGCCATGGCAACAGGATGGGCGCTTATTGCTAACAAGTGGTACTACTTCAAAGAAACTGGAGCAATGGCCACTGGCTGGGTTAAGTACAAGGAACATTGGTATTATCTCGATGCTAAGGATGGAGATATGAAATCCAATCAGTTTGTCAAGTCGGCAGATGGCACAGGTTGGTACTACCTTAAATCAGACGGAACAATGGCAGATAAGCCAGAGTTTACTGTTGAGCCTAATGGGCTCATTACTACAAAATAAAACGAAAGGAAAACTTTCAAAATAGATTACACTAAACCGCAGGCAATAACCTGCGGTTTTATTGTTTGTAAAAGGGGCAAAAAAGGGGCAAAAATGTCGTAAACCTCTGTAAAATGATGTAAAAACAATTATTTTAAAGCTAAAAACATAGCTGATTTTTAAGGCGTTGGAACTTGATGTAAATATATGTAATAGTATTTCTGAAAGCAGATGAATTATAAAACCACGGATTATTTTATCCGTGGTTCTTTCTTGAAGTTAATAAATATATGAGAAGAATTTTAAAGGAAGCCAACTCCATAATCTATGGTATACTATAGATGAGTTATACTGTAGAGTAAAGGAGGCACCATGAAAACATCTAAAAAAGTATGATTATTTTATTCAGTATTTTAGCAGTCATTGGAATTTCAGTGGGAGGATGTAGCATGCACCAATATCAAAAGAAACAAGAAATGATTGCCATCGCAACAAGTGATGAGGCGAGAAAGGTTTATGAACATTTTATGAAATCAAAAGACTCCAAAGCACTCACCGATGAAGGAATTATAAAGCATTATGAGATTGATGAAAGTAGCTTAAGTTATAACCCAATGGGGGGATTGATGGTTTCAGTGATTCTTAACAAAGATAATGAATTAAATATAAATTATAATTTGATTGAAAACAAAGATGGCTCATACCATTCAGCATATTATTCTACTTCACCAAGATTATCCAAACTTTTGAAAGGGAATAATGAATGACACAAAATTATGTTAAAGAAGATAACCTTCAAACCGCAATGGCAGAGTATCAGGATAATATGGGCGAGGGAAGAACTTTATATGACAATATGAAAGAGAACTTGGCACTGTCACCCAAGTCTACGACAATACTACAGGAGCGGGCGAGCAGGTTTATGCGGTTGTAAAAAATCCCAATGAAAAAGCTGAGGATGTAGAGGAAAGTTATGCTATACTATGAGTAAGTTAGTCCCTAATTCATTGATAGGATAGCATAAAGGAGGAAATATGAAAATATCTAAAAAAGTATGATTATTTTATTCAGTATTTTAGCAGTAATTGGAATCACAATAGGAGGATGTAGCATGCACCAATACCAAAAGAAACAAGAAATGATTGCCATCGCGACAAGCGATGAGGCGAGAAAAATTTATGAAAGTCATATGAAGCATAGAGATTCAGAAGCTCTGACAGAAAAAGGGCTAATCAAATCTTATAAAATTGATACTGATTCATTAGAGTATAATCCAATGGGAGGAATGGAAGTAAGAGTCTATGTTAATGATGAAAAAGATTTATGTTTTCAATTTGGTATTGTAAGAAATAGAGAGGGTAATTTAGAATCCAGTGGTTATGTTACGTATCCAAAACTCGCAGAACTTCTTAGGAGCAGTAATTAATTATGGAGAAAGAATACATTAATGATTACCATTTACAAATAGCAATGACGGAATACAGAGATTTGTTTAAAGATGGAGAAGCTGTTACACCTAACAATGACATTCTTGGCACTGTCACCCAAGTTTACAACAATACTACAGGAGCGGGCGAGCAGGTTTATGCAGTGGTAAAAAATCCTGATGAAAAAGCTGAGGATGTACAGGAAAGTTATGCTATACTATGAGTAAGTTCATTTCTAATTTATTGATAGGATAGCGTAAAGGAGGCACCATGAAAAAACCTAAAAAAAGCATGATTATTTTATTCAGTATTTTAGCAGTAATTGGAATAGCAGTAGGAGGCTGTAGCATGCACCAATATCAAAAGAAACAAGAAATGATTGCCATCGCGACAAGTGATGAGGCAAAGAAGGTTTATGAAGAATATTTAAAGAAAGAAGATCCACATGCTTTTACTGAAAAAGGATTTATACATTCTTATCAAGTGAAACAAGATTCATTAAGTTATAATCCAATGGGTGGGCTGATGGTTTCTTTAATAATCAATGATGATGAAGAAATGCTTGTGGATTATAATTTAATTGAAAAGTCTGACGGAGATTATACTTCAGCATTTTATGGAAGTACTCCTAAATTTTGGCAGACTCGTGATAAATATTATAAAAAAGAGGAATGATAGTTATGCCGGAAAAATATATTAACGATCCTCATCTTCAGATAGCAATGACAGAGTACCAACCTAACATGAAAGAAAATAAATATGAGGTTAATACTCAGTATAATCAAAATGTAGGTTATGTCACCCAAGTCTACAACAATACTACAGGAGCGGGCGAGCAGGTTTATGCGGTTGTAAAAAATCCCAATGAAAAAGCTGATAAGGTACAGGAAGTAACGGTCCTTTTTCGTGGTTCTACGGGTCCAGATCATATTTTGAATGAAGCACCAGATGTCTGGAATGACTGGGCAGAAAACGATGCAGTTATAGCCAAGAGAATTATGTTGCAAAAAGACCTTAGCTATCAAGACAAGTCTACCGAACAGCTAAAGGCTTCTGCAAGAGCTTTAAAAGACATCATGGAAAAATATCCCAATGCCAAGATTAATGTCTATGGACATTCACTCGGTTCTATGGATGCTCAGTATTCTATGGCTGCCCTACAGGCAGATCAAGTCAAACGTATCCAACAGGCTTATATCTATAACGGCCCAGATATCTATAGGATACTAAGCCCTGAACAAAGGAAAGTTGTAGACTCTATTAAGACGAGGATCCATAACTATGCTGATCCAGATGATCCTATCAGTATGGTTGGTAGGGATATGGTCAAGGGAAGTATCGGATCGGTTGGCTTAGTTTATTACGTGGATAGTACAAAAGAAGACTTTGTGAACCAACACATGACTTATGGCTACCAGCTGGATAAAAATGGGAAGATTAAAATACTGTCAAACACCAGTACGGTCATTTATAATGACTATTTACTCCAGATGGATAACTATACACTACTCAAGGAGAAACTATCAGAAGGTGGTTATACAAAGGAAGAGCAATTGTTCCTAGATTCGGAGCAAGCAGGTATTGCAGCAGCAAGCATCAGTCTAATGTCTACAGAGGGGAAAAGTATCATCAAAAGTATAAGAGATGAAGCAGTAGAAGATGCAAGAAAAGTATTTGCTTCCCGTAGACAAGTCCCTTGGGGCTTTATCCTTAGTCCATCAGAGATGGAAAATGCATATATAGAAGGAGGAGCTACCTATGAAACAACTATCGGGGTTATTGAGAAACTATTAGATCCAGTTGTTGATAAGGTGTCTCAATTGGAAAAAGATTGTATAGATTTAGAAACTCAGACCAAGAAAGGTATTCAAAAGAAATTAGAAACAGATAAGGAGTTGGCTGAAAAATTTAGACAATGGAAAAAGTTGACATGATAGACCAAGAAATTTGGAAAAAGAGACGGCAATTAGAAGAATTGGAGGAAGACTATTATCACTCACGTAAAAAAATAGAGAATGAAAAATTAGAGTGTGATTATAGATTGAATGATTTGCATCGGATGCTTGAGGAAAAACATACAGTAGCAAGTCATATGCTGAGTCAGATAGAAGGAGACACTTCTATGCTACACTATCAGCTGAATCAACTAGCTACAGATTATAGTCAGCAAATGGATTTAGCATATAGAAAAAGACTTGATCAGCTAGAAACAGAAGAAAGCAATGCTAAACAGAAGTATAGTCGTGAATACCGTGAGCTTGATGAAGAACTAACTCAAATTCTGGCTAAGCAAAGACAAATACAAGATAAAAGAGAGTAACGCGGATGGATTTATTTAATTATATATTTGATTTTGTTTCTGGTGTGGATGATGGTTTTCGTGAAATAGAAAAAGAAATCGAGCGTTTATTTGTTAGGCAGATATTGGCTCCTGCTAAAAATTATGAAATTAATCAAATCGAGCAAGAAGCTAAGAAAAATACTCGTTTAACCATTAATAGTATCCAAGAAAGTCTAAGTGCGGTAAATAATAAAATAGATGTATCTATGAAGGGCGAGTTTGCCTCAAAAGTTATTGAGACCATAGATGGCAAAAAGAAAGAATATGAGAAAGTGTTGGAGGAGTAAAGATAGGAAATTAAAGAACCACGGACCGTTCAATTCGTGGTTCTTTTCTTATAAACTTGTTGAGTGTTTGGGTTGAACTTTTTGTTCTGGGTCAATGTAGTTGATGGCATTGTTAACAGCTGTTGGAGCTTCACCCAGTCCTGTAGCGATCAAATCAATCTTACCTTCATAGTAGCAACAGTCGCCAATAGCATAGATACCTGCTTGGCTAGATTCTTGCTTGCTGTTGACGATAATCTTGTGACGGTTGAGGTCCAGACCCCAATTTTTAAGGTTGCCGACAGAAGATTTAAAACCATAGTTGACAAAGAGGTGGTCTACTTCGATAGTTTCGGCTTCATCCGATTTGACTTTGGTGATTTCCAGTTTATCAAGTGTTTTTCCATCTCCAAGGAGTTGGCTAGGAACGAATGGTGTCTTGATAGTCACAGATGATTCTTGCAGAGCTTGCACACTGTGTTCCAAGGCGCGAAAGTTATCTCTGCGGTGAACGAGAGTAGTTGGGGCAATTTTTTCAAAAGCCAATGCCCAGTCAACTGCTGAGTCCCCTCCACCAAGGATGGTCACTTTCTTACCAGCGTATTGCTGGATGTTGGAAACGTGATAGTGGATATTTTCATAATTTTCGACGCCATCTAATTCGAGAGGGCGCGGTTTAAAGGCACCGCCCCCCATGGCAATGATGACTGTTTTGCTGAGATGGTTTCCTTTAGTGGTTGTAATGCTAAAGAAATCGTCATTTTTCTCAATATCCAGAACGGTTTCATTGAGGTGAATAGGTGTGTCAAAGCCATCTAGCTGCTCAAGCAAACGATTGGTTAACTCTTCTCCGGTTAGATTTGGAAAACCTGGAACATCAAGGATTTGCTTTTCAGGGTAGAGGATGGCAGGCTGGCCACCGAGCTGGGGAAGAGAGTCGATGATTTGGACTTTGGCTTGGCGTAGGTGGGCGTAAAAGGCAGCAAAGAGGCCGACAGGACCGCCCCCTACAATGGTAATATCATAGAGTTGAGACATGATTTCTCCTTCATTTTTTCTAGTCAGTTTATTTTATCATATTTTTGCTTAATTTAAAATGAAGTAGGATAGAGAAAAAATGGGCAAAAAATGGTATAATAGTTCGGAACGTGTTTTGACAGGGAGGAGGCCAGGGATGAATTTTCAACAATTATCGAATTTCCAATACTGGACGAGTTTGTTTTCAAGCCCTTGGACTATAGTCATCAATCTGATTGATATTCTCATTGTGACTTATATTTTGTATCATTTTACAAAGGCCATTGCAGGTACCAAAATCATGATATTGGTTCGGGGAGTTTTGGTCTTCATTCTAGCTCAAATTCTCTCCAATATGATTGGTTTAACGACTATTTCTTGGTTGATCAATCAGATCATCACCTACGGGGTCATCGCAGCGGTGGTCATCTTTTCACCGGAGATTCGGACGGGTCTAGAGCGGTTGGGCCGGGCTACTGATTTCTTCTCCAATGCTCCGATTAGTGCAGAAGAGCAAATGATTCGTGCCTTTGTGAAATCAGTCGAATACATGAGCCCGCGTAAGATTGGTGCTCTGGTAGCTGTTCAGCGAGTGAGAACTTTACAGGAATACATCTCGACGGGGATTCCACTAGATGCCAAGATTTCAGCTGAATTGCTCATCAATATTTTTATTCCTAACACTCCCTTGCACGATGGAGCGGTCATTATCCGAGAAGATCGGATTGCTGTTACTTCAGCCTACTTGCCACTAACTGAAAATACAGAGATTTCCAAAGAGTTTGGAACACGCCACAGGGCGGCGATTGGTTTGTCGGAAGTGTCAGATGCTCTTACCTTTGTGGTTTCGGAGGAGACAGGTGGAATCTCAATCACCTATAATGGAGTCTTTAAGCACGATTTGACCTTGGAAGAGTTCGAATCTGAATTGAGAAGAATCCTACTTCCAACATCAGAGGAAAAACATGGTCTGAAAGAGCGCTTGCTAGGAGGATTGAAACATGAGAAAAAATAGTCTTTATATTATTTCTTCCTTC
>ERZ772962.1129-NODE-1129-length-14633-cov-17.328646_pt1 | contig 14633 bp, 9 predicted proteins | sample MGYA00580676_ERZ772962 | MGnify/ENA primary metagenome ERZ772962 (study PRJEB29015, sample SAMEA2738049) | human oral metagenome | biome: human oral; feature: human-associated habitat; material: saliva | place: China | collected 2230 ...
GGAAACGGGTCGAAGGCGGATGGACGGGGTAGGAACGGGTGGAAGAAGGGTGAACGGATCAGCGACTCAGAGGATCGCCGAGCCGTCAGTCGACGGCGCTCACGCGCAGCAGGACGAGGTGGTCGGGGTGCAGCACCGGCAGCGCCAGCCCCGTGGTGGTCAGGTAGGAGCCCGGCAGGGTGACGCCCTGGGCCATCCAGCCCGCCGCCAGGCGCAGCTCGGGGTAGGCCGGCGCCGCCAGGCGCACGTGGTAGCGGCGTGAGGGGTCCAGACCGGGCAGAGGGCGCGGCGCCGTGGGCCAGGCCAGGAGCTGGCCCAGCGAGGCGATCTCGAACAGGGCGTCGGAGCCATCAGGGGCGACGACCCCCTCAATGCGCAGCACGTCGTCGTCGGGCAGGTCCGCATGGACCGTCACCCCCGAGTGCAGCAGGCCGCGCAGCTCCTTGTGCAGCGCGATGATGGAGGCCAGGCGCTCGCGGGTGGCGTCGTCGGCCTCGGTGAGGTCCCACTCCACACCCATGTGCCCCCACAGGGCGGTGCCGGCCCGGAAGTCGAGGTCGAGGTCGCGCAGGGTGGTGTGGGCCCGCCCGGAGCCGACGTGGGTGCCCACCATCTCGGGAGGAAGCAGCAGCGTGGTGCCGCGCTGGATGTTCTGGCGGTCGTGAGCGTCGATGCAGTCCGAGGCCCACACCCGCTGAGTGCGCTCCATGATCCCCAGGTCGATGCGGCCGCCGCCGCCGGCGCAGGACTCGATCTCCAGGGAGGGGAAGCGCTCATGGAGCGCATCCAGGAGACGGTAGACGGCCAGGGTCTGGTCGTGGACGGCGGCCGCCCCCGGGCGCCCCGCGGTGGGGTCGGAGACCTCATGCCCCGTGGCCAGCAGAGGGGAGTTGTGGTCCCACTTGAGGTAGGCGATGTCCAGGCGCTCCACGAGGGTGGAGATGGCATCGAACAAGTAGTCCCAGGCTCCGGGAGCGGACAGGTCCAGGACCCGCTGGTGGCGGTGCTCGGGCGCTCCGCCGGCGCCGTCGGACAGGATCCACTCCGGGTGGGCGCGGGCCAGCTCGGAGTCGACGTTGATCATCTCCGGCTCGAACCACAGGCCGAACTCCATGCCCAGGGCGTGGACGTGCTCCACGAGCGGCTCCAGGCCGTTCGGCCAGGCCTCCGGGGAGACCTGCCAGTCGCCCAGTCCCGAGGTGTCGTCGCGGCGGGAGCCGAACCAGCCGTCGTCCAGGACGTAGCGCTCGATACCGACCTGGGCGGCGGCGTCGGCCAGGGCCTTGAGCTTGTCCAGGTCGTGGTCGAAGTAGACGGCCTCCCAGGTGTTGAGCAGCACCGGGCGGGGACGGGTGGGGTGGGACGGGTGCGAGCGCAGCCAGGCGTGGCTGCGCTGGGCCAGGGCGTCCAGGCCCTCGCCCCAGGAGAAGACCGTCCACGGAGAGGTGTAGGTCTGCCCCGGGGCCAGCGAGACCTCGCCCGGCAGGAGCAGCTCTCCGGCTCCCAGGAGCTTGCGGCCCGAGGCCGGGTTCATCGCCAGGTGACGGACGTTGCCGGACCATGCCGCGTGAACGCCATGGACGCGCCCGCTGCGCCATCCGAAGCCGGTGGGGCCGGCTGCCAGCCAGGTGACGGCGTCGTGCCCCGGGCGTCCCTCCCAGGACTCGCGCAGGCGGGTACCCGGGGTAAAGGGGGTGCGCACGAGCCGGCGCTCCTGGACATGGTGTCCGGTGGTGTCCAGCAGCTCATCGGCGCTGTCGGGCAGCGGCAGTACCGGCGTGAGCTCGCCGACGACGAGGTCGGCCCCATGCTCGCCGTCGGACTCGGGTCGGTCATTGCGGACCCAGGCGCGCAGACGTACCAGGCCGCAGGCCTCCAGGCGCAGCTCAGTGCCCAGGGTTAGCTCGTGGGCGGTGTCGGTTCCGCTGGAACGTACAACGAGGGCGGGCCCGGCCGGGGTGTCCTCGGAGCCCTCCTCGTGGGTGAAGGCGGTGGGGTGGGGGGAGAAGGCCGAGCCGTCGGTGCGTGAGAGCGCCACGGCGGGACGTGAGTTCCAGCCCAGGTGGGCCAGGGGCAGGATCGGCAGGTCGTTGGTGATCCAGGCGGTGTTGGTGCCCAAGGACGTCTCGGCGGCCAGGGCCGCGTCGGACAGGTCGTCACCGCTGACGTCACCCAGGTCAGGGCCCCAGTGGCGCACCACCGGGAAACGGTCGTCGGGCAGGTCGAGGACCACGGAGGTGTCGGCGCATCGCAGATGGAGGGTCATCATCGTCCTTCCAGGGGAGGGGGAGGAACCGGGAGTGATTCCTTGTAAGATGAAAATAATTCACGATGCTAGATTTTGCAAGGGTTTGCTCTACAGTGTCGGTACGACGTGGACGGCGGTGAACGTCGTCCCAGGTCACAGGCCGTGCGGTCCCAGTGGCAACTGACGACGATGGGAGTGGGAGTCGACGATGGGCGGTGGACGCAGCCTCGGCGCCAGGGCGCTGCTCGCCCTGATCTCCGCCGGCCCCATGAGTCGCGGCGACCTCGCCGAGCGCCTGGGGCTGTCCGCGGCGACGACGACACGTACGGTGCGCCCCCTCATCGAGGCGGGACTCATCGAGGAGCAGCCGCCGGTGGAGGTGGCCGGGCCGGGGCGACCCACCCGCCTGCTGGCCGTCGTCCCGAGCAGTGCCACCGTTGCAGGCATCAAGCTCACAGATGACCGCCTCTACGCCGTCCTGACCGATCCGTTGGGCGAGGTCCTCATCAGTGACTCTCGGCCGTTGACCGACACCGATGCCGGCTCCGTGACCGCCCTCATCGCCTCGGTGGTGGCGCAGCTGGCCGAGCGCAGCGGGCGACGGCCCGATGCCATCGGAATCTCCCTGGGGGCGGCCGTCGTCGGGAGACGGACTGTGGTGGTGGCCAGCTTCCTGGGATGGCGCAACGTACCTCTGGCCGCCATGGTCACCGAGGCCACCGGGCTGCCCTGCGTCGCGGCCAACGACGTGCGCGCCTTCGCCTACGCCGAGGCGTGGTTCGGTGCCGGCCGTGGGAAGGACCCCTTCGCGATGGTCACCTTGGGGGCTGGAATCGGCTGCGGGGTCGTGGTGGCCGGTGAGGTCGTCTCCGGTGCGCAGGGGGCGGCCGGCAGTGTCGGGCACCTGCCGGTGGATCCCTCGGGGCCCAGCTGCGAGATCGGGCACCCCGGGTGCGCTCGGGCCCTCGCCTCGACCCCCGGGATCCTGCGGGCGGCCGCCGAGCACCTGGAGTGTGAGGCCGGCGAGCTGAGTCTCGATCTGCTCCTGAGTCCCGACATGCGTCGCCACAATGGCGTCGACGACGTCCTACGGCGTGCGGTGCTGGCGATCGGAAGGGTCGTGGGGACTCTCATCGCCTACGTCGATCCCGAGCTCGTCGTCGTCTCCGGGGAGGGGGTCGCCGTGGTGGAGACCTACCGCGAGGTCTTTGATGAGGAGGTGGGCGGTCTGCGGCACTGGGCCGCGGCGCCCGTGCCCGTCCTGCTGCGTCCCTTCGAGTTCGACGAGTGGGCGCGAGGGGCGGCCGCTCTGGCCCTGGATCAGTGGACGGTGGTCGCAGGCGGCCGGTGAAGGCGGCTCTTGGCCGGGCACGGCACTGTGACAGGAACCATGTCTAGGAAATAGGTCCTAGCGTGATCTTGTACTAAGGGTGCCCTTAGATTGTGCCCATGAGTCGTCGCACCACCATTGCCCTGTCGACCGCCGGCCTCCTGGCCGCCGGAGCCGCCCTCGCACTGGCCGTACGTCCGGCCCGCCATGACGTCCCCGACGTCGCCGCCGGCACGGGCAGCCGCCGTCCGCCCCGCGTCGTCATCGCCGGTGGCGGCTACGTCGGCTTCTGCGTCGCCCGGGCCCTGCGCGCCCAGCTCAACCTCGACCAGGTCGAGATCGCCATCATCGACTCGCGCGCCTACATGACCTACCAGCCCTTCCTGCCGGAGGTCGCGGCCGGCTCCATCCAGCCGCGCCACGTCGTCGCCCCCCACCGCCGTAACCTCGACGGCGTCACCATCATCACCGGCGCCGTCACCGCCATCGACCACGCGGGCCGCACCGTCACCGTGCGTCCCCCGACCCCCCAGTCCACGCACGAGCGGGTCGAGCCCTACACCCTGACCTACGACCACCTCGTCATCGCCCTGGGCGCCGAGGCCCGCACCCTGCCGATCCCCGGCCTGGCGGAGCAGGCCATGGGCTTCAAGCAGGTCGAGGAGGCCACCGCCCTGCGCAACCGGGTGCTCACCCGCATCGAGGACGCCGCCTCCACCTGGGACACCGAGCGCCGCAGGCGCCTGCTCACCTTCGTCTTCGTCGGAGGAGGCTTCGCGGGCGTCGAGGCCATCGCCGAGCTGGAGGACATGGCGCGCGCGACCGTGCGCACCATCCCCTCCATCGAGCAGCGCGACCTCCGCTTCGTCCTCGTCGAGGGCTCGCGCCGCATCCTGCCCGAGCTCACCGAGGAGCTCTCCGGCTACGGGCTGCAGCAGCTGCTTGAGCGCGGCATCGACGTGCGGCTCAACACCTTCCTCAGCTCCTGCGTCGACGGTCACGTCGTCCTGTCCGACGGCACCGAGTTCGACGCTGACACCATCGTGTGGACCGCCGGCGTCAAGGCCGCCCCGGTGCTGCAGACCGCCTCCGACCTGCCCATCGACGCCCGCGGCCGTGTCACCGCGCTGCCCACCCTTCAGGTGGCGCGCGACGGCGCGCCGGTCGAGGGAGCCTGGGCCGCCGGCGACTGCGCCGCTGTCCCTGACCTGACCTCCGAGGACCCCGAGGCCACCTGCGCCCCCACCGCCCAGCACGCGGTGCGTCAGGCCAAGCTGCTGGCCGACAACCTCGTGGCCGTCCTCGCCGCCGGGGATGAGAACGGTGTGCCTCTGAAGTCCTACGCGCACGCGAACCTGGGCACCGTGGCCTCCCTGGGCATCGGCAAGGGCGTCGCCCGCATCATGGGCCGGGACCTGCGCGGCTTCACCGCCTGGACCGCTCACCGCGGCTACCACGTCTACGCGATGCCGACCCTCAACCGGAAGGTGCGCATCATGATGGACTGGCTGGCCGCCGTCGTCTTCCGTCGCGACCTGGCCTCCTTCGGCTCCATCGCCGAGCCCGGCGCGGCCTTCGCCACGGCGGCCCGTCACGACGCCGACCTCGCCGCCCGCCGCAAGGCCGCCGACAGCGGGTCCTGAGCGCTCAGCCGTCGACGACGGCGTCGAACTTGTCTGCGTAGTCCTGGGCGCTGAGCAGATCTCCCTCAGCGCTGACCGTCACCGTGAACAGCCAGCCGGCACCGTAGGGGTCCTCGTTGATGGTGCCCGGCTCGTCGACGACCGCCTCGTTGACGGCGACGACGGTGCCGCTCACGGGTGAGACGAGGTCCGAGACGGACTTGGTCGACTCGAGCTCGCCGCAGGGCTCGCCCGCCTCGACCTGGGCGCCGACCTCGGGCAGGTCGACGAAGACGACCTCACCGAGAGCATCGGCGGCGACGGTAGTGATGCCCACGCGTGCGGGCTCACCGTCCTCCAGCCACTCGTGGTCGATGCTGTAGCGCAGGTGGGCGCGCACGCTCTGAGCCATGATGGGGTCCTTCCTGTCAGGAGGTGGTGGGTGGTGCGGGACGCCTTATCGGGTCCGCTTGTAGAAGGGGGAGTCGACGACCGTGACCTCCAGCGGCCTGCCGCGCACGTCGGCGACGAGCACCGTGCCCACGGGCCAGGCGGGGGCGTCCTCACGCCAGGGACGCAGGAGCGCCAGGGCCACGGGGTGACCCAGCGTGGGTGACAGCAGGCCGGAGGTCACCGTACCGAGCACCTCGCCGTCGTCGCCCAGTACCGGCGCACCGGCCCGGGCCGCACGCCGACCCTCAGCGGTCAGGGGAACCAGCACCGAGGTTCCCTCGGTGCCCTCCTGCTCGGCCCGGGCGGCCAGGGCGTCACGTCCGATGAAGTCGCCCTTGTTGAGCCGCACCACCGCGCCCAGGCCGGCGTCGTAGGGCGTCATCCCCTCGTGGAGCTCGTGCCCGTACAAGGGCATCCCGGCCTCCAGTCGCAGAGAGTCGCGCGCCGCCAGCCCGCAGGGGGTCAGCGCCGGCACCGGCTCGCCGTCGATGACGGTGGGCTCCAGGGCCGCCGCGGCACTGGTGATGACCGTCCACAGGTCCACGGCGTCCTCCGCGCCGCAGAACAGCTCGAAGCCGTCCTCACCCGTGTAGCCGGTACGGGCCAGCAGCACCGAGTGCCCCGCCGCCGTCGCCCTGACGGCAGCGTAGAAGCGCAGGCGCTCCAAGAGCGTGGGACCGCACAGCACGTCCGGTCCGCAGTCTTCCTCCTCCGAGCCCTCAAGGGGCCTGAGGGCGCCGGGCATGGCGGCACCGGACTCGACGACGCCGACGAGCACCTCCTGCGCCCGCGGCCCCTGGACGGCGATGAGGCAGGTGCGCAGAGAGATGTCCTCGACCGTGCAGTCGAAGCCCGCGCAACGGGCGACCAGCTCGGCGGCGACGCGCTCGCGGTTGCCGGCGTTGGGCACCACGAGATACTCCTCGTCGCCCACGTGGTAGACGATGAGGTCATCGATGACCCCGCCGGAGGGCGAGACGATCATCGTGTAGCGGGCGCGCCCCACCGCCACGGCCGACAGGGCCCCCACGAGCGCGTGGTCCAGGGCGGCGCCCGCCTCGGGGCCGGCGACCTTGACCTCACCCATGTGGGACAGGTCGAAGATCCCCGCGCTGCGGCGCACCGCGTGGTGCTCGGCCAGGTCAGAGGTGTAGCGCAACGGCATCTGCCAGCCGCCGAAGTCGGTGAAGGACGCGCCCAGGGCCGTGTGCACGCGGTGCAGGGGCGTGGTGCGCAGGACGGCTGCGCCGGTCTCGGTGTGCTCGCTCATCGCTGTCTCCTCGTCAGACGTGGTCTCGGCTCAGGCCTCGTGCGCCTCGAAGGCATCGGGTGGCGGGCAGGTGCACATCAGGTGGCGGTCGCCCCACGCGTTGTCCACCCGCGAGACCGGGGGGAAGTACTTGTCCGTCTCCATGCCCGCCAGTGGGAAGGCCGCGGTGGCGCGCGAGTAGGGCCGCTTCCAGGGCTCGGCCGTGACGGCCGCCAGCGTGTGCGGCGAGCGGCGCAGCACCGAGTCCTCCAGCGCCACGGCCCCCGAGGCGACCTCGTCGATCTCGGCACGGATCGAGCGCATGGCCGCGATGAAGCGGTCCAGCTCGGCCAGGGGCTCGGACTCGGTGGGCTCGACCATGAGCGTGCCGGCCACGGGGAAGGAGAGGGTCGGCGCGTGGAACCCGTAGTCGATGAGCCTCTTGGCCACGTCCTCGGCGGTCACGCCGGTGGCGGCGGTGAGTGCACGCAGGTCGAGGACGCACTCGTGCGCCACGTGCCCGCGGTGGGTGTACAGGGTGGGGAAGACGTCGGCGAGCGCCTGTGAGAGGTAGCTCGCGTGGGCCAGCGCCGTGAGGGTGGCCCGGCGCAGATCGGCGTCGGTGAGCGTGGCCAGGTACGTCCAGGCCAGCGGCATGACCCCCGCCGAGCCGAAGCGGGCCCCCATGGCCGCAGCCCCGCCGAAGCCCCGGTCATGGTCCTCGTCCGTCGGGAGGGCCGATCCGGTGGGGCCGGCCGGAAGGTAGGGGGCCAGGTGCTCCTTGACGACGACGGGGCCCACGCCCGGACCGCCGCCGCCGTGAGGGATGGCGAAGGTCTTGTGCAGGTTGAGGTGGGACACATCGCCACCGAGGTCACCCGGGCGCAGCAGCCCCGTGAGGGCGTTGAGGTTGGCGCCGTCGATGTAGACCTGGCCGCCGGCGTCGTGGACGAGGGCGGTGACCTCAGTGACCTGCGGCTCGAAGACGCCGTGGGTGGACGGGTACGTGAGCATGATGGCCGCGACGCGCTGACCGTACTCGGCCAGGAGCTCGCGCAGGTGGTCGACGTCGATGGAGCCGTCCTCGGCGGTGGCGACCACCTTGACGCTGAAGCCGGCGCCGGCGGCCGAGGCGGCGTTCGTGCCGTGGGCGCTGGCGGGTACCAGGACGAGGTCGCGTTGCTGCTGCCCGGTGGCCCGGAGGTAGCCGCGCACCGCCAGCAGGCCGGCGAGCTCGCCCTGGGCGCCGGAGGCCGGCTGCAGGCTGCACCGGTCGTAGCCGGTCAGCCGCGCCAGCCGGTCGGCGAGACCGTCCAGCAGCAGGCGCCAGCCGCGCGTCTGGGTCGCGGGGGCGTAGGGGTGGATGCCGGCGAGCCCGGGGCTGAGCCATACGGCCGACTGCGCGGCCGCGTTGAGCTTGAGGGTGCACGAGCCCAGCGGGATCATCGTCCGGTCGAGGGCGAGGTCGCGGTCCGCCAGCCGCCGGATGTAGCGCACGAGGGCGGTCTCGCTGCGGTGGCGGTGGAAGCTCGGGTGGGTCAGGAAGGTGCTCGTGCGCGCCAGCGAGGTGGGCAGGGGGAACCGGGATGCGCCGTTGGTGCCCGGGGCGGGATCTTGCGCGGCGCGGGGGAGGGAGTCGGCGAGCGCCCGCAGGACCGTGGTGACGTCGTCATCGGTGGTGGTCTCGTTGACGCTCACGCCCACGTGGTCGGCATCGAGCAGGCGCAGGTTGTAGCCCAGCGCCTCAGCACGCTCGATGGCCCGGCGGGCGGCGCCGGGCAGGCGCACGCTCACCGTGTCGAAGAACTCCTCGTGCTCGAGGGCGAGCCCGAGCGCGCAGGCGCCGACGGCCAGGTGCTCGGCCCGGCGGTGCACGTGCTCGGCGATGGACACCAGGCCCTCGGGACCGTGGTAGACCGCGTAGAAGGCCGCGACGACCGCCAGCAGGGCCTGCGCGGTGCAGATATTCGAGGTGGCCTTCTCCCGGCGGATGTGCTGCTCGCGGGTCTGCAGGGCCAGGCGGTAGGCCTCACGGCCCTCGGTGTCCCGGGAGACGCCGACGACGCGTCCCGGCAGCTGGCGCCGCAGCGCCTCGGTGACGGACATGAAGCCCGGGTGGGGGCCTCCGAAGAACAGGGGCACCCCCAGGCGCTGCGCGGTACCGACGGCGATGTCCGCGCCGACGGCGCCCGGCTCGGTCAGCAGCGTCAGGGCCAGCGGGTCGGCATCGACTGCCACCAGGCCGCCGCGGGCATGGACGGCCGCGACGGCACCGGCGAGGTCCTGGACGAGTCCGCGGCTGGTGGTGTGGGCGAGGACCGCCCCGGTCAGGGGAGCGCCGTCGTCGGTGATCGTGGAGAGGCAGACGACCTCGACGTCGATGCCCAGGGCCTCGGCCCGGGCCGAGGCCACCTCGATGAGCTGGGGGTGCAGGCCGGAGTCGAGGAGCACGGGGGCGCCGGGGCCGCGGTGCGCGCGCGTCATGAGCAGGACGGCCTCGGCCACGGCCGTGGCCTCGTCCAACAGGGAGGTGCAGGCCACCGGCAGGCCGGTGAGATCGGCCACGACGGTCTGGAACAGCAGCTGGGCCTCCAGGCGCCCCTGGCTGATCTCCGCCTGGTAGGGGGTGTAGGCGGTGGTCCATGCGGGGTTGGACAGGACGTCGCGCACGATGACGGCGGGGGTGATGGTGGGGTGGTAGCCGCGCCCGATCATCTCGGTGTGCGGGTCGTTGAGAGCGGCCAGGGATCTGAGGGCGCCGACGGCCTCGTCCTCGCTCAGACCGCCGCCGACGGCATCGGGGCGCTCGGGCTGCTGCGGGGGGTCGAGGACGGGCAGGGTGGTGGGGACCACCCGGACGGCCAGGTCCTCCAGGCTCCGAGCACCGATGCTGGTCAGGACCGTGTCCAGGTCCGCTCCCGTCGTGCCCAGGTGCCGGTCCAGGAAGCGCGTGGGTGTGTGGGGCGCCGTCATGACCCTCCCTCTCGTCGTGTGGCGCGTCACATCCTAGTGAAGGAGCCCGCATCCGCGCAGCAGAATGGAAGCGGCGCTCCGTGAGGCCCAGGTCGAGGACCATCAGCCGTGCATCTGGTCACGACGCTGCGCCAGGGCTGGGGCGGGGCCCCGCCGCCACCTACACTGCTCGGCGATGACCACGCTGACCACCTCCGCCCCCGTTCTCGACGCCCGAGGCGGCCTGCCGCGCACCTACCACGTGCGCACGCTCGGCTGCCAGATGAACGTCCACGACTCCGAGCACATGGCGGGACTGCTGGAGAGAGCCGGCTACCTGCGCGTCGAGGACGTGCCCGAGGCCGCCGCCCGCGCCACCGACGCCGGTGACGGCGGGGCCGACGTCGTCATCATCAACACCTGCTCCGTGCGTGAGAACGCCGCCACCCGGCTCTTCGGCAACCTGGGCCAGCTCGCCGCCGTCAAGCGCGAGCGCCCCGGCATGCAGATCGCCGTGGCCGGGTGCCTGGCCCAGCAGATGGGGGAGGGGATCGTCGAGCGGGCCCCCTGGGTCGACGTCGTCTTCGGCACCCACAACCTCGACGTCCTGCCCGCCCTGCTCGAGCGCGCCCGGCACAACTCCGCGGCCGCCGTCGAGCTCGAGGAGTCCCTCAAGGTCTTCCCCTCCACCCTGCCCACCCGCCGCGAGTCCTCCTACGCCGCCTGGGTCTCCATCGCCGTGGGCTGCAACAACACCTGCACCTTCTGCATCGTGCCCTCCCTGCGCGGCAAGCAGCGCGACCGCCGCCCCGGCGACGTCCTGGCCGAGGTCGAGGCCGTCGCCGCGCAGGGCGCCATCGAGGTGACCCTCCTGGGGCAGAACGTCAACTCCTACGGGGTCGGCTTCGGGGACCGCGGCGCCTTCGCCAAGCTGCTGCGGGCGACCGGCGCAGTCGAGGGCATCGAGCGCGTGCGCTTCACCAGCCCCCACCCCGCCGCCTTCACCGACGACGTCATCGAGGCCATGGCCACCACCGAGGCCGTCATGCCCAGCCTGCACATGCCCCTGCAGTCCGGCTCGGACCGGGTGCTGCGCGCCATGCGCCGCTCCTACCGCACCCAGCGCTTCCTGGGCATCCTGGACAAGGTCCGCGCCGTCATGCCCGAGGCCGCCATCACCACCGACATCATCGTCGGCTTCCCCGGCGAGACCGAGGAGGACTTCCAGGCCACCCTCGACGTCGTCGAGCAGGCCCGCTTCGCCTCGGCCTACACCTTCGAGTACTCCCCGCGCCCGGGCACCCCCGCCGCCGACCGCGACGACCAGGTCCCCACCGAGGTCGTCAAGGACCGCTACCGCCGGCTCGACGCGCTCGTGCGCCGCATCGCCCACGAGGAGAACGAGCGCCAGGAAGGGCGCGTCGTGGAGGTGCTCGTCGCCGAGGGCGAGGGGCGCCGGGACTCGGTCACCGCCCGCATCTCCGGGCGCGCCGCCGACAACCGCCTCGTCCACGTCGCCCTGCCCGAGGGCCTGGCCGAGGACGACTACGCCGGCGGCGCCCCGCGCCCCGGCGACATGGTCACCGTGCGCGTCACCCACGGCGCCCCCCACAACCTCATCGCCGACTCCGCCCGCTGCGGACGCGAGCTGGACCCGCGCGCCGCGGCCGCCAACGAGGCCCTCAAGCCCGGTGACCGCCTCTGGCTCGACGACGGCCCCGCCCTGTTTCAGGTGCGGCGCACCCGCGCCGGGGACGCCTGGGAGCGCCGCCAGGCCGAGGCCTGCGCCACGCCCGAGCCCGACACCGCTCCGGTGAGCCTGGGCCTGCCCACCCTGCGCGTGGGCGCACCCGTCTGACTGAATCCCACGTGAGGCTACCTTCAGTGAACGAGTGCTCTTGCGTTCTGTACCTAGAGGTATGTACAGTTCTGGTGTCAGTTTCAGGAGGGAGCAGACTCGGGTGGCCGTCGTGCCTCCCGGGGGTACGTCATGGTGAGGTATGTACAGTTCTGGCGTGGACTCGAGAGAGAAGCTGGTTGAGGCGATGGCAGAGCTGATGTGGGAGCGTGGTTACAGCGCCACGAGCCCGCGAGCGGTTCGCGAGCTCTCCGGCGTCGGCCAGGGGAGCATGTATCACTACTTCCCGACCAAGCGGGATCTCGGGCTGGCGGCCTTGAATCACAACTGCCAGATTCAGCTGGATTCCTGGAAGGCCACGCTCAAGGACCTTGAGGATCCGCTTGAGATCCTCAGTGCCTACCTCACCCTCCCGCGTGATCCACTCAAAGGCTGCCGAGTCGGTCGGATGGCCCAGGACAAGGCGGTGGTGGCCGACGACGGTCTTCGCGAGCCGGTCGCCGCGACCTTCGCCCGACTTCGCGAGATGCTGGCCGCTGTCATTGGTGCGGCCAGGTCGCAGGGGCGTCTGCCGGCAGACCTTGAGCCGGACCACCTGGCTCGCACGATGGTCGCCGTTGTTCAGGGCGGTTACGTCCTGGCCATGGCCGAGCAGGACAGGGCCCCGTATGACGCGGCCTGTCAAGGTGCCCTCGAGCTGCTCCGCGTAGCGGCCGGGACCACCGGCGCGGCCCCTGGCGGCGACGGGTCCGCCTCCTCCTGATCCTGACAAGTCGGCGTCGGTGTCCGCCGGCGCCACCATTCACCGAAGGAGAAGGATCATGACTATTCGTATCGGTATCAACGGCTTCGGGCGTATCGGACGCACCTACTTGCGTGCTGCGCTGGCCGGCGCAGCGGATGTCGAGGTCGTTGCCGTCAACGACCTGACCGACGCAGGCACGCTGGCCACGCTCCTGGAGTGGGACTCAGTGGCCGGGCACCTCGACGGCGTTGCCACCGACGGCGAGGACCTCGAGGTCGCAGGGCGGACCATTAAGGTCTTCTCCGAGCCGGACCCGGCCAAGATCCCCTGGGGTGAAGTCGGGGCCGACGTCGTCATCGAGTCCACCGGGTTTTTCGTTGACCGGGACAAGGCCGCCCAGCACCTCAAGGGAGGCGCCAAGAAGGTCATCATCTCCGCACCCGCCAAGGGCGACGTCCCCACCTTCGTCCTGGGGGTCAACGACAGCCAGCTGGATGTCTCCGCCGCCGACGTGTTCTCCAACGGATCGTGCACCACCAACTCCCTGGCCCCGCTCGCCAGGGTCCTCCACGACGCCTTCGGGATCGAGAGCGGTCTCATGACGACGATCCACGCCTACACCGGGGACCAGCGGCTTCACGACGCGCCTCACAAGGACCTGCGTCGGGCGCGCGCTGCCGCCGCCTCCATCGTTCCCACCTCCTCAGGGGCCGCCCGGGCCATCGGTCTGGTCATCCCCGAGCTCGACGGGCGTCTGACCGGTGCTTCCCTGAGGGTTCCGGTCCCGGTCGGCTCGATCACCGACCTCACCGTGGTCACCTCCCGCCTGGTAACGGTCGAGGACGTCAACGCGGCCTTCCGTGAGGCTGCCGATCACGGACCGCTGGCCGGATACCTGCAGTACTCCCAGGCGCCGATCGTCTCCCACGATATCGTTGGCAACCCGCACTCCTCGATCTTCGATGCGCCTCTTACCGAGGTGATCGACGGTCAGGTCAAGGTCTTCGGGTGGTACGACAACGAGTGGGGCTTCTCCAACCGCCTCGTGGAGTTCTCCCAGAGGATCGGTGAACAGCTCTGACTCGTGCTGCGCCTTGGATGCGGTGCGGTGCGGGCTCAGTGCCGATTCCGGTCGCACAGCCCGCACCCTCCGCGTCCGACGATGAGCGGCGGGAAAAGGGTCGGGGAGCCGTCTGAGAATCCCGTCTGTTTTGCGCTGACGGTGGAGCGGGCCGGGCTGCGCTGGGGAGCACCCCGCAGGCCCCGCTAGGCTGGGAAGCATGCCCAGCTTCGACGCCAGCTCTGCTGCCGCCGCCACGGTCCCCAGGCCCGTGGACGTCGACCGTATCCACGAGTGCGTCAAACGACTGGGACTGCGCTACTTCATCGACGACGAGGGCGACATCGGCATCCCCTGGCGCTACGTCACCGTCCACGCCATCTTCCAGGACACCAGGGCCGTCCAGATGCGCGGAATCTGGCACCGCATCGCCGACACCGAGCACCTGACCCAGCTGCGCGCCCTGGTCGAGGACTGGAACACCACCCGCATCGGCCCCAAGGCCTACCTCACCGTCGCCGACGGCGGAGTCGTGCGTCTTCACGGCGAGTACACCTACCCCCTCGAGGCGGGAATGACGGACCGACAGCTCGAGGACTTCGTCTTCGGCGGCTGCCGGCTCATCGTCGCCCTCATGCACGAGGCCGAGGAGCAGTTCCCCGACGAGCTGCGCGGAAGCCTGGAGCCGTGATGCCCAGACTGCAACGCCTCACCGACTTCATCGCACGCCTCCTGGGCAAGGAGTGGGACGTGCGGGCGCTGGACCATCAGCGCAGCAGCCGACCGAGCAGCCCGGTCAGCGGCCGGCCCGGCGACTCGCGCGACCAGCAGGAAGAGCCCCCGACCGTCTCACCGTACTTCGCGGGGCCCTTGGAGCCTGCAGACTCAGCCGACTCGACGGACCTGACCGACTCCGGTGCCCCGTCGGGGCCGGGCCAGTCGACCGCGTCGGCGCAGACCTCCGACGCCTCGCACACCTGGTTGAGCGGGTCAGGCCGGTTGGACGAGGGCCCGGCAGGGGGCGGAGAGGGTGCCGACTGCACTTCAGAACTGGAGTCGACCGATGAGACGACCCAGGCACTGACCCTGGCAAGGATCGAGTCCATGCTCACCGGC
>ERZ772962.1136-NODE-1136-length-14571-cov-12.671673_pt1 | contig 14571 bp, 9 predicted proteins | sample MGYA00580676_ERZ772962 | MGnify/ENA primary metagenome ERZ772962 (study PRJEB29015, sample SAMEA2738049) | human oral metagenome | biome: human oral; feature: human-associated habitat; material: saliva | place: China | collected 2230 ...
AAGGGATGATTATTGTAGTCAATAAGTGGGATACTCTTGAAAAAGATAACCACACCATGAAAAACTGGGAAGAGGATATCCGTGAGCAGTTCCAATATCTGCCTTACGCACCGATTATCTTTGTTTCGGCTTTGACCAAGCAACGTCTCCACAAACTTCCAGAGATGATTAAACAAATCAGCGAGAGTCAAAATACCCGTATCCCATCAGCAGTCTTGAATGATGTCATTATGGATGCTATTGCCATCAACCCAACACCGACAGACAAAGGGAAACGTCTCAAGATCTTCTATGCGACTCAAGTGGCAACTAAACCACCGACCTTTGTGATCTTTGTCAACGAAGAAGAACTTATGCACTTCTCTTACTTGCGTTTCTTGGAAAATCAAATCCGCAAGGCCTTTGTCTTTGAAGGGACACCAATCCATCTGATCGCAAGAAAACGAAAATAAAAGAATAAAAAGAAGAAGGTTAGATTGACTCACTAAGGGACTTTTAACCCTTTAAAAATTCGGCATGACTTACAGCATTGTAGGTTATGCCGTTTTTGTTTATTCTGTGGGAATATCAACTGCGCCAATGAAATTCCAATGGATGCAGATTGTCTGTTTCTTGGTTCTTGTTCCCGGCACCTTTTCAGGCTTGTAAACATCAATTCTCTCAACAAAGCTTCGAATAATCTCACCCGTGATTTTAGTAATATCAGTATACTTTCGTACCACCTTGAGAAATGAGTCGACATTCAGAGATTGCTCTTTTGCCTGACTTCATTTCAAATTTCCATAAACAGAACTTTCCGTGTTCCTGCATGAACTTGGGTATTGTGGAGTAATCAAACTCCAAGTCTGATTTTTGATTTTTCTTATCCATTCATCTGTATGACCTCCTTCCTTGAGGACTTTTCTGTCCTTCTATCTGTTAGCCTTGGGAGATAACTAAAAAGGACGCTTTTCTAAAAAAGATAAAAAAATATCCCAAGACCATATGAGGTAGTCTTGGATAGTAGAAAAATTCATAATTATATGCTATAATAATGCTAAATCATTGACATGTAGCTTGTAAAGGAGATTGAAATATGACTTATTCAGAAGAAATCAAGAAAATCCGTCAGAAATGCTTTCTGTCACAGGAGGCTTTTGGAAGAGAACTTAGTGTTTCCTTTTCCTCTATCAATCGTTGGGAAAGTGGAAAGACAAAACCTAATATGTCCGCAATGAAAAAGATTAAAGAATTCTGTGAGGCACAGGGGATTGATTTTAGTGCTTTAGAAGAACAATGGATAAATTCTGGAAAGGAAGAAAAATAACATGGCTAAGAAAACGACTAAAAAAACTGCTGATAAAGCCTTGAGCATAGACAATATTTTATTCAATTGCAGGAACCACCTTCGTGCAGCTAAAAACTCAGGCTCATTCTTTGAAAAGCGTGACATGATGCTTACACTTGTATTCCTTCGCTTTATCGGAGAAAAATACGAAGATGGTATCGAAAACTTACGTAATACTTTGATTGAACAGGAACTTGACCCGGATGACGAAGACATCAGAGCAGCATTCTTTGATGATGCTACATTTGCGGATGGAACATATAACCTCCCACCTGAAGCTCGTTGGTCTACTATTATAAATACACCTGCACCAAGTCTTAATGTTGCGCTTGATACTGCACTTCACAGCATTGCAACAAGTTCCAATGATTTGAAAGGGTGCTTTATTGAAGGTACGTTCACCTCACGCAACCTCGGTTCTAACGATATCAAAAAGCTTGTTGACGAAGTAAATAAAATCAGTCATAAGGCTTTTGGAGAAGAAAAAGACCTTATTGGTTATGTATATGAATACTTTCTTAAAGAATTTGCAGTCAATGCTACTAAGGAAGAAGGCGAATTCTACACACCACATGACGTTGTTCAGCTTATTGCAACTATGATTGAACCTTTTGACGGAACTTTATATGATCCGGCTTGTGGTTCCGGTGGTATGTTCATTCAAAGTGCTGAACTTGTTAAATCAAAGCAAGGGAGTATCTCAAATGTAAATGTTTACGGACAGGAAAAAGAGGCTGCTACTTATCGACTTGCAAAAATGAATCTTGCACTTCGTGGTATCAGTCATCATCTTGGTGATATGAGTGATTCTTCATTCACTAACGATTTGCATAAAGGATTGTACTTTGATTACATTATGGCAAATCCTCCATTCAATCTTAAAGGCTGGTATGACTCTAACTTACAGAACGATGCTCGTTGGGCAGATTATGTTACACCACCTGAAAGCAATGCAAACTATGCGTGGATTTTACATATGCTTTCTCACTTAAAGAAAGCAAGTGGTGTTGCAGGATTTTTGCTTGCTAATGGTGCCCTTAATGATAGTGATACATTAGAAATTCGTAAGAAACTTATTCAAAATGACAAGGTTGAAGCTATTATCGTTCTTCCAAGAGAATTGTTTATCACTACTGATATCAGTGTTACCCTTTGGATTTTGAATCAGAATAAAAAAGGTGGCAATTACCACGGAAGAAGTCTTCGTAATCGTGAACATGAAATTCTTTTTGTGGATTTGCGTACTTGGACGGAAAATCCTGTTAAAAATGAGAATAAAAAGAAGGTATTTTTATCCTCAAATGATTCTAAGGACACCGAAGATATAAAAGTAAACCTTACTGGTCAAATCGAAAAAGCAGCGGGTATATATCACACATGGCAAAGTGTAGGTACAGACGGAGCAAAGTACGAAGTGGCGGAGCTTTATCGTAGTGTTGGTATTAAAGAAATTGAAAGCAACGGCTGGGCATTGACACCAAGCAAATATATCCAGTTCATTGACCACAATTTGGATATCGACTATGAGAAGGAGATGTCACGTATTCAGGCTGAAATGCAGGATATTATGAAAGCCGAAAAGAAATCCCAACAGATGTTGAAGGATGCATTTAGGGGGATTGGTTATGGCATTGACTAAATATAAGCTTGGAGATTTAATCGAGCAATCAGATGAGAGAAACTCTGAAAACCAATATTCTGTCGATAATGTAAAGGGAATTTCAATTCAGAAGGTTTTTATTGAAACAAAGGCAAATATGGAAGGTGTATCCTTGACACCATATAAATTGGTTCAACCTGACGATTTTGCATATGTTACAGTAACTTCTCGCAATGGAGAAAAAATCACGCTTGCTCGTAACAAAACAGAAGATACCTATATAGTATCTTCTTCATACATAGTTTTTCGTGTAAAACGACAAGACTTATTAATATCAGATTATTTGTTTATGTATTTTAATCGTTCTGAGTTTGATAGATTTTCACGATTTAATTCTTGGGGTTCTGCAAGAGAAACTTTTAGTTGGGGAGATATGTGCGATATGGATGTAGAACTCCCACCAATTGACATTCAGCAAAAGTATGTGGACATCTATAATGCCATGTCATCAAACCAACAATGCTATGAGCGTGGCTTAGAGGATTTGAAACTTACTTGCGATGCATATATTGAAAATTTAGGTAACGATATTTATCATCCGATAAGTAATTATATCGAAAGAAATAAAAAACGTAACCAAGATGCCGTTTTTGAAAAAAAAGATGTTAAAGGTTTTAATAATGAAGGTGAATTCATAAAACCTATGCGTCTGTTTTCTGGAGATATTTCAACTTTTAAGATTGTTGCAACTGGTGAATTTGTATACAATTCAAGGATTAACAGTACGATAAAAAAATTGAGTGTGGCACTGAATGAAGAAAATGACCTGATAGTAAGTCCAGCATATGAATCTTTTTATGTTAGTAACGAAAAAGGGTTGTATCCTTATTATCTCTATATGTTACTACAAAGAGAAATGTTTGCAAAAAAAGTATTATTTAATTCATTTGGTAGTTCAACATTAGTATTTGGAATTGATAATTTAGGAGAAGTAGAGATTCCCGTACCTACAATTGATGTTCAAAAAGCTATTGCTGACATTTATAGAACTTATAAAGAACGTCGTGCTATTAATGAAAGATTAAAAGCACAAATCAAGGATATCTGCCCTATCTTAATAAAAGGATCTATCGAAGAGGCAAAAAAGGAGGCATAGCTTATGGCTAAGCTAAAAGACTATAATGGTCATTTTTGTGAGTCTGATTTTGAATATGCCTTCATTGGCTTTCTAGAAAAAGAAGGCTGGAACTATATTGCAGGCAACAAAATCAATCGTGTCACAAAAAATGATGTGTTAATTGCAGATGATTTCAAAGCATTTATTTCAAAAATAAATAATAATCTGACTGAAGATGAAGTTACACAGATTTTTGATAATGTTCGTCTTGTAGGTGCTGAAAATGACTTTGCCACACTCCATAAAGTATATGGTTGGATGGTTGATGGTGTTCAGTTCACACCACAGAACGAACTCCCTCAGATGGTAAATCTGATTGACTTTGAAAATCCTGATAATAACATTTTCAGAGTTGTAAATCAGTTTACAGTTGAATACATGAATAACGGACAGAAAGAAAATCGCAGACCTGATGTATTATTGTTTGTGAATGGTATGCCTCTATGTGTGATTGAACTGAAAAATCCCGGAGATGCTCACGCAACAGTGTTTAATGCGTGGGAGCAGATTAATATCCGTTATTGGAGAGATATTCCCCACTTACTTCACTACTGTCCGCTTGCCTGCATTTCTGACGGAGTAAAGACAAGGCTTGGAACAGTTCGCACTCCTTATGAGCATTTTTATGCTTGGCGTAGAGTTAATGATGGTGATGAAGTATCCACTATGCCATTTGCAGAAACAGAAACAATGATTAAGGGAGTTTATAGTCCTGCTCGTTTCCTTGAATTGTTCAGAGATTATATTTATTTTCAGGATACCATTTATGACCACGAAGAAGTTGAAATCGTATGTCGATATCCGCAGTTCTTTGCAGCAAAATTATTGAAGCAAAGCATCGTTAATTCTATTGTTGCCGGTAGTGGTAAAGGTGGTACATATTTCGGTGCAACAGGGTGTGGAAAAACGTATACAATGGCTTTCCTTGCTCGCCAGCTTGCACTTCGGTGTACTGATATACCTGCTATTGGTTCACCAACAATTATTCTTATCGTTGACCGTGAGGAGTTGCAAAAGCAAGGTGCAAAACTTTTTACAAAGAGCAAAGAGTTCTTGAACCTTGGCGAAGTATCTGTTGTTAAGAATAGAAAACAATTAAGAGAAGAACTCGGTGCAAGACAGAGTGGTGGATTTTATATCTGTACCATTCAGAAGTTCTGCGACCGAGAAGATGACAAAATCGGTCTTATCAATGGCCGTAAGAATATTATATGTTTTTCTGATGAGGCTCATAGAACACAACTTGAGCATTCAAAGAAGATTCAGTTCAGCAAAGATGCTGACGAAAATATAAAAGCTATGGTGTCCAAACCTTATGCAAAAGTCTTAAAAGAGGCATTTCCACAGGCTACATTTGTAGGCTTTACAGGTACACCAATAGCAGAAACCTATCAGACCTTCGGTGAAGAAATTGACCGCTACACAATGGATCAGGCTGTTACCGATGGACTTACTGTGCCTATCAAGTATCACCCTCGTATTGCCAAGGTGTTACTTGATAAAGAAAAGGCAACAGAGATTGAAAACTACTATAAAAAATGTGCCGATGATGGTGCTACATATGATGATATTGAGGCAAGCAAACGTGCAATGAGTTCTATGGAGGTTATCCTTGGTGAACCATCAAGACTCGAAAGACTTGCTGCTGATATCCATGACCACTATGTTTCTGCTTGTGACCAAGATCCTGACAGAACCCAGAAAGCTATGGTTGTATGTTCAAGCAGAGCAATTGCCTATGCGCTTCTTCTTAAATTCAAGGATAAATATCCTGAATGGTTTGAAGAAAAGAAAGTGCCTGATGGTGTTGTTGTGTCTGATGAGGAATTAAAAAAATTAAAGCCTATGCCATTTATAGCTATGGTTTCAAGTGTTGGAAGTAACGATGAACCGGAAATGTACAACTATCTTGGTGGTGTTAAGAATGACAAGCGTTCAGAAGAACTTGACGCATCGTTCAAACAGGAAAAATCAAACTTTCGCATTGTTATCGTTGTTGATATGTGGATTACAGGATTTGATGTTCCTTCGCTTACATTCCTGTATAATGATAAACCTTTAAAGAAACATCTGCTTATTCAGACGATTAGCCGTGTAAACAGAAAATTCCCTGGTAAAGATCACGGGATGATTATCGACTACATTGGTATTCGTGACAATATGCGTGAAGCCATGAAAGTTTATGGTGGTAATACATCTGTTGCACCAACTGCCGATGATGTTGAACAGGCTACAATGATTTTTAGGGAAGAACTTGAAGTTCTCAAAACTCTGTTTATTGATTATGACTTGGCACCATTCCTCAATCCGGAATGTGACCCTGTAGAGCGTTATATGTTGCTTGCGAAAGCAGCCGAGTATGTATTTTCATCAACACAGGAATTAAGCAGCGAAAAGGGAAAGGTATCATTCAAGACATATTTCTTGCAGACTGTAAAAAGAATGCGAACAGCTTTTGATATCTGCCAGCCTTCTGGTGAACTTGGCGAGGAAGAGTCTGCACTTGCACAGTGCTTTATGGCTATTGCAGGATTTGTTCGCAAGATGAGTGGAACAAGTGATGTAGATGCAGATACGATGAATCGTGCTGTTTCTAAAATGGTTGAAGAAGCACTTAAATATAATCAGGTTGAAAGTGTTCTTGAAAGTGGTGAGGAAGAAGATATTTTCTCTCCTGAATACTTCGAAAAGTTGTCGGATGTAAAAATGCCTGCAACAAAGCTTGAACTTCTGATTAAAATGCTTCGTAAGCAGATTAAAGAGTATGGTAAAGTCAATCAGGTTGCCGCTAAAACATTCCAAGAGATGCTTGAGAAGACAATAGCAGAATACCATGAAAGACGTAAGCACCTTACTGCAGAAGAGGCCGGAGCAACACAGGAACAGGCATCTGAAGATGTTATTAAGGCTGCTACTGAACAGGCACTTGCTATTCTACGTCAGATGAATGAAAACAGAGAAAGTTTCCGTAAAATCGGATTAACTTTTGAAGAAAAGGCATTCTATGATATTTTGATTGCTTTACGTGACCAGTACAACTTTGAGTATGGAATTGATAAAGAAATTGACGGTGTAGTTGTGAATGACAAATGCAAAAGCCTTGCAAAGAAGGTTAAAGAAATAATTGATACTAAATCTTCCTTTGCAGATTGGCTTAACAACAAGAATGTCAGAAATCAGTTGAAACTTGATATTAAGATTTGTCTTGTTAAGAATGGATATCCGCCACAGTATAGTCCAGAAGTCTTCAATAAGGTAATGGAACAGGTTGAAAATTTTGAAGAGAATACTGGTGATGTTCATTCTGGGACAAACACTTCTTCAGGCTTCTTATACCAAATGTCACGGACAAGTCAGCCACTTATGGTAGCTGAAAATACGGCTCAGTATGGTAAGAAAAACGATTAAGAGAGGTGTAAATGTCAATTAGTAAAATGTATTCATCATAACCACTTTAGTGTCAATATATGGTTGGAAATACTGAATTACAAGATGTTTACTTGTGAACTTGAGGATGAAGATAAAAATAAAAATGTTGTTCAACGGAAGAAAATTAGTCATAGAACGCTGAACACACAAGAGAGAATACATATATCTAAAATCGCAGAATAACGAAATTAAGCTCGATATAGAGAATTAATTGCCGGTACTTGAGAGCAAAAGAAAACGACCATACAGGAGCATCGTTGCTCTTGTATGGTCGTTATTTCTTTTGTCACCGCTTGAAGACGTCACTCAAAATCTGCTTTTCTACAAATCCCTAAGTGAAGTCCGCTTTCTCGGACCTTCTTTTTTGGAGATGACATCAGGAGGCTAGAACTGAATTTGTCATCAAATTAACATCATTTCTTGGTCTTTGTTATGGATTTGTAATGAAAACGTACTTTCTTTGTAAGATTCAAAATGCTATAATGCTCTAAACAATTTTCCTTGCATAAGGAGGTTATTATGAAAAAAGATAGATTGTTAAAGAATTCTTTCTTGGTGCGTCTACTTGGATTGCTGATGGCATTTTTCTTCCTATCAGCATTCACAGCGCCTGAGAAACCAAACTATGGTATCTATGACCCAAATCATTATTTGACAGAGGAAGTAGTTACTCAGATTCGTGATTTGAATGAAGCCAATAGTCAAAAGGCAGAAAAGCTTCAAATAGGCGTCTATATTGTAGATAGTCTGGAAGGAGAAAGCATTGAAACGGTGGCTAATGAAACTGCCAGGGCTTGGAAGATTGGCTATTCAGGAGATAATTTTGGAAGTCTCATTGTAGTAGCCGTTCAAGACCGTAAATCAAGAATTGAAACCAGTAATAACACCGCCATTAGAATAACGGACTATCAAACCAAGCAGATCTTGGCAGCCAGCCGTACAGATTTTAAAACTGGTGACTATGGTAAAGGAATTCTAGCGATTGCCAAAGGCTTGGACAATCAGTTTTATAGAGGAAGTGGAACATTTCCATCTGATGACTCCTCTGATATCAAACGTTATTCTGAAAGTATCAGTGGCAAAAGATCGAGTCGCAATAGTAGTTCTTCAGGCAATCGTAAGAACAGTGACCCTATGGACAATGTGTTCGGAGTCGGGATAATCATTTATTTCATTATCGTATTTATAGCCATTATTAGAGGAGGCGGAGGCGGCCGAGGAGGAGATTCCTCTGATGGAGGATGGTGGTTTAGTGACTCATCCGACTCAGGCTCATCTTGGTCCGACTCAGGCTCAGACTCCTCTAGTAGCTGGGACGGTGGTGGCTTCGATGGCGGTGGATCATCCGATGATTGGTAATGATCGTTTAAAAATAAAGGAATTAAGTAGGTTTAGATATGAAAAATAAAGGAATTATTTATGTGTTGAGCATTTTGCTGGCTATTATCTTGCTTGGCGGTTGCTCAGTAGTAGGCACTTATAACGGACTTGTCTCCGAACAAACCAAGGTCGAACAAGCGCAAGCTGATGTGGCGACAGCTCTTCAACGTCGTTCTGATTTGATTGGAAATTTGGTAGAGTCTGTAAAAGGCCAGATGAACCATGAGACAGAGGTTTTCACCAAGATTGCGGAAGCTCGTGCTAAAATTGGGAATGGCTCCGTAACTTCAAAAGAAAATCAAGAGGCTCAAGGAGAGTTGAGTTCAGCTATTTCACGTTTGATATCACTAACAGAAAATTATCCAGAACTCAAGAGCAATCAAAATGTGGAACAACTCATGACAGAACTGGCTGGAAGTGAAAATCGTATCTTTGTAGCCCGCAAGGATTACAACAAAGTGGCAACAGAATACAATCAAAAATTAAGAAGCTTCCCAACAGTTCTTTTCGCTAATATGATGAACTTTAAAGAGGCAGAAACCTTTAAAGAAAGTGAAGAAGCTAAGACAGCTCCTAAGGTTGATTTTAGCAATTCTTCATCGCGATAGATCGTATGTCAATAAATAAATAAATCAAAGACCTAGAATATCTGTTCTAGGTTTTTTTCAAAAAAAGTAATTGAGGTGAGGAAAAATTAGAAAGATTTTTATATGAATGCTAAGTTTAAATAAAAGTGGGGCTAAAAGACAAAAAAATGCTAAAAAAGCAATAAAATCAAGCTTTTTTCTGCTTGTAAAGATGTATTCTTTGTTGAAAAAGATTGGTGAATATGTTACAATGAAAAGAACGTTTTAAAATATTAAAAATTCGAAGTAAGGAAAAAAATGGCAAATTTACTAAAAACAATCATTGAAAATGATAAAGGCGAACTTCGTCGTCTTGAAAAGATGGCTGACAAGGTTTTGAAATATGAAGACGAGATGGCTGCAATGACAGATGAGCAGCTTCAAGCGAAAACAGAAGAGTTTAAGCAACGTTATCAAAATGGTGAAACGTTAGATGAGCTTTTGTATGAGGCATTTGCAGTTGTTCGTGAAGGTGCTAAGCGTGTCCTTGGTCTCTTCCCATATAAGGTTCAGGTTATGGGTGGTATCGTTCTTCACCATGGTGACGTTCCAGAAATGCGTACTGGTGAGGGTAAAACCTTGACAGCGACTATGCCTGTTTATCTTAATGCCTTAGCTGGCCAGGGAGTACACGTAGTTACAGTCAACGAGTACCTAACAGAACGTGACGCTACTGAAATGGGTGAACTATACTCTTGGCTTGGTCTTTCAGTAGGTATCAACTTGGCAGCTAAATCTCCGATGGAGAAAAAAGAAGCTTACCTTTGTGATATCACTTATTCGACAAACTCTGAAATTGGTTTTGACTATCTTCGTGACAACATGGTTGTTCGTGCGGAAAACATGGTTCAACGTCCGCTCAACTATGCCTTGGTCGATGAGGTTGACTCAATTTTGATTGACGAAGCTAGAACACCATTGATCGTTTCAGGAGCTAATGCAGTTGAAACTAGCCAACTTTACCATATGGCTGACCACTTTGTGAAATCTTTGGATAAAGATGACTATATCATTGATATTCAGTCTAAGACAATCGGTTTGTCTGATTCAGGGATTGATAAGGCTGAAGACTACTTTAAGCTAGATAATCTCTACGATATTGAAAACGTAGCTCTTACTCACTTCATCGACAACGCTCTTCGTGCCAACTACATTATGACATTAGATATTGACTATGTGGTTAGTGAAGAACAAGAAATCTTGATTGTCGATCAATTTACAGGACGTACCATGGAAGGTCGTCGTTATTCAGACGGATTACACCAAGCTATTGAAGCTAAGGAAGGTGTGCCAATCCAAGATGAAACGAAGACTTCTGCATCTATTACATACCAAAACTTATTCCGTATGTATAAGAAATTGGCTGGTATGACTGGTACTGGTAAGACAGAAGAAGAAGAATTCCGTGAAATCTATAACATTCGCGTTATTCCAATTCCAACCAACCGTCCTATCCAACGTATTGACCATTCTGACCTTCTTTATGCTAGCCTCGATGCGAAATTTAAGGCTGTAGTTGAAGACGTTAAGGCTCGTTACCAAAAAGGTCAACCAGTCTTGGTAGGTACTGTTTCGGTTGAAACCAGTGATTTCCTTTCTAAGAAATTAGTAGCTGCAGGTATTCCTCACGAAGTTTTGAATGCTAAGAATCACTACAAAGAAGCGCAAATCATTATGAACGCTGGTCAACGTGGTGCAGTTACGATTGCAACCAACATGGCTGGTCGTGGTACCGACATTAAGCTTGGCGAAGGAGTTCGTGAGCTTGGTGGACTTTGTGTTATCGGTACAGAGCGACATGAGAGTCGCCGTATTGATAACCAGCTTCGTGGTCGTTCAGGACGTCAAGGAGATCCAGGTGAATCTCAATTCTACTTATCTCTTGAAGATGATTTGATGAAACGCTTTGGTTCAGAACGTTTGAAAGGTGTATTTGAACGTCTTAACATGTCTGACGAAGCTATCGAATCACGTATGTTGACTCGTCAAGTGGAAGCAGCCCAAAAACGAGTTGAAGGAAATAACTACGATACTCGTAAACAAGTCCTTCAATATGATGATGTTATGCGTGAGCAACGTGAGATTATCTACGCTCAACGTCATGATGTTATCACTGCTGATCGAGATCTTGCTCCAGAAATTCACGCTATGATTAAGCGTACAATCAACCGTATTGTCGACAATCATGCTCGTGCTAAGCAAGAAGAAAAATTGGAAGCAATTCTTAATTTTGCTAAGTATAACTTGTTGCCAGAGAACTCGATTTCCCTTGAAGACCTTACTGGTTTATCTGACCAAGCTATTAAGGATGAACTATACAAACGTGCCTTGGAAGTATATGATAGCCAAGTAGCTAAATTACGTGACGAGGAAGCTGTTAAGGAATTCCAAAAAGTATTGATTCTGCGTGTTGTGGACAGTAAATGGACAGACCATATCGATGCGCTTGACCAGTTACGTAATGCTGTTGGACTTCGTGGCTATGCTCAGAATAACCCAGTTGTAGAATACCAAGCGGAAGGTTTCCGTATGTTTAATGACATGATTGGATCAATTGAATTTGATGTTACTCGATTGATGATGAAAGCTCAAATTCATGAACAAGAACGCCCTCAAGCGGAACGTCATATCAGTACTACAGCTACCCGAAACATTGCAGCTAAGCAGACAAATCTTCCAGATGATTTGGACTTAAGTCAAGTGAAACGCAACGACTTATGCCCATGTGGTTCAGGTAAGAAGTTTAAAAACTGTCACGGGAAAAAATAATTAGACTGAATAATTTTTAGGCGGATGCATAGTGAAAAGTAAATTTTTGCTCGGCGTCCGTTTGCTTTATAAGGAGACGAGTTATGGTATTTACAGCTAGAAGCCCTAAAATAAATATAGAAGAAGTTCGTAGTGTATCTAAATTAGAAGGCCAAGCACTGGCTAAAAAAATGCAACGAGATCAAGAGTTAGAAGCTATTATTCGTGGAGAAGATCAACGTGTTTTGTTAGTAATTGGACCATGTTCATCTGATAATGAAGATGCCGTAATTGAATACGCTAAACGCTTGTCAGCCTTACAAGAAGAAGTCAAAGACCGTGTCTTTATGGTTATGCGTGTCTATACAGCTAAGCCTCGTACTAACGGTGACGGCTATAAGGGATTGATTCATCAGCCAAATGCTAAGGAAGCTCCAAGTCTTATTAATGGGATTAAGGCAGTTCGTCAACTTCATTATCGTGTTATCACAGAAACAGGAATGACAACCGCAGATGAAATGCTTTATCCAGAAAATCTTCCTCTGGTGGATGACTTGATTTCTTATATGGCAGTTGGTGCACGTTCGGTAGAGGATCAACAGCACCGTTTTGTAGCTAGTGGAGCTGATTTCTCGACAGGATTTAAAAATCCAACTTCAGGAAATTTAAATGTTATGTTCAATGGTATTTATGCTGCTCAGAATAAGCAGAGCTTCCTTTTCTTAGGAAAGGAAGTAGAGACAACAGGTAATCCTCTGTCTCACGCTATCCTTCGTGGAGCCCTTAATGAATATGGGAAAAATATCCCTAACTACTACTATGATAATTTACTAGATACTATTGCTCAGTATGAAGAAATGGGCTTGGAGAATCCGTTTATTGTTATTGATACCAACCATGATAACTCAGGTAAGAAATATCTAGAACAGATTCGTATTGTTCGCCAAACCTTAATCAACCGAGCTTGGAATGAAAAGATTAAAAAATATGTACGTGGTTTCATGATTGAATCCTATTTAGAAGATGGACGTCAAAATGAGCCAGAGGTCTTTGGGAAATCTATTACAGATCCTTGCCTTGGTTGGGAGAAAACAGAAACTCTAGTTCGAGAAATCTACCAAACACTAGGAGATTAAGATGGTATTTATCGAAAAAGGTCAAGAAATCGATATTCAATCGATAAAGGCAGACACACAGCTATCTGCTGAAGTCTTACATCACAAGAATAAACGTGATCAGGAACTGGCAAATATTATTGCTGGTAAGGATGATCGTCTTTTATTGATATTAGGACCTTGCTCGTCGGATAATGAAGAAGCTGTTCTAGAGTATGCTCGTCGCTTATCTCGTTTACAGCAAAAAGTAGCCGATAAAATCTTTATGGTCATGCGTGTATACACAGCCAAACCTCGGACCAACGGTGATGGCTATAAGGGATTGGTTCATCAGCCAGATACATCAAAAGCACCAAGTTTAATCAATGGGTTACAGGCAGTTCGCCACCTTCATTATCGGGTCATTACGGAGACGGGATTGACAACGGCAGATGAAATGCTCTATCCATCAAATTTAGTGATGGTTGATGATTTGGTAAGCTATCATGCGGTGGGAGCCCGGTCGGTTGAGGATCAGGAACATCGTTTTGTAGCATCAGGTATTGATGCTCCAGTCGGCATGAAAAATCCAACATCTGGTAATCTAGCTGTTATGTTTAATGCTATCTATGCAGCGCAAAACAAGCAAACTTTCCTCTACCACGGACAAGAAGTAGAGACTTCAGGAAATCCTTTGTCACATGTCATTCTTAGAGGTGGCCTAAATGAGTATGGGGACAACAAACCCAACTTTTATTATGAGACCTTACTAGACTCTATTGAAGGCTATGAGGAGATGGGTTTAGAAAATCCATTTATTATTATTGATACTAATCATGATAATTCAGGTAAAGAATACCTAGAACAAATTCGTATTGTTCGACAAAGTCTTTTGAATCGTGAATGGAATGAAAAAATCAAGAAAACAGTTCGTGGTTTCATGATTGAGTCTTACCTAGAAGATGGACGTCAAAATCAGCCTGAAATTTTTGGATGTTCCATTACAGACCCTTGCTTGGGTTGGGAAAAAACAGAAGCCTTGATCGAAGAAATTTATGCTACTTTAATAAAATAAGAGAAAAGGATGGAGTTGGGGGGATCTCAACTCTTTTTGATAAAAATGATACTTGGACATGGAATCGATATTGAAGAATTAGCTTCTATACAAAATGCAGTTGAAAAAAGAGAAG
>ERZ772962.1146-NODE-1146-length-14485-cov-15.375537_pt1 | contig 14485 bp, 5 predicted proteins | sample MGYA00580676_ERZ772962 | MGnify/ENA primary metagenome ERZ772962 (study PRJEB29015, sample SAMEA2738049) | human oral metagenome | biome: human oral; feature: human-associated habitat; material: saliva | place: China | collected 2230 ...
CTCCAGCGCTGGGCGTGGGCGTGTCGTGGTTCCATCGTTTGTGATGTTACGGGTTCTGTGGCTTGTGAGCGCGGGACTTGTGGTGTGGAAGTCGCATCGTGCGACGTGGAGGACTGAGATGCCTCGGAATCATCAGCAGTTTTGGAGGATTCCGCTGAGGGCGTCGTCGCTTCGGACTGCTGCTGATCGGCCGGGTGCTCAGATGAGGGCGGCGCATGGGTCGAGGGTTTCTCGGCCTCGTCACCCCGGCTGTCGGTGTCATCCGTGGGCTGAGACGGTGCGTCCTCCACAACGTCGAGCGTAGCGGTTTCGGTGTCCATCGGCGAGGGCTGCTGCGACGCGGCGTCGTCGGAGCTCGATGATGCGGTTGCCTGCGGCTCCTCGACGTCCGCCTCGGACGGCTCGTTGGATGGTTCCTCGACGTCGGCAGCCGGTTCCTCGACTGGTTCCTCGGCGTGCTCGTCAGCCGCCTCCTGGGCTTCCTCAGCTGGTTCATCGGCTTCCTCGGCCGGTGCCGAGCTGATCGGCTCTGATGATGCCTCTGGTGCCGTGTCGTCCGCTGTCGGCTCTGTGGCCTCGGTGGGGGCGGCCGGTGCCGGTTCCGTGTCCTCCTGAGCCGGGGAAGTCGCAGCCTCGGTATCCTCCAGGGCCTCGGGGGCGGTGGCGACCGCGTCCTCGTCGACCGGCCCCGTCGGGGGTCTCAAGGACTTCTCCACCGCCGGCCGGGACTCGGCCCGGGCCGCAGCCATCGCAGCGGATGCCTGAGGGTCCATAGGGGTGGCGGAGGCGACGGCAACGGCCTGGGCGTCGGTCTCCACGATCGCCGGACCGGCGGAGGCCGCCGACTTCGCAGAGGCCGACGATGAGACGGTCGCCGCCTTGGTGGCCTTGGCCGCGCTCTGAGACGTGGCTGTGGTCGCCGCGGCAGCTGTGCTCAGGGCCTGTTCCTCGGCGGAGGTTTCTGAGGCCGTTGATGCGTAGCCGCTCGACGAGCCAGTACTCAAGGCACGACCAGCATGACGTGCGGGTCGCCCCGGGCGGGCCGGGCGGGGCCGACGGATCGAGGAGGAGACCGGATCCGACGTCGTCGGGTGCGCGCTCCTGCCGGAGGACTCGGTGGCGCCGGCCTCGGTGCTGCTCTGGGGACCCGCCGTGGTGGCCTGCTGCGCCTCCTGTGCCGCCTCCTGACCTGAGCGTGCGCCTGTCGAGCCCGGACGAGGGCCGCGTTTCCTGGCCTTCTTGCCCCGAGCCGCCTTCCCAGCCTTCTTCTCAGCCTTGCGCTCAGCCCGCTCGGAGTGCTGAGTGCGGGAGGCGGACTCGTCTGGTGCCTCAGCGGCCGGAGAGGAGGGGGCCGCGGCGGGCTCCTGGCTCGTGGTGCTCTGCCCGCCGGAAGAAGACTCGGAAGAGGACAGGGAGGCGCGCCTGGCAGCATCCCACGCCTCACCGATGTCCTGGGCGGAGGATGCCTCCGGTGCCTCGGCCCCGGCATCGGCCCGGGGGCTGGAGGAGTCGGGCTCGGTGGCGGGGCGCCCCTGCGGCTCGGTCGCCGAGGAGACGGGCCGCGCAGGACGCTTCGTTCTGCGGGCGCTGAGCAGCGCCATCCCGGAGAGCTTGTCGTGCCAGCCGCGCCCCTCGGGGTCGGCGGCCGCCGTGCGCATGAGCGCGATGGTGCCCAGGCCGAGCGTGGTGATGCTGACGGCCAGGATGAGATCGGCGTGGAGGAAGGAACCCAGCGGTGAGGGGGTCTGGTGGCGGGCCCCCAGCATGCGGATCCTGAGCAGCCTCCCGCCCAGGGACCAGCCGGTGGCGGCGATGGTGAGCCAGCGCGCCCCGACGACCAGCCCGAAGGCGATGAGTCCACTGGTCAGCACCGGGCGGCCGCCCACCCGCCAGATGACGGCGGTCAGGCCCCCCACCAGAAGTGAGCCGATGACGAGATCGATGACCCCGGCGACCACGCGTGCCCGCACCGGGGCCGGGGGGAGGCGGCGGTGCGCAGAGGAGGTCGTGTGCGAGGACGTCCGGGCCGCACCGGGCTCCGAGCCCCGGGAGTCGGCCGTCTGTGCTCCGCCGTGCGGGGCACCGGGGGTACTCGGCGCCGTGCCGTACGGACTGACGACGTCGGTGCGCGTCGCGTCATCGGACCGATGGGAGGACGCCGGTGGGCCCGCAGCGGTCGAAGCGCTGCTACGGGCGTCAGCAGTGATCGTCATGACCGCAACCTCCTGGGGGGACGTGACCGCCTGCCGGCGGGATGGACGAGGGAGCGCGGGGACAGACGGGCCCATACCCGCCCCAGGCGCGAGCGTTCCGCCCCCATGCAGCGGACGATCGCATCTGAGGATTCCCACAACTCCCCTAGAGCGTACGATGGCGGCTCCCCGGAGCTGAAGACCTGGGTGTCAACTGCTCCGGCGAATCGAGGCAGATCGACCTGCGGGAAGTGAGGAGCCAGCTGCGCAGCCGCCTCCCTCCGAGTGGCTCCCCACCCGGGGTAGCGTCCCAGGTCGCGGGCCCGGTCGAGGATCTCCTCCCAGGCCCCCAGGGCCTTACCGACACCGGTGCGTGCGCGCCGGCGGCGGCGGCGCCAGGCCTTCCATCCCAGGACCGAGCCTACGATCATCGTGATCGCCAGGATGGAACCTCCGACGGCGATGACCGCGGTCGGCAGACCGCCCTTGTCCTTGTCCTGGGGGTCGTCGCGCTGCGGGTCCTCGTAGTTGGGGGGCAGCTGGGCCGGGTCCTCATTGGGCAGCGGGGGCTGGAGGACGTTGGGCTCGGGGTTGGAGACCTTCTGGGTGGTCTGCTGCTGGGGAACCTGGTCGCGGTCCGGCGTGACGTCGAAGGACACCCAGCCCAGCCCCTCGAAGGGGATCTCCACCCAGGCCTTGACGTCCTCTCCGGTGACGGTCTTGGCATCGCCGTCGGTGGCCGGGTCGAAGCCCATGACGACGCGGGCCGGGATGTTGAGCGAGCGGCACATGAGCATCATGAGCACCGAGTACTGCTCGTCGTCGCCGATGAGGGAGTCGGCCTCCACCATGGAGGCGATGCGGGCGGCCCCGTGCCCGGGCTGGGAGGGGCTCTTGGTGCCGTCGGAGTAGTAGCTCGTGCGCAGGCGCTGCTGGAGCGCCCGGACCTGAGCGATGGGGTTGGACTCGGCCCCGACGATCTCCTTGGCCAGGGAGGCCACCGACGACGGTACCTGCTCGACCGGTCCCAGCGAGGTCTGCGCCAGCGAGGCCTTGTTGAGGGCGGCCTCGGAGGGCGCGGTGTAGGGGGCGACCCGCTCGGTGAGGACGTCGCCCGAGGCCAGGCCGCTGGTGGCGATCCCGGTGGAGGAGAACTTGTCGTAGTACATGCCCTCGCGCAGGGCCGACTGACGCGGCCCGGAGGACTCGATGCGGATCGTCTCGGGCATGGTGGGCACCCAGGGGAAGCTGTAGTCCTCGATGGTCAGCGAGGAGGTCTGCTTGCGCCCGTCGAGCCGGCTGGCCGTCAGCTGGGTCTTGTCACCGATGCGCTCGAAGCGCGACTGCCCGTTCTCGTTCTGGCCGATGTGGGCCGACAGCCCGTCGTAGGAGTCCAGGGCGGCGATGCGGATGCGTCCGCCTGAGGGCAGGTTGATGGGCTTCATGAGCCGGGTGTGGGCCTTGTCGGTCTCCAGGGTGCGCACCAGGGACAGTGGGCTGGCGTACTCGGTCACGTCCAGCGGCGGCTGGAACAGGTCGCGCACCACCGTCCGGGAGGTGGGGACGGCGGGGGTGAGGACCATGGCGGCCAGGGAGGTGACCAGGAGCAGCACGGCGGCGATGACCGTCCCGCGCAGGGCCGCCCGACCCAGGTCCCCTGTGGAGCGGGCGCTCGTGGTGCCCGAGGTCGTCGAGAAGGAGTTCAGGTCCAGGGCCTCGACGACGTGACTGCGCCGCTGCCGCAGGGAACCGCAGGTCCACAGCGCCAGGATCCCGACGACGAACAGGACGCCCAGCACGGTGGGGCGCACGGCCTCCTGCCCACCCCAGCCGATGCCGACGGCGGGCAGGCAGGCCAGGATCAGGCCGGCCAGGACCTCACGGCCCGCCAGGATGAGGCGGGTCGCCAGCGCTGAGACCACCAGCCCGGTCAACCAGGGCAGCACCGTCATGCCGCTGAAGGAGCTCAGCGGCATCGGCACGGTCAGGGCGTCTCGCCATACGGTGATCGTGGAGCCCAGCACCGTCTTGATCGCCGTCGTCCCTGAGCCGACATCGGTCAGCAGCCACGGGGCCACCAGGACATGGACCAGCGCCAGGGCCGCCATGCTCGGCAGCACCGACAGGCGCAGGCGCGAGCAGACCAACGAGGTCAGGGCGCCGATGAGTGCGCCGTAGCCGACGGCCAGGCAGCCTGCCACGGAGGCGAAGATCGGCAGGAAGGGGACCGCACCGATGGCGAGGATCCCGGCCATGAGGACCAGCTCGAGGGTCGCTGCCGCCAGCGTGGGCGGCTTGGTGCCGCGCCGGGGAGGCAGGAAGCGGCGGGCGGAGAGGGCCGGCCGGGCGGGGCGCGACAGGAGCGGGCCGGCGCCGGTGATCGAGCGGGCCCGACGTGTCGTCTCGTTGCTGTAGAGGCTGCGCGTGCGCGATGACGTCGCCGTCGACCAGGAGGAGGCGGACTCGTCCGAGCCGCTCAAGGGCGCGGCGGTGACCTGTGAGGGGGCCTCGGCCGGAGAGGACGCCCCGGCCGGCGAGGCGCCCGAGACCGGGGAGCCCGCGGTGCGGGGGGAGGCGGTGGTGAGGGTCGTCGTGGGGGTCATAGTGCTCGCCTCAGGGCGGTGGGAAGCTGCTCAAGACGGTCCATGTCCACGACCGGCATGGTTCCGGCGTGGTGGCGCGACAGGCCGTGCTGGCCCGCGCGCAGGGCAACGGTCACCATGGGCAGCGGGGCGAAGCCGCGAGCCCGGGCCAGCACGGCGCGGTCCACCTGTTGGCCGGTGACGAGGACGACGATAGAGGCATCGGGGTGCGCCGTGCAGGCGTGTCGCACCAGGAGGTCACAGCCGAAGTCGTCCTCACCGGTGCTCAGCAGGCAGGACGTGTCCAGCATCCGCAGGGCGGAGGAGGTGGGCAGAGCCCCGATCTGGGTGATGAAGCGGACCTCGCGCCCGTCCTGGATCGCGTCCATGGCCAGTGAGCAGGCGATGGACACCGCGGTCTCGAAGTCCTCCTCACCGGCGTAGTCGTCCTGACGGGTGGACAGCAGGACGAGCAGGCTGGAGCGGCGGGTCTCCTCGAACTGACGCACCATGAGCCGGCCGGTGCGCGCGGTGGTGCGCCAGTGGACGTTGCGTCGGTCATCGCCGGGGACGTACTCGCGCAGGGCGTGGAAGGCGACGTCGGAGCTGGACAGGTCCTGGGTGACGGCGCCCTCGATGTCCCGCAGGACGCCGTGCAGGACCGTGCCCAGGCGCACGGTGCGCGGGTGGATGTGGATGTGCTGCGGGGTGCTCAGGGAGCGCTCGCGCTGAAGCAGCCCCACCGGATCGCGCTGGACCGCCAGGACCGGGCCGACGGTGACGATGCCGCGGCGCTGCGTGGGTAGGACGAAGCCGCGCTCGTGGACGGCCCCGGGGGTCAGGGTCGGCACGACGAAGACGGCGCGCCCCGGCCCCACCGGCATCTCCATGCGCGAGGGCAGCAGCGGCCGGGTGCGGGGGTTGGTGACGGTCAGGCGGATGAGGGCGTGGTCGCCCACGGTGACGCGGGGCTCGAGGAGGTTGTGGTTGACCGAGTAGCCGCGGCGGGGGATGAGCCACAGCCAGGCGCTCACCGCGACGATGCCGACGGCGGCCGCGGCGCTCCACGCCTCCTGCCAGCCCATGACGGCCCCGGTCAGTCCGCACGCCGCCAGCAGCACCAGGCTGCCCCATCCGATGGGGGTCACGGTGTGCAGCAGCCAGCGCAGCGGTCGCAGCGCCACCGCGGCCGCTGCGGCCAGTCGGGACTGCGAGGGCCTGGCGGTCAGGGCCTCGTTCGTGGAGGTCGACGACGCAGCCGATGCCGCGGGCTGCGCGGAGGCCGGAGCCCCCGAGGAGGTGGGGGCTGCGGCGGAGGAGGCGGATACGCCGGTCCCGCCCGCCGAGCCCGGACGGGCCTGGCGGGCAGGTTCCTGCGACGTCGTCTGAGGCGTCATACGGCTCAGTCGCGGGTCGTGGGGGCGGGGACCTGGGCCAGCGCGGCGGTGATGACGCCGGAGGCGGTGGCGCCGGTGAACTCGGCGTCGGGGTCCATGACCAGGCGGTGGGCCCACACGACCTCGGCGAGGTCCTTGACGTCGTCGGGCAGGACGTAGCTGCGTCCCTGGGAGGCCGCCCACACCCGGGCGGCCCGAGCCATGCCGATGGCGCCACGGGTGGACACGCCCATGCGGGTCTCGTCGGCTGCACGCGTGGCCTCCACCAGCGCTCCGATGTAGTCCAGTACCGAGTTCTCGATGTGGTTCTCCGCGGCCAGGTCGGCCATGGAGGCCACCACGGAGGAGGCCACGACCGCGGACAGGCTCTTGGAGCGGTCCGGGTGGGCCGAGCTGGAGAGGATCCGGGTGAGCGCCTCCCGGTTGGGGTAGCCCACGGAGGTCTTCATGAGGAAGCGGTCGAGCTGGGCCTCGGGCAGGCGGTAGGTGCCGGCCTGCTCGATGGGGTTCTGGGTGGCGATGACCATGAAGGGGCGCTCGGTCGTGTGACGCACGCCGTCGACGGTCACCTGGGACTCCTCCATGACCTCCAGGAGGGCGGACTGGGTCTTGGGGCTGGCCCGGTTGATCTCATCGGCCAGGACGATGGAGGAGAAGATCGGGCCGGCGTGGAAGTCCCATGTGCCGGTCTTCTGGTCGTAGATCGTCACACCCGTGATGTCACTGGGAAGCAGGTCGGGGGTGAACTGGATGCGCGAGTGCGTCCCCTGCACCGAGGCCGCCAGGGCCCGGGCCAGGGCCGTCTTGCCGGTGCCGGGGGCGTCCTCGAGCAGGAGGTGGCCCTCGGAGAGCATGGTGGTCAGGGCCAGCTTGATCACGTCTTCCTTGTCGAGCAGCGCCTGACCGACGTTGTTGACAATGGTGGAGAAGGCGTCAGCGAACCATGTCGCGTTCTCGGGAGTCATCGGCATGGAATCAATGATCCTTCGGGTGGAGAGAGGTGGGTGTGTGACTTGTTGCGTACTGGGCATCGATCCGGTTAATGAACCGGTTATTGCTGGGTGCAGGTGATGGTCTGGTCCCAGTTCGGCGTCCTGTGGGGGAACGTGTGTCGGGCGTAGCCGTTCTTGTCGAGGGCGATCTCCTCCTCGTTCCAGGCGGGCTGCCAGTTCCAGGTGTCCCAGTACCAGTAGCCGCAGGACACGGTGCTGTTGGGGTTTCCGGTGATGTCGAAGACCATCTGGTAGCAGGTGCCCCAGGGGCCGAAGGGGTGGCACCTCTGCGTGTAGTCCACGTAGAACTGCTGCTCAGTGCCGACCGGGTAGGCCTGCTTCTTGTCATCGTCATCATCGTTGTCATCGTTGTCGGCCTTGGACGGTCTGGTGACGGTGTCGCAGCCCCACTCGGAGGTACCGGCGTTGGTCCGGGCCCGCACGCACCAGGTGAGCGACTCACCGCGCTTGAGCTTGCCGTCATAGGTGTCGCCGATCTCGACGTTCTCCACGGACTTGCCGCCGTCGTCGGTCTGCTCGTACTCGGCGCCGGCGCCGCTGTTGGCCCCGGGGTTCCAGGAGCAGGAGACCTTCTTCTGCTTCTTGCCGGTGAGCTCACAGCTGACCGAGGGAGCCGACGGCGGGCCGTAGGGCGCCACCGGTGAGGAGGCGACGACGTCGGAGTACTGGCCGCCGCCGTTGGTGCGGGCGTAGACGGTGTAGGCGTGCCCGTCAGTCAGTCCCCGGATGGTCGAGGAGCTGGTCCAGGTGACCTGATCGACGGAGTACTCCACCGTCAGCTCGCCCACGCTCCAGCCGTTGCCGGCGCGGGGTGAGGCACTCACGGACAGCTCGCCGCTGTTGCCGGTGGCCTTGACGGCCGGGGTCGACGGCGTCAGCGGGGTCGGCTTGTAGGTGTAGCTGGCCTGGCCCGAGGTCTTGGAGCCGTGACCGTTGTCGGCCTCGACCCAGAAGGTCCAGGTCCCGCGCGAGACCGAGACCGTGGTGGAGGTGGCTCCTCCCACGTTCTTGGAGTCGCTGGTGTGCCCGTTGGAGTAGTGCAGCGTGTAGCTCACGGGGCTGCCGTTGCCGTTAGCGGCTTGCCAGCTGATGGTGACCGTGTCCCCGTTGGGGGTGATGACGGGAGTCCCGGGGGTGCCGGGCTCGCCGTAGGGCGTCACCGAGTTGGACGGGGAGGACCACTCCGAGACCGTCCCCTGGCTGGACCTGGCGCGCACCTGAGCGGTGTAGGCGCGTCCCGGGGCGACGTCGAAGGAGGCCGAGCTCCCGGAGACGCCCGTCTGCACGCTGCCGTCCGACAGGCGCACGTCATAGGTCGTCGTGCCCCCGAAGGGGTCGTCCACCTCGGTCCAGGTGGCGGTGACCTTGCCCGAGCCGGCTGTCAGTGTGGGCGCAGCCGGGGTCTTAGCGGTGGCGTTGTGCTGGTAGGACACCGTCGCGGCCTCGGAGTCGCCGTACTTGTTGGTGGACACGACCTGGATGCTGTAGCTCTGACCGGGCGCCAGACCACTGATGAGGCAGTTCGAGGTCGAGCAGGACTGCTCGGAGCCGTTGACACTGACCTTGTAGCCGGTGATGGGGGAGCCGTTGGCGGAGCCGTCGGCCCAGGACACGCGTGCCGAGTCGGCGCCCACGGGGGCCACGCTCACCCCGGAGGGGGCGGCGGGGGCCACCCCACCGACCTGCACGGTGATGGTGCCGGTGACGGCCCGGGACTCCGAGCCGGTGGAGTCCAGCACCTTGTACTGCGCGGTGATGGTGCCGTGGAACCCGCTGTTGGGGGTGATCGTCACGGTGGTTCCCGAGGCGCTGATCGAGCCCTGGCCGGAGGTGATCGTCGGGGTGCCGGACAGGGTGATCGGCTTGTCCGGGAAGGGGTTGCTCACCGCCTTGGACACGTCGGTGCTGACCGCCTCGCCGTTGCGGGACTCCAGGTTGATCGGGGCGGTGGTCATGCGGGGCTTGTTGGAGGCGCTGACCCGCACGGGCAGGGAGGCGCTCACCGGCGGGTTGACGCCGTCGGAGACCGTGATCGGGATGGAGCCCGTGGTGCCCTCGGCGGTCTTGTCGGAGGCCTTGACGGACAGCGTCGAGCCGCTCAGGGAGATCTCGAATCCCGCGGGGGCGGGACCGGCCTGGAAGGAGAGCCTGTCACTCGGGTCGGGGTCGGTGGCCATGGCTGCCAGATTGGCCGTCACGGCCCCCTCGCCGGGGGCCACCGTCACCTCGGTGGGGGTGAAGGTCGGCGGCCGGTTCGTCGAGGACTCCACGATGATCGGCAGCGTGAGCGTCGAGCTCAGGGCGTCCGAACCGGTGCCGTCGGCCACGGTGAAGGTCACCGAGGTCTGCCCGGTGAAGCCCGAGTCGGGGGTGAAGGACAGCGCGGACCCGCCCGAGGCGACCTTGGCGTCCTTGGTGCCCTTGGCCATGTGGATGGAGGAGGTGTCCGTGATGACGGGCTTGGTGCCCTCACGGGTGAGGATGTAGGAGGACAGGTTGATGTCGGTGGTCTTGTCCGCCAGCACCCGGGCGGGCACGGCCGAGGGGTTGATGCGGGGCCGCAGGGCCGAGCGGGCCGGCACCACGACGACGGCGTGGCCGGTCAGCCCGTCGGCGTCGGTGATCGTGTAGAGCACGAGCCGCTGGGTCTCGCCCACCGTCAGGCTCAGGGAGTCCTTGCCCACCTCGACGTCGGGGTCGGAGGAGGACAGCTTGAGGTCCCACGGCGAGCCGTCGGTGTCCTTGTCGTTGTCCAGGACCGGGACGGTGACCTTGCCGTTGGCGTCGACCTGGTCGACGGTGACGTAGTCGTCCACGCCCACCGGGTTGGCCAGGGGGGCGTTGCTCGAGACCTGGACGGTGACGGTGCCGGTGTCGGTGCCGCCGCGTCCGTCGGAGACGGTGTAGGTGACCGAGTGGTTGCCCTCCTTCTCCGGCAGGTCGAGCACCAGGCGGCCGGCGCGGGTGGACACGCTCAGGGAGGGGTCGGAGGAGACCGGGTCGCCCTCCAGGGACAGGCTGTCGCCGTCAGTGTCCAGGTCGTTGGACAGCACGTCCACGGCCACGGTGCGTCCGGGCTTGGCCACGACCAGGTCGTCGGTGGCCACCGGGGCCACGTTGAGGGGCGAGGCCTGGGCCACGCCCACCCGGACCGTGCCGGTGGCCTGGGCCCCGAAGCGGTCCTCGACGACGTAGGTGAAGGTGTCGGTGCCGGTGGCGCCCTCGGAGGGCGTGTAGGTCAGCCACGAGGAGTTGATCTCCACCGAGCCCAGGGAGGGGGCCTGGTTGAGGCCCACGAGGCTCACCGAGTCGCCGTCGGGATCGATGCCGTCCAGCGGCACGGTGATGTTCGTGGCCGAGCCGGCCAGGGTGCGGGCCTCCAGGTTGCGCGGTGAGGGCGCGGAGTTGTGCTCGGCGTCCTGGGCGCGCACCTCCACGGTGAGGACCCCCGAGGCGGTCTGGCCCTGGTCGTCCTTGGCCGTGTAGGCGTAGGAGGTGCGGCCGGGCTGGTTGCCGGCGCGGAAGCGGACGGTGTTCTCGCTGACCCAGGCGGTGCCCAGCTCGTCGCCCACCAGGCTCACCTGGGAGTCCACCGACAGGTTGAGACCGGCGGGGGAGGAGTCGTTGTCCAGAACCGGCACGGTGACGACGTCGCCGGCTCGCACGACGGCGGTGTCATTGGTGACCACCGGTGGCTGGGGCTGGGACTGGGTCACCGGGACGATGGACACCTTCCCGGTGGCGCTGGAGGTGCCGTTGGTGACCGTGTACTCCACCGTCAGGTTGGCCGGGACGGTGCTGGCCGCGCTGATCTGCAGCAGGGAGTGGTCCACGACCGTGACGGTGACCCCGGAGTCCGGCGGGGTCTTGACCGACTGCAGGACCAGGATCCCCCCGGAGGGGTCGAAGTCGTTGTTGAGCGGGGCGATGGTCGTCGAGCCGCCGTTGCGCAGCAGGGCGGTGTCGTTCTCGACCTCGGGAGGCACGGTGGCGTCGGCCTTGGGCGTGACGTCCACGCGCACGATGCCCTGGGCCGTGTTGGCCCCGTCCATGACGTCGTAGGTGAGGTAGTAGGTCTGGGCCTGGGCGTTGGCCTCAGTGGAGAAGGTGAAGACACCGGCCTGCTGGTCGATGCTGATCGAGGTTCCGGCCGGGGCCTCCTGCACCGCGGCCAGGCGCAGGGTCCCCCCGGAGGGGGAGGTGTCGTTGTCCAGGGGCGAGACGACGGTCTTGGAGCCGGCGACGACGCGCACGTGGTCGGCGTTGGCGATCGGCTTGGCCGACTGGGCCGGCTGCACGTCGACCTTGACCACGCCGGAGGTAGTCTCCCGGCCGTCGGAGACGGTGACGGTCAGGTCGCGGGTGCCGGTGCCGGCGCCCAGCTCGCGCACCGTGACGGTGCCCTCGTTGGAGACCTTGGTGTCCAGGCCCTCGCCCTGGGCGGAGACCAGGTAGAGGTCGTCCCCGTCGGGGTCCAGCCAGTGGCCCAGCACGTCCAGGGAGCCGGAGGCCTTCTCGGCGACGGTGAGGGTGGGGGTGGTGATCTGCTTCGGGGCGCCGTTGACGTCCCAGCCGTGGACGTCAACGGTGGCGACGGCGGAGTCGCTCATCCCGCGGCCGTCGTCGGCCGTGTAGGGCACGGAGAAGCTGCCGGAGGCGTTGTCCGGGATGTCCATCCGCAGAGCCAGTCCGCCCTGGGCCTTGGTGGCCTTGAGCGACCCGCCGTTGTCCTGGGGAGTGGCGGTGAGGACGTCACCGTCGGGATCGGAGTCGTTGGCCAGCACCGGCAGGAGCGCGGAGCGGCCCGGGCGCACGCCGAAGCTGTCGTCGACCGCCTTGGGGGGATGGTTCTCCTCGGTGCGCTCCGGCGGGGTCTGGGAGTCCGAGGTGTTGGCCGAGTCGTCCTTCTGATCGGCGTTGTCGTCGGTCTGGGCGGTCTTGTCCGTCCAGTCGTCGATGAGGACGAGGTCCTCGTTGGGCAGCCACACCGAGCCCGTGTCCAGGTCGTTGAGCACGATGGCGTCGCGGTTGACCCGGAAGATCGGGGCGGAGGAGGAGGCGAGCTTGTCGTCGTGGGCGGTGTCGGTGCCGCCGCCGAACAGTCCCGAGCAGCTGCGCACGAACTGGCCCGAGCCGGACCAGGCCGCGTAGACGCACTTGCCCAGGCGCACCGGCTGGGCGGGCACGCCCTCCGGGGCGGAGCCCTCCTTGGCCGACGGCGTTCTGGTGACCTTGCCCCCGTCCATGGGGACGGAGATGAGCTCGTTGCGGGAGGCGACCAGGACCGAGTCCGCCTCGGGGCCGGGCTGCTGGAGCACCAGGCCGGAGGTCCCCAGGCTGACGGACTTGCCCTCGGGCAGGTGGAGGATGCCGGTGCCGCGCTCCAGGACCACGGGCTGGTCGCCGACGGCGGTGATGGCCAGATCGGTCCCGGCGGTCAGCTTCAGGGAGGTGTTCGTGGCCTCCTTCCAGCCCTTGTCGCTGGTCTCCAGGGAGACCAGCGACTTGCTGGTGGCTGAGACGGCGTGGATGGCACCGTCCTTGCCGATGGCGGCCACGACGTCGGGCATGCCGGTGACCACGGGGGCGGCCGCGGCCAGCGAGCCGGCCTCCTTGGCCTTGGCGGCGCGGATGGTGCCCTGAACCTTGTCGACTGCCATGACCCGGTCCCCGCCCTGGGCGATGGTCACGCCCTTGGTGAGCTGGGTGCGCCCGGAGAAGGCGACCTGGGAGGGATCGACCGAGGAGACGGAGGCGTCGCCGGAGTCGGGGACCAGGATGTCCTCGGCGTTCTGGGTGACGTCGAAGGAGGATGAGGAGGTGCGGATCGCGCCGTCGACCTCGCGGGAGGGGTAGTTGAGGCGGGCCACCAGGTGCTTGGAGGTGGAGGTGACCCATACGCCGCCGTCGTTGAGGTGCAGGTCGGCCTGGGCCACGCCCTCGTGGAGCCAGGCAGCCGTTCCCAGGGCGGTGACGCATACGACGGCGGCCAGCGTCGACAGGCGCTTGCGCAGTCGCACGCGCTGGGCGCGCGACTGGGGGATGCGGAAGGTCGCGGCCAGTCGGGAGGTGGTGGTGCCGGAGGTCAGGCCCGAGCCGACGTCCTGAACGTCGTCGGATCGGGAGTCCCGGCTCCGTCGCCGGGGGCGCAGGGCGCCGGCGGCGCGGGCGAGCAGACCGGGACGGTCCGCGGCGGACGCTTCGGTCTGAGCGGTGCGGGAGTCGGATCGGTTGCTTCCGCCGTCACCGGCACCGGAGGTGGCTGCGGCGGAGTCGATGCTGCTCGACGGGGTGTCGGGCGTCTCGAAGTCGTTGCGTGAAGTGGTCACTGGGCCTCTTGAGGACTACGGGATGCGACCTCCTGGACGAGGGTGCGTCGCAGCATCGTCGAGGAGGTGGTGGGTGTGTAGGGCAGGTAGATCACCGAGGCCCCGACCTCGGCCATCTCGGCCTCCAGACGGCGGCCCTTGTCGGTGCCCTCCCAGTCGGTGCCCTTGAACAGCACGTCGAAGGGGGAGCGCTTCCAGGCCAGGCGCTTGTCCTGGTCGTAGTCGGGGACCACGGAGTCCACCATGCGCAGGGCGGCCACCATGGCCATGCGCTCGGCCAGGGGCACGATGGGGCTGCGCCCCTTCATCCGCTCCAGCGACTCGTCGGTGGCGACCCCCGCGATGAGGTGGTCGCAGCGCTTGGCCGCCTCGGTGAGGATGTTGAGGTGCCCCACGTGCAGCATGTCGAAGCCGCCGGGGACGTAGCCGGTGATCATCAGTAGGCTCCCTTTCCGCCGATGACCGCGCGCAGCGTTCCGGCGAAGATCTTCGCGTCCAGGGCTCCGCCCCGGTTCTCCACGTAGTGACGGTCCAGGGCCACGGTCGAGGCCCAGGACAGGTCCGAGCGTCCGGAGATCTGCCACAGGCCGGTCAGCCCGGGCTTGACCAGGAGACGACGCAGCGCCTCGGCGTCGTACTTGGCGACCTCGACGGGAAGTGCGGGGCGGGGCCCCACCAGGCTCATGTCCCCGCGCACGACGTTGATGAGCTGGGGGAGCTCGTCAATCGACAGGCGGCGGATCCAGCGGCCCACGCGGGTGATGCGCGGGTCCTGACGGTCCTTGAACATGACCTCGTTGCCGGCGTCGCCGCCGGCCTTGACCACCGAGGCGCGGCGCGCGTCGGAGTCGATGTACATGGAGCGGAACTTCCACATGGTGAAGGGCTTGCCGTTCTGGCCCACGCGGGTCTGGGTGTAGAAGACCGGCCCGGGGGAATCGATGCGGATCGCGACCGCGGTGGCCGCCAGCA
>ERZ772962.1151-NODE-1151-length-14463-cov-2.777068_pt1 | contig 14463 bp, 15 predicted proteins | sample MGYA00580676_ERZ772962 | MGnify/ENA primary metagenome ERZ772962 (study PRJEB29015, sample SAMEA2738049) | human oral metagenome | biome: human oral; feature: human-associated habitat; material: saliva | place: China | collected 2230 ...
ACAGGCGCATACCCTCAAGATGGCGAACTTGCGGTCGCTATCCAAAAAGCCTGCTTTAATAATAAATTATTGTTAGAGCGTGGTGGACGTGGCGGTAACGTTGTGCGTGTACTTTGTGCGGTAAACATCAATCAAGCAGAATGTGAAGAGTTTATTAAACGCTTTAAACAATCTGTTGTAGATGCATTAAAAGCCGTACGTGGTTAATTAAGAGCGGTCAGATTTTGCAGATGTTTTGTGAAATTTGACCGCTTGTGTTCCCCCTCTTTGTCAAAGAGGGGAATTTTTTAGGAAAAAATGGCTATGTCAGATCTTAAACAACATAAACAATCCCTTTTTTGTCGCGATGAGCAGTCGATTAAAGACTATGAAAATGCGATGAATAAAGCCGTGCAAGCGGTTTCAAATTGGTTGAAAAACGACAAAATGTACACGGGTGGCTCAATCAAACAAATGCGTGCTTTGATTGATGGATTCAAACCAAGCCAAGCTGGTGTAGGCGTAGAAAATGCACTGGCTCACCTCGTTGAAATTTTCTTAAATCCAAGTTTAAAAGTACATCACCCCCATTCATTGGCGCATTTACATTGCCCAACGATGGTGACGAGCCAAATTGCGGAAGTGTTAATCAATGCAACAAACCAATCTATGGACTCTTGGGATCAAAGCCCAGCAGGCTCAATTATGGAAGAGCATTTAATTGATTGGTTACGCCAAAAAGTAGGCTATGGACAAGGTACTTCTGGGGTGTTTACCTCGGGCGGTACGCAATCTAACTTAATGGGCGTATTATTAGCACGCGATTGGGCGATTGCGAATCACTGGAAAAATGAAGATGGCTCAGAATGGTCGGTGCAACGTGATGGTATTCCAGTTGATGCCATGAAGAAAGTGAAAGTAATCTGCTCAGAAAACGCTCACTTCTCTGTACAAAAAAATATGGCGATGATGGGAATGGGTTTCCAATCTGTGGTTACCGTACCGTCTAATGCTAATGCACAAATGGATGTCAACGCGCTTGAACAAACTTTGGCGCAATTAAAAGCAGAAGGTAAAATAGTCGCTTGTATTGTGGCGACAGCTGGTACCACCGATGCTGGTGCGATTGATGATCTAAACGCGATTCGAAAATTGGCTGATGAATACCAAGCATGGTTACACGTTGATGTTGCTTGGGGCGGAGCGTTATTGCTTTCTAAAGAATTCCGTCATTTCTTAGATGGCATTGAGCTAACGGATTCAGTTACGCTCGATTTCCACAAGCATTTCTTCCAAACCATTTCTTGTGGGGCATTCTTGCTTAAAGATCAAGCAAACTATCGTTTTATTGACTATAAAGCAGATTACCTCAATTCAGAATATGATGAAGAGCACGGTGTGCCAAACTTGGTGGCAAAATCTCTACAAACAACGCGTCGTTTTGATGCCTTAAAATTATGGTTTACGGTGGAAGCATTAGGCGAAGAACTCTATGCTTCAATGATTGACCATGGTGTTAAATTGACCAAAGAAGTAGAAGGTTATATCAATGAAGCTGAAGAGTTAGAAATGCTCGTGCCAACGCAGTTCGCATCAGTGCTATTTCGTGTAGTGCCAAAAGGCTATCCAGCAGAATTTTTAGATGCCTTAAACCAAAATGTGGCGGATGAACTTTTTGCTCGTGGCGAAGCGAATATTGGTGTCACTAAAGTTGACGATAAACAATCGCTAAAAATGACGACATTAAGCCCGATTGCTACGCTTGAGAATGTAAAAGCATTGTTGGCTCAAGTCTTAGCTGAAGCAAACCGCATTAAAGATGCAATTGCAAACGGCACTTATGTACCACCGATTGACTAGTTCTTTTATAGGAGGAAAAGGCCGATTTAAACGGCCTTTTCTTTTTTATAGTATAAGTATTAGAACTCCACTTACGATTAATAAACTTCCCATGATTAATTTCATGCTTAAAGGTTCGCCTAACAAAACGACGCCTAAAATAATCGCAATGACCACACTGAGTTTATCAATGGGCGCTACCCAAGAAGCGGGCGCCATTTGCAACGCGCGATAATAACAAAGCCAAGATAGACCTGTAGCAATACCGGAAAGAATTAAAAAGGTGAGAGGTTTTGCCGCAATATGTTGTGGCAGTTGCCATTCGTTACGTGCGCTAATGATACCCGCTGTAACGAGTAACACCACAATTGTGCGGATAAAGGTCGCGAGATTGCTGTTAATGCCTTCAACCCCTAATTTGCCTAAAATAGCGGTAAGTCCAGCGAAAAAGGCTGAACCAATAGCAAAAAATACCCAATTCATGATGTGCTCCTATTTTATCGTTAATATTGACCGCACTTTTCCGCTATAATAACGGAAAACTCATTAAGACAGAATAAGACATGAACCAAATTAATATTGAAATCGCCTATGCCTTGCCGGATCGCTATTATTTGAAATCCTTCAAAGTAGATGAAGGCACGATGATCCAAACGGCTATTTTGCAATCAGGTATTTTACAACAGTTTACCGAGATCGATTTGCGCGAGAATAAAGTAGGGATTTATTCCCGTCCTGCAAAATTAACGGATCAATTAAAAGACGGCGATCGTATTGAAATTTATCGTCCATTATTAGCCGATCCTAAAGAAATTCGTCGTAAACGTGCAGCAGAGCAAGCCAAAGCCGCACAAGAAAAAGCCCAACAAGAAAAACAGGAAAAGGAGTAAAAAAATGACCGCACTTTCCAACCAATATTGTCTGCCTGAGGGCATTACCCCTGAAATTTTCCTGCGTGATTATTGGCAGAAAAAACCATTGATTATTCGTAATGGCTTGCCTGAAATTGTTGGTCAATTTGAGCCTGACGATATCATCGAATTAGCACAAGGCGAAGATGTGACGGCACGTTTAGTAAAAACCTTTTCAGATGATAATTGGAAAGTGTTTTTCAGTCCGTTATCTGAAGAAGATTTTGCAGATGTACCCGAGAAATGGTCGGTGCTCGTCCAAAATTTAGAACAATGGAGTACGGAATTAGGTCAGCTTTGGAATAAATTTGGCTTTATCCCACAATGGCAACGCGATGATATTATGGTGTCCTATGCACCTAAAGGCGGTTCCGTTGGTAAGCATTATGACGAATATGATGTGTTCTTGGTGCAAGGCTATGGACATCGTCGCTGGCAGTTAGGCAAATGGCGTGATTCATCCACTGAATTTAAACCGAATCAGCCGATTCGTATTTTTGACGATATGGGCGAATTGGTGATTGATGAGGTGATGAACCCAGGTGATATTCTTTATATTCCAGCTCGTATGTCACATTACGGTGTAGCAGAAGATGATTGCTTGACCTTTTCTTTTGGTTTGCGTTACCCGAATTTAGCAGACATTTTCGATAACGTGAATAAAGCGTTTTGTCATCAAGATCCTGAATTGAATTTAAGCGAATTCCAATTACCATTACGCTTAACGCAAGCAGAGCAGCGTACGGGCAAATTGGCAGATGAAAATATTCAGGCAATGAAAAAACAATTCTTAGCGAAATTGGCAGAGTCAGAAGCCTTTGATGCCTTGTTCAAACAAGCAGTAGCCAGTACAGTGAGCTCACGTCGCTATGAAATGTTGGTATCCGATGAAATGTCCGATCCTGACGAAGTGCGGTCAATTTTAGAAGAGGAACAAGGTGTATTAATGCAGGACAATAACTGCAAATTGCTTTACACCGAAAATCCGCTCCGCATTTATGCTAATGGCGAATGGTTAGATGAAGTGAATGTCATTGAAGCGGAAGTGTTGAAACGTCTTTCTGATGGTGAAGCGCTAGATTGGGCATTCTTGAATAATTTAGTGAATGATACAGAAGATCCTGAAAGTACAATGGAATTATTGCTTGATTCGATTTGTAACTGGCTAGATGACGGTTGGGTGTTGATTGAATAATGTCTGAAAACATTTACTCTGTTTCCCAGCTTAACAGCGCCGCTCGCCAAATGTTGGAAGGGAATTTTTCACAGATTTGGCTTACAGGGGAGATTTCTAATTTCACCCAACCCGTGTCGGGGCATTGGTATTTAACGCTGAAAGATGAAAATGCCCAAGTTCGCGGTGCGATGTTCCGCATGAAAAATTTGCGGGTGGGGTTTCGTCCGCAAAACGGCATGCAAGTCTTGGTACGAGCGAATGTCAGTTTATATGAACCTCGCGGTGATTATCAGCTGATTATTGAATCCATGCACCCTGCTGGAGAGGGATTGTTGCAACAGCAATTTGAAGCGCTAAAAATGAAATTGGCGGCTGAAGGGTTGTTTGCTCAAAACTTGAAGAAAAGCTTACCGGACTTTGCTAAAGCGGTGGGGATTGTTACCTCTTCGACTGGTGCCGCGTTGCAAGATATTCTGCATATTTTGGCTCGCCGCGATCCAAGTTTAAAGGTTGTGATTTACCCAACGGCAGTGCAAGGTAAAGATGCAACGGCTGAAATAGTCCAAATGATTGAACTCGCTAATGCTCGTCAAGAAGTGGATGTATTGATTGTCGGCCGTGGTGGTGGTTCTTTAGAAGATCTTTGGTGCTTTAATGAAGAAGAAGTGGCACGTGCGATTTTCCGTTCTAATTTACCGATTATCAGTGCGGTAGGTCACGAAACGGATGTCACCATTGCCGATTTTGTGGCTGATTTACGTGCGCCGACACCCTCTGCAGCGGCGGAGCTAGTGAGTCGCAATCAGCAGGAATTACTTCAACAGTTAGCCTATAAACAACAGCGTTTGGAGATGGCGTTAGATCGTATTTTTAGTCATCAACAACAACGTTTACAACAGTTACGTTTACGTCTGCAAAATCAACATCCGCAAAATCAATTATTGATGCAGAAAGCCAGAACAGAACAATTACATCATCGTTTAGTTTTGGCAATGCAGCGCCAAGTGGATAAAACGCAACAAAAATTGACCGCACTTTCAGCGCGCTTAAAACAAAATCCGTTGCCTTATCGATTGCAAAAACAATCGCAGTATTTAGCTCAGTTACAAGTGCGGTTAAATTTAGGGGCGAATCGTCAAGTTACGGAACGTCAAAATAAATTGGCGACATTGTGTGGCAAGTTAGATGGATTAAGCCCATTGAAAGTATTAGCACGAGGATATTCCATCGCAGAAGATGTCAAAGGACATGCTATTGTGAGTGTGAAACAAGTCAAAACAGGCGATACGATTAAAACGAAGGTAGCTGACGGGGAAATAACCAGCCGCGTTTGTTAATTCAAATAGATTCTTAATGTAAACCTATGATGAATAAGAAATCATCATAGGTTTTCTTTTTTTTGTGACCGGCTTCAAAGTTTCAACAAAAAAACAGAGGGTTCAGTTTTTTTTATTTTTTTATGGGAGTATTATGCGACCTCGATACTAGGAGAGTAATGATGTCAGAAATTCAACAGTTTAGTCAGCATGATATAGAAGTTCTTAATGAAGAAACTGTTTATAAAGGTTTTTTTACACTTAAGAAAGTACAGTTTAAACATAAGCTTTTTGCCGGTGGCGAAAGTGGCGTTGTGACACGTGAATTATTAGTCAAAGGTGCCGCTTCTGCCGTGATTGCTTACGATCCGGAAGAAGATGTGGTGGTTTTAGTTGAGCAAGTACGTATTGGTGCATATCAACCTGAATCAGCTCGTTCCCCTTGGTTATTAGAATTGATTGCCGGCATGGTAGAAGAGAGGGAACAACCTGAAGAAGTCGCTTTGCGTGAAAGTGAAGAGGAAGCAGGCGTGTCCGTTCAAAATCTTACTCATTGTTTAAGTGTGTGGGATAGTCCAGGCGGTGTTGTAGAACGTATTCATTTATTTGTTGGTCGAGTAGATAGCTCACAAGCGAAGGGACTTCATGGTTTAGCTGAAGAAAATGAAGACATCCGTGTTCATGTGGTGAAACGTGAGCAAGCCTATCAATGGATGTGTGATGGCAAAATTGATAATGGCATTGCAGTAATGGGCTTGCAATGGCTTCAATTAAATTACGCCCAATTGCAGCAACGCTGGCAATAGGAGTCCCATGAACAATAGATTTGAATACGAACCTGCGAGTGAAGTTGTTAAATTATTACAAATTACCGATCCTCATTTGTTTAAAGATACAAGCAAAGAGTTATTAGGTATCAACACACACGAAAGTTTTTCTCAGGTGTTAAAAGAAATTCAGGCAGAGCCTTTTAATTATGATGTCGTGCTTGCGACTGGGGATTTGGTACAAGATAGTAGCGACGAAGGCTATCTACGATTTGTTGAAATGGTTAAATCGTTAAATAAGTCAGTATTTTGGCTTCCGGGTAACCATGATTTTCAACCTAAAATGGTCGAGCATTTAAGCCTATCACCTATTAATGCATCAAAACATTTACTTCTTGGCAAACATTGGCAAGTGATTTTGTTAGATAGCCAAGTATCTGGTGTACCTCATGGCGAATTGAGTGCTTATCAGCTAGATTGGTTAAAAACAAAATTAGCTGAAAATCCAGCACGTCATAGCTTGGTTGTATTACACCACCATTTATTGCCAACAAATTCAGCATGGCTTGATCAGCATAATTTACGTAATGCTCATGAATTTTCAGTGGTTCTTGCTCAATTCAACAATGTAAAAGGGATTTTATACGGTCATATTCATCAAGAAGTTGATGGCTATTGGCAAGGTTATCAAACCATGGCAACACCGGCGACTTGTATTCAATTTAAGCCGGACAGCAACCATTTTGCTTTAGATACCTTACAACCAGGTTGGCGTGAAATTGAGCTACATCCAGATGGACGAATTGAAACGAGAGTGAAACGAATCAAACAAAAAATATTCCTACCGAATATGGAGGAAGAAGGATACTAAACAAAGTGCGGTTAAAATTCAGGTGATTTTAACCGCACTTTTTCTATACCGAAATGGGTAAAAGTCCATTTTACACTAGCCAGAATTCCCACAAATCTGTACAATAGCCGACCGATTTTATCTTTTAACTAATCTTTATTTTTAAGCAATATGACGCAAAAATTACATATTAAAACATGGGGCTGTCAGATGAATGAATACGATTCATCAAAAATGGCCGATCTTCTCTTAAATACACATGGTTTAGAATTAACTGATATTCCAGAAGAAGCAGATGTGTTACTTCTTAACACCTGTTCTATCCGTGAAAAAGCACAAGAAAAAGTGTTCCACCAATTAGGGCGTTGGAAAGAATTAAAAAAACAAAATCCAAACCTAGTCATTGGTGTGGGTGGCTGTGTGGCTTCACAAGAGGGGGAGCATATTCGTCATCGTGCACCTTATGTGGATATCGTATTTGGTCCGCAAACCTTACATCGTTTGCCAGAAATGATTAATCAAATTCGTGGCGGTAAAAGTTCGGTGGTGGATGTGAGTTTCCCTGAAATTGAGAAATTTGACCGCTTGCCAGAGCCTCGCGCAGAAGGTCCAACCGCGTTTGTGTCTATTATGGAAGGCTGTAATAAATATTGTACTTACTGCGTGGTGCCTTATACCCGTGGTGAAGAAGTGAGCCGTCCTGTTGATGATGTATTATTTGAAATTGCGCAGTTAGCCGATCAAGGTGTTCGCGAAATCAATTTATTAGGCCAAAACGTAAACGCATATCGTGGCCCGACATTTGATGGTGGTATTTGTACATTTGCGGAATTATTACGTTTAGTGGCATCCATTGATGGTATCGACCGTTTGCGTTTTACCACCAGCCACCCAATCGAATTTACTGATGATATTATTGATGTGTATCGTGATACGCCTGAGTTGGTAGACTTCGTACACTTACCAGTACAAGCTGGTTCAGACCGTATTTTAACGATGATGAAACGGGGTCATACCGCGTTAGAATATAAATCGATCATTCGTAAATTACGTGCAGTGCGTCCAAATATTCAAATCAGCTCAGATTTCATTGTGGGCTTCCCAGGTGAAACCAAGGAAGAGTTTGAACAAACAATGAACCTGATCGCACAAGTGAATTTTGATATGAGCTTTAGCTTTATCTATTCAGCTCGTCCAGGTACACCTGCAGCAGACATGCCAGATGATGTAACCGAAGAAGAGAAAAAACAACGCCTCTATCTTTTACAAGAGCGTATCAACCAACAAGCGGCACAATATAGTCGCCGTATGCTTGGTACAGAGCAACGTGTATTGGTAGAAGGGCCGTCTAAGAAAGATATTATGGAATTAACAGGACGTACTGAAAACAACCGTATTGTTAATTTCCAAGGCTCTCCAGATATGATTGGTAAGTTTGTCGATATCAAGATTACCGATGTTTATACTAACTCTCTACGTGGTGAAGTAGTGCGTACAGAAGATCAAATGGGATTACGTATTGCACAATCACCACAAGAGGTGATGAACCGAACTCGTAAAGAAGATGAATTAGGCGTAGGACGTTATCACGGCTAATCATTTAAAATAACTATAGATAAGTAACCGTACGCAAGTGCGGTTATTTTTTTATGTGTTTTTTAGAAAAGAGAGTAGGAAAGTCTTTATCCTAAATTTTGGGCATAAAAAAAACACCCGTTAAGGTGCTGATTTAAAGTGGTGGGTCGTGAAGGATTCGAACCTTCGACCAACGGATTAAAAGTCCGCTGCTCTACCGACTGAGCTAACGACCCACATCATTTCGTAACAGGTGCGTATAATACCGATTTTATTTTCTGACGCAAGAAAAATCTGAAGAAATTGTGCTAATTGCGTGAATACTCGTCAATTTTTAAGAAAATTTTAGGTAAAGAAAAACGGAGAGCATATTGCTCTCCGTTTTATAAGAATCAAGATTCTCTAAAAATTAGTATGCTAACACTGCACGACGGTTTTTAGAGTATGCTGCTTCATCGTGACCTAACACTGCAGGTTTTTCTTCACCGTAAGAAACAGTTGATACTTTACCAGCATCAACACCTTTACCAGCTAAGAAACCTTTAACTGCATCAGCACGACGTTGACCTAAAGCGATGTTGTACTCTGGAGTACCACGTTCGTCAGTGTTACCTTCTACTAATACTTTAGCAGCTGGAGTTGCATTTAAATATGCTGCGTGTGCATCTAAGATTTGAACGTATTCACCTTCGATGTTGAATTTGTCGAAACCGAAGTAAACGGTGTTGTAACGTTGTTGAAGATCTTCAACAGAGTAACCACCGAAAGTTTGACCGTTGTTAGCACCGTTGCCTGCTGCATCGTTGTTTGATGAGCTACATGCTGCTAATGCAGCTACTGAACCAGCAACTAATAATGATTTAACAAATTTGTTCATTAGATTTCTCCTCAATGAGTTTTCTTTATTTAGTTAAGTATGGCGACCAAGCAGGAAATTTCACTTGGCCATTACTTCCTGGAAGGCTCGCCTTAAAGCGACCATCTGCAGAAACTAATTGTAACACCTTTCCTAACCCTTGTGTAGAGCTGTAAATAATCATAATACCGTTAGGAGAAATGCTTGGGCTTTCACCTAAGAAAGATGTACTTAATACTTCAGAGCTACCAGTTGTGAGATCTTGTTTCACCACGTTGTTATTACCGTTGATCATCACAAGAGTTTTACCATCACTACTGATTTGCGCACTACCGCGACCACCAACTGGTGATGCACCACCACCACTTGCGCTCATGCGATAAACTTGTGGTGAACCACTTCTATCTGAAGTAAAGAGAATTGAGCTACCATCTGGAGACCATGATGGTTCTGTATTATTACCCGCACCGCTAGTTAATTGAGTAGGTTTTCCTCCATTTGAGCTCATTACATAGATGTTTAATAAACCATCTTGTGAAGAAGCAAATGCGAGTTTTGAACCGTCTGGAGAGAATGCTGGCGCACCATTATGCCCTGGGAAAGAAGCTACTACTTTACGAGCACCAGAATTTAAATCTTGTACAACAAGTTGTGATTTTTTGTTCTCAAAAGATACGTATGCTAAACGTTTACCATCTGGAGACCAAGCTGGAGACATAATTGGTTGTGAGCTACGATTTACGATAAATTGGTTGTAGCCATCATAATCTGCTACACGAACTTCATAAGGTTGTGAGCCACCATTTTTTTGCACTACGTAAGCGATACGGGTTCTGAATGCACCACGAATACCGGTTAATTTTTCGAATACTTCATCACTCACAGTATGTGCACCATAGCGTAACCATTTATTTGTCACTGTATAGCTATTTTGTGCAAGTACCGCACCAGGTGTACCTGATGCACCTACAGCATCAACTAATTGGTAAGAAATGTTATAACCGCTACCAGTTGATGTCACTTGACCCACCACAACAGCATCAATACCTAAAGCAGTCCAAGCTTCTGGTTTCACTTCAGCTGCAGTCGTTGGTTGTTGTGGCATTTGGCTTACTGGAATTGGGTTAAATTTACCACTATTACGTAAGTCATCCGCAACAATTTGACCAATATTTTCAGGTGCAGAACCTGCGAAAGGAACAACTGCGATAGGACGAGCCCCATCAACCCCTTCATCGATCACAATTCGTACTTCATCTTCTGCCATTGCTGTGCTTGCAAATGCAAACATCACCACAAATAGCCCCATAACACGTTTGATCAATTTCATTTAATCACCTTATTTTAACGTTGTTATTTTCCTAAAACCGATTATCGAGCATTGATATCAAAATCGATAGTCGGCGCTTTATATTTCTCATAAATAGCATCAGATGGTGCTGCTGGAACTTTTTTCGTTCTTGCCACTGCACTCATTGCTGCAGTACAGATATCATCAGGTCCAGAAACTCGTTGGTAAGCTAAAATAGTACCATCTCGACCGAGTTGAATTTTAATACGGCAAACTTTACCGGCAAAACTTGGATCTTTTAAGAAGCGGCGTTGAATTTCACGCTTAATTACACCTGCATATTGGTCACCGACTTTGCCACCATCTCCAGCCCCAAGTCCAGCACCACTACCTTGTGTACCACCTTTATTCGCATTGCCACCTTTAGATGCGCTACCACCACCGATGTCACCACCGTTCATGAAATCATCTAAAGCTGCTTGATCTGCTTTACGTTTTGCTGCATCAGCCTTCGCTTTAGCTTCTGCATCCGCTTTAGCTTTTGCTTCTGCCTTCGCTTTTGCTTCTGCATCCGCTTTAGCTTTTGCCTCGGCCTTCGCTTTTGCATCAGCCTCTGCTTTAGCTTTTGCCTTAGCATCTGCTTCTGCTTTCGCTTTGGCGTCTGCCTCAGCTTTTGCCTTCGCTTTTGCTTCAGCCTCTGCTTTCGCTTTCGCCTCAGCCTTAGCTTTAGCATCTGCTTCTGCCTTTTCTTTCGCTTTTTGAGCTTCTGCTTGCGCCTTCGCTTTTGCCTCTTCTTCAGCCTGTTTAGCGGCTGCCGCTAAACGTTTTGCCTCAGCTTCAGCTTTCAACTTCGCTGCCTCTGCAGCTTGTTTTGCTTTTGCTTCTTCAGCTTGTTTCTGTTTTTCTAACGCCTCTTGACGAGCAAGTTCTTGTTGCTGTTTTTGCTTTTCAATTTCTTGCTGCTTTTGTTTTTCAAGTTCTTTTTGACGTTGAATTTCCTGCTGACGCTTAATCTCTTCTTGTTTCGCAATTTCTTGCTGATTTGGTTCAGGTTCAGGCTCTGGTTTTTTCTCTTCGACTACAGGTTCTGGTTTTTTCTGTTTATCAGTTTGACCTTTTTTCTGTTGTTGAATACGTCCCCATTCCTGTGCTGCGCTGCCAGTATCGACCATCACAGCTCCCATGGCATCACCTTCACCTTCTCCACCACCCATTATTTCAACGGTTTGATAAAGAGAGCTCCAAATCAACAAACCAAACAATGCAAGGTGCATCGCAATAGAGATGACAAACTCATTTGCACGTTTTTTTCGTCGATTATTCTGCACGGTTTTACCTACTTATTCTTAAATTGGGTTGGTCATTAAACCCACAGACTTAATGCCGGCAAGATGTAGTAAATTCAGTGCTTTAATCACTTCTTCATAAGGTACATCTTTTGCTCCGCCCACTAAGAACATTGTGTTATTGTCTTTATCAAATTCTTGTTTTGATAATTGGGTTACCATTTCTTCGTTAAGGCCTTCTTGGCGTTGACCACCAATCGAAATCGAATACTGCCCAACACCTGCTACTTCTAAAATAACCGGTGTTTTATCTTCATTTGATACATTTTGACTTTGCACCGAATCAGGGAGTTCCACTTGAACGCTCTGACTGATAATCGGCGCGGTTGCCATAAAAATTAACACTAAAACTAAAAGAACATCGAGAAATGGCACGATGTTAATTTCAGATTTAATGTCTTTACGCTGACGACGAGCCATAATTTCCTCTAAAACTTCGCTAAAATCCACCGCACTTTTCGTTTTATTTATTAAGTGCGGTCAATTTTTCATTTATTTTTAATGGGGCGCTTTACCAAAAGCTTGACGATGTAAAATTGTGGTGAATTCATCAATGAAGTTACCATAATTTTGTTCAATCGCATTTACACGTAAGCTTAAACGGTTATACGCCATTACAGCTGGAATCGCCGCAAACAAACCGATTGCTGTTGCGATCAAGGCTTCTGCAATACCTGGAGCAACCATTTGTAATGTAGCTTGTTTCGCACCACTTAATGCCATAAATGCGTGCATGATCCCCCAAACGGTACCAAATAAACCGATATATGGACTTACAGAAGCAACTGTTGCTAAGAAAGGCACACGACTTTCAAGCGCTTCTACTTCACGATTCATCGCAAGGTTCATCGCACGAGTCGTACCTTTGATGATTGCTTCTGGTGCATTCGCATTCACTTGTTTTAAGCGAGAGAATTCTTTAAAGCCGACAAAGAAAATTTGTTCGCTACCTGTTAATACTTCACGACGATTAGATAAACCATCATAAAGTTTATTTAAATCTTCACCAGACCAGAAACGATCTTCAAAAGTGTTCGCTTCTTTTAACGCGCTCGTCAAAATACGGCTACGTTGAATGATGATTGCCCAAGAAATAATTGAGAACGAAATTAAGATCACAATTACAAGTTGAACAACGATACTCGCTTTTAGAAAAAGATCTAAAAAGTTCAATTCTGCAGTCATTGCATACTCCGAAAAGTTATTTACTTTAAAAATGCCGCTTTTAATTCTTCAGGAATTGCGACAGGTTTCATTTTGCCTAGATCAACACAGGCTACCTTAACAGTAGCCTTTGATAACACCACCGTCTCACGAACTAACCGCTGCCCAAAGAGGATTGTCGCCCCTTTCACTGCCGTTATTTCAGTTTCGACAATAAGATAATCATCCAATTTTGCCGGAATACAATAGTCAATAGACATGGTTTTGACCACAAAAGCGACTTGTTGTTCCTGCAATAATGATTGTTGGGAAAAATTAAGCGTTCTTAAATATTCAGTTCGCGCACGTTCAAAGAAATGTAAGTAACGTGCGTGATACACTACTCCGCCTGCATCCGTGTCCTCATAATAGACACGAACCGGAAAGGTAAAACATTGGTTATTCAAAATAATGCTCAAATTATCAGCCATAACAAGCCGCTTATTTTAGAACCTGTTCATAAGATGTGCAAGATCCAAATAATAATATTTGTCTATCGTTCTTATAATAACCAATGCTGAACAATGGCAATTATTGTGGTGAAATAACCAATAAATGGCAAGAAAACAAGCTGCCATATTGCCCGACGAATATCAAATCCAATGCCGTGGATCCATAAATTAATCAATCCCCAAAAGATTGCGAGAATCCAAGCTGGATGAGCAGTTCGAAGTGCGGTCGAAAATTGACTTAAATTTAAAAAGAAAGCCGCAGTTAAAAATAACGCTAAAATAAACGAAAGGGTTCGCAAGGAACCCTTATTACTTAATTGATAGAGTGAATTAATCATCATTACTCGTCAAATTTACCTGACTTTTCTTTACCAATGGTTAATTTAGCACTCACCATAACTGCAGCCAACACACCCACTACCCAAATTGCATATAACATGTTGTTTCTCCTTAGTATAATGAGTTTTTGTTGTCTTCAACAAAGCTTTCATCCAAGCGACCAAACATTTTGTAGTATGACCAAATGGTGTAAAGCAATGAGATGCTAACAAATACTAATGCCAAGTAGAACATTAAGGTTAATGTTAATTCACTTGACGTTGCATCCCACATTAACAAACTTTGTTCTGGATGAGTACTTGAAGGCATTACAAATGGGAACATTGATACTGCCGCAGTAATAATCACACCAGCCATTGTTAATACAGAGAAGAAGAACGCAAAACCACAACGATTTGCTTTAGATGCAACGACATTTAGTAATGCCCCCACCACAGCTAATACTGGCAATGCCCATAAAGCTGGATTTTCATTGAAGTTTTTGAACCATGCTCCTGCTTCAACTGCTACTTGTTTGCCTGAAGTTGGCGCTGATGCTGCAAAGTGATCAATCGCGCTAGTC
>ERZ772962.1152-NODE-1152-length-14462-cov-6.420421_pt1 | contig 14462 bp, 10 predicted proteins | sample MGYA00580676_ERZ772962 | MGnify/ENA primary metagenome ERZ772962 (study PRJEB29015, sample SAMEA2738049) | human oral metagenome | biome: human oral; feature: human-associated habitat; material: saliva | place: China | collected 2230 ...
AACTTGAAAACAACCACGCTTTCCTTCCAGGTGCTGTTTCACGTAAGAAACAAGTGGTACCACAATTGACTGAAAGCTTTAATGCTTAATGCTAAACGGGATAACCCATTGTTAAAAAAGGAGTTTCGGCTCCTTTTTTGCTAGGAGGAGACTATGTTAGAATCTGGCGATTTGATTTTTGTGAGGGATCATACGGAAATGGGACAGGCCATCCAGGCATCAACTGGGAACTATAGCCATGTGGCCATCTTTTTGGATGGAAAGTTCTATCATGCCACGGTGGAAGGTGGCGTCCTGGCCCAGTCCCCTGAAGATTTCTTTGAAACTGAGAAGGTATATGACCTATACCGCTATGCAGAGATTGATGACAAAGAAGTCAAAAAGCGAGCAGAAAACCTTTTAGGTGCTCCCTACAATGTTTCCTTTTACCCAAATGGAGATGGCTTCTATTGTTCCCAGTTCATCGCTGAACTGCTCCCTATCTTTGAGACCATTCCCATGAAGTTTGGTGATGATGAGCAGCAGATTAGTGATTTCTGGAGAGATTACTATAAAGAACTAGGATTAGCTGTACCTCTGAATCAGCCTGGTACTAATCCCAGTCAGTTAGCCCAGTCTCCCCGTCTACAGTTTAAAGAAAGATATACGGATGATTACAATCATTAATCCCACACGTTTGACACGTCAGCCATTTTTCAAGGACTTGATCAACTATTTGGATCAGCAGGATGATGTGATTTTGCGGCAAATCAAGGCCCAATTTCCAGATCAACCAGTGGATAAACTGATGGAGGAGTATATCAAAGCGGGCTTGATCCTTCGAGAAAATAAACGCTACACCCTCAACCTGCCTTTCTTAGAGTCAGCTGATCTTATTGACTTGGATCAAGAGGTCTTTGTCCGAGAAGATAGTGAATTTTATCAGGAACTGAAAGCCAAGGTCTTCCAAACGGAACTCCGCAATACGACCAATGAAGCGATTCTCATAGAGGAGACGGACTTTGCGCGAAATGCACAGACTCTTTCCAATTACTTCTACAAGGTGAAACACCAATATCCATTGACAGAGGATCAAGAAAAGCTCTATGCCATCTTGGGCGATGTCAATCCCGAGTATGCTCTCAAGTATATGACTAGCTTTTTGCTCAAGTTCCTCAAAAAAGATGAAGTCCAGCAAAAGCGCAAGGACATCTTTGTCGATAGTTTAGAAGTCTTAGGTTATATCCGCAAAAATGATGAAGGCAAATATGAATTAGCAGTGGACTTGGACAAGGAAAGACTGATGTTTATTAAGTAATAGAAATAGGCTGGGAGAACTTCCTGGGCAAATATTGAGGATAAAGCCTTTATAAAACAAGATTCTGTGGGCTTGTATTTGTGTAAAGTCGCATAATCGGGGTTAGAAAAGTTTGTGAGGAGTTATTCGTGCTTCACATTGAAAAAACTGAATATAATCGTCTACAAGACTGGATTCTTTGAATACTGCACCAATAATTGGATCTATTTTGCAGCTAACTATCTAATTTTGAAGAAGAGATAAAATCAATCGTTTTACCTATTTATTGATACAAGGGAGTTATATTTGGATATCTGAGATAATAAGAGGAAAAAAGAAACAAGCGAAAGGATTAGTAAACATGGAGCTGAGTCATCTTAAAGAATTTATTGTTCTGGCTAAAATTGAGAATTATCTGGAAGCGGCAGAGAATCTTTATATTTCTCAATCCAGTCTATCAAAGCATATAAAATCGTTGGAGGCAGAACTTGGAACCACTCTATTTGATCGAACAACCCGTCAGGTGAAGCTCAATGAGGCAGGGAGGGTATTTCTCAAATATGCCCAGCAAATGATTGAGATTCAGTATCAGTTCAATACGGCTCTTCTCAATCTAAAGGAGGCAGAAGAACAAAGTTTGACAATCGGATCTATTCCCATTATGGCACCTTACGGTATTACAGACATGCTTCTTGGTTTTAAAAAAGCTAATCCAAAAATTAATTTAAGTATCATCGAAGGTGAGACTGAGCAACTTAAGCAGAAGCTTCGCAGTGGCGAATGTGATCTGGCCTTTATTCGTCATTTACCAGGAGGGGCTGAAGCGACGGAAGATGTAGCTGATTTTTTAATGACCTCTTTTACGGCAGATTATTTGGTTGCAGTTTTACCACTTGAACATCCTCTTGCCGATCAGGCATTGATTGATCTATCCGATTTAAAGACTGAAGAATTTCTTTTTCTCCCCCCAAATTCTATGATGCATAGTATTTCTATACAGGCATGTCATCAGGCAGGTTTTACGCCAGCAATTGCATACACAGGCGAACGAGCAGAAAATATCATTGACCTTGTGAGTAAAGGAATGGGAATTTCTCTTTTGATGTCAAAGCCTATTTCTTATATCAATACGCAAAATCAGGTTAAATTAGTTCCAGTTTTACCTCATATTGAGACAGAAATTGTGATTTATTCTAAAAAGGGGGCTCTTCTATCAAAGGTAGCTAGTCATTTCCTAGAATTTATACAGCAGTGAGAGTTAGGCTTTGTGCCTGACTTTTTTTGAAATGAAAATAATACCCTTCAAAAATCTCATCAAACTACGTCAGCATGGTTTTGTGTTTCTTCGGTACAGCCTACGAATCGCTTTTTAGTCTACTCTTTGATATTTATCGAGGATTATCTATTCCGCTTTGGAATAAATAGGACCGAAACTTGAATTGTAAGCTTTTTGAATTTTCGGTATGATAGTGATGTTAGGAGGATGTGTTGGGATGAAAATGAGAGAGTTTTTCTTTTCATTTTTAACAACCTTAACATTTAACTTTCCAATGGCATTCTTCGTTCAAATCTTCCTGTTAGGTCCCTTACTAAAAAGGTTGATTTTAGATAATTAAAAAGGAAAAGGTGAAAATAATGATAGTTGATGCAAATATTTATTGGTTTGATGAAAAAATTTTTCACGACGAGGCCTATGCGGAGCGATTTTTAGCAGAAATACCACGCCTTTATCAGACAGAAGGGCGAATGGTGCAGTTGGAGGATGGCCGTAAGCAGATTGTGATTGAAAGGCCAGTCGGTTATGCCAATGTCAATTATGTTGAGGGCGATTATATTCTGGAGAATATTCTAGCGGATATGGATGAGGCTGGTATTGCAGTGGGAATTCTAAAGCTTCCTTGCTATCATGAATGGCTAAGTTTAGAACTCTGTAAGAAGTTTAATGATGGGATGGCGGAATTTGTCAGACAGTCAAATGGCCGTCTACGAGGTCTGGGAGTTGTTCCACCACGAGATAGTCAGGCAGTCAAAGCTGAAATTGACCGCTGCCTGGATGAACTGGGTTTTACAGGTCTGCAAATGATTGCACACTACGGTGATCATTATTTAGATGATGAACAGTTTGCTGGATTTTTTGAATATATAAATACTAAATCAGTCACTGTCTATATTCACCATAATCCAGTACCTGTAGATTTTAAACAGCTTTATGAATACAATAACGTTCGCCGTTCTTATGGGCGCAATGTTGACCAAGGAACTGCTGTTATGAGAGAATTGTTTAGTGGTTTTTTTGATAAATTTCCTCATATCAAGTTTGTGCATTCGATGCTGGGAGGTGGCTTCTTTGCCTTTAAGAATTTGATTCTACCTAAAAAGGCAACTAAGACTGAAGGTGTTCAACGGTTTCAGACAGATAATGGTGCTATTGCAAAGCATTTGAAAGAAAACCTCTTCTTTGAAATGTCCCATGCTCAGCCTTGGGGCAAGGAACAGTTGGAGTGTGCAGTAAAAGTGCTGGGAGCAGACCATATTATTTATGGATCCTCTTATCCAGTACGTAATGAGTGGCTAATAGATGGTCCAGCTTTTGTTAGAAATTTAGACATTAGTGATGAGGAAAAGGATTTGATTTTAGAGGGAAATGCTAAGCGACTTTATCATGTTACAGATTAAAAGGAGGTAACTATGTTACAAGCAGGTGCAGGAAAATCTCGCATTAAGTTGCCTGGACAAATATTGCCACTTGAAAAATTCACGTATTATCATGATGATTTGTATTGCCGAGCTATTATTTTAGCTGATTTTATCTTTATTTCGCTTGATGTAACATCTTTACAAGATTATGCGATTACAGCTATAAAAAACAAGGTTAAGGAAAATTATGATGTTTCAGATAGACATATTTTTATTAGTGTTATACATACCTTCTCAGCTCCACATACACGTTCTTTAAAGGCTTTAGAAAAAGCAGACGACGAAACCAAGCAAAAAAATCAATTCTATTTAGAGTTTTTGCTGGAAGCTGTTGAAGAGGCTTTGTTCTTAGCTAAAAGCAGTTTACAGTCAGCATCTCTCTCTTGTCAAAATATTACGGCAAAAGCACAGATTAACCGCGATATAGAGGGGATAGATGGGTATTGGTTGGGAAAAAATCCGTATGGCTATTCTAATCATACGATTCCGATGTTGAAAATCTCCTCGCCTTCAGAATCATTAATAGCTATGATTTACAGTGTGGATGTTCAGTCGTCTATTGTCGAAAAAATAGGTGACGGAGCTATTAGTAGCGATTTTATCGGTTTAGCCTCGCAAAAAATTGAAGAGAAGCTTAATTGTGTTGCTTTATTTATGCTTGGAGCGGCTGCTGACCAAATACCTGATGTAGCCCAAGAAAGTTTTGACAGTCTAGAACAATGTTCAGATGAATTGGTTTCAGTGATTCTGTCGCAAGTGACAGAAAATGAACATCTCGAAGATACTTTAACATTAACTACGATCACCGTTGAGCTTGACGGTCAAGTCATCCCTGATATGAAAAGCTTAAAACCAACAAGGAAATATCATTTTGAATTGCAGGGGAAAAAGCAAGTTGAGGTAGCAATTTTGAGTATTGGGGATTTTGGGTTAGTCATGTTAAAACCAGAATTGACGAGCATCACGGGTATGGTTATTAAAGAACAATCTCCTTTTCCAGTAACAATGATTGCTACGATGATTAATGGTTGCCAAAAATACATGGTAGATGAGAGAAGTTACGATAATTATACTTATGGAGCAATGAATTCCATGTTTGCACGTGGCAGTGCTGAAAAGGTTAGTCAGGCTATTATTAAGACATTAAAAGAGAGGAAGTGAGCTTATGAAGGTTGGATACGGTCGTAAAAATATTACACCGACAGCACCATTTTACTTATTAGGATATAAAACTCCCAAACGAAATCAACCCGCTAAAGGCATTCATGACCCTATTTACATTAATGGTATTTTATTTCATAACAATGAAGGTCAAGAAGTTTTTTTGGCAACAGGAGACCTTCTTGAAATAGAGGATATTGTTGCTGCAGATATTCGACGTGAAATCAGTCAAAAATACCATATTCCATTTGAAAATATTATTATCGGTGTCACACATGACCATCATTCGGTACGTGATTTTCATAAAACTTGGGAATTTGGTCGCTACAATCAAGAGTATTATGATTTCTTTGTGCAATGTTTTCTTGATGTTGTCGCACAATGTCGGCATAATCTTGTTGAAGTTAGTGTTGAGTATGGGCAGGATTTAATTCTTGGATATTATAGTAATCGCAATCATCAAGGCAGCCAATCAGACAATATTGTTTCGGTGACAAAATTTATTCACGATGGCAAAGCTGTCGCGGGTATTGTTAATATTGCGGTCCATTCAACGGTTTTAAGTGGCGATAATATGGAATTGACTGCTGATTTAGCAGGAAATCTATCAACAAAATTAAAAGAAAAATGGGGATTTTACCCACTGATGTTAATAGGTTGTGCAGGTGATTCTAGTAATCATTATGATCGACAGGGGCGTGATTTTGCAGAACTAGAACGTGTGACAGCAGGATTAGCTGAGCTTATCGCTCCTATAAAAACGACAACACTTTCTCTTGAAACGGAAAGCATTAACGTTTTGGAACTTAGTCACGAAGTCATCAATGACAAGAAGGCATATGATGAAGACCTTTGTTTGCGAATTGCTGGCATGAAAAATGGGACTATTAAGACCGTTGGCGCTCAGCCAGTCGAACATTTGATTGAAAAGTGTGAAGAACAACTAACGATGCCACAATTTTATGACATCTTACAACTTGGAATCTTGGATATTGGAAATTTAAGATTCTTCATCTTCCCTGGGGAGCTAGCATCTGCTGGCGGAGAATTATTGAGAAATACAACGGATAAAACGGTGTTGATTGCTGGATATAGCAATGGTTTCCACCATTATTTCTTAGAAGCTAAGGATTATGGGCTAAGTTTTGAAACGATTGGTAACCCTGTTCCAGCAGGAACTTTTGAAACTATTATTGAAAAATTTAGTCGTGCAAGTCACTTGCTAGATAACTAACGAGCCGTAATCGGGGCTGTGAAGTCGATTGAAGATTTTAGATAGGAGTTCTAATTATGGACTACAATAAATTAGGAAAAGATATTCTCACTCAGGTGGGGGGCAAAGAAAATGTTAGCAGTGTTAGTCACTGTATCACACGTGTTCGCTTTATTTTAAAAGACGAAGCCAAAGCTAACGACGACGTTATAAAAAATATGTCTGGTGTCCTCGATGTTGTCAAACAAGGTGGTCAATACCAAGTTGTTGTCGGACCGAGCGTTGAAAAAGTTTACAATGCTATTATCGAAGATGGCGATATTGCAACGAACGAGGGTGATAGCACAGTAGCCAATACAGAAGAGGATAAAGGTTTCATTAACAAAGCTTTAGGGCTTATTAGTTCTATTTTCATTCCAGTATTGGGTATGTTGTCTGGTTCAGGTATGATTAAGGCGATGCTTGCACTTCTTAGTGCTTGCGGTTGGTTGTCACCTAAGGATGGCACTTACATCATTTTAAGCGCTTTATCAGATGCACTGTTTTATTTCTTCCCAGTCGTTTTAGGTTGGAGTGCTGCTAAACGCTTTGGGTTAAAAGAAATCTATGGTATGACACTAGGGGCTTTCCTTGTCTATCCAACTTTAGTATCGGCTGCTAGTGGCGATGCTATTAATACGCTATTTTCTGGAACAGTTTTTGAAATGGATTATCAATTAACATTCCTTGGCATTCCAGTAGCTCTTCAAAGTTATGCTAGTACCGTTATTCCGATTATTGCGGTAACATGGTTTGCTAGTTATGTTTACAAATTCTTTAACAAACATATTCCAGATGTTTTGAAAATGGTCTTTGTTCCATTCTGTACATTGATTATTGCTGGTGCAGCTAGCTTGATTGTCATTGGTCCGATTTCAATTGTTCTTCAAAACTTATTGAGTAGTGCTGTTACGTGGCTACTTAACCTCAATATTGGTATCGCAGGATTCTTGATTGGGTCTCTCTGGTCTATCCTGGTTATGTTCGGTCTTCACTGGGCAATCCTACCATTCTTCCAAATCAATGTTTCTGAATATGGTTATGATATTATCAATCCATTAATTTTCTCTGGGGCACCTGCCGTTCTCGGTTCTGCACTTGGTATTGCTCTTCGTACAAAAAATAAAGATACACGCTCCATGTCATTTGCTGCCGCCATTTCATCATTCTTTGGGGTTAGTGAACCAGCACTTTATGGTGTTATGATTCCTCGTAAAATGATTTTGGTTACTGGTCTTGCTGCAGCTGGTATCGGTGGTGCCATTGCGGGACTTGGCGGTGCTAAACTTTACACATTCGGGGCTCACGGACTCCTTGGCTTCCCAACATTTATCAATCCTGACGGTATTGATGGCGGCTTTATTGCTCTTTGTATCTCAGGTGTTGTTGCCTTTGCGATTGCCTTGGTATCAGCCTTAGTTATTGGTGATAAACGAGACAGCGCAGCGTTACTAGCAAAAAAAGCAGAAGAAAAAGCACCTGTTAAAGCAAAAGAAGTGACAATTGTTTCTCCTGTAAATGGTCAAGCTGTAGATTTGACAGGTGTTAGCGATCAAGTCTTTTCACAACTACTCTTAGGTGACGGTATTGCAGTTATTCCAAGTGATGGCAAGGTCTATGCACCAGAAGATGCGATCGTCCGTGTTGCCTATCCCACAGGTCACGCGGTAGGATTAGCAGGTACTGCAGGTGACGAACTTCTCATTCATATTGGTGTTGATACGGTTAACTTAAACGGACAATACTTCACTAGTCATGTTGAACAAGGGATGAAAGTGAAAAAAGGTGATCTTCTTGTTGAATTTGACCTTGATGGCATTAAAAAAGCAGGTTATGATCCAACAGTTATGGTCGTTGTTACCAAGACTGTACAACTGGATACCGTAACACCATTAACACAAGGAACAGTTGACACAACGACTCCATTACTCTCTATTAATTTAAAATAAAACCAAAAAAGAGTTGGCGACGCTACGCTAACTCTTCTTTTTACAAGGAGAATAAGATGGAGAAAGTGATAATATCTCATTATGCTGCTAATTTTTATGATTCAGGTTTTTATCATGATGACGGCACATGGGAAAATCCCAATCATACCTTAGCGGAAGAATATTACTTAATTGCCGTTGCTGGTAATGGTAGAACGTTTGACGGAACAGCTGCTTATAAGTTGGGAACGTATTATGAATATGGCAGAGAAGGAATTGCACAAGATTATAGCAAAGCTGTTTATTATTACGAAAAAGCTTTATCAGATTCTAATGTACATTCAACCATGCTAGGAATTCCAGATACTTATTTAGCACTCGGACGATTTTACGAAAATGGATTAGGGGTAGCAATCGATATAGAAAAGGCTCTTTCTTATTATTATCAAGTTCAAACTGCTGCGCAAGTTAATCTGGATTTAGGTGGTAATGTTGCTGGCTACGAAGCCGCCCTTAAAGTTTATCAAGAAGCTACCGAAGCTATCCAAAGATTAACTCAAGGAACAAATGACACTGAGACAACGATAGAAAATCAACAAACTACTACAGATGACACGACGTCAGAAACTACTAACGGTGATGAAAATCAAGAAGTTTTGACATTATCAGATGCTACCACAGGCGTATCTGTAATTGGAACAAAGGCGGAACTATCTAATGCAGTTACTGTTGTTGTGATGAGAACTACGGTAGCTGCCTTGAAAGACTTAAACTATGATGTCTATGATATTACACTTCAAGATGCTTCTGGAAATGAGGTTCAACCTAGTGAAGCCGTTCAAGTAATATTGCCAGTCACTTACGAAGTATCAGCGCTTTATCATGTTGCGAACGATGAGAGTTTAACTTCCGTCGATGTTATTCAAAATGGAAGTAAAGTAACCTTTACAACAAGCCATTTTAGTATCTATGCAGTTGTCTATAAAGAACAAATGCCTTAGAAGAAAGCTCTTCAGCCGTCGCTGTCTCAGAACCTCAAAAGAAACAATCAGACACTTTACTTAAAACTGGTAGTCAATCAAGTAAGCCTCTTACTTTCATTGGAGTGGCATTGGTTATGATATTATCAGTATTCACCATAAATTATTTTTTAAAACAAAAAATAATGAGTAGGAAATAGAAATATTAGGTAGGAATCTTTATGAAAAAAGGTATATTATTTTTTGTAAGCGTTTTAGCGATGCTTGCCGCATGTTCAAATACTGGAAAACAAGAGTCATCCAAACAAACAAATGAATCGCAAAGTAGCTTTTATCAAGTGACATCTGATGACATTTCTATCACAAAAGATGCCACATATAGCGTTACGCTGACTACAAAAGACACTTGGCAGTTTGTGGCTGAGGCTGGTCAAGATGTTACCGATTGGCTTGTTTTGAAATCAGATAAGCAAGCTTTAACAGATACCTCTGGAGTTGCTCAAATAACGGCTGTTGATAGTGATTCTTCAGCTATTACCATTACTATTGATAGTAGTAAAATCACAGGATTTTCAAGCAATGGTGGAGCAAATCTTTATATCATGCCAGACTCCAGTAGCATTGTAGGAACTGGCGACAATCACGCACATTATAGTGAAACAAGTGCTAAAATTGGGAAATACGTTATTCCAAAAGTAAGTGTTGACGGCACTATTGAGGGAGAAGTTACACATGAAGACGGATTGACATTTAAAAATAATCAAATCACTTTTAAATTCACAGTTGATGGTAAGCAAGTAGACAGTAGTTTAGTCAATAATAGCACTGCTAAAGTAACCCTAGCAGATGGTGATGGCTATTATACCACTGATTATGTTTATAGTGACAAGGGATTATCAAACAAAATAAAAAATGCTAGTATTAATTATTCGATTAAACCAGAAGATTTACAAATAACTAATTCTGGATATGTACTTGGTGAAAATGGTGGTGGACGTGGATGGTCGGAATTGGGAGGTGATGGTAACGGTAACTACAATTTAAATTTTGAGTTATCAGGTTTAAAATATAATGGACTACCAATCAGTAATAAGATTTTTAAAGCACATATTTATTGTTACGGTAGGACATTTAAAGTTGATAATGGAAGTATTTATGCGACTTCTTATCTCAAATGGTCAACAGATTCTGAAAATAATCTTCCAAACCTTGCTGACCAGTACAGTGATAATCTCATTCTCAGCTGGGCGAATGGTATTAATGCCAGCAAACTGTCAGAAGATGATGTGACTTTAACCATGGAGAGTGAATATGGAGATACCCTTAAACTTAAAAGAGGCACTGATTTCACCCTTGAAACCAGTAAAACTAAGACTATCATCGAGGTGAACTATACTTATTGGGCAAATGCACCGGTTTACACCAAACTGAAGGTCGACGTGGATTCAGAAAAGCTTAACTGGGACGATCGCCAGTATAAGATTAGTAAGATCAGCCATTCTTACGATATTGCTAGCGTCTATGTTTACAATGTCATGGCAGGAGGACAGACTGGCACACAAACTTGGACAGTTTATGGCTTAGATGGATTGACTGATTGGCAACAACTTTTTGACCGACCAACCTATATCTTATCTTACATCGATACTGACGGTAAGATACGCTACTATTCAGAAGCTAGTAATGGTAGCTTTGTTGATGAAGCTAACGCGACGACTTTTGATGCCTCCGGTGATGTAAAGATTGCTTTAAAAGATAATACTGGTTACTTCACACGTCGGTTTGACCAAACAGAGGATAAGACAATAGGCGGTATTACCTATACCTTTAAAAAGGTCTACTCTCATGCTGAAGCAGCCATTAAAAATCCAAATGATATCCAAAAAGTTACTGTAAAAGCTGGCTATATCATTGGTGATAGCTGGGAAGACCATCTCAGGTGGCCATGGCAAAACTTCATCAACAAGGGTTACAAAGGTGGACGGTCATAAAATCTGATTTACGCGATTGATATTAACAGATAAACTTCCGAAATCTTGTATGTGGCTTGGAAATTTCATATGTTTAACAGTACTTTGTTTTAAACATGAACTGAGCCTGAAATTTTCAGCCATAGAACGTAGACAAACCCTACCAGTAATAGGGAAATTACCATATTGTAGGCAGGTTACTATAATAGTGAGAACTCTTAGGAAAGATTGATGTTTATCAAACAATAAAAGGCTAGGAAATTTTCCTAGCCTTCTTTCGTTTGATTAAAGATAACGTTCAGCAATGGCGGCATCCCCTGGATATTCTTCTTTTACCCCATTGACGATTTGGTAGCAGTCAGCTCCTTTTCCAGCGATAATAACAGCATCTTCAGGCTTGCTGGTCGTTGCCATAGCCCGTTGAATGGCTTGTTCGCGATCTGCGATTTTCTCTACAGGGCGCGTGATGAAACTGCTAATCTCTTCAGCGATAGCCAAAGGATCTTCATAGTTGGGGTCATCCGCTGTGAGGAAGACTTGGATCTCAGGATGGTCTTCTAAGAGCAAGCCAAAGTCCTTACGGCGGCTCTCTCCTTTATTCCCAGTTGATCCAAGGACCAGTGAAATGGTTCCCGTTTGATGGGTTTCGACAACTGAGAGCAGTTTTTTCAAGCTATCACCATTATGGGCATAGTCGATGAAGACCTTGGCTCCATTATTCTGAGTCAAGACTTCCATTCGGCCAGGAACGCGCGTCTTGGCAATTCCTTTTTGGATATCCTCGAGACTCGCCCCTAGACGAAGGCAGGCAAGACCTGCAGCCACAGCATTTTCTTGGTTGAAGCGACCAATGAGTTGGATATCATAGTCTCCAGCTAATTTACCAGTAGCTGAGAAGCTGAAAGCTTTGGAGTTTTCAATTTGATTCTCAGACTGACTACCATAGAAGTCGTGCTCCTGGTCCTCGACTTGTTCTTTCAAGACAGAGAAATGATCCATATCGCTATTGATGACAACAGCTTGGCTATTCTTCATGAGGAGACGTTTGTGGTAGAAATAATCCTCAAAAGTTGGATGTTCAATCGGTCCAATATGGTCAGGGCTGATGTTGAGGAAAACACCAACATCAAAAGTAAGACCGTAAACTCGTTTCACCAGATAAGCTTGACTGGAAACTTCCATAATGAGGTGGGTCCGATCATTCGCTACTGCCTGAGCCATCATAGCAAAAAGATCCAAACTCTCTGGTGTTGTCAGGGCTGATTTAAAGAAGTTTTTACCATCCAGTGTCGTATTCATGGTAGACAGCATAGCTGGTCGGTGGCCTTGTTCCAAAATATGGTAAGCAAAGTAGGCCGCTGTTGTCTTTCCCTTGGTCCCTGTGAAGGCTAATAATTTTAATTGTTTCTCAGGGTGCCCATAAAACTCCATGGCAATTAAGCTCATGGCTTGCTTGATATCATTGACAAGAATGGCAGGGATACCAACTTCATAATCTTTTTCAGAGACATAAAAGCCGAGCCCATTAGAAATAGCCTGTTCCAGGTATTCTTTTTTGAAGTTCGCCCCTTTGACAAAAAAGAGGGTGCTAGCAGACACCTTACGGCTATCATAGCTAATGGCATCAAAACTTGTTCCTTCTAGATGGTAATGGTATTCCCCATTTACTAGAACTTCTCGGAAATTTTGGTCATGTTTTAAAATGTTGAGGGTTTGTTCAATTGTAATCATAAAACTATTGTAAACCGAAAGTCTGAATTTTACAAGTAACATGGAAAAGTTTATAATGAAGAGAAGAAGAAACGAAAGAGGACGTTTATGAGTCACGAACAAAATGACCAGCAAGCCCAGATGCTACGCGGGACTGCCTGGATGACAGCCAGCAATTTTATCAGCCGTTTGCTAGGAGCCGCTTATATTATTCCTTGGTATATTTGGATGGGAAAATATGGGCCACAAGCCAATGGTCTTTTTACAATGGGATACAATATCTACGCTTGGTTTCTCTTGATTTCGACAGCTGGGGTACCTGTAGCTGTTGCCAAGCAAGTAGCCAAGTACAATACCCGGGATCAAGCCGATCATAGCTTTGCTTTGATTCGAGGATTCTTGAAATTCATGGGAATTCTAGGCCTTGGATTTGCCATTCTCATGTATCTTTTATCTCCTGTCTTTGCTAGCCTTTCAGGTGGTGGAAAAGAGCTCGTTCCGATCATGCAGAGCCTTTCTTGGGCTGTCTTGATCTTTCCTTCGATGAGTGTCATTCGGGGATTTTTCCAAGGTTTTAACAACATGAAACCTTACGCCATTAGCCAGATCGCAGAGCAAGTCATCCGGGTCATCTGGATGTTGCTCACGACCTTCTTCATTATGAAGATTGGCTCAGGAGATTATGTGCAGGCTGTTACGCAGTCGACCTTTGCTGCCTTTATTGGTATGGGAGCGAGCCTTCTGGTGCTCTTTTATTACCTTGCAAAGACAGGCTTGCTTTCTTCTATTTTTAGAAAGCAAGAGGGAAGTGAAGGAATTGACACTCGGGCTCTCTTGATCGATACGATTCGTGAGGCCATTCCTTTTATCATCACAGGTTCCGCCATTCAGCTCTTTCAAATTGTCGACCAGATGACCTTTATCAATGTCATGTCTTGGTTTACAGATTATAGTCAAAAGCAGCTCTTGGTCATGTTTAGTTATTTCTCTGCTAATCCAAACAAAATCACCATGATCTTGATCGCAGTAGCGACTTCAATTGGGGGAGTAGGAATTCCTCTCTTGACAGAGAATTATGTCAAGGGAGACCTAAAAGCGGCTGGGAAGCTCGTACAGGATAACTTGACCATGTTGCTAGCCTTCTTGCTTCCAGCTACCTTTGGTGCAGTAGCAGTCGCAAAACCACTTTATACGGTATTTTATGGGCAACCAGATGGCTTGGCCTTAGGGCTCTTCATCGTAGCGATGTTGCAGACGGTGATTTTGGGTCTTTACACAGTCTTGTCCCCAATGATTCAAGCTCTCTTCCAAAACCGCAAAGCTATTCGCTACTTCCTCTATGGAGTAGTGGTGAAATTGGTCCTACAAATTCCATTTATTTTGGTCTTTCGTTCTTATGGACCACTTTTGTCAACAACTATCGCCTTACTGGTGCCAATCGTTCTCATGTACCGAGAGATCCAAAGCATTACTCAGTTTAATCGGACC
>ERZ772962.1162-NODE-1162-length-14377-cov-4.914467_pt1 | contig 14377 bp, 9 predicted proteins | sample MGYA00580676_ERZ772962 | MGnify/ENA primary metagenome ERZ772962 (study PRJEB29015, sample SAMEA2738049) | human oral metagenome | biome: human oral; feature: human-associated habitat; material: saliva | place: China | collected 2230 ...
CTTCTCGTCTTTTTACGGGAACGATGAGGGAAACTACTCCATTACGGTGGTTGGTGAAGATGGTAGGTTTTTGTTTGAGAACCCCGTATTCTCATTTACATATGCCGTATTAACTTCGATTAAGTCATATGGTGTAGACGATTCGGGAGATGGGTACTTTATGGATGTTACGTTTGGTTTGTTTATTGAAGGGTATTGGTAATGGCGTTGATAGATATAAGTAAGATAACAAAAAGGAGCGTAGGAGACATTGCAGGGGCTTCGTCCTACTACACCTCTTTGTCTCGTATAGTCAGCATCTCTAAGGGTGAAGAGTACTTCAAGGAATGGGGGCGAAATCACAGCCTTGCTACCTTGAATGATATGCTTGACATTATAGGAAACGAGAACAGATTAAAGGCTGACCTTGAACAGATAATAGAGGAAAACGATGTCCTCGTAGGAGTTGATGTAACAGCACTCGCTGAGATTGTAAGGAGAAACCTTGGTCTTTATATGCTGACATACGCTAAATTTGAGATTGATGAGAATCGGATTAGGAACGCTTGCATAAACTCCGTCAAGGCTTACAAGTCAGAATACGACTACGACTTGGACTTCTCGTTGTTCCTGAATGCAATCTGTGAACCTATCACGACACAAAGCCTAAAGACGGGTCTCCTTGGTAGACTTAAAAGGGAGCTTAGCGAATGCTACAACGAAAAATATAGCCCATCCTTTGGACATCGATATACAAGGGATATGGTTATGGGTTATTCGCAAGATACCTCCTCGTATGGTGTTTACGACTTATCTCCGATAGAAGGCAATGGGGACACGCTGGATGATATATGTCCACATCTATTTGACATCTTGCTTTGGTTCGGGTATGTCCTTAGGTATGCGTATAAAAATAGGGACAGACTTATTGACATAAGAGAGAACGTAGATGCTATGCTTAAAGATATTCAAGATGAGTTTATATCGCACCCGAACACGAATAGGATAGATAGGATAATCAGTGACACTAAAAAGCTTGTATTGAATTTGTTTTTAAACTCTGATGATGAAATCCTTGCAGTCTTTGATAAGTATAAGGATGAGTTTATAAAGGCTACAGAGGATAACGTTCCCGTAGTCTTCCCATCGGGTAAGGTGTATCGTAATGGTCAGCTATCATCAAATCAAACAGTCTACATAACCAACGATGGAGACCCTGTCATATACAACGGTCTTAGCGATAGACCTGAGCTTGATGTCATTTGTTCAGAAGAGTTTGACGTTTGGAGAAGTATACTTACGGAGCTGATGCCAAATAATAGTGGTGGATACACTATTGAGGTTGAAGCGAAAAGTGGAAGACTATATAGGTTTGACAACTTGGTGATGTCATACCCTTCAAAGTCTTATTCTACATTTGCCTTAGTAGAGACCCAAACAGACCACTTCCCATCAGACGCTCCTAAGGAGATACAGCAGAGCGGTGTCGCCAAAGTGCAAATGAGAGTCGGATATAAGTAAAATGAATCCCCTTGCAGGTATATCTTGTAAGGGGATTTTTCATTACCTTTACAGTGTGATACAAATCACTCTAATCCGTAATACGTATAGATATGGAAGAAAAGAATTTAACTTACAAGTCTCCTACTCTTACGAACATCACTCTTCAAAGCATTATGAAGGAGGAGATGAAGAAGCAGGTAGACGACTACTTGAGGAAGACTATCTTCAAGTACACGGCATTAGTCCTTCAGGATTTTATGCCTGACAAGAGAACCTCGTGGAATGAGTTCGTTGATGTGACGAGCAAAGCCTACAAGAAAGAGGGCTTTAAGGTTCTGAAGGAGCTGTTGAGCTACATCACCTATGCCAACATCCAGGACTTCAGTCTAAGGGCAGGCATTGAAGGTGTAGAGAGTGCAGACCCCCTCATCAGGAAGTTTAGCACCTGCCTTGTTGATGAACTATCCTACATTCCAAAGAACGCAGACAAGGTCTCATTGGCTAACTCTGCGTTCCAATATGTCAAAGGAACTCTTCTTCCTATCGCCACATCAACGAGAGTTTGCAGGTACAGAAGTCTCGTTGACCCTGATACAGCAAGCGGAGGCGAGTATATTGACCTCTTGCAATATGATATGTTTGATTGCGACAAGGATGGCGTTTTCAAGGCTATAGGATACGGAGACGAAGCACCAAAGTTTAAGCGAACTGCTATTGGGTGCTTCCTCGGAGAGAACGATGTGGAAACGAATAAAGAAATGGATGTCCTTCGTAGGATTGAGGATATGCTCTTTCTTGATACAGCAATCAGGATTGCTCGCAAAGAGGTCAAACATATCTCCTTCAATGAGTATGTCTTTGAGGAGTTTAGGTATGCCGCTTGGCTTAGGAATAGGGATAGTCAGATATACGAGATGACATATGAAATCCTTACGAATGACGAGAAGAAGGCTGTGAAAGATGTAAGCGTGAAGGTGAAATCGCTTAGGAGTGTCATTGATACTCTCTCACATAATAAAACTTTCGTCAGCTTCTTTCCCGAAGATGAAGAGCTTATAATGTCCAATGGAGTATCGTCTGAGGTCTCTGTTCTAAGCAACATTGAGGTCTTCTCAGAGACGCTAATGAAGTCCTACGATGAAAACGTTGGGACGACACTCTTAGTCGCAGAGGGACAGATGAAAATCATCCACAGCTTGATGGAATCCATATATAAGATGATGTCAAAGGTGTTTGGCTTTGACGCAAGCCGTAAGCTCGTGACGACCAACGAAGGCACAACAGAAGATTATATCGCTCCATATATGTCTTGGATGATTCGCTCAAGTACAACAGCCTTAATCACGTCACAGCCGAGAGGATGTTCCATGTGTATGGGTAAACCCGAGCGAAATGAAGAGCCGTTCTCCGTATTGTTGATTAGCGACATACGAGTAGACCCTAATATGCCTTAGTTCCACATACACGGAAAAGACAAGTCCCTGCAACCTTCTCGTTGTGGGGATTTGTTTTTTATCTGCGAATGCTTTACCTTTGTAGAGCGTAACGGCAATAACGACTAATAATACTACAAACAAATGAGCAACAATCAAAGTCGTGTAGTGGTCGCCTTTGACTACTCCAACATATTCTACCGAGGACTCTTCACCTGCACCTCTAAGCGTGCGTCTAACGGGCTGTTCTTCTCGGCTGATGACGACCTTCGTCTTCTCGGCAATGTCGTCCTATGTCAGATTGCAGGGCTTATCAAAGACCTTGCTACGGGATGTGATGTCGTCTTCTGTGTGGACACACTTGGCTCTTGGAGAAAGGATGTCATCAAGAAGATTGACCGCCTCTCAGGTCTTGGCTATAAGGAAGGGAGGAAGAAGAAGGAGGACTTTGATTGGGATGGCATTCATCGCACGATGCAGGAGGTTCTCAGTGTCCTCCGTGAGAAGGGGTATAACATCCTCTCCATCCCGCACGCTGAGGCTGATGATATGATGGCGTTCCTTGCTGATACACTCATCAATAAGACGGACTGCAACAGCCTTGTCATCGTCTCTGCGGATGAAGACCTGCGCCAGCTCATCCGATACAAGCACGAGACGGGGCAGTGCGTCATGGCGGTCAACCCCGTATCAAGTCAGGAGAAGGACGTGAGCAGAAGAGGGAAGCGTACCATCTACATCAGCGAAGAGCAGAACGAAGCATCAAAGCAAACGGGGAGCTTCTTCTCGGTTGGGTTATCTACAAGTAGCCGTCAGCTTGTATATATCCGCAACTGCATGAGTTCAAACAAGTATAACCTTGATGTCATCAATCCACACGATATTCTAATCAACAAGCTCCTCTGCGGTGATGACGGAGACTCCATTCCTGCGCTGTATGAGTTCTACACCAAGACGGGACGTGTCAAGCGTATCACGGCTAAGCCCAAGGAGTATATCGTAGAGGCTCTTAACGTCAAGAAGGCAGAGGACATCTACAACAACGTAGACCTACTCCCTAAGGTTATAGGTGAATCCCTCAAGACGGAAATCCTATACAACTTAAAGGAGCGTCTGCAAGTCCAGCGTGAACTCGTAGAGCTTGACATCAATAACTTCCCTGAGGAGCTGAGAACTCTTTGGACATATACCATTGAGCCAAGCATCCTCATCAACGCTACACGTCCTATCAACCCTCAGTACAATATGGATATAACCGAGGATATGCTTCTCGCTGACACCAAGTTCGTCATTGAGAAGGTTGAAGGCAGAAAGGTCGTAGAGCATAGCGTTCTCAAGGAACTCAACCGAAGTGTACGTAGCAGTGCCGTGGATGGTCGTAGTACGAAAGACCTCCTTGATGATATGTTCTCCTAAATACTTATTTTAAGTATGTCTAATAAAGTTTTCGCTAAATGCTCTCCTGATGGGATAGAGCATCTTCTCCTTGGGTTGTCACGAATGACCCAGCTCAACGTAGATGCCTATCTTGATGTTGTTACAAAGACTCTTTATGATGACGTTAAGCTGGGTGCTGAAGGTGAGCTGTTCAAGGCGACAAAGGGCTTCCTCGGTGACGTTACGGATGAGTACGTGAATGAGTATATGTTTGACAACGCAATTAAGCTCATATCTCATGAATCCATCTACGACCTTACCCAAGCAGACAAAGAAGGATGTGAAAACCTCTTATCTTGCCTTACATCGCTCTTTGGATATGGAACTCTGATATGCGATATATCCTCGTTTATAATGGAGAACAAGACTAACCCATACAGCAAGATTATAGAGAATAATTCCAATCCTTACTTCTTGCAGGTGGTGTTCCCATATATGAAGAAGTTGTATGGTATAGGGAGAGGCAAGACGGATATAAGCAGTCGTAAGTTTCAACGCAGAATGTCTCAATCTCTGGCATACAATGATACCGACATCAGGTACATGAATCTAAATCTGTGCGCCACTGTCCCAATCGGAGTGAATGATAGATATAAGCCAGCTTCATATATCATTCCCAATGGCGATAGCTATATGGATGTAGCTCTTCATATAGATGGGAAGATAAGTTACGAGTGTATTCCTAAAAGCAATGTCAAGGATATGATGAAGTATGTTGATGGAATATATCTTGCTTCAACGGACGAAATGCGCTTGGATAAGGTCACAAATACGCTTGGATACATCAGGTGGGCTATTCAGGGTACTATAGAGGAATACATCGGCTATTCAGCTGAACGCTATCCTCGCAAGATGTTTCGTAAGCCAAGAGGCTTCCTCCTTGAGAACAATGGTGTGCAAGAGGATTTGAGCGCACTGACTATGAAGGGGCTCTGCGAGATAGGTAGCAATGCGTTAGTCCTTAAAAAGGAGATGGACAAAAGTTACTTCAGTGAGAGTAACTATACGCCAAATAACTCCAATAAAGACTTCATGGTAGATTATCCATACGGGTATACGGGGGATAGACCTAATACCCTATCCGAATGGATGGAGGAGATGCATCTCGTTGAGGAGAATGGTTTGCGCAAATGGTCTTTTGACGTTATACTCAACACGTATAAGCAGTCTGTAAAATTGTGTCATAAGCGTTTTGAGGAACTTGCATTCAAGTATGAAAATATAGTGAACTCCGCATCCGATGTTATCGCAGACGGCAAAATGGGCAACTACATTTGGGTGTGCCACGAGGGCATCAAATACCATCTCAGGAGGATGATAGCATCATTGAGTATTGACTTTAGTGCAAAGCTGAAGCCTATCAATATGTACGATACCATATTATTGCACCTAATGAGCGAGAGCGATGTTCCAGCAAGGAAGTTTATACCAACGTATTGCTTTCACGTGTATTCAGAATCACACACTGAGACAATCATATAACAACAAGTAATGGAAGATATGGAAAGATTTAAGATAGAACCCAAGGGACGAACCCTCCGTGAGGAGTATGTAGAACACACAGCAAAGCCCGTCCTTAGTCGCTCTTTGAGGCGTATAGGTCTATACTACGCAGAGGTGCTATCGCACTTTATCCGACCCTATGGAGGAAAGCCTAAGAAGAGCTTAAAGAGCAAGCTAAAAGGGGTCTTCGTTGGCGTGTCGGCAGATACGCCAACAGAACTGAAGGACAACCTATTCGTCCGTGCAGTGTCCGAGGTATTCAACTCAGGAGACAACAATAAAATCATACTGAAGTTTGTCCTCGGGGTTCTGAACCTGAAGAATATGCTATCGGTCATTTCTTCGGGAAGGGACGGGAATGCAGATGTAGACAAGTCGGTATCATATCTTGTTGATAGCACGTATCAGTACCTCAGTGGTAAGCTGATGATATATGGCTTAGACATAGACCCCGAAGTTGTCAGGGTCTATATGAAGAGGTATATCCTTGACCACGTGATACCATTCATGTACACCATCGTTCAGAAGGACGACATCGTAAGCAACAAGGGTGTTTCTACAACATCAGTCCATTCGGAGGTGCAGGTTGTATTCGGAAAGGATGATAATGGCGTTCTTCGTTCCTCTACTCTTAATGGTGAGGTCGTCCGTAGTTTCAACTTTGGATGCTTCGGTATTTCATCGGATGTAGGTGCTACGGGGTACGATGGATTTGCCTACACCCCTAAGACTATCCACGAGTACCTTGACGATAACTTCTACAAGAAGACATCAAGACCTATAGAGATGTTCCCGTGCTACGTCTACGAATACTTCAAGGACGATAAGTTCAAGAGGTATGGCGAACTCCCGAAGTTCAGATTTGGGATGATAACACCCGAGCTTCGTGATAAGTCAGCTAACCTCGCCCCAAGAATCAGGAACTTCATTTATAACAGCCCTCAGAACTATCGGTATACATTTGACATCATTGACTATCAGAAGCTGAATAGCTATGAGACCCCTGAGATGATACTCGAAAAGATGCTGGAAAGAATGGAATCCGTGTTCAACAATAAGATTGACTCGGTCGTTGAGCATTTTGAAAGGTTCGTTAAGACCCGTGTTGATACATATACCGAGTTCAACGAACTCACGGAAGAGATGTTCGGAGTCAAGTGCACACACTTCTATCAGGATAGTTGTCTCTTTGATTTTCCTGCATACCCTTGGCGCACGAGACTATGGGCGAGTATGTTCACTTACTCAGACAAGCGTGAATCTATCCACACTCCTGGTGGTCTTGCGAGCATTCCTCTTCACCTTTACCCTCTCGGAATTGAGGAATGTCCTTTCAGTATGTGCCTTGAGTTTGACATTCGTGATGTAGGATAGCCTACGCAAGAAGTATATACAGCAAATCCCCGAGGAGAATACCCTTGGGGATTTGTTTTTGTCAACCCTAAGCATTACCTTTGTAGTACAAACTAACTAATCCGAGTTTATATGGCTCTCATAAGAAAGGAACTAATCTCCAATAGGGGTACAGTCGTTAAGTCTGCGGTTACTATATACCCGCATGTAAAGTCTATCCGAATCTTTGAAGATGTGTTCAAGGACGTTGTTATTAACGTTGTGGAGACATTCGTCCGTAAGTCTTCTGAGTTCTATAGCATCTTTAACCAAGATATTAGCAAGGGAGATGATAGCGTCATTTACAGAATTGTATCCTCATACCTTGATAGTATAGAAGGAGGGAGAAAGCATATCCGCTATGCTATGCGTTCTGTATTTGAATATATCACGCCAATGAATATGGCTATCATTGAGGTTGGTGACGGATGTGAAAGTATCTTCCAAACCTACAACGGCTCAATTAGGGGTATATGGATAATCTTATCTTCCTGCGATAATCACATCACCATTCCAACTTTTGTTAAGGAAATCCTTACTCCAATATATGAAGCCCTTGTAAAGGGTAAGTATGAATTTAGCGAAAAGGAAAGGGGGTATGCAAAGACGGTGATACAGAATGTCTCCAATGGTGCTTCATATAAACCCTTTGGGTTTGGTGTGTGTACGTCTGTTCCAATAATAACTTCACTCAATGAAGACAAGGAGCTTCGTGTTAGCACCATTGACGAGATGCACACTCATAAAGAACGCTACAAATGCTTAGAAGGTGCTATCACCGAACTTCAAGGGGAATACAACCCGATAAGCGGGTCGTTCATAGAACGCAAAGCAGACTCAGATATTGACAATATCGTCAAAAGACTTGACGTTGACCTTGATGATGTTTGCGAATATGTTCCTTTTGACGCTTACGGGAACTCTATCTTAAAAGGTAATGTGGAAGACATACTCAAGCCTGACTTCGGCTCGTTAAAGGAAACAGAAAGACCGTCACACAACGTAATCTTTTCTATGCCATTTGGTAGGTATCCCGAGAGTGGCTATGTCGTCAATTTGGATGAGTTGCAGTTGAATGTTAAGTCATGTGTAAAAAAGATTGTTCCAAAAGTCCTCAAAGGGAGCGTCCTCGAACGTCTTAAAGAGTCTATCTACTCAAGGTACATATACGAAAAAGAAGCTCCAATCGTATCACGTCTCTCCCATGAAGAAGGTGGGTCTATCTATGGGCTGGCATGCTTCATCAAGCTGAACGTCTCCGTGATGCAAACCCCAACGATTTTAACTGACCACTCAAACCCGTACAAATCGGAGTTTCTCTTCAAGGGTGACTTCACGGTTGCACCAAATATACGTATCAACATCTCAATAGAATAGCAAATATGGCACTACTGCCTGAGCATTGTCTCAATAAAAACAGAAATTCCCTGAATATCTCTCCCTCCATATCGGAGCGGAAATGTATGCCCGCAGGTGAAGCCATCTTGCAAGAGATACTTGAGGATACGTTCGTCAATAAGGTTGTTGATGTAGTATCCCGTTCCATTCTGAGTTTCAACGAGGCGTTCCTTTTTGATATAATGGATTGCCTCGGGAATAGGAACTCTTCGTATATGTCATTCTTGTCCCCTATCCGTGGGTATGTTACAACCAAGAATGGTCTTGATAGGTATAAGGAAGTCTTAGGGGTATTGAACTATGGAATCATTTCAAAGCTCTTTACTATGAGTGAGAGGCTGAAAACTTCATATTTTGAAGTTCACTTTCATTCTGTTGTGAAAGGGATGGTTGATGTGATGCTTAAAAAAGGTTTTTTGCCTCTTAAAAGTAGCACAATCTTGTTCCAGGACTCGCTTGAGAAGTACATAACGGAGGTTCTCTTTCCAATAGTGAAACACACCCGAATGCACTTTCCTCAACAATACGATGTCCATGATATATATCAATACCTTAGTATAAGCTCATCTGTGTTTGTTGAAGTTTCCGAAGATGGTGCAATTACTCCATGCTCCATTGACGGTGAGACGTGCTGGTATCAGACGGTATCAGATTACGGTTCGATTCCACAAGACAAAAGTGTATATTGTCGTTCCAATAACCTACAAGGGATGGATGTATATGATGAGCGTTTCACATTTCCTTTCTATCTCGTATTTCGTCCGAAGGGCGGCGATGTATTAAGTCGCTTTGATATAGTCAGTCGTATGAATGATTTTTGCTCCATGTTCTATGATAAAAAGCTTGACGTAGAAGAACTCTTGAAGGAAGCCCCATCATCGGTATTGGATGATATTGACGAGATTATATCACTGATTACGAATGCTCCTCTTGGTGTAAGCTTGGAGGTGCATACATCTAAGTGTCTCCATATAGACCTCCTAAGCGAAGGCATTCCCAAGGTGCAACTTGACTTCACGAAGTTCTTAGACGTTACCAAAAGTAACCTGCGTAAACATCTGAACAAGTTGTTCTATGGGGCTCACGTAGAGCCAAGCTCTTCACTATACATAAAGAACGTAATGAGCTTAGCTGTGAGAGTCTTCAATGTCCTATTCAATATAGACTTGAGGCTGTTCAAAATATCAAACGAGAAGGAGATATACCTTCCATCTTTCCTTGTCCCGTTCACCGTAAAGGTCTATATCAGATTGGGAGAGATTGATGATGATGGAGATGTGATTAGAGTACTTCTCGGAGATGAGGAGATGGAATATAAAACATATAAAGACCCTTTTACTCTAAATGCCGCTATTCAAGTCCACAAGTTCAATGTGTCCTTTTAGTGTATAATAAACCACGATACGATAACATATATGGCTTTACTAAAAGACAGCCTCGTGCGAAGGGCGAATAGCCAACGAGCTATCGTAACTGCAACGCCCGATAAGCCACGATTTCGTCCTATAGCCCCATTGAACGAGGTATTAGCTGAAATAACAAGTGCCATCACAGATAAGATGAACGAACACTTCGCTCGTTTATCAAAGATTATTGCATATGATTTAAGGCAGTGCAACCATAGTTACTTCCATAGTCTCGGTCGGCATCGCTTCTTTGACATTAACCCCAACATAAGCTACAACACGCTCGTGCTGGTATGCTTTGAGTATATCACCCCCGAGAACTGTGCACGTGTACATTTCCTCAGCGAGGAGAAGCTGGAGAGTGCCATCCGAGCAACGTGCGAACACGACCACAAGGCATATAGCCCTTTAGTTACAAATGGGGTCTTGAATGTCCTCCTAAGGAACTTTGTCGTACCCTATATAAAGGAATACATCAACCCAAAGATGACGTTCACTAAAGATGACGAGGAGTTCGTTTATAGCGAACTCTCAGGTAGGATACCTGCAAATGTGAATGGTATTGGTGTTGATACGTTCCCTATACCCGTAAGTATGCAAGACGATGGGACTCTTATGGCTTACCACCATCTTGATACGACAAATGGTGTATGTACCTACAATAGTATGCCGTTCAATAATACTGTCCTAACATGGAACGGTATAGACCATTCAGACAAAAATCTCCTACCACAAGAGATGAGTGAATACGACAGCGTATATGGGTTTGATAAACTTATACATACCGACTTCAAAGAGGTGCTGTCAGATAAAGTAGGCTCTCGGATTTACGATGATGACATTCCATACGATGAACTTAGGGCTATCCTTGATATATCCAGTTCCAACGATAGAGACCTTATTCGCCTACTTGGAGGTGGCGAGCCTCTTCCAAATGCTACATTAGAGGATATGCGCTCTCTCCTAAAAAGCGTGTCGTGTATTGACATCGGAGGTGCGCTCCCTATAAAGCCTAATCAAACATACACGAGGAGTGCCATTCTGACAAACTCAGGAAGTTTTTACCAACTGAACGAAGCCTACGGGAAGAGGAATATATCTCTATCAGAGAAGTGCGGTATAGACGGTTGCTCAAATCCATGTATTGCCATACCTGATACTACCAAGTATGACCAACCTCGTGTTCGGTACGATGAGTCATCTAACTCCGTATATCTCGTCATAGCACAAGAGGCGATGCGAATCGCCTCGGGTGTTGTGAAGAAGAGGATAGTGGAAGCGAATAAGCTTGTTTGGGCTGACGTTAATAAGCCAATCATTCCTCCTATAATATCCTCACTTAGGAAGGTGTATGACGTAAGAGATGGGAGTTTTAAGTACAGCGAATTTTCAGGCTACGTGTATCTGTCGTTTAGGCTTGGGAGCATACCTCCGAGTACTAACCGAGAAAGGGTAGATGGTGATGCGCTCTTCCCTGATATAAGAGAAGAAGGGCTAAGGCTTACGAGAGCTGATAATCTTTTCATCCATGCTGGGGTGTTTTAGCCAATCATAATGGTGTATTGAACGGGGAGTAGCCTTAGGTTGCTCCCCTTATAAATTATATATATGTACAACCCATTTGATGGCACTGATAGATATAAGTAAGTTCAAGGATAGGAAAACTGTCGTCACCTCGGCATGTAAAGATACATCACTCAAGCAAGCGCAGTATCCGTATCATGAGTTTTGTCAGGAGCTTTCCAAACTATCAGCCAGGTCGTTCTCAGAATACCATACACGCTTCGCACGTGTTATGTATGAGGATGCTTTGAATGGAGAAGATAGCGAGCTGTTCAGGTTTGCATACAACGCTGTTAAAGGCAAGAGAAACATAGTCCCATTCAAAGATAAGCATAAGCTCGCAGTTCACGTCATAGATAAGGCTATGCCGCTATTTCATGCAGATAACTTCATCCGAGTGAACTATATGGGCGACTCCGATATTGATGGTTGCATAAGTGCTACTGCTACTACACTTCGTGGTAAGACTTATAATCTGCCTATATCTATGAAGGACTTACTCTCTAAGTTCGTTGTGCCATATATGAAGGAGTACGTACTACCTCGTGTTGAATTCACTGATGAAGACAAGAGGTTCTTTGATGTTGAGGCTAACATAAAGAAACTCCCAGCTCTCCGAAATATGGTGCATGGAGTAAGTGTCACAATGCTCCCTATTTCCGTCTCAAATGGTGTAGCTATGGCAAGCACATATTACCTCCCGAAGGAGAAGGATGGTAGTATATACGTCAATGACGTAAACCACTCTTATGTTGGTACGTTGAGTTCAATATCAACTACATTCCATTGGGCTAAGGATAATGTGGCTATGACCTTAGGTATAAGTCCCGTGGACTCCGACATATACGATAAGCTTAAAGATTATGACAACCACGTATATGAACTAATAAAAGGGATAAGTAGAGCCATACACAATCAAGGTCTCGTACCGCAAGAAGAACGCAACAAGGAGAAGCTAATAGAAGCATTCATAAAGGTTGATACACGAAGCCTTCCTTCAAGTGATATGCTCTTGCATATTGATGATGTAGCCATGAGGGCTATTCTTGATAAGTATGAGCCTGAGCAAATAGTATCTTGGTATAAACGTATCATTGGATTTCAACAATTAGATACCATCAAGAACGTTAAGCTATTGTCATCGTCTGATAATGGTGGTCAAGATGCGTCATCGTATGTTTATACGGACTTATATGAGTATCCGTTTGGAAGTCCGTCCGAGGATGCAGAGGTGTCATACGTATTCAAGAATAGGGTCTTGTACCCATTGAAGAATGCTATTGGGAATAGAATATACGACAGTATGACAGAAGGCATATTAAGCCTTCTTGGGTCTCCATTGAAGACAGATAGGACTCCTTGGCTGAAGATTATAGATAGCATATGGGGGGTTAATTACCAAAAGCTATGTAAGTACCATAACCTTATTGGGTTCAGAACACCGCAGGTATACTCTTATATAGGAAACAACAATGGGGTTGCGATAAAGAATACACTTAACCGCATTGAGCTGACCTATTTGCATAGAATAGAAACAAAATTCAATTTTTAAGAATATGGCATTAATAGATATAAGTAAAATATCAGGGCGCAAGCCTATCGTTGTCGGTGTAGATACATCGGCTAAGATTATAAAACTGATAGAAGGTGATACGATTAATTTGTCTGAGTTTCATAGCCTCTCGGGTAAAGAGGAAGAACTGAAATCGTTATGTACGGATATATACAGATACTGCTTGGATAAAACACGTGCGCTGTATGATGAAAGCTATCTGAGGGATAGCCTGTTGTCAGTAAGTATAGACCATAATCTTTTTATCGTAAATCTCGCCTCATATGCGCTTCCGATAATAATTGAGGGTGAAGGCATCCATTACCAATCCAAATCTCTTGATGCAGATGACATAATCGGGATTGTCAAATCAATGGTCAATGAAAACACAAACGTTGACTACGACTTCTTCCTTGGATACGTTTATGGAGACGAGGAGACTTACGAGGAGGAATATGGAGAGCCAAGACCTGACTATCTTGATGAGAACATCATGGATATTCTCATTGAAATCATAAAGAACAATGTTGATGTAGAATCGTTTCTCAAGGAATTTAATAAAGTGCTTGCTATTGACGTGTACTCTTATGCCGAAGACAAATTGGCGGAGGAGAAGTTCTACGTTCAGGCTATGATTGGATTAGATTCTTCCGACAGAGAAGTATATAACCAAGTGCTTAATCCCATACCTGATGACGTGTGGCGTGATGTCTCAAAAAGGACTTACGTTGTATATTACATGATAGCGAGTGAGTTATTTAACCTATTCTCTAATACCAAGGATTATGACGAGTTTTCAGGACGTTTGTCGGACATTGTCTCTGATAACGATGACTTCAGAGAAAGTCACAAGAGGTCAATCTCTATTTACGGAAACGAGGCGGTTGAGACCGTATATTCATTCTTGCTGTCAAAATCAAGAGACCTTAACGAGAAGAACTACGAGGAGATGCGAGACTTCTTCAAGGAGGATGGTCAAGCAAGCCTAAACTTCTTAAAATCAATCGATGATGGTGCAAAATTATTCTCTGCCAATAGCGATGATGCGTACGCTTATGTGAGGATATTTTCAAAGGAAGGGAAGACAACCATTTCCATAGTAGAAGATGAGATGTCAGACCTTGAGTATTATAGAGATGAAGATAATATGTATCATATAGACAAAATACTTAGAATGATGAAGCTGATACTCACCAAGGACGGTGATGGCT
>ERZ772962.1163-NODE-1163-length-14375-cov-7.208450_pt1 | contig 14375 bp, 10 predicted proteins | sample MGYA00580676_ERZ772962 | MGnify/ENA primary metagenome ERZ772962 (study PRJEB29015, sample SAMEA2738049) | human oral metagenome | biome: human oral; feature: human-associated habitat; material: saliva | place: China | collected 2230 ...
TGCCTTCGAGTGGAGGGGCATCGATCCCGCAGGAGCAAGTCCGCTCGTCATGGCGACTGCCCGCCTGGGTCATCGATGCATAGTTATCGGTCTCATTCTCAGCATTGTTGCCATAGTTTTTAATGTTTTCAGGGGTTTCCGGGAGGCTCGGCGAGCTCGGAAATCCAAGCGAGAACACCTTAAACAGGCCACGATTTCACGAGAAGAAAACCAAGACCAGAATGATTCATAGAGCCAGTATCTAAGGAGCGCCCATGAAAAAAGCTATCTACATAGTTGGAGCAACAACTGCAGTGGTCTTCTTTTGTGGCATAGTCCTGTTTATTTTAGGAGAATGGGGCGCTCTCGTGGAATACCACGCCTCTGAATGGAGGGGTATTCAATTCGAGGGAGCTAGTCCGCTCACACGCGCAACTTTGAATATAAGTTTCCGACTTTTAGGTATCGGTTTCCTCACCGGCATTATCACCTTAATTCTGCTCTTCACAACGACGACTAGGAATACACGCAAGGCACAAAATAAGCACAGTGAGCAGAATAAAAACCCCTTGGTAGAAGGCGACCATAACCAGGTTGAGTCATAGAGTCAGCATCTAAGGAGCGCTCATGAAAAAAGCTATATACACCGTTGGAGCAGTAGCCGCAGTACTTCTGGTTATCGGGTTTGGATTGCTCATCCTAGCCGGCTGGGGTTCACTCGTGGAATACCACGCCTTCGAATGGAGGGGTGTCGATCCCGCAGGAGCAAGTCCGCTCGTCATGGCGACTAATAATCTGAGCCTATGGTTCCTAGGTATCGGCTTCCTCACCAGCATTATCACCTTAATTCTGCTCTTCACAACGACGACCAGGAATACACGTAAAAAACGCTCAGCCCATCTTGGACAGACCTCATAACGAATTACCGCGCGATTCTTTGACACCGTTGAGATAATGGAACGGTGAGCACGCCAAACCCTTTCCCCGATATCCCCGTCACCGTTGCGCAGATTATTCGGCAGGCGGGGCATAAGGCATACCAGCGCGGGCTTGCTTATGCCCGTCAGCGTGAAGTGGTGCGCTACACCTACGACAAAGACGAAAACACGCTGGAAGGCCTGGTAAATGGGAGCACCCCTATTCCCTATGAGGTAGATATTCGCTTCTTCCCGGGTTCTGACGCCGATTCCAATCTTTTCAACGCACGATGCACATGCCCGGTCGCCGTCGACTGCAAGCACGCCGTCGCCCTCATGCTCACCGCACTCGACCGTGCCAAGACCGCGCGGAAATCCCTGGACAATGCGCCCGGTGGCCGCATCCGCCAGTCTATGAATCAGGAGAGCCCAGAAGATACCGCGCGACAGGTTGCGGCGACAGCCGACGATCCCCTGGCGGCGTTGCGCGCATCCGGGGCGATTCGTTCGGCAAGTTCGCTCACCACCGACCCCGAATCTCTCCCTCTGAACGACCCCGAGAATACGCATTCTTCGCCCTCAAAAATTTCGGTGTGGCGGCGCGATATGGCGCAGGTTCTCGCTGCCCGGGGTGAAGCATCCGGTATTGATTCGGCACGGGTTCCGGGGGCGCTCGACCTTTCCTTCAGCATTTCGGGTTCGTATGCGCGCGGGCGCAATATTCCCGGTGCAACCCCGCCTATCAATTTGCTGGCGCGACCGCTGATGCAGTCCAAAACCGGGCGCTGGATCAAGGGCGGGCTCAGCTGGGAGACCTTCGCGTCCAGCGTGGGTGGGCCGGTCGGTCGTCACGAAGTGTACCCCGAGCACGAACGGTTCTTCGCCGAAATATACGCTATCGCGCGCCCGTGGCAGAATATGTACTCTTCGCATCGGGACTGGATTTCGCTCACCGCCACGAACTCCACGCTGCTGTGGGATGTTCTGGCGCGTGCGGAGCAGATTGGTCTGCCGATTCTTCTCGAAGGGTTTGAGGTAACCACGGCAGTTCTGCCACCCGCCCAGGTGAGGGTACATGCCGGAGCCGTTGAAGCCGAATCCCGACAGAGTGCGGAAACTGCCGTGAGCGAAGATTCCGCTCCTGACCTGGCTCTTCATGCCGCCTTGGGATGGGAAACCCGCGAAGATAACCGGGTGCGGCAGCTCTGGTTTGATGCCGCACACTGCCACCCCATCGGCTCGCCACGCTCGGGATTTTTCGCGCTCGGTTCTCTTGTGCAGCGTATTTACGAGGAACAGGCGCATCGGGTGCATTGGAAGAGCACGCGCAAGGGTGCCTTAGACGCGCCGCATCGCGATGTTTTTCAGACTCAATCTTCGCAGCAGGCGGAGGAGAGCTCGGACGAGAGCGAAAATTCTGAGACACAAACGGGTGGGCTCATTCCCGAGCTATCGCCCGAGAACGTTGCGACGCCGACTATTCCGGACCTGCCGGAGGGTCTTAGCCTGGCGTTTATCCCACTCGCCGAGCCCTTAGATGCAACCGCAGAATCATTGGTATCTCGCGGCGAAATGCGTATTCCGGCGAGCGAGCGCGAGGCTTTTCACCGCGAGTTCTTGCCCACCCTCACGAGGACCATCCCGTTCTTTACCCCAGACCCGGCCTTGGCTCTGCCGAAGGTTCGTTCACCCTATTTGGTGTTTGAAGCGCATTTTGATGATGAGATTTCGCATGATGCACTCCTAAATTGGTATTGGGAGTACCCGAAGAACCCACTCGATGAAGAAGGCACAGACTCAGGGGTTCGCCGCCTGCCGGCGCTGGGCTTGGGCACGGAACGCGACGAACGTTTTGAGGCGCGGGTGCTGCGCGCAGTACGGTCAGCGACTGCATCCAACCCGGTGTTGGCAGGCGGGTTCGGTGAACGCCGCTCTCAGGGATGGGAAACCCGCGATATTCTCGCCCATGTGCTACCCACCCTGCGACGCATTCCCGGGGTTCGCGTGCGGCTGCTCGGTCCCGTGCCCGAGTTTACCGAAGCAACCGACGCCATGATTGAGGTCAAGGTAACCGAGGGTAATTCGCGTGACTGGTTCGGGCTGGGTATCGCTATTAAGGTCAATAACTGGACTGTGCCTTTCGCCCAGGTTTTTGAGGCGCTCGATCGGAATCAAGACCGTATTCTGCTGGGTAACGGCACCTATTTTTCGCTCAATCGCCCGGAGTTTTCGGCGCTGCGAACCCTCATTGAAGAGGCCCGCACGCTCAACGAAACCGGTGGTGAGCTGCGTATTAACCGGCATCAGGCGGGGCTGTTCTCTGAGCTGGAATCGCTCGCTTCGAGTGTGGAAACCGTGGCTTCTTGGGATGCCCAGGTTAAGAGTCTTCTCGCCCTTGTGGAGGCCGCCGACCGCGCGGGTGAGACCGCCGGTTCCGAAGAAGTTTTAGAGAACGAACATTCCGATTCTTTATCTGTTTCTTCCGGCGTATTTTCAGCGAATCACCTGCCCTCTCCCCCGGGTCTTACCGCAGTTCTGCGACCTTATCAGCTTGAGGGTTTCCGCTGGCTCGCGTTCTTGAGGCAGCACCGGCTGGGCGGGATTCTTGCCGACGATATGGGCTTGGGCAAAACCGTGCAGGTACTCGCTCTGCTTGCCCAGGCGATCGCCGAGCATGAGCAACACGCCGATAACACCGACTTTGCGCCGTTCCTCGTGGTTGCCCCAACATCCGTAGTGGGTAACTGGGCGCAGGAGGCCGCGCGATTCGTGCCGGGGGCAAAGGTGGTGACTATCACCGAGTCTACGAGCAAAAGCGGCAAGAGCATCGCCGAGCTGGTACAGGGTGCGCATCTGGTGCTCACGAGCTATGCGCTATTTCGCCTCGACGAGGACGGATACACCGAATTCGGTGACCACGTTCCCGAAAGCGCAGAGAACGGTGCTTCACCACGTGCAGGGTGGGGTGCGTTGATTTTGGACGAGGCGCAGTTCGTGAAGAATACAAAAACCCGCGCGTGGAAGGTAGCACGTGCCCTAAACGCGCAGGTGAAACTCGCCATAACGGGCACCCCAATGGAGAACAACCTCATGGAGCTTTGGGCGCTCTTGGCGATTGTGGCGGATGGGCTGTTCCCGTCAGCGCGCATATTCCGCGACCTATATGCGCGCCCCGCCGAGTCCGGTGAGGACCCGCAGGTTATCGAGAAGTTACGCCGCCGGGTTCGCCCTCTGATGCTGCGCCGCACGAAGGATGTGGTCGCCGCCGATCTTCCCGAAAAGAACGATGTGCGGGTAAACGTACCGCTCACGGCGGCGCATCGGCATATTTACGATATGCATCTGCAGCGTGAGCGGCAGAAGGTGCTCGGGCTTTTAGAAGATATGGATAAGAACCGGTTCACGATTTTCCAGTCGCTCACGCTTCTGCGGCGTCTAGCGCTTGACGCCACGCTTATCGACCCGGACGAATACGCCGGGGTGGCTTCCGCCAAGCTCGAATATTTGGTGGAGCATCTGCCCTCACTCTTAGGTGACGGGCACCGGGTGCTGGTGTTCAGCCAGTTCACGGGGTATCTGCGCACAATTGCTGAACGGCTGCAGGCTGAAGGCATCGACTACCTGTACTTGGACGGCACAACCCGCAACCGCCCGCAGGTTTTGAAAGATTTCGCTGAGGGTGCGGCGCCGGTGTTCCTGATTTCGCTCAAGGCGGGCGGGTTCGGGCTGAACCTGACGGAGGCAGATCACTGTTTCATCATGGATCCGTGGTGGAACCCGGCGGCTGAACAGCAGGCGGTGGACCGCATCCACAGGCTGGGGCAGGAACGCGATGTGCACGTATACCGGCTGGTCGCTGAGGGCACCATTGAAGAGAAGGTCATGGATTTGAAGGCATCGAAAGCGGCGCTGTTTGATGCGGTCGTCAACGACGGCTCCTTCGCCTCGTCCCGGGTGGATGCGGAACAGATTCGTGAGCTTTTCACCCCGACTGATTCCTAACTTTCCCTGCTGAAAAGGCTCTTTATAAGCCCATCGCCCCCTTATACATAAGGTCAGGTCAAATCCAACCGTTAGTACGCGCCGTGTGAGCGGCCTCTACACGCGAAGTACAGTGAAGAAGTTGAATGGCTTCAGATAGGTAATTCTTCACAGTACCGTGAGAAAGGTATAGTTCCCGTGCAATTTGATTGACGGTTTTTCCTTCCATAGTCAGTTTTAGAACATCCTGATGTCTGGGTTTGAGTGGATTAGCTGGCAGCGTAGCACCACTAAGAAGCAGCGCAGAATCAACCACTACCTTCCCAGAATGTATATCTCGAATAATATTTGATACTTCTTCAGCATCTTGATCTTTTGTTATAAAAGCACAAGCACCGCTTTCAAGAGCACGACGAACGTAACCAGGAGATTGAAAAGTCGTCAGAATAGCTATTTTCGTGTTTATGCCTTGCTTCTGAACTTCATCAAGAACATCTAGACCGTTAAGTTTTGGCATTTCAATATCAAGAAGCGCTACATTTGGAATATATGTGACAATACTATCCAGAGCTTCCTGTCCATCTCGACAAACACACACAATTTCCAAATCTTCTTCTTCATCAATGAGACTGGCGAGCGCGCTGCCGAACATCGTCTGATCATCAGCTATAAGAACAGTAATCATAATTTTATGCCCCTCCAGTAATGATGTTAGAAGCTGGGATCCTAGCTTTGACTTGGGTTCCACCCTCAGGTGCGGCACCAAGAGTTGTCTCTCCGCCTATATGTTGAATGCGGGTATTCATATCTGCTAAACCGGCACCGGTATTCCGCTTAGAACTTTCCTTCAGTCCTATGCCATCATCCGCGATAATAAGCATATAGTCGCCCGAAGAATGTTGTTTTAAACTCACCCAGCAATTTTTTGCGCCGCTATGTTTAAGAACATTGGTGATAGCTTCAAGAAGTACCCAATACAGTGCTGTGAGGGTACTTGGGTTAAGGACCTTGAGAACATTCTGCTGAATATCCATGTGGGCTTGAATACCACGATATGACAGTAATAACGGTACAGCATTGAGTTGATGCGAGAAATCAACTGTATTAAAGCCTTCTACAACGTCACGTAAATGAGCTATAGAAGAACGTGCCATTTTCTGTATCGCACGCGCTTCATATGCCACATCTGAATCAAGAGGTTTTAAGGTACGTACCAATTGTTGCAGGCGAATATTAATAACTGTTAAATCATGCCCTATAAGATCATGAAGGTTCGCCGCAATCTGGGTCCTAAACTCTGCCTGTAGGTTCTGTTCACGTAACTCTTGGTTCTGTTCAGCAATATAAAGTTCTTCTTGAAGCCGCCGGTGTGATACTCGGCTAATCCGAAGATTCATGAAGAGAAACCCCACGATGGCAACAATAGCTGGATCATGGGAACTGGTATTGATCTCCCAGCTAGGTTCTAAAGTCTGCAAATAGTTAAGAACCACGACAACTGCCAGGGTTATAATAGCGGCTATTTTTGTATTCCGTACTCCGGTAACTGCTATAGCACAACATAAAATCCCCACCGGGAGCATAGATTGCTTAATGCCTAGAATACCTACTAAGGAAAAGATAATAATAATGATAGAAACAATACTATGAATCTTCCCTACGGTAGGACGCTGGATTCTGAGGTACCCAATCCAGACCACAGCAAGCACAAGAGCACACCAAGCCAGAGCGGTCCATATACCGTAAGTATCAAACATGGGTGTAAAACCTTACCGTAGAAGCTAGGAACTCACGAGAATCTCGCCCACAGGAACCAGTCTATCGGATGAAATGCCTGTGAGTGTTTCAAACGCGCGGGCATCGCCACCACCTAAAGGGCATACGTTGAGCGGTATTTCTTCCGCAAGCAGGCAGGCCGTTTGCATCCATGCTCCTACGTGTTTGAGGGTAAGAGAATATGCGACTCCTTCATACGTTGAAGTCACAAGGTCAAAATCAGCAGCTAATAAAACAAGCCCCTGTACATCTTCAGTCTTTAGCCTTGCCGAACTTGCATAGGTACTCAATAGACGCATGTACGCGCTCTGAGTTTTCTCCTCAACAACCGCAATCTGTTCATACTGACGAGTATGTAAGTTTGCATACCATAGCCCTTGTTCCAGCCCTTCGATATTCTGAGCAATGATGAAGGGGTAAAGCTCGTGAAGAGCGCCACCGCTGGGAAAAGGCAGCCGTGTTATATTTTCACTCTTATGGGAAGTTTCACGCAGGCTTTCTTCCAACAGTGTTGTCAGAGATTCAAGACTTAACGAAGGTTTTTGCGGTATGCGCCGGGAGGTTCGTTGTAGAAGCGCCTGATCCAGAAGAAGTTGGCGGCGGCAAGAATCAACTTTGGGGAAGGGAACTTGTCGAAGAGAGACCAAGTCTTTGAGCAAGGTTGTGTTGTGCTCACGTGTTCGAGTAGCGCCATACCCTCCGGTTGCTGTATCAAACCTGGAACGTCGGTACATAAAATAGTCATGAGGTTCCCAACAGTCCCAAGGACCATATTTATGATGCTGTTCTTCAGGCGCAAAAATCCCTATAAACTCCAGAATTTGGTGGGTTACGCCACCCGTCATAGCATCTAACCAGGCTTGGGCATTGAGAGTTACTCGTAAAGGCCGATGCGCTATTTCAAGGCGAGTATTTCCATTCATCCCGTAAATAACAACGCCCGGCGTAAGAGTGCAGTCAGTATGACCAAGCGGATAATTTGCCTCGTCAAGAACAGGTTCCAGCGCGTCTTCAGTCAGCAGGAGCTCAAAGCCAGAAATCTCTATACTTGCTCCGGTTTCAGAGCTGATAAGACGTTGTATAAGGTTTCTTGACGAGCTCTGCCGAGTCAATATCAGTGCGGCCTGCTGTGCAGATACGTCTAAGTTCTGAGCCCAGTCTTCTAAAGTTCCGAACTTTTCATTGTTTTGAGGATGCATCTGTTTCAGCTGATATTCACAATGAATCAAAGGTATTTTGTGTGGATTCAGGTGGGTCTTTGTCACGGGGTAACTCCCTCTAGAAGAACATGGAGATCGGATTGAGGTCAGTTTCTTGGGTGGGCTGGGCAAGCCATCCGCATTGAACCGGCACATCGTAGAGTCGTCCCGCTGCTAAGCGCCTCCACCACGGACGCAGCCCCGGAACTAGAGCACGTACTACAGGAAGCCCAATATACGGACGTGTAAGCTCTTGAAGGTACACAGGTAAACCGACATCTTCTAGACGCGCAATAATACGTTGGGGGTCGGCTTGCTTCCACGGTACATGCTCTACGTTAAGTGCCTGTGGATCAGGTACAAGATGAGGATTATCGTCTAGTTTAGCGTTTTGAAGCCAATGACTAGCAGCATCATCTACCGAAATTTTAAGGAGGTCTAGATCCATACCTTCTGCAGTCCTAAATTGCGCTGGCAGGGCACACATAAACTGCAGAGCCTCTGTTACTGCACGGGTTGCAGCAATTTCAGGGTTAGGATGCGCGCCGAACCCCAGAATGATCTGATCGGACACATCCCCAGGTTTAGGGGCTACAGCGGCAGCTACAGGAATACCTATGTCTGTTGTGATATCTAGAATCTCTAGGTTGCGGCCAATACTTTGCAGCCATTCTCGGGTACGCTGAATAAAAGGGGTATCCGTAAACTCGGGTGCCATTATCTGGCGGGGAATTTTGTTGTACCACCAAATGGCAACGGCATCGCGCTCAATAAGTTCAAGCAGAGCCTGCGCGGCGGCATCGCCTGGGGTAGAACCGCTTGCGAGACCGTTTGAATCTGAACGCATCATTTTCTGTCCAAGCGGACATTTTGCACCTGGCAGCATCGCTCCGTGATCAAACATGAATAACGAGTACGCTGCAGGAATCCAGGCAGTTTCATCACATGCGGGTCGCCAAACAGGCATCCAATCAATCTCTGCTGTGGGATCGAATTTTTCTGGAACCCAATGATATGGATCCTTCACTTGGTTGAGAACATCCCGTTGCTCGTATTGATCCTGAGAGAACTGTGTCAGGGTTCGAGGGTCTAGAGCCTGCTCCCCCAAGTCTTTATAGCTGGTGTGTAAACGGGCTTCAGTGCCGTCAGAGATCGCACTATGACGTTCAATAGCTTCTGCCAAACCGGATACTCGGGCGCCTAAATCGGTGGTTCCTTTACCCGAAGAACGACCGCGTAAGCTACGTGTGAATTCTTCAGAGCTACCGTGATTGAGTGCCCAGTTATGTCCCGCCCCATAAACGTGTACCAGGAGCTCTTCGTCTTCAGGTACCAAACGTTTAAGGCTTGACACGACTCCTGTTACATCAGATACAAGATGTCGATAGGTTTCCCAGGTCTCTCGGGTAGATTTTGCGCGTCCAGCGTCGTTGACGGGATTGAAGCTCAGGTCAATTTTTTTAGCCTGCGCGTCAAAATTCAACGGTTGAGCTTTGGTAATCTTGGCACCCGTCATGACGTAGTGCTCCCCTTCAAAGAGACCGTTTTTAAAACGTAAGACTGTATGCTCTGCGGGATCTGATGTCTTCATTCGCTGAATTGCCGACCAGACAAGCGAGTACACCGCGGAACGCGGAGTTACTGAGGCCGCCCCCATAACATTGTCCAGAAGTTTACCGCCCGAAAGAGCATACTGTGCGTTAACTTGAAGACTATGCTTGAGCTGGTCATAAGGTACGCTCGACGAATTCCCCAGCACTGGGCTTATGAGAGCATCCGCTCCCTGTAATTGCACTAGGCAGTACAGATGCCCCGCCGCCTCATACTTCCTAGACAGCTTTTCGGCAGCGGGAGAAATCATATCTTCGCAGACAATCACCGTTGGCAAACCCGAATTCACGCTAGGAACCGTGTGCCCATCAATAACTCGTATGCCGTCTTGAGGCGAGGCAGAGAAAGACTTAAGAACTCGGGCACGAGTAACGTCAATAATCTCAATATTTCCCTGCGTAGTATGGTCTGAAAGTTGAGTCTCAGTCATAATAAGCCCGCGATACTGCAGCTGAGCCGCAAGAGCAAACATGAGTGGAAGATCCGCTGCCCAGCGGGGTAAACGCATCATATCTTCCAAGGTTTTCCCGTCAACTTCAGCGATGAATTCAGCCTCAGGCCCTTCAAGCAGCGCTGTTGTTTCGGGCGAAGAAGCAACAACTGTCGTGCGATTTTCCCGGGTCTGCTGAGTAAAGTGGAATTGTGGGTTCCTTACATATCGTTCAGTTCCTTGGGGATATAGCTCAGCGGTCTCAGATTGGTTATCTAACGATGCGGTTATCATAGTTCTCTCCTAGTGTTGTCGGGGATCCCACCGGAATTTAGTAATCGCAAAAATAAGTGAAACTGCACACCATAAACCGATAACAAGCATCCCTTGAGTACTGATGAACTGGGTTCCTGAAGGGATGGTTAATCCAGTATCACTTACCTGCGCGTGTGCTACATCGAGCCCGAACCACGCGGAACGTAATGCATCTGTTAAGTGCACAAGGGGGAACCATCCTGCGAAGTCTCGTAGCCCAGCTGGGATAGTCCATACAGGTTGGAAGATACCTGAGAGGAACATCAAAACTAGAGCGGGCGGCAGCAGCATAATCTGAGTTGCTTCTGCACTGGGAATAAACGATGCGTACGCAGCACCGATGAGCGAGAGCACCACCGTAGTCAGCAGAATAACCAATATCGTCAGTGGAATATTTTTAGGCATAGGCAGGTGATACACCGCCATACCAAAGACAATAAGGATTAAAGTACACGCCAGGGCAATGATGGATGCAGTCACAATGTAACCAGCGATTACTGCGGCATCCGATGTGCTCCGAAGTCGCAGGCGTTTCAGGAGAGAGGTCGAGCGCTGCGCCGCCATATCACCTGCTACACGCACAAATGTACCCATCAAGAGCGTGTAGCAGCACAAGCCCACGATAGTCCAGCTTGCCATTGTTACGTTAATTCCCTGCTGAGCGGGAATATTAGCCTGTCCTGAAGATCCACTGGCGAAGAGCACGATCATCATAATGGGGAAGGCTAAGGTGAAAAAAACACTCCGCATATTGCGGATAAAGACGGTCAGCTGCATGGCTATTTGCGCATACAGACTCCGTGCGAAGTTTGAGATTGTGGCACTCACGTAAGTGGCCTTCCTAGTCCGTGCGGGTACTACCTATACCCTGTGGGGCATCCGTAGATCGCACAATGCTGCCGTACGCGTTTTCAAGTGAATAGTCGCTGAGCGCAAAATCAAGGACAGCATCACGATATGCGGATGTTGCAAATAAGTTTTGTAACCCTGTTGGGGACTCTACATCGAATGAAACCGTGGCATCATGAACACGTATATTCTTGTACCCGCCCTGCGAAGAAAGTTCTCCGCCAAGGGCTTGGGCGTTCTGGTAGTCTGAGAGTTCTACCCAGCCTTGCCGTGTGTGACTGTATTCTTTAGCAATCTGCGCTGGGGTTCCGCTTGCAACAATCTGCCCGTTAAGGAGAATAGAAAGTTGCTGGCAAAGAGCCGAAACTTCATCAAGATAGTGAGAAGTAAGCAATATGGTAGTACCTGTTTCGGCAAGATGCTGAATAACCTCCCACACATCTCGACGTGCTAATGGATCAAGTCCAGTTGTGGGTTCGTCAAGAATAAGCAGAGAAGGGTTGCCCATCATAGCCAGATACAGGTCAAGTTTGCGCCTTTCGCCACCGGAAAGCTCATGGATTCTGCGATCCGCTAGTTTCTCAAGATCGAAAAACTCAGGCACTGTGTATTCTGTTGCAGACATATAACGCTGCCAGCAGGTGACAGCATCTTTGACTTTGAGCCCAGTCGGGAATGCCGCTTCCTGCATCACAATACCCATATGCGAACGCACAAGGGCAGAGTTACGATGCGGATCAACGCCGAGGACCTGCATCGTACCGCTTGTAGGTTTAGAAGATCCGGTGCACAAATCTACAAAGGTGCTTTTCCCCGCGCCGTTAGGTCCGAGAATACCGTGAACTGCTCCCCTTTCGACCGCGAGGTTGACGCCTTTAAGCACCTTCACATCACTATAATTTTGGTGAATGTTCTCAGCGATAACACTGTATTGCTCATATCCCTGCATAAAGATTCTCCCCAGAGATTGAAGGTATAAGGTGTACCGGCATTTGGATCCACGTAGAGTTGATCATCTCCGGTAGTGGTTCAGGATTTTCACCAAGCCGTAAAGTACACGCAGATTCTGCGATTTTATGGGCAACTGACCCCATGAGAGGACGGGCGATGGGGAATCCGAGGCATGCGTGAGGTCCCATCCCAAAGGTTACTTCTGACGCATGCGGCCTACCGGGCGTAAACTCATCGTGGTTTGGGAACATTCTGGAATCGTGTTGTGCGGCATGAAGTAAACACACGATTAATTCCCCCGCATGAATAGACGTTCCATCTATTTTGGTATCGACAGTAGCGAGGCGTCCTAACGCTGCGGTAGGCGTGTATAGGCGCAGTGCCTCATCAACCATAGCGATAGAGTTCTCGTAATTTACTGTTTCCCAAAGGTTACGCTGTGTCAGTACGGTCAAAACGTTAGTCATAGCCCATTGCAAGCTCTCATGGGTGATTGAGGCGAGCATACTGACAATTTCGACTGCTGCATCGTGGGGCATACCGTCGTGACGATACTGATGGTAGAACCCTCCTGCACCCATAACGTCTTCGGCGAAGAGCTGATGCGCATCTGGAGCAGAGAGTTTCCCCTCTCGTTTGCTCGGGACAGCACCCCGTTTTCGGCACCATCGAGAAAGCTCGATAATATCTCCTTCATACCCGATAAGAACACTAATCAGGGATACCGCGAGATCATCACACCACCCTGCAAGATCTAGTTTTTTCGATTGCGCAAGCATCGTGACGGACTGCTCAATAGCATCTCGACAACGTTCTACCGCTTTCTTAGAATTTGCGGTGGTAAAAGGCGTACGTAACCTTTTGCGCATCTGGCGAAGAGGGGATCCATCCATATGCGCTAAGAACCTTTGCTGAGTTTGAGGAATCTGAAAATCTGCAGGCTCAGGTTTCGTGTAGTGTGCCTGGGACTGCATTTGACTCAAATGTTTTTGTCCCACAGCAGAGAACCTTTGGTCATCATGCAAAACCGTTTTGACACTCTCAAACCGAGTGGCCAACAAAACGCCAGAAATATCTGATGCCCCAATACCCTCAGGAGCGTGGCTCTGCCAGGCTAGAGCACTCGAAATAGGAGATTCGTACCAAGCGGATGTAAAAAGATGCGGGGGTTCAGGCATCTGAACTAATCCGTTGTCATATGTAAAAGTCATAGGAACGGCCACCAATGATTGGCTGAAGCGTTAATAAGCAAAAATCCGACGAGTAACGCTCCACGAAAAACCCAACGACCTGTTGAACGCTTTTTCATGATTTTCCTTCACTGTGTATCCGGGGTGGGAACCAGGCTAGTACTCAAGCTTTAATAGCCTGGTTCCCATCGTTGTTTATAGCCCTTCAGAACTTAGCAAGGGCAGCAGCAGCACCAGCAAATGTCAATATCTTCAGGTGAATCGGTGGTATCAAGATCTTCTTCAACAGCGGGAGCGATTGCGATGACGAGTTCTTCCCCGTCATTAACAACCTTGTGGTGCCCCAGAGTTAGGGTTTCATCTTCTACCAGGCGGACCTGAGTTCCTGAGGGAACAACGCCTGCTTCAGCCAAAACCTCGCTGGGATTTGCCACAAGTGCACGGCGGTGAGCGGGGCTACCCGCTGCCGTCCCGAAAGTACGTGCGGCTGCAAGAGCATTGACTTTAGTGGTGACTAGTGCAGTCATCATATTCTCCTTAGAACACCGATTGGATAGAAGCCTTTTCTATCCCGGCTATTCCAGTCTCTCGAAGAAAACTCTTTACAGGCAGTGCCGTAACGTCAGTAAGAATGTATGACTATAGTCATGTGACTTTCTGATCGGCAGAATTCAAATCCCGTTTATCTCTACAGCTCATACTTTTTGTACTTTCTGAATCTAAAAAGGCTCTTTATACGAATAAATCGGGATTCTTCACGCTTTATATAAATCAAGGCTCTTTTTCCGCGCCTGGGAGGGGCTTACCGGTTTCGCGCTGGGCTGGATGCGCCCGTCACCCTAGCGTGCGAGCGCATCCAGGGGTACCGTTGAAAACGTCAGTCCCCATCAACTTTCAGGAGAAGTAATGGTCAAAAACATCACGTTCAATGACGGCAACAGCATCCCTCAGCTTGGGTATGGCGTGTGGCAGATTGAGGATAATGGTGCCGCCGATGCTGTCGGTACGGCTCTCGAAGCAGGGTACCGCCACATCGATACCGCATCCATCTACGGGAACGAGGTTGGGGTAGGTCGCGGTATTGCCGCCAGCTCCGTGCCGCGCGAGGATATTTTTCTCACTACCAAGCTGTGGAACTCGGATCAGGGTTTTGAGAAGGCTATTGCCGCGCTTGATG
>ERZ772962.1164-NODE-1164-length-14375-cov-6.132821_pt1 | contig 14375 bp, 12 predicted proteins | sample MGYA00580676_ERZ772962 | MGnify/ENA primary metagenome ERZ772962 (study PRJEB29015, sample SAMEA2738049) | human oral metagenome | biome: human oral; feature: human-associated habitat; material: saliva | place: China | collected 2230 ...
TCCCGATGCAAAGGACATGCTGGCAAGCAGCCTTGCCAGGGAGATCCTTGCGGCCGACAGCGAGAGGGCGGAGTTCTCCGCCGAGCTGGGACGCCTGCTCCAGGACGATAAGACCTACCGCTGCCTGCTCACCATCCCGGGGATAGGCCCCAAGAGTGCCTCGGCGCTCGCCACCTCGATCGCCACCTCACTCTTCCTAAGGAACAGCAAGCTTGTTATATACTGTGGGCTTATTCCTGCAGACCATGACTGCAGGTCCTCCATCAGGTCGGTGCAGAGCGCCCATAAAGGCAACAAGGCCCTCAAGAACCTCTTTATACTCAGCTGCAACTCGCTTGTGGGGACGAAGAAGCGCTTCGGGAGGTACTACGACGCCTGCATCTCCAGGGGCATGAGGCACAGCAAGGCGCTCAAGGCACTCGCACGCAAGAGGCTGCGCGTCATCTATGCAGTGATGCGCGATGGGGTGCCATATGTGGAGCCGCCGGCAGGCGATGTAGAAAAGTCACCTGCTACGACTTGACAGAACTATAGGGACACCCCCTCTTGTTGGTTTGCATGTGAAGTATTTGGATGGTATGCTGCAGAGCGATTCTTTAGTGAGAGTTAAGTGATGTTTGTGAATCATCACCTAAGTGCTGAGTGTCTTTCTTCGCTAGTTGGTGGAAAAGATGAGGTGGCAGCAAAGCAGGTATCTCGAAGGGTTTTCTGGCTCACAGTGATCGTTCAAAGTGGCACTTCTTGCTCTTAGGTGTCAGTAGATATATTGCATACAGCAAGCTATCGATATTTAGGCAGGTAAGACAAGAATGCAGTATGGAGCGCAAACCAACTACAGCTGCCATCTCAGTGCCAACCACTATCGCGGGTTGAAATGCCTTTGCCTATATGCGAACAACCTCTACAGCAAGGCTTTGTATCAAACAAGGCAGCATCTCTTCATTGCAGGCGGGCTTTTCAGCTGAAAGACCAACTATCATCTGTGCAAAACCAACGATACCTACAAGATGTTGCAAGCCTAAGGGGCCCAACACACGATAAAGGTTGTCGCCTATAGCTTGAAAGCTTCCCCTACAGTATTGAGAAGATGCAAGAGTGGCAACTACAGCTACTCTCAAGTGTTGATCTCACACTACAGGGCAAAAGGTAGTGTGTTCTTGCTGATACTTCCCACGAACGGGTTGTAGAGGCTGCCCGCCCACACAGACCTATCCTAGCCATGTCGGATGTTTGGATGGGGCAGTGTATCAAGGGTATCCTTCCTAAACAGCCAACAGCTGCTTTCAAAATCCAATATGTGCTTAAAGCCCAATAGCCCCTTAGCTTGAATGAGTGCTGTGTTATGGGAGTGGATATAGAAGCTGACAATCTCGCCGTGCATGTCACCCCAGAGCATGGGCGCTTGGTTGGCAGGCGACAACTCAAGTCAGCCAACCACTATTGCAACAGGCACTTGGCGTATCTGAAAAGCCGACTAGACACAGACAAGTTCTGACAGGTAGCCAAAGGGAGTCGGCGTGTGCGAGACTGCATGCTCAAAGCGCCACGCACCCTCACCAACCTGTGCATAGAGAAGAACACAGACACACTGATTGTTGGATCCACCATGGGATGCAAGCAGGGAGCAGCTACGGCAGAAAGAATGATCAAGTGTTCATGCAGATTCCCTGTAGGCTGTCCAAACGCTAGCTTACATACCGATACATGCAGCAGAAAGAGGCCTACACGTCCAAAGCATCCTATATGGGTGGGGATCGAATACAAGCCCGCTGACAAGTAAGCACACCTTTTCTTAGACAAGCACATCTGAGGCGGCCTATAGCGAACCCAAAGATAGCATCTTGGTGAGTGCAGACATCAACGCTGCCGTAAACATTGCACACAAGCAAAAGCCAGCAGAGCGGCAACTGTGTAGAGGTGTTGTGGCAATACCTCTACAAATTCATGTCGATTAAGACAGGGGTCACACCAAAATCCCGTAAACTGTAGTTTACGGGAATGTCAACGCGGTAATGGATCAGAGTGTCCATCCCGACAATGGAGGCAAGCGTGCCGCTGGATTCTTGCAGCGTGGAGGTAAAGCTCTCTTCGAGGGAAGCCTGTTTGCGTTTGAGCTGTATGGGATAGGGTATGGCAAGCCATTCGCAGTCTCCGCAGTGGCGGTCAAGCGAGCAGGTGTAGGTCTTGTATCCCATGGGAAAGCTCCTTTGGTGCTTGGCGTGTAACCTTAGCGCCTCTCTGTCGTTAGTCCTCTGAAAGAGAGGGATTGCGCCTATCATGTGCGCAAACTATCACTACACTATATAAGAAGAGGTGTACGAAGTGCGCAATGCTGCCCTAGCGTTGAGCGTAAAAATCTTGTGCGGACTTTCTTCGTGAAGAGGATGTAGCGCCAGTGGTGGAGAAGAGAAAAGAGTGAACATGAGCATTACCAAGGTCGGAATCATCGGCGTAAACCACGTGGGAGAGCATGTCGCAAATGCCCTTCTGGCTCAGGGGCTCGTATCTGAGCTGTATCTGTGTGACAAAGAGGGAAACGACAGGTTCTGCAAGGCGCAGGTCAATGACCTTCAGGACGCAATGGCCTTCTATCCGCACTCCGCAAAGGTGTTTGAGTGTGATGACCACTATGAGGAGCTGGCGGACTGTGACGTTATCGTCAACGCCGCCGGCCACATTGCCGCAGCCCGCAACGGCCGCGACGGTGAGCTGAAAGTGACTACCGACGAGGTGAAAACCTTTGCCAAGCGCGTTATGGGTGCCGGCTTCAAAGGTGTCTGGGTCAGCGTTGCAAACCCGAATGATTTGGTGGCTGAGGCGCTGTGGCAGGAGAGCGGCCATTACGACTGGCACAAGGTGATCGGCTCCGGCACGACGCTGGATTCCCTGCGTCTGCGCCACGCGATCTCCGCAACCACGGGCTACGGTCCCTCAAGCATCAATGCCTGGATGCTCGGTGAGCACGGCCTAGGTGAGTTTGCCTGCTGGAGCCATGTGAGCTTGGGGTGCCTGAGACCTGATGAGGTTGAGAAGCAGGCCGACATCACGCTCGACAGGGAGGATCTGGAAGAGCAGGCCCGTCGCGGTGGCTACGTCACAATCGGCGGCAAGGGCTGTACCGAGTACTCAATCGCCAATAGCGCTACTGAGATTGTAAAGGCAATCCTCAACGATACCAAACTGATCACCCCGGTCTCCACCCGCATTGAGGATGTCTATGGGGAGAGCGGCGTCTGGGCGTCGCTGCCGACCGTGATCGGAAAGAACGGTGTCGAGAAGATCTTCGTGCCGACCTTTGACAGTGAGGAAGAGGAGAAGTGGCACAAGGCCTGTGCCCATATCCGTGAGAATGTTGAGAAATTGGGGTGGCTGAAGACATTTTAAGGTGTGTCTGCGCAGAGCTGAGATGTGTGGGTATACTTAAAATTTGAACTTGCGTCAAAAATCTGTTGTGAATATGGAGGTAGGTGTTTCATACGCACAAACGGTGTAAAGTACGTAGTCAGAAAATTGAATCAGCGTCAAAAATATTTTTCTAAAAAGTATGGCTGATTCTGCGCAAGTAAAAAGGAGAGTGGAAATGCAATCTAAGCTAGCGCATACCGCAGAGCGGAAAGCTTTCAGCTTCGCTTTGGATCAAGCCATCAAGAGTGTTTCAGGACCCGATCGTGACAAAAAGATCGACTCCTTTATCAATATGGCTGCCAGACTCCTGAAAGACACGAACCCAGGCGCTACCCGTGGCATGAAGGCAGCACTGTACCCGGGATCCAAGTGGGAGAAGTTCCTGTTCGACATTATCGACAACACCAACCCCCACGTGCTCCACACCGCAATCCTGAATGGCGGTTATGAGGCGGCGTTCCGTGGCCTGCGCAACACCACCGAAAATGCTAATAAATACCAGTGCAACGTGCCTTGGATCGTCCTGTTCGACCCGACGAGCGCCTGCAACAAGCACTGCATCGGCTGCTGGGCTGCTGACTATGGACATCAGCTCAACCTGACCTACGACGAGATGGACAAGCTTCTGAGCGAGGCTGAGGCACTCGGCACTCACCTCTTCATGCTCACTGGCGGTGAGCCGTTGGTCCGCAAGGCAGATATCTTGAAGCTTGCCGAGAAGCACAACACCTCGCTCTTCAACATCTTCACGAATGCATCGCTCATCGACGATAAGTTCTGCCAGAAAGTGCAGGAGCTCGGCAACATCGTCTTCTCCGTCTCCATCGAGTCCTATGAGCCGACGGTCAACGATGCACGCCGTGGCAAGGGTTCCTTCCAGGAGGTTATGGACGCCTTCGATCTGATGCACAAGTACGGCCTGCTCTATGGCACCTCTACCTGCTACACTCGTGAGAATGTCGAGCGCGTCAGCTCCGATGAGTTCATCGATCTTCTGATCAGCAAGGGCTGCCGCTATGCCTGGTACTTCCACTACATGCCCGTCGGCGACGGTGCCAATGCTGACTTGATGCCGACCGTCGAGCAGCGTGAGTACATGCTGCACCGCATCCGTGAGATCCGTGGCGTTACCGGCGGCAAGCCGATCTTCGCGATGGACTTCCAGAACGACGGTGAGTACGTTGCTGGCTGCATCGCAGGAGGCCGTGCGTACTGCCATGTCAACGCCCGTGGCGATGTGGAGCCGTGCGTCTTCATCCACTACTCCAACGCCAACATCCGTGATATGAGCTGGCTTGACTGCCTGCATCAGCCGGTCTTCCAGGAGTACCGCAAGTACTATCCGTGGAACGACAACATGCTGCAGCCGTGCCCAATGCTCGAGAACCCCTACCTGCTCCCGAAGTTCGTCAAGGAGTCCGGCGCACACAACTCCGATTACGCTGCACCTGAGTCCGCTGACGATCTGTGCAAGCGTACCGCACCGTATGCAAAGGCCTGGGCGCCGAAGGCTAAGGAGCTCTGGCTTGAGGAGCATCCGACGGGCAAGAAGGTCTACGCTGACGCAATGAGCGTCAAGGGCGTCGACGTGAAGGCTAGACTCATCGCTGAGGAGGATGCTGAGTCAGAGAAGGAAACAGAGAAAGCTGTCAAATAGCCTTACCATCCGGTAATACCTGTGTGTGAAGGAGCATGTGGAGCGTATCCATGTGCTCCTTTTTGGTTTGTAGAGCGGCCTTGGTAGAGTGGAGCGTCGAAGGTGATAGTTCTTTGTCAGCCTGAGGGCGTATATACTTAAACTCTACCCTTTGAATATTTTTTATATGGGAGTCTAGATGGAGTCACTCTACAGAAAATATCGTCCGTTGACCTTTCAAGATGTTGTGGGGCAACAGCACGTCGTCTCGACCCTTGAGCACGCCGTGCTCGAGGGGAGGGTGACGCACGCCTATCTCTTCTGTGGTCCCCGGGGCACCGGCAAGACGACGATGGCACGAATCGTGGCCAAGGCGCTGCTGTGTGAAAAAGGACCCCGCCAACTCCCCGATGGTACCTGTGAACAGTGTCGCCTCATTGCCGAAGGACGCCATCCCGACGTCTACGAGCTCGATGCGGCAAGCCGTACCGGTGTGGACAATGTACGCGATGAGATCATCAACCGCGTGAACTTCGCTCCGGTCCAGGGCCACTACAAGGTCTACATTATCGACGAGGTCCATATGCTCACGACCCAGGCCTTCAACGCGCTGCTGAAGACCTTGGAGGAGCCGCCTGAGTATGTGATCTTTATCCTGTGCACCACCGACCCCCAAAAGATCCCCGCCACGATCCTCTCGCGTGTGCAGCGCTTTGACTTCCATGTGCTTTCGCCTACGGAGATCGAGGATAGGCTTTCCTATGTCTGCAAGCAGGAGCACTTCCAAAGTGATCCTGAAGCCCTAGCACTCATTGCCCAACATGCGCGGGGCGGAATGCGCGATGCTCTGGGCATGCTCGAACAGATCTCGGTCTTCAACGACGACGACATCTCGGTGGAGGCGGTCAAGAGCGCCCTCGGTGAGGTCACGAGCAAAACCCTCGAGAGCGTCGTCACCGCTATCGCCCAACGCGATGTCTCCACGTTGTTTGAGGAGATCGCACATCTTGTGGACGATGGGGAAGACCTCCTACAGTTTGTGCGTGAGCTCGCACGTGTCATCCGTGATATCTATGTCGTGTCGCTCGTAGGGACCGATCAGACTGCGGTGTTGGATTCAGCGGTGGATCCAAAGGAACTGGAGCGGGAAGCGAAGCTGTTTGGCTCCTCCGACCGTCTGGCGCGGATCCTTGCAGTCTTGGGCGATGTCTCCAATGAGATGAGGACGGCGACAAACCAGCGCCTCGAGTTGGAGATTGCGATGACAAAGATTGCCCGGCCGCAGGGCGATCTGACGCTCGAAGGTCTGGCTGAGCGTGTCGATGAACTGGAAAAAGCAGTTCAGGCGCTCTCGGTTCCAGGAGCGATGCCGCAACGGGCTCCTGAGCCCGTGACCCCACAACCGACAATACCTGCAAGACCAGGTAGCCGTCCGCAGGCGCCACAGCCGCGTCCCCACCAAACACGTCAGGCCTGTCGTCAGCCCACAGCGTCGGCACAGCGCCAGGCGGCTCCACAGGCAACAAGCGCTTTGACACCGCATACTACGTCGCGCTCAGATGCAGCCAGACTCCAGCGGGCTTGGAATCAGGTTGTGTCCCGTCTGAGACAGCAGGATGCGGCAAAGGCGACCTTGCTGACGAATGCCCATGCGGTGGCGGATGATGGGCAGACCTTAACGATTGAGTTTCCGCCGGGATCTTCCTTCTCGCTGAACATGCTCACCAGAAAAGATGTCGACTCCGTCGTCCGTCCTACGATCAGTGCGGTCTTTGGCAACAGGGTGCCGCAGTATGTCGAGCAGACCAAAAAGACCTCACAGTCAAAGCCACGTACGCAGCGGGCAGCAAACCCCGTAAGGCAGGCACCACAACCGGTTCAGCCGCCTCAGGCCCCCGCGGCTTCCAAGCCTGCACCGTCGAACAGCCAACCAGATCCTCAGGAGCCTGTGCCATACAGCCAACCGGCTCCGCAAGAGCCCACACCGCAACCACGGCCTCAGCCACCGGCACCTGAACCCCAACCTGAGCCAAAACCAGCCCCTGCGCCTGTGAATACTGAAAGCAAACCGCAGGAAGAACAGGCACCGTGGGAGGATGCAGCCGCTGAAGAACCGGTCGACTACGAACCGAGGGACTATGATCAGGCCCCACCGGTCGCAGCAGCTCCTGAGTCGGCTCAGCCTGCTCAGGAGGCGCCCCAACCGCAGCACGTGAGCACGACGGATTATCCGACCCAACATAAGAAACAGGATGTGAAGCCTGGGGTACCTATACAGGAAGCTGATGGAATTCCTCAGGATTTGGCAGATATGCTGGAAAATGTCTTTGGGAAAGGTATCAATGTGGTGATCAAGCCTTCCCCAGACGATACCAAGAAGAACAACGGTAACAACCGGTAAGCCTGCCAGTGAGGGTTGATCCTATTGTGGCAGGCAAGGTAAGGAGCGTGCAACCATGGCACAACTGGACATGAATGAGATTATGAAGCAGGCCCGTCAGATGCAGGAGCAGCTCGCTTCTGCGGAAGATAGCCTCAAGGACAAAGAGGTCACCGCAAGCGCTGGTGGTGGAACCGTGAAAGTCACTGCAACAGGCGACATGAAGATCACCTCCATCACGATCGATCCTGAGGTCCTGAAAGATGGGGATGTGGAGCTTCTGCAGGATATGATCATGGCGGCAGTTAACGACGCGCTTGCAAGCGCTCAGGAGCTTGCAACGAGTAAATTAGGCGACATCACCGGCGGCCTCAATATCCCGGGAATGTTTTAGTCATGGCAACAGCAGCAGAGCATGACGGTCACGCACTCACACGGCTTTTGGATGAGCTCGGTAAGCTGCCGGGCATCGGGCCGAAGTCAGCGCAGCGCATCGCCTACTTCTTGCTCGAGGAGAGCAAGACCGACGCCGATCGCCTCGCGGATGCGATCCGTGAGGTCAAAGAGGAGGTCCACTTCTGCCCGATCTGCTTTAACTATGCGACCTGCGACACCTGTGCGATCTGTGCGGACCCGACGAGGGACCGCAGCACCATCTGCGTGGTGTCCGAGTCGCGCGATGTGACCGCTATCGAACGTACCGGGAGCTATCACGGCCTGTATCACGTCCTCGGGGGCGTCATCAGCCCGATGGACAAGATCGGGCCTGAACAGCTCCATGTGCGGGAGCTCCTCAAGCGCCTGGCGGACGGCAGCGTCAAGGAAGTCATCCTTGCTATGAGCCCCAATGTCGAGGGGGAGACGACCGCGAGCTATCTGAGCCGCACGATCAAGCCCCTGGACCTCACGGTTAGCAGGCTCGCCAGCGGCTTGCCCGTCGGCGGAGACTTGGAGTACGCGGATGAAGTGACCCTTGGCCACGCTATCGAGGAACGCCGTAACATCTGAGATTTCAGGGTTTGTGGACAGACTATTGTTTTCTATATATTGTGGTCAAAGAACACCTGTACCATCGGTTGTGTTTGACGATGGACCTCATACGGCCCAATATAGATATGTCGACCGAAGTGACGGGGCTCGAATTCCTTCGGGCGACACAATCGTTTGATCTTTCGAGAGGGTAGGAGAGCCAAATCATGCCTTTCAGCACCAATAACGATCACGAAAGTAAGCATACCCCCCGTCATGCCCGTTCGACGTGTCGTGGCACACAATCGCCGACAGGCTTTGATCCCAGTGTTTCGGGATATGTCAACGCCCCTACCAGAAATTCCGGGCGTCCGATCGTGGGGGAGGATCCCCTGATGCCCGATGGAGCTCCGCAGCCAATCGGGGTCGATCCGGCGAAGACGGGATCTTTCAGGAAACTGAGCGCCGATGAAGGCGCAGTCCTTACGAACCGCGATAACGCCGAGAATGCGGCCAAAGCGGCGCGGACCCAGCTCAGAGAAGCGGATAAGACGGGAAGCTTCCGGCTGGAGGGGAAGAACCGTCCCCATGTCGAGCATGAGACCCAACACTACAAGAAGAACTGCAAGCTCTTCATCGGCATCGGCATCGCTGCTGTCGCAATCGTCGTCCTCATCGTCGTCGCGATGAACAGCTTCTTTGACGCTGCACAGCAGGCAAACCAAGGGGACAACAATCAGGTGCGGGAGCAGGAGCAGGTTCAGGCGAATGACGTTATCTCCTACCGTGACCAGAACTATGGGTTGGTGCAGGACGGTGACACCTGGTCGCTGGCACGGCTCGACGACAGCGGGAACGTGCAGGCGAAGCTCGTAGACTTAAACGGCACCCCGGTGTCCTTCGTCCACTACAATGGCGCCTTCATTATCCCTGAGAACCTCTCGGGCGGTACCTGGGATGTGCTGTCCTATGTTCCGGCCGATGGCTCCGTACCGTCGCCGGTGGCGGATGCTGACGGCAATCCGGTTTCGGGGAACGGGACGATCCAATCTGCCTCGCTCAACGGCTCGACGCTTTCGGTCCAGACCGATTCCGGTGAGACCGATGTAGATCTCGGCTAATCTCTCCGATGTATTAGATTCATTTTGATTGTTGATTTGGCCTATGAGCTGTTCTTTTGGCTCAGAGGCCAAAGAGTTGGGCCTGAATCTCAAACTTTTTTCAATTTTGACTAGACGTGAGCCCCACCCTCTGTGTACAATAAATTTCGCACTGTAGGGGGTATTAGCTCAGCTGGTTAGAGCGCCGGCCTGTCACGTCGGAGGCCGCGGGTTCAAGTCCCGCATATCCCGCCATTGCATGTTCAGAGGCTCCTACGGGAGCCTCTTTTTGTACAACGGTAAAAAAGCATTCGGTATGTTCAAAATCCATTTGAGGGCAGATGCACGCCGTCCGAAATATAAGATGGAGAACAGACTGTAAACGATATGCATAGCGATATGTAATGGTTCTAGTGGGAGGGCAACCTATGGGGGATACCCCAAATACAAGTTCCAGCTGCGTGCAGCTTGCGGTATTCGATTACGACGGAACTTGTATCAGCGGTCAGTCAGGCGCCCTCTTCGCGATCTATCTCAACCACCGGCACTATTTAGGGTTTCGCCGGGGTTTCCGTCTCAGTTGGTGGGGGGTCCGCTACAAGCTTCATCTCCCATATCGGCAAAATGAAGCCCGCGAAGTCATCTTTGATGCGCTCTCCCAGTGCCCACGGGAAGAAATCCAGAAAATCATGGTGGACTTCCACGATGAGTCCCTGCTGCCCCGCTACCGTCCGCAGGCGATCAAAGAGATCGAACGCCGCCACCGCGAGGGCTGCGTGACAGTGTTAGTTTCTGCAACGTTTAACACTATCGCACAGTGTGCGCAAAAAGTACTCCGGACAGATGAAGTGATCGCCACTGATATGGAAATCGACAGTGAGGGCCATTATACCGGTAAAGTATCCGGTGAGGTCACCGAAGGGGCAGCAAAACCGCGCGCGATCAAGCAGTGGGCCGACAAGGTTTACGGCCAGAGAAAGTGGGAAATCGCCTATGCCTACGGCGACCATTTCTCAGATGAAGCCATGCTTTCTGCAGCTCGCAAGGGGTATGCCGTGACTCCGGATAAAACTATGCGCAAGATAGCCAGACGGTGCGGCTTCACTATCCTCAACTGGAAATAACAGTTGTAACTTTTATTGTAAGCGGGACTATTTTCATTCTAACAGTCTAGATAACAGGTGAATTATGGGTGGCCATCAAGCCACAGCTTGCTGCACTTTTGGCTGGCGGATCCTCAGAGCAAGTGCAACGACTGGTGATGGTAGACCTCCCAGGGACACTTCCATTTCAGGCGCTTGCGCGGTCTTTGGTTGAGTGAATCGTATGTCCTCTGCACTTCGTCGGTGACATCGTCGAGGCTTTAGCCCTTCGAAAACCAGTCTCTGAGAAGCCCGTTGGTGTTCTCGTTGGTCCCCCTCTCCCACAGATGGTGGGGATGGCAGAAGTAGGCGTGGGCTCCCAGTGCCTCCTGCAGCCCCTTCTGCATCTAAGAACTCCTTGCCCCTGTCGAGCGTGACGGTCAGCACGACCTCGCCGGCAAGCGCCTTCTTCGTGGCTTCGTTGACCTCGGCCCTGGCCTTCCTGGCCGCCTTGCTGCTGGCAAGATATCCGCTCATGCGATCCACCTGGTCCACCTGGGTGATAAGGCAGGTACCTCCCTACCACGGTATCGCCCTCCCAGTCGTCTATCCGGCTCCTGCTGGAAGCTGCTTCGAGATGTCATGGGTGATGCGCAGCTTGCCTGTGCGCTGCTGGCTGCCCTTGCTGTGCCTGCGCCCTGAAAGCTCGCAGTCGAGCGATCACGACCATACAGCACACTAGATGCTAGGATGCTAGCGTCGCTTGCGGCAAGGTCCGAGCGCTGCATCGCGATGCGCCCCGCTATCTCCTACGGGGACCAGTGCTCGCCAGCATGAGCCTCACGGACCAGCGAGCACCTATGCGGATCGTCCATGAGATTCAGGGGCCTGCAGCGCAGCCGCCTTACGTCCGCACGCCTCTGCGCGCTCGATGCGCGGTAGGGCCGTCCCATCCGTTGCGCCTGATCTTGTGGGATATGGTCGACTTGTCCCGTCCAAGCTCCCTCGCATCTGGCTGACCCTCTCGTGGCCCTTCCAGCAAACCATGATGTCCTCGCGCTTCTCGATGCTAAGATGGCTGTAGCCGTCCATCGTGCCTCCAATGATGCATGTCTTTGCAAGCATCATCATAGGTCGCGCCTGGACGGCTAGCTCGTATTTTCCTGTTGCACTCGGAGTGGGGATACGCCCTGTTCAGACTGGCCCTGTTCCTCACCCATTTCGTTCTTCTCCTCGCCGAAGGTCTTGTGGAACAGCCGGATATATTCGCTTGCGTCCTGGTTCATATGGAAGAGCAAGGTCACGATTACGTCGGCGATGAAGTTAAGCGCATTGTGGGAAGAATCAAAATCAGGGGTAAGCATACGGTCACGTCTCACGACAGAGATGGAGATATCCGCTGCTTGTGCGATCGGGGACTCCCCGTTTCCGGTAATAGCGATGGTCTTGATCGAAGCATCCTGAGCAATGCCCATCAGGGTACTGAGCCGACGAGAACTTCCGGAATTGGAGACGAAGATGATGCAGTCTTCTGTGGAGTAGAGCTGCGCCAAAACCATCTCCGCGTCGATGCTAGCACTAGAAACCGCCTTAACCCCCACGTGTGAGAGTTTGAGGGCAAACATTTGGGCAAAGGAAAGCGAAGTGCCGACGCCCGCAACCAACACGTTATCGGAATGCACGATAACCTGGACAGCATCTTTTAAGGCATCGACGTCGAGGTTTACGACAGTTTCGTTCAGCTCGGCAATTTTGTTGCGCAGCACCAGTCTGACCGAACTTTCAAAGCTGCTAAACGACACATCATCGCTCTGCGGTACGGTTTCACGGGCCGTCTCACGGGCGAGATTCAAACGGAGCTGTGAGAAGCTTTCAAAGCCCAGCTCTTTGACGAAGCGCGTGACCGTCGTATTCGACGTAGAGCAGCGCTCGGCGATCTCTGAGGCATTGAGCGTGGTGGCCTCGGCCGTATGGTGCAACATATAATCCGCAATACGCTTTTCGGAAGCAGTCAACGTATCATAATTTGCCAGCATCAAACTGCTTACGGTTTTGCCCTCTTGCATGTCACTACCCATCCCCATCTATCGTGTACACTCTCCCATGATTGTAATGCCGCAAGTACGGCTTCGGGTAAGGCCTTGTCATAATAAAAGACTCTGTTAGACCACTGTGGATATGAGGTCATGTCGCCTGTTCCCAGTGCTTAGGGAACGCAATCGGCATACCCACGTAGCCTCTCTGGGCGGTGTGGTAGACGCCGTTGCGCCTGGTGGACTCAGGACATCCGCAGTGCGGACATGTGGCGGACTTGTCGGCCTGCGATGCCAGCTTCTCGGCTATCATCTGCTTGAGGTCGGCGGTAAGCGCGACCTTCTCCTTGCGGGTCAGCTACTTTGTTAGTTGTCGTATCATATCGAGCATGCGGGGCCTTCTTCAAGTCGGTTTCTTGGTCGAACCCGATTGTAGGGTGACCCCGTGACATCTTTTCGCTTCCCTATACCCACAGTGGTCTAACAGAGTCTAATAAAAGGCCGTCTACATGCTCCATCAGAGCGTATAGGCACATAGAGGTTTAAGCGTTGACAGTGAGCCTTACAGCAGTCAATGGTCGCCCTATATTTTATTTCACCCACGAGAGCATTACGTATCTATCTGCGAGGCCGTAGCGGACTATACAGCATTGAGCCTTAGATCTTTGAGCACCTGATATACGCGTATTTCCCCTCATATTTTGGGTAGTGCTCATGTATAAAACAAAAGCCAGAGGCTCAACGCCTCTGGCTTCAAACATTTCTGGTCGGGTTGACTGGATTTGAACCAGCGACCTCTCGGTCCCGAACCGAGCGCTCTACCAAGCTGAGCCACAACCCGTTATGACAGACATCCTATTCCAAAACTGTCTGCGTCGACTACTTTAGCAGATTTTGACCACCAATGCTGAACTTTGTGCGCTTTATCAGCAATCTCTTTTGCCATTTCATCTTTCTCACAAAGAGCAAAGCAACAGGCACCTGATCCGCTGACTGCGGCACTGACTGCACCTTCCTGTTGATTGAGCCACACCACGACCGCTGCAAGGTCCGGTTCCAGCCGCTCACACGCCGTCTGCAGATTATTTGAGATGTTCTCCATAATCCGTGCCGTGTCATGCGCGCGCAACGCTTCGAGCATCACTTCGAGATCCCCGGCTTTCTCAGGGTGCCGATCAAACTCCTGGTAGGCTTCCTGCGCATGGGATCCATGGATCGGTGGTCTCACTACTACGACCGAAAGTTTCGGCGCCTCAAACTGCTCTACTAAGGTATCCCCTGTCCCTGCCAGATAGCTCGTGTGTGGGCTTAGGAAGAAGGGGATATCCGCGCCTACACGCTGCGCAACTTTAACTACACGGGGGTCAAGCGGGCCAATACCCCAGCCCATACAGATTGCCTTCAATACTGCCCCAGCATCGGTGGAAGAGCCGCCCAAACCGCTGCGCTCGGGGATTCCGCGCTTCACGTGAATCTCGAAATTGGTCGGACGCTGGAAGGCCTTCCCCAACGCCTCAACCGTCCGATAGGTTGTCGTTTTCTCAGTGGCGGCCTGGATCGCCGGGCTGAACTTAAGCGTCAGCGAATCTGACGGCTCGATAGTTATCTCATCACCGAAATCCAGTGTTGTCATTACTGAATCGACACGGTGATAGCCACGCTCATCGCGCTCGGTGTGGACGCCGAGATAGAGGTTGATTTTTGCAGGGGCAAACAGGTTTCTCATCAGAGGGCCCTTCGAAGTGCAGGCAGAAGAAAAATACCCCTGAA
>ERZ772962.1168-NODE-1168-length-14333-cov-9.453635_pt1 | contig 14333 bp, 7 predicted proteins | sample MGYA00580676_ERZ772962 | MGnify/ENA primary metagenome ERZ772962 (study PRJEB29015, sample SAMEA2738049) | human oral metagenome | biome: human oral; feature: human-associated habitat; material: saliva | place: China | collected 2230 ...
AGTTCGGCCAGTTTCTCCACTTCGAGCCGCTCACGCTCTGCCCCATCGACACGCGGCTGATGGACACGGCGCTGATGACCCCCACGGAGATCCAGTGGGTGAATGCCTACCACGCGCTGGTACGCGAGAAGCTGGCACCGCGCCTGCAGGGCGCTGCGCTGGCGTGGCTGGAGGCGCGGACGCAGCCGCTGGCCAAAGGCTGACGTCGGCTCAGCACACGCAGGCCGGCCCCATCCTGCGGGCCGGCCGTGTGCATGCGTTTCAGGCGACGCAGTGCGCTCAGGACTGATGGCACGCGGATCTGAGGGGCCGGGTGCTTTCTGCCGCCCAAGCTCCTAGAATCCCGGAAGTGTCTTTCTGCGCTTGCCCGGTTGGCGGTCGTCCCGCCTGCGGTGTGCGCGGCTCCCCGCTCTTCGGGCCTGCCCATCTACAGGCGGGGCCCGGGAGCCATCGACACTGACCTGACGCCCCTCCACCTGCAACGAGATCCCTTCCGTGAGTGTCCTCTTCAGCCTGATCGATGCCGGCCTGGCCTTTGGTGCCCACCCCCTGCTGGATGGGGCGGCCTTCACCCTCACCGCCGGCGAGCGGCTCGGGCTGATTGGCCGTAACGGCACCGGCAAGTCCAGCCTGCTCAACGTCATTGCCGGACGCATCCAGCTGGATGATGGGCGTGCAGTGGTGCGCGACGGCCTGCGCATCGTGCTGGTGGAGCAGGAGCCGGTGCTGCCGCCGGCCGGAACGCTCTTCGAGAGCCTGCTGGCGCGCGGCACGGCGGCCGGGCTGGTGGACGAGCGGGATGAGCGGCGCTACTGGGCGCTGCAGGCGCGGCTGCGGGCCGAGCTGGACCGCTTCGGTGTCGACCCGGAGGTTGACCCCGAAGGGCTTTCGGGTGGGCAGAACAAGCGGGCGGCGCTGGCGCTGGCCTTTGCGCTGGAACCCGACCTGCTGCTGCTGGACGAGCCCACCAACCATCTCGACATCGAGGCCATCGAGGCGCTGGAGGCCATCGTCAACGCAGGGCCGGCGGCCATCATCATCACGCACGACCGGCGCTTCCTCGATCAGGTGGCCACCCGCATCATCGAGCTGGATCGCGGGCTGGTGCGCAGCTTCCCCGGCAACTTCGCCACCTACGAGAAGGTGCGTGGCGAGCAGCTGGAAGCCGAGGCGGTGGCCAACCGCAAGTTCGACAAGTTCTGGGCGCAGGAAGAGGTCTGGATCCGCAAGGGCATCGAGGCGCGCCGCACCCGCAACGAAGGTCGCGTGCGGCGGCTGGAGGCACTGCGCGAGGCACGGGCCGCCCGGCGCGAGCGCACCGGCCAGATCCGCCTGGAGGTGGATGCGGGCGAGCGCTCCGGCAAGCTGGTCTGCGAGACCCGTCAGGCCGGCATCAGCCTGGGCGGGCGCTGCCTGGTGCGCGACCTGGACCTCACCATCATGCGCGGTGACCGCATCGGCCTGATCGGGCCCAACGGCATCGGCAAGTCCACATTGCTCAAGCTCATCCTGGGCGAATACCCGCCCGACACCGGCTCGGTGCGGCTGGGCTCCAACCTGCAGATTGCCTATTTCGATCAGTTGCGTGAGCAGCTTGACCCCGAGCAGAGCGTGGCCAACACGGTCAGCCCCGGCTCGGAATACGTCGAGATCAATGGCGCGCGTCGCCACATCATGAGCTATCTGCAGGACTTCCTGTTCCCGTCCAACCGCGCCAACTCGCCGGTGCGCACCCTGTCGGGCGGCGAGCGCAACCGCCTGCTGCTGGCGCGCCTGTTTGCCCGCCCGGCCAACCTGCTGGTGCTGGACGAGCCCACCAACGACCTGGACCTGGAATCCATCGACCTGCTGGAAAGCATGCTGCAGTCCTACCCGGGCACGCTGCTGCTGGTCAGCCACGACCGGCGCTTCCTCGACAACGTGGTCACGTCGGTGCTGGTGGCCCAGGGGGATGGCCACTGGCTGGAACTGGTGGGCGGCTATTCCGACTGGCTGGCCTGGCGTCAGACCCAGCCGAACCAGGCGCCGTCGGGCTTCGGCGCGGCGGTCATCGCATCGTCATCCGGGCAGGCCGGCGCGGAGGGTAGCGACACGGCCAACCGTGCGGCGAGCGCTTCTAGCGCGCAGGCGGCGGATGCAGCCGGCGCCTCATCCGCTTCAGCAGCTGCTTCCGCCGAGGCGGTGGCCAAACCTCGGGGCGGGCGCCTCACCCTCAGCAACCGCGAGGTGCGCGACCTGGCCAACCTGCCCGGCGAGATCGAGACGCTGGAGGCCGAGATTGCCGCCGATCAGGCCCGCATGAACGAACCCGACTTCTTCCGGCAGCCGCCCGAGCAGATCAAGGACTTCCAGACCGCCCTGGCCGACAAGGAACAGAAGGTGCTGGACATGATGACCCGCTGGGAGGAGCTGCTCGAGAAGGAAGCGCAGGTCAACGCCAGCCGGGGGCGGTAAAGGCTGCCCCTGCTGGGCCGGCTGTACGCCCCATCATCGCGGGCAAAGCCATGATGGGGGCGGGCACCGTCCGTGTCGGATGCGCCGCCGGATGTCCTGCATGTGCCGAGGCTGCGCCTGGCGCCGCCTGCGCGCTCATTCGTGGGGGTGCGGCTCGGGCAGGGGCGCCGTGTGCGGCGCCACCGGCGCGTTGTTGAAGCGCATCCAGAGCCGGGCAATCTCGCGCTTGAAGAACGGGTAGAGCAGGGGCGCTGTCACCAGGCCCGGCACGCCGAACAGCGACTCGCCGGTCAGCATCGCCGCCAGTATCTCCCACGAGTTCATCGAGATCTTCGAGCCCACCGTGCGGGCGTTGATCACGTATTCCAGCTTGTGGATCAGCACCAGGAAGACCAGCGAGCTGACGGCCACCCACGGCGAGACCGCAAACGAGATCAGCGACAGCACCGTGTTGGCCATCAGGTTGCCCAGCACCGGCAGCACGCCCGTCAGCAGCGTGAACATGCACAGCAGCCCGCGGAAGGGCAGCTGGATCTGGAAGAGCGGCAGCACCACGAACAGGTAAAGGGCCGTCATCGTGGTGTTGAAGAGCGCGATGCGCATCTGGGCGATGGCCACCCGTTCCAGCACCACCAGCAGTCGGGCGATGAACAACCGGTCCGAGCGCAGCCGGTGCGGCTGCCAGGTGGAGACGGCCGCCAGCGCCCCCACCAGAATGGCGAACAGCGACTGCACGATGGTGTGCACCACCACCCCGCCCACGCTGCCCAGCACGGCCGCCTTGCTGCGCACGACGTTGAAGAGCTGTGCCTTCAGGTCTGCCCAGTTCTCGGGGATCACCTTGGCAGCCGCCTCGGGCAGCGCCTGGCGCAGCACTTCCAGCGAATCCTCGATGCGAACCAGGAAGATGCGCAGGTCATTGGACGAGGCCAGGTGGATGGTCCAGTACGTCAGGAAGACGAAGGCCGTGATGACCAGCACCGAGACGACGGTTCCGCTGATGACGGCTGGCCAGCGCTTGGGGTAGTAGCCCAGGGAGAGTGCCGACGGCTTGTGCGCCTGCACGATGCGGTCGGCCAGCAGGCAGCTCCAGGCGTACACCAGCAGGGCCAGCAGCACCGGGATCACCAGCCCTTTCAGGATGATGACGAAGGCGGCGACCGCAGTGGCCAGCAGGCCCAGCACGGGCATGAGGGTGGGAATGTTCGGCATTCGGATCGGGCGGACGGTTCCGGTTCTGTCCGAATATACAGGCAATTGCCCGCTGACCGCTGCAGAAAGCAGACAGGCGAGCGGCCGTGGCAGCCGCTCGCCTGTCAGGGATCCTCTGGACAAGTCGCGGTGACTTGTTCAGAGGGGCCCAAGGGGAGCCCGTCGGGATCAGTACTCGTTCAGCGAGGCGCCCAGCAGCGCGATGTTCGAGCTGGCCATCACCGAGGCCAGTTGCGCGATCTCGGTGGCCTTCGTCTTGTTGCGACGCCCGACGATGAGTGCAGCACCGGCGCGCTGGCCGATCACCATGGCGTCCGACGCCTCCTGGGCCGACGGGGTGTCGATCAGGATCACGTCATAGTGGCCCGCCAGCGTCTGCAGCAGGTCCATGAAGATGTCGCGGCCCAGCAGTTCCTGCGGGTTCGGGGGTTGCGGGCCCGACGGCAGCACGGCCAGGTTGGGCAGGGTGGGGAACTCCATCACCTCTTCCAGACCGGCGCGACCGCTGAGGATGCCCGACAGGCCCATCTGGTTGCGCAGGCCGAAGTTCAGGTGCTGGGTGGGGTGGCGCAGGTCACCGTCGATGACCAGGGTGCGCTGGCCGATCTGCGAGAAGGCCACGCCCAGGTTGGCGCAGACGAAGCTCTTGCCGTCACCGCGGTCCACGCTGGTGATGGCCAGCGTGCGGCGGTCGGGCGAGCCGTCGAACCAGCGCGTCATCAGCTGGCTGCGCAGGCCGCGCAGCGCTTCGGCGAACGGCGAATAGGGGTTGACCGCGCTGGTGACCTTGTCGGGCAGCGCCAGGGCCGAGGCCCGCGACGACGAATAGCCGAACTGGATGGCCAGCGCCTCTTCCACGTCGGCGTGGGAGACCAGGCGCATGCGCATGGCGGTCTCGCCGAAGCGCAGGTTGGTGACACGCTGCTCGTTGAGCACCAGGTCGATCTGGTCCTGACGCAGCTTGCCGTTGGCGACCAGGATGCCACCCATCATCAGGGTCTTGCGGTTGGCCTGATTGAAGTCGGGCAGTCGGGTGCCGTCATCCCGGACCAGGGCGGTGCCAGTTGCCTGGCGGCCACCGGAGTAGTTCGAGGAAGAGCCTGCCGGCGCTTGGTCGATCGGGTTGTTCATGTTGGCAAAATGGTGTCTGAGGAATCGGGTGAAACAGAAGGCGTTGCCGGCCATGGCCGGCAGGCAGCAGGGCGATGACGGCCCGGCGGCTCGCCAATCCGCGGAATGTGCCCGCGGCACGGCAGGGCATCCATCTCGGCATTGTCCCTGATTCTGCGGCGGCGCGCAGCCTCCGGCGTGGGTCGGACAGGGAAATTGCCCGGCCACCGGACGCCTTCGCGCCGGATCGCGACCCGGTGACGGGCGCCCGTATCGGCGGATCGGTCCATCATGCCGCCTGCCGGGCAGCGGGGCGAGGCATTTGTGCACAGCCGCGGCATCTGCCGGGGCAGGAGGCCCTGTTCACGTCAGTGTGGCGCAAGCGCTGCAGCCTGCGGCATGGATGCGCCACAGTATGTCGGCAAACGGCATGGCTTTTACATGCGCATTACGTGCCGGCTACGAACCCGCATCATGGGACCGGAAATTTCATAATCCCCGGGGGCGATCCTTGCGATAATACCGCCCCGGCCCTGGCATCGCTTCAGGCCGGTCCGTCATCGGACGCAGGCCCTGGGCCGTTGTTCCAAGGGCAGCGCACGGGCTTTCATGCCACATCTGGCGCGCATTCGCGCCGTTTGGGCTGTCGGCATGCGTGACATTCAGCCCCATACTAGCCGGATACTGGGATAATACCGGGTGTCGAGGAAGTCGATGCCCAGCCGTCCGGCGCCGGCGCGGAGCCGCTGCGCGGTCGGTCGACCGTGTGTTTCCGTGGCCGGCACCATCGAATCTCCATGCGACCCGCGGTCCTGCACCGCGGACGATGTGCAGTTTCTCACCGCCTCGAACCGTCGCTCCATTCACAATCGGCACTTCCGTGCCAACTCCAGGTAGTCCTATGCGTTTCGACTTGCTTTTTGGAATTCTCCGATCGCGATTCTGGCTGGTCGCGTCGATCGTGGCCATCACCACGCTCATGGCCATCACCGGCAGCCTGCTGATGAGCAAGCGCTACAGCGCCGCCACCACGGTCTACGTCGATGCCAACACGGTCGACCAGGTGTCCGGTATGGCAGCGCCCACGCGTGAGACCATCCGCAACATGCTGGCCAGCCAGACCGAGCTGATCCAGAGCAGCCAGGTGGTCGACCGGGTCATCAAGGACCTGAAGCTTGCCCAGGACGAGGACGTCCAGACCGACTGGCAGAGGGCCACCAAGGGCCGGGGCAACATCGATGACTGGCTGGCCAACGTGCTGCTGAAGTCCATCAAGGTCACCTCGTCCACCGACGGTACCACCATCGCCATCGGCGCCGAGTGGTCCAGCGCCGAGCGTGCTGCCGAGATCGCCAACGGCTTTGCCAACGCCTACAAGGCGGCCGCCCTGGATCTGCGCACCAAACCGGCTCAGGAATACGCCGAGCGCTTTGCCTCGCAGGTCAAGGAGTACAAGGCCAAGGTCGAGGCTGCCCAGAACAAGCTGACCAACTATCAGCGTGAAAGCGGCATCATCACCAGCGACGAGCGGATCGACGTCGAGAACCAGCGTCTGCAGGAACTGTCCTCGCAGCTGGTGCAGGTCCAGTCCGCCCTGTCCGAGAGCCGCTCGCGCAGCGCCGTGGTGGGCCGTGGCGGTGACATGGCCATCCCCGAAGTGGTGGCCAACGAGCTCATCCAGACGCTGACCACCGACCTGGGCCGTGCCGAGGCCAAGCTGGGTCAGGTGTCGTCGCAGTACGGTGCCAACCACCCCATCCGCCTGCAGGCGCAGGCCGAGGTGCAGGAGCTGCGCACTCGCCTCAACACCGAGATCAGCCGCGTCAAGAACAGCATCCGCACCGCCAACTCGGTCAACCTGCAGCGCGAGCGCGAGCTCTCCGCCGCCGTGGATGCCCAGAAGGCCAAGGTGCTGTCGCTGCGCAGCAAGCGTGACCAGATCGCCATCCTGCAGCAGGATCTGGCCAGCGCCCAGAAGGCCTATGACCTGGTCGAGCGTCGTCTGACCGAGACCCAGGTGGCCATGAGTGCCGGTCTGTCCAACATCAGCATCATCACTCCGGCCGTCGTGCCGCTGCTGCCCAGCCGGCCCAACCTCATCCTCAACACGGCGGTGGGTCTGTTCCTGGGTCTGTTCCTGGGCCTGATGGCTGCCTTCACCCTGGAAGCCGCCCAGAAGCCGCTGCGCAGCGCCGACGATCTGCTGCAGGCCGCCGGCATCCCGGTCCTGGCCGTGCTGCCGCCGTCGCAGTCCACCCGTGCCCAGCGCCTCATCGGCGGTACGGGCCCGACGGTCACGCCGCCCAACCTGCGTCTCGGCAACTAAGCACCTAAGCACCTCGCATGGCTGTCTCCTCCATCCTGAATCGCCTGCCGCGCCTGGCAGGCAACCACTCCTGGACCCCGCTGCTCATCGGCGGGCTGTTCCTGGGCGTGGGGGCGCTGGTCGGGCTGGTGGTCGCCACCGGCAACCTGATCCTCATCGCCCTGGTGCTGGGCGGCATTGCCGGCGTGCTGCTGCTCAACGCGCTGCCGATCGCCGTCTGGCTGATCCTCATCGGCGTGTTCCTGATCAACGGCCCGGTCGGGTACTTCTCGCCCGGCATGGCCAAGATCTCCTGGCTCTTCTCGCTGCTGGGCATCTTCATGGCCGGGGCGGCCATGCTCTACACGGTGGCGGGCAGCAAGCATTTCCAGCGGCCCATGCCCCCGTTCATCTACACGAGCCTCGCCTTCATCGTGCTGGCGGTGGCCTCGGGTCTGATGTCCGATGGCCCCATCACCGAGGTGGCGGCCGGTGCCAAGCGCTACTTCCAGTTCTGGGGCGTGATGTTCCTGATGGCGGTGGTGCCGTTCAGCGAGAAGCAGGTCCGCAACTGGCTGCTCTTCATCCTGGGCGTGGGCCTGATGCAGCTGCCGTTCACGCTCTATCAGCGCGTGGTGCTGGTGCCGGGCGTGATGGGCTATGACAAGCCCGGCTTCGTGCCCTTTGACATCATTGTCGGTACCTTCGAGGGCTCGATGACCGGCGGTGGTGCCAGCTCCATCATGGCCATGCTGCAGGTGATGGTGCTGTTTGCCGTCTTCTATGCCTGGCGCGAGAAGCTGCTCAACGGCTTCTGGACGCTGCTGCTGACGGTGGCCCTGCTGGTGCCGCTGGGCCTGGGTGAAACCAAGGTCGTGCTGATCATGATGCCGGTGGTGCTGTTTGCCGCCTACTTCGACCTGGTGGCCAAGCGGCCGCTGGCGTTCCTGGGCATCGTGGTGGCCACGCTCTTCTTCGGCGCCATCCTGGGCTACTTCTACTTCGTGGTGCAGACCTCGGGCGACATTGCCAACATGTCGTTCGACGAGAACCTGCGTGACACCATCGAGTACAACTTCGGTAACCGCGGCTACTACGCCACCGGGGTGAACCGTCTCACGGCCGTGCCGTACTGGTTCGAGTCGCAGTCCTGGAACGACCCGATCGAGACGCTGTTCGGTACCGGTGTCGGCTCTTCCTACGGTGTCGACGGCCTGGTGCCGGATCCGGGGCACATGTTCCTGGCGCACCCGGGCATGTACATCGACCTGCTCACGACGTCCACCGTGCTGTGGGACTTCGGCATCGTCGGCTTCATCCTGTACTTCATGATCATCTTCGGCGCCATGCGCTCGGTGGCCAAGTGCTTCGCGGAAGCCACCACGGCCTGGGATCGTCTGCTGTGCCGGATGCTGATGGCCAGTCTGGCGGTCACGCTGCTGATGGCGGTGTACTCGAACAGTGCGGTGGTGCTGGTCAGCCATGCCTTCATCGTCTCGCTGACGCTGGGTCTGGTGGCGTGGCGCTATCGGCACGGCCCGATGTCGCCCACCCGCGCTGATCTGCTCAAGGCCGGCAAGCCGTCGCGCTTCAAGCCCGACTTCCGCAATGCCAAGGTCATCTTCCCGACCGAAGGCGTGCTGGCACCGCAGGAACTGGCCTGGCAGCAACAGCGCCTGCTGGCGAGCAAGGCCGGCGGGGCGGGTGAACAGCCTGCTCAGGAGGCACGCCACTTGGGTTACTCGGCGCCTGCTGGACAGCAGGGTCAGCAAGGTCAGGGGGCGGCTGCGGATTCGAGTCATGCCGTGCACGGCCAGCAGGCCACGTCGGCCTTTGCAGCCGGGGCGCCCATCGGCGGTGCGGCGGCCCCTGCGCAGACCGGCGCTGCGGATCAGTCCCATGCGGCGCATGGCCAGCAGGCCAAACCTGCCTTTGCGGCCGGCACGGGCATCTCGGGCGCACAGGCCCAGGCTTCCCGTCCACAGGCGGGTCCGGCACCGGGCCAGCCGTCTGCGCCAGCCCAGGCCGTGGCATCGGCGCAGGCAGGGCAGGCCGGTCAGTCGGCGGCATATTCGGCTGGGTACACCGCAGCTGCGCCGTCAGCCCAGGCTGGCCAGACGGCCACCCAGCAGCCCATGAATCCGCAGGCGGCCTCAAGCGCTGCAGCGGCTACCCCGGGCAGCACCGAGATGACGGCGGCCCAGGCCATGGCCAACCTGGCCACGGCTGGCCAGACGGCACGTTCGGCCTTCCCGAAAGCACAGGGGGCCCAAGCTCAGGCTGAAGCGGCGCCCCGGCAGCCGGCATCGGCGCCGGTCGCCCAAGGGCCGGTCGCTCAGGGACCTGCCGGCCAGGCGCCGGTGGGGCAGGGCATGCCTGCGGCGGCAGTCTCGTCGCCGGCCGCGCCCCGCGTGCAGCCCCCCAGTGGCATGGGCGCGGCTGCACCGCGGCGCACGGGAATCGGCCAGCCCGGGCCGCAGATTCCGCCTTCGTCGGCCGTTTCCCGCGGGCCGCAATCAGGGACCGCGCAGCGTGCTCCGTCGCAGGTGGCTCAGCCCCCGCAGCAGCGGCAGGTTGCTCAACCCCAGGCCACGCAGCAGACCATGCAGCAGCAGGTCACGCAGCCGCAGGGGCCGGTGTCTGCGCCGTCGCAGCCTCGCTTCCCGCAAGCGCCGGCCGCACCGCAGGATCCCATGATGACGCAGTCGCAGCAGCCGTATTCGTCGCCGGTGCAGCCTTCGCACGTGGCGCCGGATGCAGGCATGCCGTCGCAGCCCGCTTTCGGGGAAGGCGCGCAGCATCATCGCCGCGCTCGCCACACTGGGCACTTCGGTCCTCGGCCGCAGCATCTGGATCTGGCCAACCCCTCGGCCTGGGGAGCGCCCGAGCAGGGGGCGGACCTGCCGCCCGCCGTCGGTACCCGCCGGCCCAGTCCGCGCCAGGGCATGCCCGGTGAGCCGACCATCGACGATGTGGCCGGTCCGCGCACGTTGCCGATGTTTGCCGACGATGACGAGCCCGACAACGGCAAGGACCTGTCGTCGCGGCGCTCCGGCTGGCTCGATACGCGCGACTCCAGCCGTCGTCGCTGATCGCGGGGACATCCGGCAGAGGCCGGGAATCCGGGGGCATGAGAGCCCCTCGGGTTCCCGGCCTTTTTCTTGCCCGGTCGATGCCGCTTGATGAAGGATGCCCCAATGGCAGGGAGGCCATTCAATGGAAGAACGGAGCCACCCGCAGAAGAAGAGGGAACCTGCCAATGAAGAGGGGGAGACCGTTGCCGGCCTCCCCCGTTACCACACGCACACAACGATGATTGTCAGAGTCCCGCGCGTGTTTACTGCCTTGTCATGTCAGGAGTGGTTTTGGTGGTGCATCACTCCAGCGGCGGGGGGTTGTTGATCAGTTCCTGGGTCGAGATCGAGCCACCCGGTTCCGGTTTGCCGGCGTCGATGGTCGAGAAGTTGAAGGCTCGCCATTCGTTGCGGACATACTTGGCGCGGGAGACACCGACACCCGGGAAGTAGTAGGCCGGTGCCGTGGCGGCCACACGCGTGCTCGTCTCGGGGTAGTAGTCGGCGCCCACGTGGATCAGGAACTTCGCACGGGAGCGGTCGTCCGGACGGGCCGGGTTGTCCACCACCAGGCGGGCCTGAACCGTGGTCACCAGCGCTTTCAGATCCCAGGCATCGAAGTTGATCGGACTGCCCCAGCCGTGGAACACGCGGTTCCGGCCGTTGGGCTTGAGCGAGCGGGAGCCGTCGGCTTCGTAGCGGATGTCGGCGCGGGTCGTCTGGTCACCCTGCAGCGATTTCGGGTAGTCCTCGCCCGAGATGGGCTGATTGATGATGACTTCCCAGCGGTTGGTGGACTTGCGCTTCATGTACAGCTTGATGTTGCGCATCTGCACCCGGGTGTTGGTGGCACCGTTGCCCACACCGTCGAACACCACCAGCCAGGGGATGACGGCGTTCCAGGTGGCGCTGCTCTTGAAGTGGGTGTTGGCCGGTCTCCAGTAGCTCGGGGTGTTGGTGCCACGGGGGATGTTGCCCATGATCACGTAGCCCGGACCCGAGGCCCAGCCGTTGCCCTTGTCCACACCGGCCAGTTCGCCCTCGTTGTACAGCTTCATGTCGTTGATGATTTCCTGCACCGAGTTCACGGTGCCGCCGCGGTTCTGCTGGGCGACGGGGGCAGGAGCCGACACAGGTGCGGGGGCAGGACGTGCCGCGCTGGCCGAGGCAACCACCTTCACGGCCGGGGCCGTGAAGTTCACGATGTCGCCGGAGCGGCCCAGGACTTCCTCGGTGTAGACGATCGACTTGCCGACGTCAGCCGAGGTCGGGACATATTCCGGACCCCAGCCCTTGTCCTCGCCGTTCACCTTCCAGATGGCGTTGGTCACGTAGCCGTTGGTGTAGGAACCCATCGTGCGAACCAGCCGCTGGCCAACCACCGCGTTGGCGGTGCCGATCGAGATGGTGGGCATCGTGCTGGCCGTCGGATACCCGGGCTTGGCAGCCTGGGTCGGCTGCTGGGGGGCCGTTGCCGGGGCGCCGGCCGAGGCCACCACCCGCACGGCAGGGGCCGTGAATTCCTTGACGGTGCCGTCGCTGCCCCGAACTTCTTCGGTGTAGACGATCGACTTGCCAATGTCCTCGCGGCTCGGGGTGTATTCCGGACCCCAGCCCTTGTCCTGGCCGTTCACGCGCCAGATGGCGTTCATGATGTAGCCGTTCTGGTAGGCGCCCAGCTTGCGTTCCAGCGTCTGCCCTACCACGGCATCGCGCGTGCCGGTGGTCAGCGAGGGTTGGGTGGTGACTTCCAGGCTGTTGGCGGCCACCACCGTCACCGGCGTGCTGTGGAAGGTGGCGCTCTTGCCGTTGGACGGGTTACGCACCACTTCCGAATAGCTCACCTTCTTGCCAGCGTCGGCAGACACGGTGGAGTAGCTCATCTGGGTGGCGCCGCTGATCGGCTGGCCGTCACGCAGCCACTGGCGCGAGGCGGTCTGGCCGTTGCGATAGCTGCCGGCCACGGCGTTCAGGCGCTCGCCAGCCTTCACCTGGGCATTGCCCGAGATGCGCGGTGCCGTCACCTGAGCGGGCGAGGCGGCATCGACCACCGTCACTTCCGCACTGTAGAAGGTCTTGACCTCGCCGGTACGCGGGTTGTGCACGCGTTCGCCGTAGATGATCTTCTGGCCGACGTCCGCTTCCACCGGGGTGTAGCTGGCGGCATAGCCGTTGCTGATCTCGACGCCGTTGCGCAGGCGGAAGCCTTCGAAGGCCACGCCGTTCTGATAGGTACCCGAGACGCGGGTGACGGGCACGCCCACCATCAGCGGCTGGTCGGCCGGCGCAAAGCGCGGTGCCACCGTCATCGTGGGGGCCGTGGCCGTGGCCGGAGCCGGTTGCTCGGCAGCCGGGGCAGGGCGCGGAGCCGTCACCACGGGCTTGGCGGCCTGGGCGCCGGCAGCGACCACCGTCACTTCGGCACTGTAGACGGTGATCACTTCACCGGTGCGCGGGTTGCGCACGCGCTCGCCATACACCAGCACCTGGCCGATGTCAGCGGCCACCGGCGTATAGGCGGCCTGCTGGCCGTTCTCGACCGGCTTGCCGTTACGCAGACGGAAGCCCTCGAAGGCCTCGCCGCCATCATATTCGCCCGTCACGCGGGTCACGGGCTCGCCCACCCGGATCGTGCGACCGGCAGGGCCGAAGGCAGGGGCCTTGCGGGCGACGGGCGCGGTGGAGCTGACCACCGTCACCGGGGCGCTCTCGGCCCAGATCTCTTCGCGGGTGCGGGGGTTGACGACACGCTCGCGGTAGATCAGCTGCTTGCCGATATCGGCAGCCGTCGGGGTGTAGGCAGCCTGCTGGCCATTGGCGACTTCCTTGCCGCCGACGTAGAGGCGCTGGCCTTCCACGGGCTCACCGTTGCGATACTGACCCATCACGCGGGTGACGGGCTTGCCGACGCGGATCGTCTCGCCGGCCGGGCCGAAGGACGGGGCCTTCAGGATGGCAGGCTGGGTGGCCGTGGCCTTGACGGCCTTGGCCACCTTGTCGGCGTGAAACTGAGGAACGTGGCCTTCGGCCGGCTGACCCACGCCAGCAGCCGGTTCATTGGCCGCGTCGAAGAATGCGCCCGCCAGGCTTTCTTCCTGCTGGCTGCTCGATGTCGGAGCACCGCTCTGCTGGCCTTCACCGCCACTGCCACCGCAGGCAGCCAGCAGGCCAGCGCTCAGGAACAGCGCGGCCAGCGTCCGCGGCTGGGAGGAGAGCATGCCGTTCAAGAGAGGTAAGTCTTCGGCGGGCGGAATCTGGAATTGCTTTTTCATGGTCTGACGTTCATCGTGTGGTTGGTAAACCCGGCAGGTACCTGGGCAACTGCCGTCGTTGTGCGCTTGCATGTGTGCGTCATGCGGGACGTACTCTACGAACGACAGTTTTGGTTGTTAAACAACACGGGATGGACGGTTGCTGCCATGGGACGGGCAGGCGAATGAAAAGAAAAGCCACTCTTTGGCGGCCTTTTTTCAATGACTTTGTGGGAAACGCCCGCTGGCAGCCGTGACCGGTTTCCTGGGAGAGCAATTCCGCGGCCAAGACGCCCCGGTGAGCCGTATCGTGGCCATCCCATGAATCCATGACGGGTGGGTATTGCCTTGCACGTCAGGCAGCGAGGTTGCTGCATGGCCGAAGCGGCCCGTGCGGCATGGGGCTCATGCGCATCCATGGCCGCTTCCGCGCAGGACAAACCCGTTTTGGCAAGTGAAAAATGGCGCGGCGGCACCTATCGCCTTACAATTGGAGGCTGTTCGTGTCCCGGAGCCATCCGGGGCAGGACACTGCCGGAAAGCCTCCCTGTGCATTTCTTCACGGGCGAGGGCATCGCTGCGTGGCAGCATCCGGCCTTTCGACACGGGGCGCATGCGCCCATCGTGTCCATGCCCGCGTCGTCATCCGGGCTTCGTCGCCGGCCGGTCCGCCCGGACCGCCGACCTCTCGAACCCCCTTCGCCCCTCGGGTCATCGTCATGCCAAAACCTGATGTCAAATCCCTGTGCAGGCTTCCCCTGGCCCTGATGCTCGGGCTGGCCCTTGTCGGCTGCAAGTCCACCGTAGCGCCCAGCGGCGACTGCAAGCCGGTGGCGGTCAACAAGGGTGCAGACGGTCTGTCGCTCATGGTTTCCGACAAGGTCGTCAAGAGCATGGGGCCCGAGTATTTCGGCTTCAACCTGGAAA
>ERZ772962.1171-NODE-1171-length-14310-cov-6.597615_pt1 | contig 14310 bp, 12 predicted proteins | sample MGYA00580676_ERZ772962 | MGnify/ENA primary metagenome ERZ772962 (study PRJEB29015, sample SAMEA2738049) | human oral metagenome | biome: human oral; feature: human-associated habitat; material: saliva | place: China | collected 2230 ...
GGTTGCGCTGCAGAAAGTTGCTTGGGTATGGCTCGGGGCCTTCGGGGGATTCGCTGATGACTGCCCCACCCTCGTGAATAATCCGCTCCCCAAGCGCCCGGTTAGCTACAGGGTAGAGCCGGTGCAGGCCGTTGCCAAGCACCGCAATGGTTGTGCCACCGCTATCCAGGCAGGCCCGGTGGGCGGTGGCATCGATACCCAGCGCCAAGCCACTCACAATGACCACGCCAGCCTGGGCAAGCTCCCTGGCAAAGCGGCTGGCTACCTCGCGGCCATAGCTGGTGGGCTTGCGGGTGCCCACAATCGCGACGCTTGGTTGACGGCTGCTGGGTAATGTACCCAAGTAATGCAATGTTTTGGGTGGCTGGTCAATATAATTGAGTGGCGAGGTATATTCGTGTGCCTCTGGTGTTGTATGATTGATTTTCATAAAAAATGTGGATAAAAAGCGTTGACAGTAAATAATAACTATGCTAATATTAAAAACGATTGATTGAATCAGCAAAAAGAGACAATCAAATGCACCTTATACCCCCTATTCTAACTTAATATGTTAGGTTGCGCATAGTGTGGTTGTTAAGTATTCTACCCTCCGCTTATCAACTAGTATAGCATTATGCGCATACTAATCCCTTTAACTCCACCTCTTTCATAGGCAGGATCGGTTGAAGGGTAAAATGGCGCCAGGTGATGCCCACCCTTACCTGGCGCTTTTTTAGTGGGCAAAAACCTGGCTACGGCGGTGCCGCGCCGATTGGGCCGGGGCCGCACGGCCCGGCAGTGGTATACTAGGAAGATATGAAGACGACACAACAGAATGCACACCCCCTACGGATTTTTTGGTTTGCGGGGCTTTTGACGATTATTATTGGCAGCCTGGTTGGCTGGTTTGAGGGCCTGGCTGGGCTATGGATTTTTATTATCCTGCTGGTGTTGGAGCTCACCTTTAGCTTTGATAACGCGGTGGTAAATAGCAAGGTGCTAGCAACCCTAAGCCCCTTCTGGCAAAAGATCTTCCTGACGGTGGGGATATTCATTGCGGTGTTTGTGGTGCGGTTTGTGCTGCCGATTGTGATTGTGATGATTGCCGCCCACCTGGGGTTTGGCGATGTGGTGCGCCTGGCTCTACACGACCCGGCCCGCTACGGCCAGGTGCTGCACCACGCCGCGCCGATGATTGATGCCTTTGGCGGTGCCTTCCTTTTGATGATTGGTATCCACTACTTTATGGATCGGCGCAAAACCACCCACTGGCTTAAGGGTGAATCCTGGCTGGCCCGGGCGGGGCGGTTCGAAAACCTCAAGATCTGCCTAATGCTGAGTGTGGCGGTGGCGCTGTATTTTACGGTGGCGCCGGAGTACCAAACCATCGTGCTGATATCGAGTATTCTAGGGATTCTGCTGCATATTGGCATAGAGCTGTTTGGTTCGTTCTTCCACGATGATGAGCACGGCGCGGCGCACCAAGCCGGTGCCCAGGTAGGCTGGGCGGCTTTTGCCAGCTTCCTCTACCTTGAGGTGCTGGATGCCAGCTTTAGCTTTGATGGTGTGATTGGGGCCTTTGCTATTACCACTAGCCTGCTGCTGATTATCGCGGGCCTGGGCGTGGGGGCAATCTGGGTGCGAGCGCTGACGGTGTATTTGATGCGGGCCGGTACCCTCACCCAGTACCGCTACCTTGAGCACGGTGCCCACTGGGCGATTATGGCTCTAGGCGCGATGATGTACGTGAAGCTCTACCAGGTGGAGCCACCAGAGTGGGTCACCGGGAGTATTGGCTTGGTGTTTATTGTGACGGCCATCTGCTCGAGCATGTACGAAAAGCGCCGGCTGGCCCGACGGCAGCAGGCACAGTAGCGCTGGCTGGTGCTGCCTACGTGCCGTGTGCGTGCCCGCGTGCATGCGTATGGGTGCTGTCGCTATGCTGGCAGCGCGGGCATACACCACTGAGCGCAACGCTGTGCTGGCCCAGGCTATAGCCGTGGCTCCTGGCGGCGGCTTGCAGGGCGGCTTCGAGCTCTGGCGTGGCCACATCCTGGTGCGCACCGCAGATGGTGCAGGTAATATGGTGGTGGTGCGGCCGGAAGGGCTCTGCCAGGCTGATATACGGTGTCCAGCCGCGCATGTGCACGGTGGTAATGCCAATGCGCTCGAACACCTGCAGCGCCCGGTAGACGCTAGCGCGATTGCAGCGTGGCGTAGTGGGCTGGGAGCTACCGGTGGCTCGCTCGGCGATGTGGGCCCGCTTAAGCGGCTCATGGGCCTGCTGCAGCACACGCAGGACTGCCAGGCGCGGTGCGGTAATGCTATAGCCGTGATGGCGCAGGTGCTGGGTGATGGGGGTGGTGGTGACTGCCATACTGACTTTTATAGTAGCGTATGGGCCGTTTTGTTGCAATAATACACAGTTTTGCAACATTTTTGCGAAAGTAAGCCGCCGGGAGTACAATTTGCCCATATGAGAATTGCATTTTTAGGAAAGGGTGGCAGCGGCAAAACAACCCTATCGTCGCTGGCAACCCGCTTAGCGCCAGAGCTTTTTACCGAGATCTACGCTATTGACGCCGATATCAACCTGCACCTGGCGGGGGCGCTGGGCCGGACGCATGATCAGGCCAGTGCGTTGACGCCGATCTACAAATACGTCGAGGCGGCTATTCGCCAGGCACGCCCGGAGCTGGCTGAGCTGCCCAGCCTGCCCCGTACGCTCCCGCCGTATACCGATGGCGATCGCCTGCCACTTGGCTTCCAGGTGGAGCCGTGGCGTGGCCTCCCCCACCCATCGAGCACCGTGCTGCTAGAGCTTGGCTCTTACAGCCAGGAAACCATGGGCTGGTCCTGCCACCACGGGGCGCTGGGCAAGCTGCAGCTGGTGCTGGCCCACACGCAGGATAGCCCTGATCAGCTGATTATTGCTGATCTAACGGCCGGTGCTGATGTATTTGGCGTTGGCATGCTGGGGCTGTTCGATATGGTGTTTGTGGCGGTTGAGCCGACCATTAAGAGCACGACCATTTACCAGCAGCTGGCCGAGCTTGCAGCCCACGATGACGTAAAATTAGTGCCGGTGGGTAATAAAATTATTGATGAAACTGACACGGCGTTTATTACCGCGCAGCTGGGCCAGGCGCCGGCCTATAGCATTGGTATGTCTAATTTTGTGCGCCGGCTGGAGCGTGGTGAGCAGCTCGCAACCAGTGATATTGAGCCCACCACAGCTATGGCGGTGCGCCAGCTGCTTGCCGCAGTGGCTGCCCATAGCCGCGATGACGTAGCTATGCGGGCCGCAGCCGTCAAAGCCCACATCCGCGCGGCCCAAAACTGGCCAAAGACGAAGTTCCCGATTGACCTGCTGAGCCTGCTACCGCCCCAGGAGCGCCCCGGTGCGTAGCCACGCTACTCGCGCTGCGTCGCCACAGCCACAACCCACCCACAACCTGGCCCCCGGCCAGGTATTGTGGCTCAGCCGGCAGGATGTGCTGGATGCTGGTGGCGGCGATATGGCGCTGGCGACCCAGGCGGTGCAGGAAGCCTTTACGGCCTGGCGGGCCGGCCAGGCGCTGCAGCCGGCTAAAACATCGCTCCGGCTAGCACACAAGCAGCAGGAAGCCCAGGCCGGTGTGGTGAATGTGCTACCCGCCGCTGTGCGTACACCAGTGGGGACGGTGTTTGGCGTCAAGGCCCTGGGCGCAATGCCCGGTAATCTTACCCAGGGTGTGCCGCGGGCAACCGGTACCATTACCCTATTTGATGATGCCCACAAAATGCCGATTGCTATTATGGATGCCCAGGTCATTAGCGCCATGCGTACTGGGGCCGTTAGTGCGCTAGCCACGCCCAAGCTGGCCCGTACGGATGCCCGTAGCCTGGGCTGCGTGGGGGCGGGCGTCAATATGATGACGCAAATTCGTGGTGTGCTGCATGCCCTGCCGGGCCTTGATACCATCCGCATCTACAGCCGGGGCACCAGCAAGCACCAGCTGGCTGAGCGGCTCCGCCACCGTTACCCGGCCCTGGCGGTCAGTGCCGTCGATAGCGCCGAAGCTGCCGTCGCCGATGCCGATATCGTTATAACCTGCGCGGCTAATGTTAATCAGCCGGTGGTGCCCCTGCAGGCGGTGAACCGGCCGGGGGTGACGATATGTAACATTGGCTGCCTCGAAAACGAGCCCCAGCTGCTGGCCCATATGGATGTGATTGTATCTGATAATTGGCAGCAGAGTAAGCACCGTGGTGTACAGACCCACGCGGTGGCCTTTAGCCAGGGCATCATTGCCGATAGTGACGTCACTAACCTGGGTGATATCCTGGCTGGCCAGGCACCGGGCCGCACCAGCCCAGCGCAGAAGGTCTTCTTTGGCCCGACTGGCCTGGGGATTGAAGACATAAGCCTGGCGGCGCATGTCTACACCCAAGCCCTGGTGCGGGGTCGCGGCACCGTGCTTGATCTATGGAGCAACCAGCCGTGGATATAGCGGCCCTGGCGCGGTGGACGAGCGCTCTGCAGGCCCTGACGCCGCCCCAGCAGCGTGAGCTCACCCAGCAGCTAGCCAGCATCCCACCGATTACAATTGCCGGCAAGCAGGCCAGTGTGCTGCTGGCTCCCCTGCCCCTGACGCCGCCAGCCGCCACCCAGCTCGCCCAGGCCGTCTATACGCTGCAGGATGCCCTGGTGGCGATTGAATCTCACCCGAGTTTTCTGCCGGGGCAGGTGGTGTACGACCAGCTGTACCAGTCGCTCAGTGCCCAGGGTAAATACCTGGTCGACCATGCGCCGCCGGTGAGCCCACGCACCATGCGCCGCCGCTTTCGCCGGATTGATGGCTTTTTGCCGCTTGCGCCCCACAGCCCTGGGCCGCAGTTTATTGAGGTGAATCAATCTGCCCCCTTAGCAATCAGCTTTTATGAGCGCGCCCGCCAGGCGCTGGCCGTCACTGCTGCCTGCGTCCCGGCCGTTCAGGCGGCTGGTGCTAGCGCCCCAAGTATGCTTGATTCGCCGTCGCTCTACACGGCGCTGGCCAGCTGGTTTATAGACGCTGCCCCGGGCCGATCAAGCCTGACGGTAGCCGTGAGCATGGAGCGTGGCTACCCAGCAAAGTTTGTCGATCTGCCCACTGCCACCGCTGGTATTGCCCAGGCTGCCCGGGAGCGTGGTGTAGAGATTCGCTTTGTGCTGGCGCAGCCGCCGGAGTTTGGCTACCAATCGGGGCGCATGACGGTACGCGGCCATAGCTTTGATGTGCTGTGGCGTAATACGGTGTACCTGGCGAATTATGACGTTGATATTGCCGACTACCAGGCCATCCGCTATAGCCCGGCTGTGGTGCAGCAGAACGACCTGCGGGCCTGGCTGCTGCGCTCGAAGGAGCTCTTTGCCCTAGCGTGGGACGATACGGTGCAGGCGACGCTCGCTGATATGGGGGTGGATGTGGCGGCCCTGCGACGCATCATGCCACCGACCTATAGCCTGGCAGTGGCCCAGCAGCTGGATTGGCAGCGTACCCACCGCCGGCAGGACTATATTGCAAAACGCTGTGATGATGGCTTTGGCCAGGGGCTGGTATTTGGCCACCAGTGCACGGCAAGCCAGTGGCAGGCACTGCTAGCAGGCAGCCGCGGCCAGGACTGGGTGGTGCAGCAGCTGGTGCCAGTTGCCCCGGTGGAGGTACCACTGTACACGCCAGGCCATGGCATCCACACCCAGGCGGTCACGCTAGATTGCAACCCCTACACCGTGGGTGGTGCGCTGGCCGGGGTACTCGCCCGGGCAATGCCGGCAGCTCAGCAAACGGCTGGCCCGCAGGCCATGAATATCGTGGCGGGGGCGGCCATCGGTGCCTATACCGGCGTGGTGTAGACGCGCTGGCTGGTGTCGGCCAGCGTGCCGGCGGCAAACTGCTCTACCAGGGCGGTAGTGGCTGGGATGATGGCTGTACCAAGCGCCTCTTGCTCCGTCTGGCTAAAGGGCCTCAGCACAAAGGTCGCATCGCCCATGCGCCGCCGCAGTGGGTTATGGATACCAATCCGCAGTCGTGCATAGCTCTGGCCTAGGTGGGCATTGAGCGATTTAATACCATTATTACCCGCATCGCTACCACTGTGGCGCACACGAATGATGCCAAATTCCAGCGCTAGCTCGTCATGGATAACAAGCACGTCACTAAGCGATACTTTATAAAAATCCATGACCGCCCGCGCTGCCCGGCCGGTATCGTTGTAAAAGGTGGTTGGCTTAGCCAGCAGCACCGACTGGCCAGCAATGGTAGCACTGGCGGTGGCGGCGTGCAGCTTGGGCTTGGTGGCAAACTGGGCGCCGTACGCGTGGGCCAGCGCGTCTAGGCACTGCCAGCCAATATTGTGCCGCGTGCGGGCGTACTCGCTGCCAGGGTTGCCTTGGGCCAGGATAATCTTCACCCCCCTAGTGTAGCATAGCCACGTGGCAGACGACTACGCCTGTGGGCTGGCCTACAGGGTGTAGGCCGGGGCACGAGCTTGCATTTAGTGCTGTAATGGTGTATAGTGCCTAATACCGCTCACGGGTATAACCGTGGAGCGGTTGTCCATTTTTTGTTTCTAGCATAGAAAGGAAGTGATTAATATGACTGGACCAGGCTGGTCCTGGGATCATAGCGATCCTAGTGCCAGTTTTGGAGGGTTCTTTGAGCCACACGGCTCGGAACCCTCCCGTCACCCCCGCGAGGAGCAGGAGGCAGGTAGTCACGCACCTGCTTCCTGTAAAGACTGGTCGCGCCTCCCCTGGGGCGTACCGAATTAGGTACACTCCAGGGTAAAGAACCTATCCCCGATATAGAAAGGAGGTGGTGCTTATAAGCGCCACAAGATAGGATCGGAGTCATAGCCTGGAGGGTAGTTTGCACCGCTACTCATGCATTCTGCCCTCCGGGTTTAAATATAACTTCTTTTAAATGGGCATCCCCCGCTTTTAACAAGCGGGGGTTTTACTTTGGCGCCAGCACGGCCCGCTCGGGGTAACTAACACGCCCCGGCGAGTAACCGGGGCGGTAGGTAGTGTGTGGCGCTAGCGGGTAGATTCGGCGTTTTTGGCCTGCTTATAGGCTTTGGTCACGATGGGCTTACCCTGGGCCAGGCGCTCTTTATTAGCCTTAATTTGCTTTTCATCCCGAAAGCTAAATTTAATCGGTGTGCCGCTATAGTCGTAGGTGTCGCGCACCAGGCGCTCGAGGTAGCGCTTGTAGCTCCAGTGGACGAATTTAAGATTACTACCATAGACCACAAACCAGGGTGGCGTGGTATCGGTTTGCACCATATAGCGTAGCTTGGGGTGCGTGTTCTTGAGCCCAGCTGGTGGGTGGCGCCGCGTGGCCTCCTGCAGCAGGTTATTGAGCACGCGGGTTTTGGTAGGCTGTAGCTGCCGGGCGCGTACCGCTAGGGCTAGGTCGAACAGCTTGGTGACATTCTGGCCGGTGACGGATGAGGTGAAGATCAGCGGTGCCCAGGGCACAAACTTCAGGTGGTAGCTAATTTTTGGCGCCAGTGCATCGCGCGTGTAGGCGTCCTTGCCTTCTACGCTATCCCACTTGCTTACCACAACCACCAGGCCTTTGCCGGCATCCGCAATGATACCTGCTAGGCGCTGGTCAAGCGCCACACCGAGCTCGTTGACATCCAGCAGTAGCAAGCAGACATCGGACTCTTCTATAGCCTGCAGTGTGCGCAGTACGCTAAATTTTTCGATCCCCACAGCCTGCTTGCCCTGGCGGCGAATGCCAGCGGTATCGAGCAGTTCGATGGTTTGCTGATTATAGCGTACCTGTACGCGGTTAACATCGCGCGTGGTGCCAGCAATATTAGCCACCAGCGCCTGCTGCTTGCCAGCCAGGGTATTAAAGAGGTTGCTTTTGCCCACATTAGGCCGGCCAATCAGGGCTACGCGCAGCACATCGCTGGCTTCGCGTTCGCGCTGGGCTGGAATATCAGCTGTAATCGCATCGAGTAGGCTGGCCACGCCGCGGTTGTGCTCGGCGCTGGTTTGCACCATGGTGCGGATGCCAAGGCGCATAAACTCACCAGGTGTCAGCGCGCCTTTGAGGTCGGTTTTATTCAGTACTAAAATAACCGGTTTTTTACTGCGGAGGGCCTTTTTAGCAACCAGCCGGTCTTGGTCGGATGGGTATAGCGTGCTATCGACCACCACCAGGATGACATCGGCAGCAGCAGCGGCCTCAGTAATTTGCTCCTGAATACCAGCTTCGAACTCATCGTCAGGGTCCTTTAGCCCAGCGGTATCGACCAGCCAGAACTGGTGGTCGCGGTAGCTGACCTTGCCAAGCACATTATCGCGTGTGGTGCCGGCCTCGCGGGCAACGATTGCCTGCTGCGAACGCACCATACGGTTAAACAGTGAGCTTTTGCCCACATTTGCCTGGCCAATAATTGCAACGGTTGGGAGTTTGCGTGCCATAATTCCCCTATTATAGCATACCCAGGGTGGCATATGGTGTGCTATGGTGTGTGCGAGACGGTAAACTGCCCGGGCTTAAGCCGGCCCAGGCTGTAGCGGCCAAAGCTAGTGCGGTGTAGGCCAATTACCGTGTAGCCAAGTGCCGCAAAGGTGCGGCGGATTTGGCGGTTGCGGCCCTCTGCCATGGTAACGTTCCAGCGCACGCGTGAATCGCCCAGCCGGGTCAGCCCCAGCTTACTAGGGCCATCCTCGAGCGCGACGCCGTAATCGGCAATCATTTGTTGGTGGAGTGGCTGCAGGGCCATATTGAGCGTGACAACATACTGCTTGGTTTTATGGAACTTGGGGTGCGTGTGGCGGAAGGCAAAGTCGCCATCGTCCGTTAGTAGTAGCAAGCCAGAGCTATTGGCATCCAGCCGGCCAACTGGCTTGAGGTTGTGGTATTTACGCGGCAGCAGCGCAAAGATGGTGGGCGTATCACCCTGGCGCTTACGCGAGCACACATAGCCGGTTGGTTTATGCATGTATAGGTAGGTTGGGCGTTTACGCTGCCCAATAGGCTGGCCATTAATGGCAACGGTATCGCCTGGCTGAACGCGGGCACCAATCTGGGCTGGCTGGCCATTAATAGTGATTGGTTTTTTGGTAATAATGTCATCGGCTTGGCGGCGCGAAACCCCCAGGTGAAAGGCCAGGTATTTATTGAGCCGCTCAGGGGGCGTACTGGCCCCCTGCTGCGACTGCGGTGCCACTGGCTGGGCGGCTGGCGGTAGCGCAGCCGAGCGTTTCGGCGCTGAGCTGGGGCCGGGCCGCTTGGGCTTACCGGCTGGACGTGGCCGTGGGCTAGGCTGCTCTGGCGGGGTGCTTGGTGCCTGCGGCTCCCCTTTTACCCCGGCTTGTGGCGACTGTGGCCGCTCTGGGGTTGCCCCCGCTGCCCGCTGGGGCACTGGCGTATGCACCGGCCGGGTTGGCACGCGCGTTGGCCGCTGTGGTACCTGGCCGCCAGCCAAATTGGTAATGGTGGCTTTGATATCATCAATATCGTTAAGCATAACTGCTATTATACCATAAAACCCGCCATGGTTGGGCGGGAATATGGTGTGTTGTATAGCAATAGGTTGCTCGGTAGTACCTGCCGGCCGCTGTGTGGGCGGGCTGGGCTGCATGGCGCTACTGCTGCTGGTAAGGCTGCTCGCTCAGGGGCTGGATGGTACGGACTGGCTTGTACAGCTCGCCACCAGCTTGGCCGTTGTTTGGCAGCGGCGGTAGTGTTGGTAGTGTGCTGCGGCCACTGGCAGCTGTGCTTGGTGGGTTGCTGCTGGCCTGGAAGCTTTCTAAATCTGCCGAGATACGGGCGGCGAGCTCATCTTGGTCTACCTCTTGTGGTTCGGGCGCTGGTGTGGCAGGGATCGGCGCGGGCTCGTAGCTGGGCATGCTTGGGACCGGCATTGGCTCTGGGGCCTGCTCTGGCGCTGGAGCCGGCGCAGTGTACTGCGGTGTTTGGTGGACGTTATCAGCGCTAAACACCGGTGTGGTGCTGCGGGCTGGGGCTGGCGTCAACGGCCGTGAGCTGGGTGTTGATGGCGCCGGGGTCTCTGGCGCTGGAGTTGGTGCAACGTAGAGCTGGCCGGGCTGGTTAATACCTGGCTCTGGGATCGGCTCTGGCGTCTGTGGCGGTGTGTAGAGCTGGCCGGGCTGATTAGTCAGCGGCAGGCTTGGCTCAGGTGCTGGGGTGGGCTGAGGCGCTGGCTCTGGCATTGGTTCTGGCATCGGCTCTGGGGTTGGTTCTGGTGCTGCAGTCGGTGCTGGGGCCGGTGTAAAGACTGGCGTCATAGCTGGGCTGGCAGGCTCAGCTGGCCGTGGTGCAACCGTGAGGCTTGGGGCCGTACTTGGTGCCAAGGTAGGCAGTGGCGCTAGGGTAGCTGCCGGCGTAAAGACCGGCGCGACCGTATGTGCGGATGGCATAGCTGGTGCTGGCTCTGGCGCGGCACTAGCAGGCGCTTGGCTTGGCTCGAGCGGCGCCAGCGTGCTCATGGGCGCTGGTGTCAGTGGTTCCAGCGGTGCCAAGGGCTCCAGGGCGCCTGGTGTTGGGCTCGGGCCAGTGGTATTACTAGTAGCGACCTCTGCGGCCTGGGCTTGAATGGCTTTGAGCTCGGCAGCGATCTCTGGCTCGACTTCTGGGTCGGGCTCGTCAACTTCTGGCTCAGCTGGTGCTGGCGTGGCCACAACTGGCGCATCGCTCAGCACCTCGTGCACCACGCGTACGACATCCTCGATCCCAACCTGGGACTTAACCAGGTAGCGGTCCGCCCCAAGCTGTTCCCCGCGCAGGCGCTGCTCGTCGCTACTGAGTGCCGTCATGATAATGACCTTAATACCGCGGGTTTCGGTAGTTGAGCGGAGGATATCGAGCATATCAAAGCCGCTGATTTTAGGCATCATCACATCGCTTAAAATCAATTGGGGGCGCTCTTTGATTGCACGGGCTAGGGCTTCTTCGCCATCCCCCGCCGAGACGATATCATAGCCCTCCGCAAGGAGCCGCACCCCGTAAATCTCGCGCAGGCTTTTGTCGTCTTCTACCAATAAAATCTTTGTCATATCCCCTCCATTGTACTTAAGCTTATGTAAAAAATCTATACTATTTTGCTGGCCCCGGCTGGTTGGCGGGCCAAGCCACCTGGTTGCGGCGCAGCGCGGCTTGGTTGCGCCGGCTGCGGCGCGGGTGCCGGGGCTAATACGGGCGCTGGTGTACCCGGTAGTAAGTTGCTTGGGCTTGCCAGCTGCCCGGTTGTAATAGCACCCGGTGTGTGGTTACGCTGCAGGGTGGCTTGGGTGCTGGCGCTGGCTAGTTTGCTGCGGGCAACCTGCATGGCTTCTTCCTGCAGGATGATGGCCTTATTATGGCTGAGCCGCCCAAGTTCAACGTAGAAGGTACTCCCCTGCCGGTAGGTGCTATCGACCCAAATACGCCCATTCATGCTTTCCACCAGCCGCCGGCACAGGTAGAGCCCTAGGCCGGTGCCACCAATTTCGCGCGTGTCGCTATTATCTACCCGGTAGAATTTTTGGAACAAATGCGGCAGGTCCTCGGCTGGAATACCAATGCCACTATCTTTGATGATGATAATAATATGGTCCTCGGCATCCACTGCAACATCTACCTCTACCCGGCCCTGGGGCGTGTATTTAATGGCGTTTTCTACCAGGTTATCGACCACCTCGCGCAGGTGATTGCGGTCGACGTGGGCATAGAGCACCGGGCTCACAATGGTGGTACCGGCCACCGCTTCGCCACCATCCGGCCGGTAGATGAGCTTGAGCCCCTTGGCGGCTGCTTTGCCCTGCAGCCCGCCCACAATATCGCGCACAAAGGCCACCACATCCACCACCACAGGCTTGCTCTGCAGGCGGCCATCATCGGCTTTGGTGACGTCTAAAAGGTCCTGGAATAGCCGGCCTAAGTGCTCTGCAGCAGCGTGGGCTTTATCGATATACTGGCGGGCGCGGGCATCCAGGCTGGCCGTGGCTGGGTTGAGCGCCAGGCCCAGGTAGCCTTCTATACTAGCCACTGGTGTGCGCATTTCGTGGCTGGCGGTGCTGATGAACTCAGATTGCTGGCGTTTTTCGGCGCGCTCGCGGGTAATATCGCGGAAGATAATAATCACGCCTTCGCGGGCGGTATCATCCAGCGGCGCCACGGCGATATCGAGCTCTACAGTGCTTTCGGTGCGGGTGAGCAGCGGGCAGCTATCGTGGCTGGGCTGCAGGGAATCAAGCGCTGCGTACACCGGGTTATGGTTATCCGCCAGCATGGTGCCTGTATCATCCTGCAGGCGCAGTACTGCCCCAAAGTGCTGCCCCACGGCTGATTCGCTGGGCCAGCCGGTGATTTGCTCGGCGGCGGGGTTCATCAGGGTAATAACCCCGGTTTTATTAATCAGCATGACACCGTCATCGATGGCCTGTAGCACGGTATCGGATTTATTATATTCATGGGCAATTTTTTTGTTCAGGTGTGCTAGGTCGGGGTCGTAGCTGAGCGGGTTCTGGCCAATCACCCAAGTCATATAGCTAAAGAGCAGCGGTGTTTCTGCCATAATGCCGGCAGTCAGCAGGTGCTGCATGGTAATATCCCCCTGGTGGAGCGCCCACGCAATATAGCCATGCACTACTGCCGCCACCAGTATAACCCCCCAGATATCAAAGATGGCCGCCAGGGTAGCTACCACAATCCACAGCGGCGCGTAGGGCGAGCCAACCCCGCCCGTTTGCACGACAATCGCCCCGCTAACCGCTAGTAGCCCAGCGTAAAAGACGACCCCCACCGGCAGTGTGTAGCTATGTGGTGTATGGCCATAGGCCACGCCAGCAGCCAGGCCCAGCAGCCCAGCTGCCAGTGTAAGCTGGTGGCTTATAGCCGGCCCAGGCCAAGTAATGGCACCCCGTAGGTAGTGCGTACACACATAGCAAACGCCAACCAGCCCAGCTAGCAGCATACACACCTGCAGAATACGCCGGTAGCGGCTATGTGGTATTAGTAACACCGTCTCCCCCTCTTACTATTATGTTTGTGCTTATTATAACGTTGGCTTATGTAAAGCGCAATACTTAAATTTAGCTTAAGTAAAATAACGGTTATAAAATAGTATGTATATACTATATAGCCTGATATTTAACTGATACTTTTGCCCGCTCTGCCTGCGGGCAGCGTGTGGTAGCACGGTGGGCCTCGCGCCCAGCAAGCTTGACGCCTGGTCGGGGTGTTTGCTATAGTAAGGCTACCGTGGCCTCATCGTCTAACGGTTAGGACATCAGGTTCTCATCCTGGCAATCGGGGTTCGATTCCCCGTGAGGTCACCATGGTATTATATATGCAAGCCGCGTAGAATAGCGGCTTGTTTTTTTGGCGGCACCTGAAACCTGACATACAGGCAGCGCGAATGGTCAGCAAAATAAAACCCCCATACAAACAATGCATGGGGGGTGGAAGGGTTTAGATGGTTGCTAAAGCCGGTAGCGGCAAGGCTGCTACCCTACCATCAGGACTGACGTGCCATCCGCCAAGGTAATGGCGAACAGTAACTCCTCCTTTCTTGGTAACGGTGAATGTGGCTTCCTGCAGGAAGCCAGCAGGGACCTGCCCTGCGATTTGCTGTACAATTCGGTACTGAACACTCGCACCAAGCGCATGTGCTTCAAGCTGTTGCAACTGTAGCTGCAGCGCTTCCTCTTCTAGGTAGATGAGCTTGTCCTGTCCTTGAACTTGAGCTTCGTGAAGCCGGTTCAGTTTAGGATAGATATCCGCCAGCTGCTCTCCGATACAGTAGTATTTCTTCCGGAACTTTTTGGTTTGTTCGGTGTCATCTCTCTGCTGGGTCTCTTCTATCAGCTCTTTGACCTCAGAGCGGCGTTTTTCCAACCGCTCTTTTGCTACATACACATTTCGTGTTTGCAGGCTATAAGCCTTCAGCCTGCGTTCGGCAGCGGCGCACTGCTGCTGGACAGCATTTAGGCGACATTTAAGCTGATTTTTCTGCTTTAAGATAGATACGACCTCAGCTACCAGCTTCGGGTCAACAATACGAGTAGTCATGTCAAAATCCTTCCAGTCATTCCACAGGGACGTTCCCTGTGGCGGAGGTACAAGCCATCTACATCTGTTGTAGAAAGCTGATATATATATATCACTAAAAGAAGGAAAATGCAAGAGCTTTGCCATAAGCTGCCTGGAGCCCAGGCTACGGGTGGCTACTTCCAGCTGACGCCGCCGCCTTGGTTAACGGGCACGGCGGTTATCCAGGTGGTGCCGCGGGCAAGCTTAAAGGGTGCGCCGTTTTTATCTTTAAAGGTAAGCTGGGCTTTGC